>Ga0187851_10003128_pt1 | contig 14141 bp, 11 predicted proteins | sample June2016WEW_6_10_FD_132997 | JGI IMG/M metagenome (GOLD analysis project Ga0187851, IMG submission 132997) | Peatland microbial communities from SPRUCE experiment site at the Marcell Experimental Forest, Minnesota, USA - June2016WEW_6_10 | ecosystem: Environmental > Terrestrial > Soil >...
ACCAGGTAAACCCAAATATCCCAGGATCTTTTCGGGGAGTTGTGAGGAGGGGTTTAGGGGTGGGGGGGGGGGGGGGGGGGGGGGCGGGGGCGGCGGGGGTGCGGCGCTTCTGGCCCGCGCACGATGGCACCGCGAAGGCTGCGATCCGGGCCCGCGCACGATGGCACCGCGAAGCCAGCGGCCTGGCCCGGGCCAGCGCACGATGGCCACCGCGAAGCCTGCGGCAGGCACCCGACCTGGTGTCAGTCGGCCTGGTACGTCGCTGAGCTGGCCCGTGGCACGAGCGCGATGGGCAGTTCCTGGCGGAGCGGATGAACCCGCTCGCCGCGGAGCAGCGCGCACAGCCGCCGTGCCCCCTCGGTACCGCTGGTACCCAGTGGCTGCCGGACGGTGCTGAGACGGACGAAGGCCGCGGACTCGATGTCGTCGAAGCCGACGACCGACAGCTGATCCGGCACCGCCACGCCCAGCCGGTCCGCGGCGGCCAGCACACCCAGGGCCTGCGTATCAGAGGCCGCGAAGATCGCCGAGGGCGGATCGGCCGACTTCAGCATCTGGGCGGCATGCTCGGCGGCCGTCGCGGCGTCATGCGTGCCCCGGCGGATCAACCCGGCTTCCACCGCGATACCCGCCGCGGCCAGGGCCTGCTTGTAGCCGCGCAGCCGGCGGGCTGAGGAGACGAAACCCAGGCCCGCCGGAGGCTTGCCGGACGCCATATCCCCGATAAACCCGATCCTTCTGTGTCCCAGGCCGATCAGGTGCCTGGTCGCCAAGGCGCCGCCCAGGACGTCATCGATGACCGTTTGCGGTACCCCGGGGTTGGGCGCGTCCACGGTCACGAGCGCGACTCCGGCCCGGGAGAACTGGCCGAGCTGCTCCCGGGAAAACGGCAGGCAGATGGCCAGGACTCCGTCGGCCCGGTGGGTGGGCAGCAGGGCCTCCAGGTGCCGGTCCCGTTCCAGCGGGGTGTCCACGTTGCAGACGATGGTGTCGTATCCCTGTTCTTCGAACGCCGCCAGGGCGCTGGCCACCCGGACGACGGTGGAAGGCCGGGTCAGGTGGGCCACGATCACCGCGATGGTCCGGGGCGTGCCGCGGACCAGGGCGGCCGCCGCGTGACTGGGCCGGTACCCCAGCCGCTCGATGGAGTCCTGCACTGCACGCAGGGTAGCGGCGCGCACCTGGTCGCTCCGGTTGAGCACCCGGGACACCGTGCCCACGCCGACGCCCGCATCGACGGCCACGTCGGCAATCGTGACCCGGCGGACCGCCGGCGCGGATCCAGCGGAGGACCCCGCCGCAGACCCGGCGGCGGGACCGGCGGCGGCAGGCGCAAGTTCTCTCTTCGGGAGCGACGGCGTGCCCGACGAAAACGCTCCTCCCTGGAAGCGTTTCCACGTTGGCGTGGTACCAGTCTGATCACGGGCCGCCGGGGCGTCAAGGGTTCGGTGCGGATGTCGCGGGTCGCCGGTGCTCTCGCCGACTCGCAAGGTGGCCTGCACGACGTCGCCCGGGCGCTGATCTGGACCGACCTCGATCTGCCGCAGCGCCCGCGCGACCACGCGCCTGGCGATGTCATCGACGGGAATGGCCACGCTGGTCAGCCGCGGATGCATCAGGCCGGCCGCGATGCTGCCGTCGAAGCCGGTGACAGCGAGATCTTGGCCGATCCTCAGCCGCAGTTCCGCGGCCACGCTGTAGACGACCGCGGCGAGCCGGTCGCTGCTGGTCACGATCGCGTCCGGGCGGGCGCTCGGGTGAGAGGGACCGAGCAGGGACCTGACCTTCCTGCGGGCCACGGCATCGTCCACAAGCAGGATGGCCGTCTGGCCGACGTCGATCCCGTGCCGGGACAGCCCGGCCTTGAACCCAGCCACCCGTTCGGCGTCCCAGTGGTCCCCCGACCGGTAGCCCAGGAACGCGAGTCGGCCGAAACCCCTGTTCAGGACGTGTTCCACCGCGTCTGCGGTGGCCTGGAAATTGTCGATATCGACCCAGTGCTGCGGCAGCGCGGGACCGATGTGGCCGAAGCACGCGAACGGCATCCCCGCCTCGGCCAGCATGACCACGCGCGGATCGGCTGGCTGCAGCTCGGACAGCACGAACGCGTCCACGCTCCGGCTGGCGATCAGGCGGCGCATGTCGTCGCGCGGGTCCCCGTCCGGGACGGCGATCACCATGCTGTAGCCGCGGCGTGCGCTGGCCGCCGCCAGGGCCTGGAGGAACTGCTGCATGATGTAGTTATCGGGCCGCAGCTGCACTTGTGGAATGACGTAGGCGAGCTGCCGCGTCCGGCGCGAGCGCAGGCTCCGCGCGCCGTGGTGGGGCTGGTAGCCCAGGGCGGTCACCGCCTCAAGCACCCTGGCCTTGGCCGCCTCGCCCACCCGGCCGCCGTGGTTGAGCACGTTCGAGACGGTCTGCCGGGAAACGCCAGCCGCCTGGGCCACGTCCTGGATCGTTACCTGCCGCGTGGTCACAGGCCTGGCCTGGTCTGATCGAGACCCAGTCACCTCGTCACTGTACCGCCCGCCTAATTCACCTCTTGACAGGTCATAAACGGAGCGTTTCTATGTGGTAGATCGTTCTATCAGCCTAACTGCCCCCAGTTCACCTGGATAGAAAGACGTTCCCCGTCGGAGGGAGCCGGGTATGCGACACAAAGACGTGCGATCAGGCAGACGCCAGGAGGCGCCTGAACCTGCCACGAGAGCCGGGGCGATACCGCTGACCCGGCGGGGGATGATGAAAGCGGTGGGACTCGGGACCGCCGCCCTGGCTGCTCCCGGCCTGCTGGCCGGGTGCTCGTCCGCAAGCGGGCGGACGCCCATCGTGCTGGAGGAGACGAAACCCGAGGTCGTCCCGTACTTCGACTCTCTGTGCGCGAAGTTCAACGCGAGCCAGAACTCCATTTCTGTGACGCACGACTCCACCTCGAACCTGATCGCGGAATTCGTGCGCGGGGATCCGCCCGACATTGACTGCGATAACTACAACCTGACCACGTCGATCTTCGTCGCCCGGGGCGTGCTGGCCGACCTGGCCGGCTTGCCGCAGACGAAGACCATCGACCCGAACATCCAGGCTCTCGTCACCCAGTACGCCTCGTACAACGGGGAAACGAGCGTGCTGCCTTACTCGGTGGCCGCCGAGGGCATCATCTATAACCCCGAGCTCTTCGACAAAGTCGGGATCTCGGACGTTCCCACCACCTGGACCGAGTTCCTGTCGGCCTGCGAGAAGTTCAAGTCCGCGGGCATCACGCCGGTTTACCAGACGTACGGTGACACCTGGACGACACAGCAGGGCTTGTTCGACTACACCACCGGCGGCATGATCGACGTCGCGGCGTTCTACAAGCAGCTCAACGCCGCGGGTACCGGCCTCGGCCCGAACTCCGCGGTGTCGTTCGAGAAGGATTTCACCCCGGCCTGCCACAAGATGCTCAGCCTGGCGCCGTATTTCAACGACAACGCGATCTCCAAGCACTACGCCGACGGCAACATCGCCTTCGCGGCCGGGCAGGCCGGGATGTACATGCAGGGGCCGTGGGCGGTCGGCCAGGTCCTCGCGATCAATCCCAAACTCAAGATGGGCACGTTCCCCATGCCCGTCACCGACGACGCGTCCCAGACCAAGTGCCGGGTCAACCTCGACCTGGCCATCTGGCTGCCGCGATCGCAAGGGGCCGCGGAGCGCGCGGCGGCCATCAAGTTCCTCGACTATCTCATGCAGCCAAGCATCATGAACGCGTACAACCAGGCCAATCTCGCCTTCTCACCCCTCAGGGGGGCTCCGCCGCAGACCAGCCCGCTCGTCTCCGGCCTGCAGAAGTACGTCAGCTCAGGCGCTTTCTATCAGGGCGCGGGAACGTACGTGCCGCTCACTATCCCGGTCGGGAACTTCATCCAGGAAATGATGCTGACCGGCAACGTCAGCGGATTCACCTCATCGATGGACGGCGCCTTCAAGCGCCTGGCCATACGGACCTCGGCATGAACCGCCCGAGCAGCGGATCGGAGAGGCAGCCATGACCGCGACCTCAGCGCCCTCCAGAGGCGGACCCGGAAACCCGCTCGGCACGCTGAAGAAGATTTTCTTCCCGGTGGCGCCGGCGTACCTGTTGATGGTCATCCCGGCGATCGCCCTGTTCACCTTCTTCATCATTTACCCCGCGATCGACGGGATGTTCTACAGCTTCACGAACTACGTCGGGTACGGAGCCTGGCATTCCATCGGGTTCGCCAACTACAAGGCCGCGTTCAGCGACCCGACCATCCGGGACTCCTACGGGTTCACGCTTCTGTTCGCGGTGGTGGCGTGCATCTTGACCAACGTGGTCGCGCTGGCCCTGGCGATCGCGCTGAACGCCAAGATCAAATGGCGGTCCGGGCTGCGCACCATCTTCTTCATGCCCATGGTCTTGTCCGGCCTGGTCGTCTCCTACGTGTTCACCTTCATCATCTCCACGTCCGTCCCGGTCATCGCCGGGGTGATCCATTTCGCCCCGCTGGAGAGCAACATCCTGGCCAACCAGCACCTCGCCTGGCTCGGCGTCGTCTTCGTCGCGTCCTGGGTAGCCATCCCGGGCGCGATCATCATCTTCCTGGCCGGGCTGACCGGCATCCCGACGGAGGTGTACGAAGCCGCCTCGATCGACGGGGCGTCCGCGTGGATGAAGTTCCGGCGCATGACGTTCCCGCTGCTCTTCGGGTTCCTGGTCATCAACACCATCTTGACGTTCAAGAACTTCCTCAACGTGTACGACATCGTGGTCGGCCTGACCGGCGGCGGCCCGGGCACCGCCACCACCAGCGTGGCGCAGACGATCTTCAGCGGTTTCTTCAACGGCGACTACGCCTACCAGATGGCCAACGCGGTCATCTTCTTCCTAGTCACGCTGCTCTTCGCGATCTTCCAGCTGAGCGTCATCCGGCGCCGAGGAGGGGGTCTGTAGTGGCCACCGAGGTACGCACCACTCCTGTCGTCGCCGCGCCCCGGGTCCGGGTCCGCCGGTCGCGTCCGGTACCTGAGGGCGGCCGGGTCAACTGGGGGCTGACGATCCTCGTCGCGATCGTCTCCCTGATCGTCATCCTGCCGCTGTACTTCGCCATCGCCATGGCGCTGAAGTCGCCGGCCCAGACCGGCACGGGTTCCGGTTTCAACTTTCCCTGGCCGATTCAGTGGGGGAACTTCCGGGCCGCCTGGGACCTGACCGATACGCCCCTCGCCGCCTCGATGAGCCTGCTGATCACGGTGATCGCCGTGATCGGGGAGATCCTGGTGAGTGCGCTGGCGGCGTGGGCGATCGTGCGCAACTGGGGCCACTGGCAGTTCCGCGCGACGTTCGGCTACCTGATGATCGCCTTGTTCATCCCGTTCCCTGTCGTCGCGCTGCCGCAGGTCAAGCTCATGTCCGCGATCGGCCTGGCGAACCCGTTCGGCGTCGCGATCCTGCACATCTTGTTCAACCTCGCGTTCAACGTGCTGCTCTTCTCGGCCTTCATCCGGGGAATCCCGGTCGAGCTTGAGGAAAGCGCCCGGCTGGACGGCTGCACCACCTGGCAGACGTTCCGCAAGGTCGTGCTGCCGCTGCTGGCACCGATCAGCGCCACCGTGGGCATCTTCGCCTTCCTGCAGTCCTGGAACGACTTCATGATGCCAAACCTGATCACCGCGAACCCGAAGTTCCAGACCCTCCCGGTCGTCCAGTACCTGTTCCAGGACCAGTTCACCACGAACATCAACGTCGCCTTCGCGTCCTACCTGATGGCCCTGCTCCCGACCCTGGTCGCCTTCCTCATCGCCCAGCGGTGGGTGGTCAGCGGCATCATGCGAGGCTCGATCAAGTGACGGACGACTGGTGGCGGCAGGCGGTGGTCTACCAGATCTACCCGCGAAGTTTCGCTGACTCCGACGGCGACGGCCTCGGCGACCTGAAAGGGGTCATCTCGCGGATCCCGTACCTGGCCTCGCTGGGCGTCGACGCGGTGTGGCTCAGCCCGTTCTACCCGTCTGCGCTGGCCGACGGCGGGTACGACGTCGACGATTACCGCAACGTCGACCCGCAGCTCGGCACCCTGGCCGATTTCGACGAGCTGACCGCCGGGCTGCACGCCAGGAAGATCAAGGTCATTGTCGACATCGTGCCGAACCACACCTCTAACCGGCACGCCTGGTTCCAGCAGGCCCTGGCCTCCCCGAAGGGATCGCCCGCCAGGGACCGGTACATCTTCCGTGACGGGCTGGGCCCGGACGGGGGTAAGCCGCCCTCGGACTGGCTGTCGGGTTTCGGCGGGCCGGCCTGGGCCCAGGTGCCGGACGGGCAGTGGTACCTGCACCTGTTCGCCGCCGAGCAGCCGGACCTGAACTGGGAGAACCGGGAGGTCAGGGACGACTTCCTGACCACTTTGCGGTTCTGGTCAGACCGCGGCGTCGACGGGTTCCGCGTCGACGTCGCGCACGGCCTGGCCAAGAACATGGCCGAGCCGCTCGAGTCGCTGCCCGTCCTGTGGGACATCGCCGGCGGTTCCCTGCCGCCCGGCACCCACCCCGTGTGGGACCGGGACGAAGTCCACGACATCTACGCCGAATGGCGGCAGGTGTTCAACGAGTACTCCCCGCCGCGGGCCGCGATCGCCGAAGCCTGGGTGCACCCGTCACGGCGGCCCAGGTACGCCAGTCCGGACGGGCTGGGGCAGGCCTTCAACTTCGACCTGCTCGAGGCGAACTGGAACGCCGGGGAGTTCCTGCGGACCATCACCGACAACCTGTCCGACGCCCAGCGGCAGGGATCCTCGACCACCTGGGTGCTGTCCAACCACGACGTGGTTCGGCACGCCACCCGTTACGGGCTACCACCAGAGGATCACCACGGCAGCCAGAACAGCCGGACCTGGCTGCTCAGCGGTGGTACCTCCCCCAGACTGGATCGCGGCCTAGGCCTGCGGCGGGCCCGGGCCGCGATCCTGCTCGTCCTGGCCTTGCCCGGTTCGGCGTATCTCTACCAGGGCGAGGAACTTGGCCTGGGCGAAGTCGGGGACCTTGCCGCCGAGCATCTCCAGGATCCCGCCTTCTACCGGTCGCACGGCGCAGAGAAGGGCCGGGACGGCTGCCGGGTCCCGCTGCCGTGGACGGAGAACGGCCCGTCGTTCGGCTTCGGGGTCGGTCAGGCTCACCTGCCACAGCCGGCCTGGTTCGGCCCGCTTAGCGTGGAAACGCAGGAACGGGACCCTGCGTCCACCTTGCTGCTGTACCGGCAGGCGCTGAGCTGGCGCCGCAAGCTGCAGGCCGCGGAAAGCATGGAATGGATGCCGGGTACCAACGGGCAGGTGCTGCACCTGGGCCGCCGGGGAGGCTGGAGGTCGGTGACCAACTTCGGAACCCGGCCGGTGCCGCTGCCGCCCGGCCACGTCATCCTCTCCAGCGTCCCGGTCGAGGGCAACCAGCTGCCCGCGGACGCCACCGCCTGGATCCTGGTCGGCAGCTAGGCACGCGAACGGCGGCTAACCTCCTGACCGCCGGGACAGGAGGTCCTCGGCGCCGCCGGCATTGATCACCCGGTCTGCCGTGATGCCGAGCTTTTCGGCCCGGACGGTGCCGTTGACCTGCCAGTCCAGCTGACCGGGCGCGTGCGCGTCGGTGTCGATGGCGAAGACGCAGCCGATCTCGGCGGCCAGTGCGAGCAGCCGGCCAGGCGGGTCCCTGCGCTCCGGCCGGCAGTTGATCTCCACCGCGACGCCTTCGTTCCGGCAGGCGGTGAAGACCGCCTTGGCGTCGAAGACCGACTCCGGCCTGACGCCGCGGCCGCCGAGCAGCCGTCCGGTGCAGTGGCCGAGCACGTCGACGTGCTGATTCCGGATCGCGGCGATCATCCGGTCGGTCATCGGCTTGGCGGGCATCCGCAGCTTGGAGTGGACACTGGCCACCACCACGTCGAGCTGACGGAGCAGGTCCTCGCGTTGGTCGAGGGAGCCGTCGTCGAGGATGTCGACCTCGATCCCGGTCAGGATGCGGAACGGTGCCAGCTCCTCGTTCAGCACACTGAGCAGCTCGAGCTGGGCGCGGAGGCGCTCGGCGGACAGCCCGTTCGCCACGGTGAGCCGCGGTGAGTGATCGGTCAGCGCGATCCATTCGTGGCCGAGCTCGCGGGCGGCCTCGGCCATTTCCCTGGGCGGGCTGCCGCCGTCGGACCAGTCCGAGTGCGTATGGCAGTCCCCGCGCAGCGCCGCCCGCAGGCCGGTGCGCTCAGACGGCGGCTGCTCGCCCACCAACCTGGTCAGGTACGCGGGCCGCTGACCCCCGGCGGCCTCGGTGACGACCTGGGCGGTGGTCGCGCCGATGCCTTTCAGCGCCTCGAGCGTGCCCGCCTGGATCCGCCGGTCAAGCTCGCCCGCGGGCAGGCCGTCGAGCACCTCCGCAGCCCGGCGGAACGCCTGGACGCGGTACGTCGGCGCCCCGCCCCGCTCGAGCTCGAATGCGATCTGCCGCAACGCCTCTACTGGATCCACCCGGTCTTCATACCCCAGATCACCCCGACGAGCCAGGCGTTCCTGGGTGCTAAGCGGACCTGCAATTCGGCCCACACGACCTTGCCGGGCCAGCCGGGTACGATCTGCCAGCTCCACCGGTCGCATACCGCCTCGACCAGCACCAGGCCCCGGCCGCTCTCGTCCTCGGGACCAGCCTGCTCGGTGACCGGTGCGCCCGCGATGCCGTCCCAGACCTCGATGAGGAGCCGGATGCCGTCGGAGCCAAGTCGCACCACCACGACCGGTAGCCCAGCCCCGTCGTACCTGGGCCGCCCGTACCGGTCGGTCGAAGCCCGGACCGCGTTGGTGACCAGTTCGCTGACGATGAGCTCAGCCGCTTCGGCCAGGCCGGAATAGCCCCATTCGGTCAGGACGGCGCGGGTATGCAGGCGAGCGCAGGGCGTCGCCGTCACCAGGGCGCCGAGCGGGAGGGAACTCGACAACGGCCACGTCGTCACTCCGGACAAGTCCCCGACAGTGTCTGGCCCGATCACCGCAGTGCCCTCACTCATGGCCCGGCGCGTCCTCCCTTCTGCTGCATGCCCAGCGTAAGGCCCAGAAGGCCCGGGGGCCAGCATGCGGAGATGACTACCAGCCGGATACTGATGGTGCACCTGAGTCACGAGGTGCCACGGCACCTACCCGAAAGCGCCGCTCAGCAGGCCCGCCGGGACTTCTCGCCCGGGCCGGCCGGTAACCGGCGGGTGAACTTCCTCGCAGAGGTAAAAGATCTCTAGGTGTCTGTCGACCACCCATCGACACGGCCTATGGTCTAGACATGACCACGAATGACACGCTGCGAGTAACCGACTCACGGACCGGCCGCAGCTACGAACTCCCTATCGTCGACGGCGCGATCCGCGCGATTGACCTACGGCAGATCAAGACATCCGATGACGACTTCGGCCTGCTCTCCTACGACCCGGCCTTCCAGAACACCGCCAGCTGCCGCAGCGCCATCACTTTCATCGACGGAGAGAGGGGGATCCTCCGCTATCGCGGCTACCCGATCGACGAGCTGGCGACCAAGTCCTCTTTCCTGGATGTGGCCTGGCTGCTGCTGAACGGCGAGCTGCCGGACAAGGCGGCCTCGGCGGCCTGGGTGCACCAGGTCTCCCACCACACCTTCGTGCACGAGAACGTCAAGAAGTTCATCGACGGCTTCCACCATGACGCGCACCCGATGGGCATCCTGGTCAGCACGCTGGCCGCGCTGTCCACGTTCTACCCCGAGGCCAAGAACGTGCACGAACAGGCCAACCGGGACAAGCAAGTGATCCGGCTCATCGCCAAGATGCCCACGCTCGCGGCTTTCGCCTACCGGCACGCCCGCGGCCTGCCGTACGCCTATCCCGACGACGAGCTCTCATACGCGGGCAACCTGCTCAACATGATGGACAAGATGACCCAGCCCAGGTACAGTCCGGATCCGGTCCTCGAGCATGCCCTCGACGTGCTGTTCATCCTGCACGCCGACCACGAGCAGAACTGCTCAACCAACGCGATGCGGGGCGTCGCCAGCTCCGGGGTCGACCCGTACTCGGCCGCCGCCGCGGCCGCCGCCGCGCTGTACGGCCCGCTGCACGGCGGCGCGAACGAGCAGGTGCTGAAAATGCTCCGCGAGGTCGGTTCGGTCCAGAACGTGCCCGCCTACATCAATCGGGTCAAGGAGGGCGAGCTGCGCCTGGTGGGCTTCGGCCACCGGGTATACAAGAACTTCGACCCGCGGGCCACCATCATCAAGGGCGTCGCCGAAGAGGTGTTCGAGGTGACCGGGCGCAACCCGCTGCTCGACATCGCACTTGAGCTCGAGCGGATCGCGCTCGAGGACGACTACTTCATCAACCACAAGCTCTACCCGAACGTGGACTTCTACTCGGGCATCATCTACCAGGCCATGGGCTTCCCGGTGGCGATGTTCCCTGTTCTGTTCGCGATCGGCCGGATGCCCGGCTGGCTGGCCCAGTGGCAGGAGAACTCCACCGACTCCGAGCAGAAGATCGCCCGGCCGCGGCAGATCTACGTCGGCACGCCGCTGCGCCATCTGGACGGGAACGACGACTGACCGCCGCGCACGTACCGGTGATGACCTGGCTCGAGCTGCCGTCCGATTCGCTGTTCGGGCCAGCCAACCTGCCTTACGGCGTGTTTACTGTTGGTGACGAGCCTGGATCGTCAGGTCCCGGGGCTCCTCGGGTCGGGGTCCGAATCGGCGACTCGGTGCTGGACCTCGCCCAGGTGCTGGCCGATCCGGTCTTCAGCGAACCGTCGATGAATGCCTTCCTGGCGCAGGGACGAGCCCGGTGGAGCGAGGTACGGGCCCGCATCACCGGGCTGCTGACCGACGAACGGCACCGCGGTACCGTCGAGGCCGCGCTGCACCCGCTGTCCGGCGTGCGACTGCACCTGCCGTTCACGCCGGGGGACTACGTGGACTTTTACGCCAACGAGTATCACGCGGTCAACGCCGGCCTGCTGTTCCGGCCTGGCCAGGATCCGCTTCCGCCCAACTGGAAACACTTGCCCATCGGTTACCACGGACGGTCGGGCACCATCGTGATATCCGGCACGCCGATCGCCCGCCCGTGCGGCCAGCGTCAGGAGACGCCGGACGCCGCGCCGACGTTCGGGCCGTCCCGGCGGATGGACTTCGAGGCCGAAGTCGGGTTCGTGGTCGGCGTGGGCTCCCCGCTGGGCACCACGGTGGGCGTGGGCGAGTTCGCCGGCCACGTGTTCGGGGCGTTCCTGCTCAACGACTGGTCCTCCCGCGATCTGCAAGCCTGGGAGTCCAGGCCGCTCGGCCCGTTCCTGGGTAAGTCGTTCGGCACCTCGATCTCTCCGTGGATCGTCCCGCTCGACGCACTGGAGCAGGCCCGGGTCAGCCCGCCGCCGCGCGACCATGAGCTGCTGCCTTACCTGGCCGACACCCAACCGTGGGGTCTCGACCTCGCACTCGAGGTCCGGCTGAACGGGCAGGTGGTGTCCCGGCCTCCCTTCGCCACCATGTACTGGACGCCGGCGCAGATGCTGGCCCACCTGACCGTGAACGGCGCCTCGACCCGCACCGGCGACGTGTACGCCTCTGGTACCGTCAGCGGCCCGGACCGGGGCCAGCGCGGCTGCCTGCTCGAGCTGAGCTGGGGCGGGACGGAACCGCTGGCGCTGCCGGACGGGTCCGTCCGGACGTTCCTGCAGGACCACGACGAGGTGACGATGACCGCCACCGCCCCGGGTGCCGGAGCGCGGATCGGCTTCGGTGAGGTCACCGGCCGGATCCTCCCGGCGACCGCCCGCTAAGGCGACCGCCCGTTTAGGCGACCGCCCGCACACGGGTCAGCCGGTACCGCCGGCCGCCACCCACTGGCGCAGTTTCTTGCGGTCCAGCTTGCCCACGCTGGTCAGCGGAATCGCCGGAACGATAATGATCTCCCGCGGGTACTTGTGGGCGGCCAGGTGCCGCCGGGCGTGCTGGGTCAGCTCGGCCGCGGTGGCCTGCGCGTCCGGCCGCAGCGACACGTAGGCGACGATCTCCTCGCCCAGCCGCGGGTCGGGCCGCCCCACCACCCCGGCCTGCGCCACCGCGGGATGAGCGACCAGGACGTCTTCGACGTCGCGTGGGTAGACGTTGAACCCGCCCCGGATGATCAGGTCTTTCTTCCTGTCGACCACGTACAGGTAGCCGTCGGCGTCCAGATGGCCGATGTCGCCTGTGTGCAGCCAGCCGCCCGCCAGCGCCTCACCCGCCGCGTCCGGGGTGTTCCAGTAGCCGGTCATCACGCCGGGGGAGCGGACGCAGATCTCGCCGTCCTGATCCGGCGGCAGCAGCTGGCCCGCGTCATCCTGAATGGACACTTCACAGCCAGGGACGGGTAGCCCGACGCTGCCCAGGCGGCGTGCGCCGAAGGGGTTGGCCGAGATGAACGTGGCCGCCTCGGTGCAGCCGTACCCCTCGTAGATGACGGCGGTGGGCACCCGGGCCTCGAACTCCCGCCGGACCTCGGCGGCCAGCGGCGCCGCCCCGGAGGAGACCGTGATCAGCCCGGACAGGTCCGCCTGTTCCAGCGGCTGGGAGAGGAGCATCTGGATCATCGAGGGGACCAGCGCGCTGCCCTGGACCCGGTGCTGCTCGGCGAGCGTCAGCCAGCGGGCCGGATCGAACCAGCGCATGAGGATGGTCTTGGCCTGGTCGGTCCGGTGCATGCCGCCGCAGAGGACAAGCAGGCCGTAGGCGTGCGCCAGGGGAAGCGGCAGGATCGAGCTCAGTACGTGGGAACGCACCGACGACGCGTGCGCGGCCGACCCGCACCAGAACAGGTTCGCGTGCGTCAGCGGGACGCCCTTGGACCGGCCGGTCGTGCCGCCGGTGTAGAGCAAGGCGGCCAGATCGGCGCCCGAGCGGTTGGCGACCGGCCCGGGCGCGGCCAGGGCCACCTGCGCGAAGTCGAGCACCGCCACCTTGCCTCCCCGGGTTTCCTTGGTGCCCCCGGGGACGACGACGAACCGGACTCCGGGCGCGCCCGCCACGGCGGCGGCCACCTTGGGCAGGAACTCCGCCGTGGTGACGATGCCGACCGCGCCGGAGTCGACCAGCGCGTGCCTGAGCTCATCCTCGCTGACCAGGAAGATCAGCGGGGTCACCACCGCTCCGGCGCGCCACGCCGCGGTGTAGGTGATGAGCACCTCGGGGCAGTTGGCCATCAGCACGAGCAACCGGTCGCCGGGCCGGACGCCGAGCCCGGCGAACCCGGTTGCCAGCCGGGCGGCACGCTCGGCCAGCTGGCCGTTGGTATACCACTGGCCCTCGTAGCACAGTGAGTCGTAGTCGCCTTGCCGCTCGAGCGCCAGCTCAGCCTGCGTCGCCAGATTCTCGCTCATGTCAGCTCAGGTCGATCTCGAAGTACGGGCCCTGGTCGTCGTGCACGATCCGGGCCGAGCCCGGCCAGCCGCTGAAGCCTCCGGTCCCTGTGCCCGGCACGATATGGCCGAACCAGGTGCCTGGATCAGACTCCAGGCCTCCGTGCTGCACGGTCACCGAACCCTCGGTCCCGTCCTCGGTACGCCCGGTAATCCGCTCGGTGGCGACGTAAGACCGGGAGCCTTCCTCGGTGCCGGCCGACATGAACACCGTGGTGGCATGCCCGATGATCCCTGAGCTGAAGGTCTTGGCGAAGGTCAGCAGGCCGAACCAGTCCGCGTCCAGGCCTGTTACCTGCCGCGGCTCGAAGCTGTCGACCTGGAACCGGGCGATCAACGTCTCTATCTCCTCCTGCGTGGAACAAGTCCCTGACGATAACCCCGAGGGAGCGGTCCAGGCGAACTGACCGGGCCGGCCCCGGGCATCGGATGGCTGCGTTGACAAGCTTTATGCTCCCCCATAGCGTTGGAACGCTCCAAACACACCGGGAGGGCAGGGTGGCATCCCCAGGGCGTGGCGGCGGCCGGCCGACCCTGCAAACCGTCGCGGCCCGCGCGGGGGTATCCAAGTCGCTGGTGTCGCTGGTCCTGCGCAACTCGCCGAAGGTCAGCGCGGCCAGCCGGGAGGCCGTCATGCGCGCCGTCGCGGAGCTCGGATACCGGCCGAACGCGGCCGCCCGGTTCCTCGCCGAGCGCCGC
>Ga0187851_10003130_pt1 | contig 14134 bp, 11 predicted proteins | sample June2016WEW_6_10_FD_132997 | JGI IMG/M metagenome (GOLD analysis project Ga0187851, IMG submission 132997) | Peatland microbial communities from SPRUCE experiment site at the Marcell Experimental Forest, Minnesota, USA - June2016WEW_6_10 | ecosystem: Environmental > Terrestrial > Soil >...
AGACGAAGCGCATCATGGGAGTGCTACCCAACTTCCGCTCTGTGAGCGCAGGCGCGAACGTGCAGAAGGAGACGACGCGCCAGAAGCTCATCACGGCTACGGAGGACAACTTCGACTACACTGCGCTGTTCTTCGCGGGATTCATCGCGGCAGACTCGTTTGTGATGAAATCCACACCGGAGTTTCATCAGGGAGCGGCTGGTTATGCCCGATATTACTGGCACACGGTGGCCGACCAGTCTGTCGAGAACTATTTTGTTGAGTTGATCGTTCCGGCAATTTCCCACGAGGATTCACGCTACTTCGCCATGGGCAAAGAAGGCGGCGGCCTCTGGAGGCGGACCGGCTACGCGTTGAGCCGCGTGCTGGTCACCCGGACGGATGCCGGCAAGTCGGTGTTCAACTACTCGGAGATCACCGGCTCAGCCGCGGCAGTCAGCATCTCGAACTTCTACTACCCGACCAAACAGCAGACAGTCCGCAATGGGTTGCGCAATTGGGGGCTCGACATTACCTACGACTCGATCAGCTTCGAGTTCCATGAGTTTTGGCCGGACATACGGCACATGATTTTCAGCAGGAAAGACAACAAGACATTCGCTAACCCCTAGGGTTCCTCGTTCCTCCCACCGTGTGCTCTCAGGCCCTTGCGCCCGGGTGACCGGCTATTCGGACAGAGCTCGAAAATGGGGCAATGTCCGGATTGGCGACCACACACCCACAACGGCTGGGGTTGTGAGAATGAAAGGCGTCGCATGGGATCCCAAAGTACGACCAAGGTCAATTGGCCGCGCGTGGTTGGGTGCGGAATGCTAGCCGGAATTGTCTGGATTGTGCTCGGCTCGATAGTTACTGCCCTACTTGGGCGCGATTTTGCTGCGCTGCCGCATAACCGCCTAGGTGCACCCACGTCTGGATTTCTTATCCTAAATGTAGCGCTGGATCTTCTTGAGGGCCTCTCGATTCTTTGGCTGTATGCTTCGATTCGTCCGGCCTATCGTCCCGGCGCGAAAACCGCGCTGATTGCTGCTTTCGCCTGGTGGTTTATTGTGAGCCTTGGAGACGCTACATGGTGTTCATTCGGCTTCTTTCCACCACGCACTGTCATTCCATTGATGATCGGAACCTTGCCGGCGCTCATCATCGCCACAATCATTGGTGCCAAGTTCTACAAGGACTGACCCCTTCTGGCCGACGACACGCTCGGAGCTCACAGTTCTGATCCACCGATCCCAGGATCTCGGATATGGCAAACTCTGAATAGTGAAGCTGCTAGCGGAGGAACGCTGTGTCGACAAAACCCGGGACGAGTGACGTAGATGAGTACATTGCAAGCTGTCCAAAAGAGGCGTGGGACAATTTGGCGAAGATGAGAGCCACGATACGGGCGGCCGCGCCTGGGGCGACAGAGCGCACCGATTACTTCCAGATGCCGGGATACTCGTATCCCGGCTTTGACTATGATGGGATGTTTGTCTGGTTCAGCTTCAAGAAACCGTACATACGCCTGCATATACGCCCGCCAGTAATCCAGGAACATGGCAAGGAGCTTGCGGGTTACCTCACAACGAAGGCGATTGTCAGCTTTCCAATGGCTACGCGGATACCGGTGACCCTGGTGAAGAAACTAGTGAAGGCAAGTCTAAAGACAATGAGAGACAAGAAGCGCTGACACGTGCTCCGGTTGTATTACGGCAAGTCGTCAGTTACTAGTTAATCCACCTTCCGCCGGAAGCCCCGCCTGAACGCCTTCTCCGCAGGCCTGTCCGTCTTTATCGTTTGGCCCGGGTGCAAATTGATCAATCGCATAACGCGCTACGCGTCGTGCGTCATCTCAGGATTCTCAAAGCACGTGAACCGCGAAATGAAGTTAAGGTGCACGGTTCCCGTGGGGCCGTTGCGCTGCTTGGCAATGATTAGCTCCGACTTGGCCCGGTCGCTCTCCGTCAGCTCTTCGTCGCGGTTGTAGTACGAATCGCGATGAATGAAGGCCACCACATCCGCATCCTGCTCGATGGAGCCGGACTCGCGCAGGTCGCTCAGCAGGGGGCGCTTGTCGTCGCGTTTTTCATTGCCGCGCGAGAGCTGCGAGAGCGCGATGACCGGAACCTGGAGCTCCTTGGCCATGGCCTTGAGACCACGCGAAATGGCGCTTACTTCCTGCACGCGGTTCTCGTATCCCTTGCGGGCTCCGGCAGCGGGCAGCGTCGCGGTCATCAACTGCAGGTAGTCCACGAGCACCAGATCGAGGCCACCCGCATTCTGCTTCAGCCGCCGCGCCTTGGCCCGCATCTCGGCCAGCGACAGGCCGGCCGAGTCGTCGATGTAGATGCGCGAATCGACCAGTTGACCCAGCGCGTCCTGCAGCTTTCCCTGGTCTTCGCGGCCCAGGAACCCGGTTTGCAATCTTCGTTGATCGACGCGGGCCTGCGAGGCCAGCATGCGGCGCAGCAGCGACTCCTTGCTCATTTCCAGGCTGAAGACCGCCACGGTTGCGGCGTGATAAACCGCCGCGTTCTGCGCGATGTTGATGGCCAGCGCGGTTTTGCCCATCGAGGGCCGGGCGGCGATGATGATCAGCTCGCCCTTCTGCAGGCCGCTGGTCATGCGATCGAACTGGTAGAAGTTGGTGGCCAGGCCGGTGATTTCGCGGCTCTGCTTATACAGGTTGTCGATGGTTCCGAACGAGTCTCTGACGATGACGTCGAGCGGCTCGAGGCCCTGGGTCAGCCCCGACTCGCTCACTTCGAGCAGCTGCGACTCGGTGGAGTCGAGAATCCCGATCGCGTCTTCGCTCTGGTCGGCAGCCTTGGCGATGGCCGCCGAGCAGATGCCCATCATCCGCCGCAGCAGGCTCTTGTCTTTCACGATGCGGACGTAGTCTTCGATGACCGGGCGGCGCGGCAAACCTTCGGTGAGCGACGCGAGGTAAGCCACGCCACCGACCGATTCCACTTCTTTGTATTTGGCCAGCTCGTTGGCCAAGGTCACGATGTCCACGGTGCGTCCCGTGTCGATCAACTCGCTCATGCGCAGGTAGATGCGGCGATGCGAGTCAAGCGCAAAATCATCGGATTTGAGGGCTTCGGCGGCCTCGGCGTGAGCGGCGTTGTCGAGCAGAATCGCGCCGAGAATGGTCTTTTCCGCTTCGGTGTTCGCGGGCAGGCCTTCAAGGGAGAGGTCGGGAATGGTGGCCATAGGAGTCGGTCAGTTTTCAAATGCTCTCGTAAGAGTGTGCGGCCAGAGGGCGCGTGGGCCAAGGAGCAAAACGGCACAAAATCGTGGAAAACTCAGGCAGAGGCCTTCGTATTCTGCGATTGCTGCTAGCGATGTCATCCCGAGCGCAGGTCGCCCCGGCGACCGGAGTCGAGGGATCTGCAGTTGTCTTTGTTATCACATATCCCGGCCGCGGACTGCGAATACCCTGCCATGTATGCATCAAGGAAGCTACTTTACTTACATCATCGCCAGCCGTAGCCGGACTCTGTATGTTGGCGTCACTGGGAACCTCCTCAAGCGAATCTTCCAACACAAATGGAAAGAACACGAAGGCTTTACGGACAAATACAACTGTGATCGGCTTGTGTGGTTCGAAGGCCATCAGGATGTGGCAAAGGCTATCGCGCGCGAAAAGCAGTTGAAGGCGTGGAGGCGTGAAAAGAAGCTTGCGCTTTTGAGACGACGAATCCCGCGTGGGTCGACCTGAGCAAAGACTGGTACGACCTGGAGCCGGCTGATTTCAAGCGTGCCATAGATCGCACGATCTCTTAAGGACAACTGCAGATCCCTCGACTCGTCGCCGCAGCGACTCGCTCGGGATGACAACCCTTCCCCTATACTCCGCCCCTGGTAAGTGCGAGACTTCCGCTCGCCTACAGACCTCCGCTCACGCTGCGTCAAGCACCACTTCAGCCTTCTCGCTTCACAACCCGCTGAAAACACTCGCATGATTTTCCCACGCAAGATTGCAGAGTTTTTCGCCATTTGCGTACATACTGAACGCATGAGATCCAAAGAGGGTTCGTGTCGCCGTGTCAGCCGCTCGCAGCCGCGGGGTTGCGCAAAAAAATATTTCTGATACCCCACGGAGTATATTTGATGCTTAAGTCTTTCAAGATCAATAAATCGACTCGAAAATCGCGGTCAAAAACGTTCGATTTTGTCATCGCCAACCGGAAAAGGCGGCCCGCTTCCCGGACAAGGCTAATGGCCCCCTTGGCGACCGTAGACACGAATCACGAACCACGGCGACTCGTTTCCTCACTCACTCGTTCCCTTGTTCCCTGCTTTTTTCACCCCGGCCGGATCTCGTATTCCAGTTTGCCTGTTGCCTTGAGCTCAATGACCGCCAGGCTCTTGCCGGGCACCGGGCCGGGAGACGTGGCGCAGGCAATTTCAGTCTCGCCGCAGGCCGTGCTTGAGACCGGCGCGGGGCGCAACGCATACTCCGCGTTGGAAAGCACGCCGGCAGAATCGAAGACCGGAATCCGTTCCATGATCTGGCCGTCGCGTTCGACCGCGACCAGGATGCGACCGGGAGCGAAGGTCACCTGCTTGTGTCCTCCACCGGGCAATGGATACTGCACCATCGTGTTGTCCTGGCTGTCGAGGCCGTACTCTGCGTCGAGTCCCGATGCCTCTACCGGGAGCTCGCCGCCCAGGAACGTGCCCCAGGCCGACTCAGCCCCGCCGGTCTGCGACTGCAGCAGCGCGCCGGTGTTCGGCGTCCACACGAACGTCAATCCCAGTCGCTCCTGACCGGTGATGACCTTGGGCGCCGCGGCGAAAGCCGCATAATAGTTGGGCCGCCGGATGTAAGTGAACACGATGGGCTGGCGGGAGTCCTTCATCTGCTCGTCGAACGGGTATTCGTTCACCGGCCGCAGAAGTTTGCGCGCTTCGGCGATCTGATCGGCGGTCGGGTGCCAGTCGTAATGCGCGCGCTGGAGGAAACGATAGGGCGAAAAGCCGTCGGGATTGCCCGAGCCAAAAGCTTCCACCTTTGGCCACTCGTTGTTGAGCTTCTCGCGGGCCGCCTGAATCTGCGCGGCACGCCGCTCGGGAGAAGTGGCGAAAGCGCGCATGATCGTGCATTTGTCGGCGAGAGGCGTATCGAAGACAGAGACGATGGAGCGTTGCCGGGCGGTTTCGATGCTGCAGTTCGCCACCCAAAGTGACTGGTCCGGCTCGGGCATCAAATTGTATGAAAGCCATTTGCCCCAGCGCTCCTCCTCTGCCAGCAGAACGTCGCCGAGGTGCGTGCCGCGCCAGTAGCTGTAAGCCATGCGCAGGCTTTCATGGTGCGCCTCAAGCGTGGCGCCGAGATCGGGACCGTCGGCCTCGTAGAAATAGCCGCACGGACTTTGTAGATCGTTTGCACTGGCTTCGACCTGCGCCTTCAGCCGGTCGGCGAGTGCCGCGTCGGGAACCATGGCCAGAAACGCCGCTCCGCCGGCAAAGATGGGAGTGTACTGGCTGGAGTCGCTCTTGCCTTGGCTCACGAAATCGGGATCGTCCAGCACGGCGTGGAGCGCCTTGCGGCAGCAATCGATCGCGCGAGTGCGCAGGTCTGGCGCGATGGGCGGCCCGGTTTTGAGAAGCCGCAGGGCCTCGGAGATAAACTGCACCGCGGACGCGGTGGCTTCAAGGCTCCACTGCTGCGCGCCGTGCTGGCTGAATTTGCCGTCCGGCGACTGCATGTTGCACCAGTATTGGAGCGCGAGCTCGAGCCGAGCGCGCAGGGCCTTGTTGCCGAAATACTGATTCCATTTGCGCTGGCTGGCATAGAACCACGCGAGGGTGAGGATGCTCTCCATGGTCCGCGCATTGTAGGGACGGGGATTGCCGGCGGCGCGCGCGGCGGAAATGTTGATGAAGCCGCGATCGGGACCCTCGGTTTCGACGGCGTTGGCGATGCGCGCGAGGTAGGCCACGCTGTAGGGCATGTCGAGATCGGCGTCGGAGAAGTCCGCAGGCTTGACGCGCGACGGGTCGAAGGGAGGAACTTGAGCCGCGGCGGCGGGCTCGTCGGCCGCGACCTGGATGACGAAAGAGGACGCGAGCGGCACAGCTGCAGCGCGGACAAGAAAGTCTCTGCGATTCATCTTAGGGCCTGCTCACTAATCGCCGGTCGCGAGAGGATTTCGGCGATTCCTGAGTCAGTGTATCCTCTCGAAACTCGGCCGGTGTCGAGGGCTCTGATGGTCGCGTCGACTTGGGCTTGCAGCTCCGGCTGACAGTAACTCAGGAATCGCTTCAGGTTTCGTGCTCCTTAACGTAAATGACTGCAGCCGGAAGGTGTCAAGCACTGCAAAGCATGCGCGGTCACGAGAATGAGCCATTCATCCCGTTGAAGATCTGATCGAAGGCGCCGTTTTCTGCGGCGAAGCGCAGGCGCTTGGCGTTCTCGACACAAATCTCCCGAGGAGTGGGCTTCGTCTTGAGGATCTCGACGACTTCGGCGATGAACTGGTTGAGAGGCATGGCGCGAGGATCGTCGGCGCCGTCCATCAGGTCAGTCTGCACGTAGGGGGGAATCAGCTCGAGAACCTCGACAGCTGTCTTGCGAAGCTGGTGGCGGAGCGAAAGCGTGTAAGAGTGGAGAGCGGCCTTGGTGGCGCAATAGGTTGGCGTAATGACCATGGGCAGAAAGGCCAGGCCCGAGGAGACATTGATGATTGCCGCGTGCGGCTGCTTTTGGAGATGAGGCAGCAAAGCAGCGGTGAGGCGAATCGGACCAAGCAGGTTGGTGGCAACGATGGCCTCGGCGTCGGCGAGATCGGGCTGCTGGTTCTGAAAATCCTCGCGGCGCATGATCCCGGCGTTGTTGATGAGCACATTGATCTTGGGATAGTCAGCGAGCGCCTTGGCAGCGAAATCACGAATCGACGCGAAATCCTGCATGTCGACGGTGAGCGACTTCATGCCGGGGTTAGCGGCAGTAGTTGCATCGAGCGCGTGCTTGCGGCGGCCAGAAATCACGACATGATTGCCCAACGAGTGGAAAGCTTCGGCCAGGCCGCGACCAATTCCCGAGCCTCCGCCGGTGATCAGGATGGTGTTCCCCGTAAGTTCCATAAAATGACGCCCTCAAAGGCATGATAGCGAGGCCGGGTATTTGATGCGACAGACGACCGGCGGGAGTTTGCCAATCGCCACTTCCGTGGACCGGGGCGCCAGCTTGGGCCAACGAAAAGCGCTGATTGCAAACTTGGAACGTCCATTGCTAAGAGTGATTCAGATCACACGCGCTCTGAGCGAGGCAAAAGCATAATGAACCATCGATCACGAACGACGAAACTGCAGCGCTGCAATATTTTCATCGACCTTGGTTGAGCCGGTGGTCCGGACTGCCGATATAGGTCGAAGGAGGGTGTCTCCGTGGCAACCCAGCATCTTACCAACCCGACTTTCGGAACACTTCCGCGGCCTCAGTTTTCATCGGCTATTTTACGCAGCGGATGTGCCGCACCGTTGAAGCTCTTTCTTCCGGCGCAGCCGGGAGCAGAAGTCCACGAACAGGTGTTGCCTCTGCCCGCAGAGGTCGAGTGCAACAGAATCGGCCGATGCCTCCGCTGGGCCCTTGCCATCGAAGGCGGAGCGGCGCTGCTGATTTATGCGCTTTGGACGCTCCTTCACATCAAAGCCTGAACTCTGAACCTGCAAAGCGCCCGGTAGTGAGTCAGTTTGGAAAGATCATCCCTCGGGGGCTAAAGCCGCGAGCCATTTTGCTGCCGTTACGGCACGACTGAAGTCGTGCCCTTTCAAATCAGATTCAAACTGCACCAGTACCAAGCGCCCAATTCGCCCGGACAATCTGCGATGATAGGACGATGTGTCCGATGGGTACTTCCGCAGATAGGAAACGTCCTCCGAAGTGACAACCGCAGTGCGCCGCGCGGCGTTCATCTACAATCCGGCCTCGGGACAATACTCCGCTCGGCGAGCATCGGGCATCCAGGACGCTCTGGATGTGATGCGCAGTGCCGGCGTCGAGACCGACGAGTTTGAAACCGATGGCGCGGGAAGCGGCACGGCCTGTGCGCAGAGGGCCATTGCGGCGGGTTGCGATACGGTTATTGCCTGCGGCGGTGACGGCACCGCACATGAGGTGGTGCAAAGCCTGGTAGGGACGAAGGTGGCCCTCGGCGTCATCCCTTTGGGAACTGCGAATGCCCTCGCCTCGGACCTGGGACTTCTGGGACCGCCGGCAAAAGTGACACGCGCGCTGCTCCAAGCCACGCCGGTGCGGGTTCCGGTGGGGCGCATCCACTTTCAGGATGGCGACGGAAACCAGGATTCACGGTACTTCGTCGTAGCAGCGGGAGTGGGAGCTGACGCCCTGCTGATGTCACGGATGGATGCCGGGTTGAAGCGCCGCCTCGGTTACCTGCTTTACATCACAGAGGCCTTCCGGATCTGGGCAACCGATCCGTTTCCTCTCTTCCAGGCGGCGTTTACCAAGAACGGCCACGATGCGGCGCGCAGCGCGGAGCTTTCGCAACTGTTGGCTGTGCGGGTGCGGTCGTTCGGCGGAGTGCTACGCGAGCTTGCTCCGGGAGCCACTCTGCGCAGCGGCAACCTCAGCCTGGTTGCCTTCAAGACGCGAAACCGGCTTCGCTACTTGAGCTTCCTGCTCGCGGTCGTTGCCGGACGCCATACCTTCTTGCGCGACATCGAATTGTGGAACGCTACTTCAGTCGAGTGCCGGGCGCGCAATGGCTCGACCAAGCCAATCTTTGTCGAGGCGGACGGCGAGGTGCTGGGCAGCCTCCCGGTGCGACTCGAAGTCGTGCCCGACGCACTTACGGTGCTGGTGCCACCGGGAGCAAATCCGTAAGGGGCAATCGGCTGATGCGGCGCGGTGACCAGTTTCAGTCGGAATACACGTAGCCTTTCGCGGTTTCTTGAAATCTCTCGAGGTCGCCGGCCTTCCAGGCTTCGTTGCGCCCCAGTTGCTGCGCCAGCAGCTCGGCGACGACTGGAGCAGCTTCGAGAGCGGCGCGGGCATCGAGGAAGAGGGCGCGCGTGCGCCGGGCAAGCACGTCTTCAACGGTCCGAGCCATCTCCTGCCGAGCCGCCCAGACCACCTCGCGGCGGCGGAAGGGCAGTCGGGGATGGAGCAATGCGTGGAGGCTTCTATCGTTTTCAGAGAGCGCGTTCAGTGCGGGCAGATCGGATCCGTAGACGGTCTCCCAGGGCGCGGCCGCGCCTGCGGTTTCGGCGATCCAGCCGTGAAGCTTGAGATCGAGTGTGTTCGACGACCGTCTGGGCAGCGATGCAACCTGCTCGGCGCGATCGATTGTGTCCTGGCCCATGCGGCGATACGTGGTCCACTTGCCGCCGGTGACGGTGACGAGGCCGGAGGACGAAACCAGAATGGTATGGTCCCGCGAGAGCGCTGAAGTCCTGGCGTTGCCCTTGCGAACCAACGGGCGTAAGCCTGACCACACGCTGAGAATTTCGTCGGGACGCGGCGCGCGTCCCAGGTAACGCGCAATATGCTCGCACAGGAACTGCTTCTCTTCGGGCAGGGCGCGCGGTTCCGGGGAGTGCGATTCGACGGGAACGTCAGTGGTTCCGACAAGCAGCGATCCATGCCAGGGAATGGCAAAGAGGACTCGGCCGTCGGCGGTCTTCGGGATCATCAGGGCGGTGTCGCCAGGCAGGAAGGATCGGGGCAAAACGAAATGCGAGCCCTGGCTGATGGCGAGGAGAGAGTCGCGTGGCTGGCCGTCGAGGGCGAGCGTTTCTCCGGCATGGACGCCGCAGGCGTTGACGACAGACTTGGCCCGCACCTCGAACTCCACGCCTGTTTCCACGTCGCGTGCCTTGATGCCGGCAACCTTCCCGCTTTGCATAAGGAGCCCTGCGGCTGCGACATAATTGATGGCCGTTCCGCCGAGATCTTGAAGCGTGCGCACCAGCGTGATGGCGTAGCGCGCATCGTCGAATTGCCCGTCGTGGTAGAGAATGCCGCCGCGAAGGCCGGAACTGCTCACACCTGGCAGACGTTTGAGTGTTTCTTCGCGCGACAGCAATTCAGACTGGCCGAAAGAAAGCTTGCCCGAAAGCCGCTCGTAGAGTTTGAGACCCACGCCGTAATAGGGAAGAGCGAGATAGCTGTAAGCGGGAACGACGAAAGAAAGATCGTGGACCAGATGGGGCGCGTTGCGCAACATGTGGCCGCGCTCGCGAAGCGCGTCGAGCACCAGCGTGAGGTTCATCTGCTCGAGATACCGGACGCCGCCATGGACGAGCTTGGTGCTGCGGCTGGAGGTTTCCTTGGCGAAATCGCTGCGCTCGACGAGTAGCGTACGGTGCCCGCGCGCGACCGCCTCAACGGCAGCACCCAGACCGGTTGCGCCACCGCCAATCACCAAAACGTCCCACGGCTCAGCCTGTCTGCCGAGATCATTGAGGATTTGTTCTCTTGAGATCATGGGTCACTCCCGACAAAATGCGGAAACATCGCTGAGATGCCAAGGCGCATGCGGAGCCGGACGAGCGGATACGAACGGGCTCGTTTAACGCGGACAAATCCGCGTGCAGCCTTGTATCAAGGTTTTTGAGATGATGTTTTCCGCCCAGATCTCTTCTCTATGGGGCGTGTTTCCAAAGACGTATCGCCGGAGGGCGGGAAACTGCGCCCCCGCCCTTCATTCTACGCCGAATTGCGTTCGAAAAGGCGCAGATTAGGCGATCACGCTGGCCACCGGCGTCCACTCTCGCTGCTGGCTTTCGGCAACGCCGCGATAGGTGAGCTTGCCTTCCCAGGTGTTCAGTCCCTCGGCCAAACCCGCGTCTTGCAGTAGGGCTTGCTTCGCGCCGAGATTTGCTATGCGCAGCACGTAAGGGAAGGTGGAATTGGTCAGGGCCAGCGTGGAAGTGTTTGGCACTGCGCCGGGCATGTTGGTGACGCAGTAGTGAACCACGCCATCGACGGTGTAGCTCGGGTTAGAGTGCGAGGTAGGCCGTGCCGTTTCCACGCAGCCGCCCTGGTCGATGGCGACGTCGACAATGACAGCGCCCTTTTTCATGTGCGAGACCATGGCGCGAGTGACAAGTTTCGGCGCCGTGGCGCCGGGAATCAACACGCCACCAATGACAAGATCTGCCTCGCGGGTCACGTGCGCCAGGTTGTAGCTGTTCGAGGCCAGCGTGTAAAGACGCCCGCCAAAGATGTCTTCGAGCTCACGGAGCCGGTTCAGGTTTACATCGATAAGAGTGGTTTTGGCGCCGAAGCCGAGAGCAATGCGCGCCGCATTGGTCCCGACCACTCCGCCACCGAGAATGGCCACGTGCGCGGGTGGCACGCCCGGAACACCGCCGAGCAGAATGCCGCGGCCCCCGCGCTCTTTTTCGAGATAGCTCGCGCCCACCTGAACGCTCATGCGGCCAGCAACCTCGCTCATGGGCGTGAGCAGCGGGAGGCTCCCATTGCGGTCGCGGACCGTTTCATAGGCAATGCCGGTGACCTTTGCTTCGAGCAATTTGTTGGTGAGATCGGGCAGCGGAGCGAGGTGGAGATAGGTGAAGAGAACCAGGCCTTCGCGGAAATAAGCGTACTCCGACTCGATGGGCTCTTTAACCTTGACCACCATGTCGGACTTGCCCCAGACAAAGCCGGCGTCGCCAACCATTTCAGCGCCGGCGTTCTGGTATTCAGCGTCGGGGAAGCCGGAGAGAGCGCCGGCCTGGGTCTCAACGAGAACCTTGTGACCGGCCTCGGTGAGAGCCTTGACCCCAGCCGGGGTGATGCCTACGCGTGCTTCATTGTCTTTAATCTCTTTGGGAACGCCGACGATCATGGTTGGTGCTCCTTCAGCGGAGCGTTCTCCGCTTTTTGTGACGGGGAGGGCTGCACTCAGGGAAAGCCTGCCGGGCTGGATTGGTTGAGGGAGGGCTGATCCCGGATTGCTACCCGATGAATGGGATTTTACGGCGTAAAACGGTACCAGTGTATGCAATTCTCGTGAGAATATAGCAGTATGGGAACGAATCGTGACAAGAATGGCGCAATTGCGCAGGATTCGGGCAACGCCCTCCTCTCGGCGGGGGCCAGCGCTGCAGGGCTTTCTCTGGACGAGCTGGACCACGCGATTCTGCGCTACCTGGCGCGGCAGGGACGGGCGACGAACTACGAAGTAGGCGACGCGGTCGGATTGTCTGCGTCGGCAGCTTCGCGGCGCATTCTGGCGCTGGAGCAGTCTGGGGCAATCCGCGGCTATCGCGCCTTAATCGATGACCGGCTGCTGGGCAAGCACATGACGGTGTACATCCGCGTCACGCTGGAGCGGCAGTCGGCTGGCGTGCTTGCCGCCTTCGAGGCTGCCGTGCGCCGCTGCCACGATATCGTGAGCTGCCACTTGATGGCCGGCCAGTACGACTACATGCTGGTGGCGCGCGTGGCAGGCATCGACGACTACGGACGGCTGCACCAGAACGAACTCTCGCGGCTGCCGGGCGTTACGCGGCTGGAGACAAGCTTTGCGCTGAGGGATGTGCTGGAGGCGGCGGGTAGTTAAAGCTCGTGGTATCCCACATCTCAAAATCGGATGAGCGGGCACCAGCAATCAACGCTCGAATGAAGCTGCTAGATCCTGACGCGACTTCATCTGTTTGTAGTTGTCGCGGACAATGACAACGGAGCAGACGACGATTGCAACGACTAAATATAAGGAAAGCGAGAAATCTGTGAGTCTGGGAAATGCCATCCTTCCCAAGAAGTCCCAGGGGTACTGGAGCACCGAGACGCCAATTCCCAGAAAAAGACCCAGCTTTGCGCGAGGAGAATATCCCCTGAGATGAAAAAGATTCCGTCCGGCCAGAGTAAGGAGTGCCACTCCCGCGCTGATGATAACCGTGAACAAAACACCCTCGATAGACAATCCAGCGAACGCGTCATTCCAGTGGCCGATCTCGTCCTGGTCCACGTCGTGGAACACGTAGACCGAGATGGTGGCAACCATAAGAAATGTGCAGAATATCCCCAGCGCTAGGAGAAGTATCACACGGCTCATATCCTGTTCCCTGCCTCTCAATCCATGTCGATGCGCGCCTGCTTCCAGAGATCGAGATCGCTCTCCTGCGCGTGACGGTCGATTTCTTTGAGCTCAGCCGCGGTGAACTTGAGCTTCTTCAGGGCGTCGAGTGAGTCGTCGAGCTGCACGACGTTGCGCGCGCCGATCAGCGCCGAGGTCACGCGCTTGTCGCGCAGCACCCAGGCAATGGCCATCTGCGCGAGCGTCTGGCCGCGGCCTTTCGCGACGTCGTTAAGCGCTCGTACGTGTTTGAGGTTCTCCTCGCTCAGAAATTGCTTGAGCATCGAGGAGTTTTCTTGTCTTGCGCGCGAACCTTCGGGAACTCCTTTCAGGTATTTGCCGGTGAGCAGGCCCTGCGCCAGCGGCGAAAAGGCGATGCAGCCGACGCCTAATTCATCGAGCGTGGCGAGCAGACCGTCTTCGATCCAGCGATTGAGCATGGAGTAGGACGGCTGGTGAATGAGCAGGGGGACGCCGAGTTGCTTGAGAATCTGCGCGGCTTCACGCGTGCGCTCGGGACTGTAAGAAGAGATGCCCACATAGAGCGCCTTGCCCTGGTGGACGGCGGAGGCAAGCGCGCCCATGGTTTCTTCGAGCGGGCAATTCTTCCAGGGGCGATGCGCGTAGAAGATGTCGACGTAATCGATGCCCATGCGGCGGAGGCTGTCGTCGAGCGAGGCGAGCAGGTATTTGCGGGATGCGCCGATGCCGTAGGGTCCGGGCCACATGTCCCAGCCTGCCTTGGTGGAGATGAGGAGCTCGTTGCGCAGGGCACTCACGTGCCTTCCGACACCGAAGTCCTTCCTCAGGATTGCCCCGAAGTTTTCTTCGGCCGAGCCATAGGGAGGGCCGTAGTTGTTGGCGAGATCGAAATGCGTAACGCCGCGGTCGAAGGCGCGCCGAACCATGGCGCGGCCTGTCTCGAAGACGTCGGCTCCGCCGAAATTCTGCCAGAGGCCGAGGGTGATGGCCGGCAGCACCAGTCCGGAGTTGCCGCAGCGCCGGAAGCTGGCGTGGTCGTAACGTGAGGGGTTGGGCGTGTAGGCGGTTTCCATAACACTGAGATTCTATTATCTCGATCGATCTTTTAT
>Ga0187851_10003134_pt1 | contig 14120 bp, 9 predicted proteins | sample June2016WEW_6_10_FD_132997 | JGI IMG/M metagenome (GOLD analysis project Ga0187851, IMG submission 132997) | Peatland microbial communities from SPRUCE experiment site at the Marcell Experimental Forest, Minnesota, USA - June2016WEW_6_10 | ecosystem: Environmental > Terrestrial > Soil > Wetlands...
CAAATAACATGAAATGGGCCGTATCGTTACTCTGCTGCCTTGGCTGTTGCCTTAGCGGGGCTGCCGCGGCCGAACTCACCGGGGGCCGCACGGTGTATCTGATGCCCATGGGCCGCGGCCTCGACCAGTTCATCGCCAATCGCCTCACGCGCATGCATGTGCTGCAAGTCATCACCGACCCCGCGAAGGCGGATATTGTCCTCACCGACCAGGTAGGCGCTACGTTGGAGGACAAGTTAAAGGACTTGTATCCGCCGCCACCCTCGCCGGAGGATAAAGAAGCGGCCAAGGCAAAAGAGGCCGCCGCCAGGGAAAAGGCCGAAAAGCCGGCGTCGACCACGGTCCAGGCCCCACCGTCCCTGTTGGGGGACACCGTCAACAAGGCCGAAAAGGCCGGCGCCATGGGTGTCTCCAGCCGCGGCCGCGGAACCGTATTCCTGGTGGACGTGAAGTCCCGCCAGGTGTTGTGGTCGGCCTTTGAACGCCCCAAGAACTCCAGTCCCAATGAACTGGATCACACCGCCGAGCGTGTCGTGAAGCAGCTCAAAGAGGAGCTCTCGCCGAAAACGAAGTAGGATTCTTTTCGCGCACGGCGTCCCAATAACTCTCCAGCAAACGCGCGGTAATGGCGGCCATGTCCCAGTTTGCCACTACCTCGGCACGCGCGCGCGCGGCCATTTCCGCGGCGAAGCGCGGGTCGTCGAAAACCCGCAGAACCTGCGCCGCAAATTCTTCCGGCTGCTCCGCAAGCAAACAAAACTCTCCGTCCCGGCGCGCCAAACCCTCGGCGCCAACTCGTGTCGAAACCACCGGAATGCCGCTGGCGAAGGCCTCCAGCAGCTTGACGCGCACGCCCGAGCCGCTGCGCACCGGGCACACAAATACCGCATAGCGGGCCAGCGGCTCGCGCACGTCGTCCACAAACCCGCGGATTTCGACGGCCGGCGCGCGCTCCGCATAAGGATGCCGCGGCGGCGCATCCGATCCGACCACCACCAGCCGCGCTTGCGGCCGGCGGCCCACAATGCGCGGCAGCACCTCTTGCACGAACCAATCGAGCGCCACGATGTTCGGTTCGTGCCGGAAACTGCCCAGAAAAAGCATGGTGAACGGCTCCCGGCCGCTGCACGCGAAATCATAGCGCGCGGTGTCGATGCCCGCCCGCAGCCCCGCCTGCAGACGGCCCCGCAGCGGACTCTTGCGTGGCAGAAAACCGGCCAGGTATTCCCCGTTTTCGAGCGTACAGACCTGCACCCGGTCGCAGCGCGGCAGCATGCCCAGCTCGTAGCGCAGCGCCCGCAGATATTCGTAGCGCGCCTTGATGCGGGCCAGCGTTCCGGCCATGTGCGCCAGACCGCGCGCGATGGATTGGAAATAGATATCGTGCTCGAACAGGACCATCGGAATGCGGCGATACCCCCGCGCGTATTGACCCAGCGGCGTGTATTCGAGCTGCACCACGTCGATCCGCTGCAAGTAGATCTGGCGGTGGATAAGCCAGTCCAGATCGGCGTTGGCGAATTCGGCGACCGCGTGCGGCCGCATCGATCCCAGGCTGGCGGGAGTGGGCGGGCGAACTAAGAACTCGGCCGACGCGCAGAAGCCGCGCAACTCTTCCTGCGCGGGAGCCTGCGATCGATCGTCCAGCATGGCGACCACATGCACTGTCGCGAGCTTGGCCAGTTCGCGCAACGTTTGATACATAAAGACACCGCCGCCGTGTACGGGCGGGCAGATGGGGTACGGTGAAACGAACAGCACCTTCAAGGTGGCGTCCTTCCGAGCCGCAACCGTAAGGGAGCGGTGCTCCCCAAACCGATCCCGAAAATATCCACCCAATGGTCTGCGGAACGCTTCCGTATCGTCCATCGCGGCCAGGCTGCGCGCCCGCCAGCGCGAGCGAATCGCCCCCGGAAGCTGCCGGAAGGCGCGCCACCAGCCGTCCAGGTTGGCCCGTCCCGGCACGTCGCCGGATGCCAGGCTGAGCAGGGCTCCGCCATAACTAAAGAAGAAGTGCGCCGCCAGGCGCCGCCAATCGTGGATATTCTTCCAGCAAAACAGCAGGTAATTCTTCTTGAGCACGGCCTGGATCTGCGCCTCTGTGAAGCGCTTGCCAATGGTGCCGCGGTGCTCGTGATACACGACGCTGCGCGGCTGATACATCACCGTCCAGCCGCGTTTCCACGCCCGATAGCCGAGGTCGGTGTCCTCCAGGTAGAAAGGCGCCAACAGTTCGTCGAAGCCGCCTAGCTCCAGGAACTTCCGCCGGTCGAAGGCGCAGGACCCGCCGCCGCCGTAGAAGCACGGGAACAAATCCTGGATGGCCGGATCGATGCGATGCCGCACTTTCAATCCGCCATCCTGCCACCAGCCTTGCGTCAGGCCGGTTTCTTCGCGCAGCTTAGCCGGGTCGCGAAAAAAGATCTGACACGACACGGCGAACACCCGTTCGTCGCGAAAGCCTTCGAGCAGCGGTGGCAGGAAATCCGGCGCCACCTGCATATCGCTGTTTAACAGCACCACGATATCGTTCTTGGCGGCGCGGAACCCGGCATTCGAGCCGCCGCCGAAACCGAGATTCCGGTCGAGCGCCAACACTTTCACGCCGGGAAACGCGCTGCGCACGAACCCGGCGCTGCCATCCGCCGAGCCGTTGTCGACCACGATGATCTCGTTTTCCCGATTGCCGGCCAAGGCGGCGATTACCGACGGTAGATACTGCGCGAGCAGGTCGCGCCCGTTCCAGTTAGGAATGACAACGGACGAAGCACCCGCACTCGCGCGTGCGGTGCAGGCACGCGCGCCGACACCCTTGAGTACGTCCGCCACCGCGTAAATCAGATCGGTGAGCGCGAGAGACAATACCGCCGCCAACAACATCAGTGGGGAGACCAGCAGCAGGAAAACCGTCATCACAACCCGGCGCCGGGTCCCAATCCGACGCGGCGGCCCAGCCGCACCCAGCGTGAAGACTCCAACAGGGCCAGCTTGCGGCGAAGCTGCTCCACTTCGGCGTTGAGCCCTTGCGCCCAACGCGTGCGCTCATCCACGGTCTTCTCCGCCTGGTGCAGATACTCGACACACCGCGCCAACTCCTGCAACTTGCCGTCGAGTTGCGCATTCAATTGCCGCGCCCATTCCGACTTCGTGCGGTTTTCCCGGTCCAGCTCCACGATTTTGGCCTGCGCGGCGGCCTGCGCGGTGGCCAGTTCCTCCTGCAATTCTTGAATCCGCGCGCCGCCGGCAGCTAGTTCCCGGTCCAGCCGGCCCGCCCATTCGTTGCTCTGTTCCAGCTCCGCCGTCAGTTTGCGATGCGCGCGGTCCAAATCCGCCAGATCGCGCTTGGCTTCTTCCAACCAATCGTCCTTGCGGTGCAGCTCGCCTTCGAGCAGCGCGATGTGCGTTTCTCTCTCGCGCAGCACGTTCGCCGCACTGGGGACATAGACGAACGTGGGATTGCCGGTCTGCGGACGGTGCGCGCAGACGGCCACGAAGAAGTGCGATTCCGCCGGCGGCGTCTCCCCGCCATCCACGCGCACTTCAGTCGTCCCTCCGGCTCCTCCGGGCTGTGTGGGGCGAAATGCCACGCCCTCCACGTGATTCTCCAGGAACAGGGAAATGTGCGGGAAAGTAGCCGATAGCTCGCTCCGGAACTCGTCGAATTCGAACTCGTGCGCATGGAACGGATTGGCTCCCGCGCGGCTGCGCGTTTCCGCGTAGTAGAGTTTGTTGGGCGTGGAGACGATGAACTGTCCAGTGGGCGCCAGTACTCGCCGCACTTCCGCCAGGAAGTCCCGCCAATCGGCCAGGTGCTCGATGACTTCGAAAGCCACTACCAGATCGAAGGCCGCATCCGGATGTGGCAGCGCGGTACAGGATGCCCGTTCGAATTCGAGAACCGGCATTTGGTAATGCTGGCGCGCGAAGGCCACGGCCTCGGCGGCGATATCCGCGCCCACCACGGAGAGCGCCGTTTTCGCCAGTTCCGCGGCGCCGTAGCCCGCGCCGCAGCCGGCGTCCAACACGCGTTTGCCGCGCGCCAGCCGGGCCGCGAACGCGTAGCGCGCCAGGTGTTCGTTCAACAGGTCGGCATCCACCTGTCCGGGGATCACGCGCTCGCCGGTAAATTCGACGCCCATGGCTTTAGCAATGGTTTCAACCAACGCCGTGCTCCGTCAGCTCCGGCGCTTGGTGCGCGAGCCGCGCATTCACTTCCACCCGGCATGGCAGACGAAGGAATCCGTAGATCTCGCCCGGTGCGTGACCCATCTGCAGTGCGATGGCATTGTCGATCCAGTCGCACATCTGGTAGCCCAGCAGCGTGCCGTCGGCGATGGCCGGCGAAAAAGAAAACGAGGCGGGATACAGCTCCGGCATTTCAAGATGAAAGTCGACGGTATAGACATCGTCCGGCAGCATGGCAGGCAGGTCGTAACTTTCGCGCGCGGTATTGGTGCCCGAGAAATCGATGCCGAGGTGGTTGCGCATCATGAAACCCACGATGGGTTGGGAGACGGCGGCGCGCGCGCGCACGCTGATGCGGACTACGATGCGCTGCGACGGCTCCAGAAGATGCACGGGATCGCCTTGCGCGTCAAGCACGGCGATGCCCAACACTTCCGCGCGGCCGTCGCCATAGCGGTGGTCGATATTCGGAATGTGCTCGACGACTTCCGGAGCGCGCACCTGCGGGCCTGTATGCGCACGCTCGGGCGAGCCTTTCAGCATCAGGTAGGCCGAGTCTTTCTCCACCATGGCCGCCAGATATTTAGCCGCCACACGGTCCGTTTCGCCGATCTCCCGGATGCGGCCATGTTCCAGCCAGAGGGCGCGGTCGCCGATGGCTTTCACATCGGCTATGGCGTGGGAAACGAACAGAATCGTGACGCCCCGCGCGCGCAGCTCATGCACCTTGCGCATGCAGCGCTGGCGGAAATAGAGGTCGCCCACCGCCAGGGCTTCATCCACGAGCAGGATTTCCGGATCCACGCTGATGGCCACGGCGAACGCCAGCCGGACGACCATGCCGCTCGAATAGGTTTTCACCGGCTGGTCGATGAATTCGCCGATTTCGGCGAAATCCTCGATATCCTTATAGCGCCGGTCGATTTGCCGTGTGCTTAGGCCCAGAATGGATCCGTTCAGATAGACATTGTCGTGGCCGGTGAATTCGGGATTGAATCCGGCGCCGAGTTCCAGAAGGGCGGATACCCGGCCACTCACTGTGAGGGTACCGCGGGTGGGCTGCAGAATGCCGGCCACCATTTGCAGCAAAGTGCTCTTGCCGGAGCCGTTTTCTCCGATCAGGCAGAAGGTCTCGCCGCGCCGGGCCTCGAAGCTGACATCGTGCAGAGCCCAGAAATCCCTGTGGCACTTCAGCCGGTTAAACGAGAGCAACTCCTTCAACCGGTCGCCCGGCGAGTCATAGATCGAGTAGCTCTTCGAGACACCCTGAAATTCGACGGCGTTCACGTTCGGTGGCCTGGGACTTGCCTGGAATAATCAGTGTAGCGGAACTGGGCTGGAGGGTGGGGCGAGACAAAAAAGCGCCGGCCGAGCTGGTGGCATGGCCGGCGCGAGATTGCCGTTGAAGACCGCTACGGCGTGGTGACGGACACGACTGCCGACAAGGGAGAGACGTTGCCGCCTGTGTCACTCGCCTCGATGCCGTAATAATAGGTGGCGCCCGCCGCCACGGTATAGTCGGTTGTCGAAGTCTGCGTGGCCGGGACCACCTTGAGCCACGTCAGGCTGGAACGCGAATTCCCCCGTAAGATGGTGTACGAAGCCAGCGGCATGCCGCTTTGCGCGGTCGTCCATGTGAGGCTGACCTCGGTCTTGCCTGGGGCGGTAGCAACCAGGTTCGTAGGCGCCGAGGGCAGGGCCAAAGTGGTTGCCGAGACGGTGGCGGACATCGGCGAAACATCCCCGCCGGTGTCGGTTGCCTGGACGGCGTAGTAGTATGTGGTCGCCGGAGATCCCGACGCGTCATTATACGAAGTCTGCGCGACGGTCGCCACCTGGCTCAGGTTGGAGGGATTGGAGCCCCGAAAGACGGCGTAGTCCCGGATCGGCAGCCCTCCGCTGGCCGGAGCGGACCAACTTACGCCGACCTTCGTGGTGGAGACCGCGGCGGCCACGAGGTTGGTTGGCGCCGATGGCCCACCCCCCGCGGTAGCCCGCACGATAGCGGACATCGGCGATAGGTCCCCTCCGGTATCGCTTGCCGCCACTGCATAGTAGTATGTGGCGCCCGCACTCACGGTGGAGTCGGTATAAGAGGCCTGCAGGACGATGGCCACCTGGCTCAGATTCGAAGTTGTGGTTCCGCGGTACACATGATAGTTCTGGATCGGCAGACCGCCGCTCGCCGGAGGGAGCCAAGTCAGGCCGATCTTGCTGGTCGAGATGGGCGTGGCCACCAGGTTGGTGGGCGCCGCGGGCAGCGCCGGCGTAGTCGCGAACACCACCACGGACATCGCCGAAACGTCATTCCCGGTGTCGGCCGCTTCGACCCCGTAGTAGTATGTCGTGGACGGGTTCAGGGAATTGTCCGTGAAGGAGGTCTGTGCGACGATGGCAACCTGGCTGAGGTTGGAAGCCGTTGTGCCCCGGAACACGTGATAATATTGGACCGGCAGGCCTCCGCTGGCCGCGGCGAACCACGTCAGGCCGATTTTGGCGGCGGATGCCGGGGTTGCCGTTAATCCCCCCGGCGCCGCGGGCGGCATGGGTGTGGTGACGGATGCGATCCCGGACATCGCCGAGACGTTTCCGGAAGTGTCCACAGCCTCCACGCCGAAGTAGTATGTGGTCCCCGCCCCGAAGGAAGAACTGGAATACGCCGTCGTCGTGCCGAGGGTGCGGCCAGCCTGCGTCAGAGCCGCCGGAGAGAGACCCGAGAAGACCAGATAGCTGCCGATTCCGGCGTTATCCGTGGAAGCCGACCAGGTCACCGTCACCTTTTGGCAGGAAGCCGCGGAGGCCGCCACGTTGCCGGGCGTGGTGGGCGGAGTCGTGTCCTTGGTCGTGACGTCGATGCTCCGCGAAGCCACGGAGACGTTCCCGGCCAAATCGAAGGCTTCAATCGAGTATGTGTACGTGGTGTACTGGGTCAACCCGGAGTCCTGATAAAACAAATTGGCCGTGGTTCCGACGATGGCGCCGCCGCGCAAAACGTAGTAACCGGCTGTGCCTACATTATCAGTGGATGCATTCCAACTCAGAGCCGCCGTATCGGGGTTATTGGACGAGCCCGCCACCCCCGTAGGAACCGTAGGCGGAATGGTATCGGGCGGCGAGACCAACGAGGCATAATAGCTCATCGCCGTGCTGGTGTAGATGGCCCCCTGCAGGTTTTGCGCCGCCTGCGATCCCTCCTCGTTCAAAATCTCGGTGGGCGTCAGATTATCGGTGGAACTGTCATACGGCAGATAAGCGGCGAAGTACGTAGAGCCGAAAGGATCCATGAAAAGCATCTGGGTATGGCGCGCCAGGCTTTGCATGGTCTGCAAGAAGTACGCATCCAGCGGCGCCCAAAAACTGAACGGGTCCCGCGCCCGGATTTCGTCGTCGGTCAGCACCCCGAGTTCGTTGTTCCGTACCTTCCACAACCAGTATTCCGTCATGGCCACGGGCATCCCGGCTGCCGCCGCGGTGCTCGCGATCTGCAAGGAGATGGCCAGGTAATTGCCGTTGATCGGGTAAACGTGAAAATCGATGAAATTCAGCGGCAAGGTCACGTATTGCTGGATGAATGACAACGCGTCCGGGTTCACCTGCGCGGTGCCGGTTCCGGCGCCTACCTGCATGCCCGGCACGCCGGACTGCTGTACGCTCGCCAGTATCTGGCTCAACAGGGAGACGGATCCGCTGACCGTGTTGGCCTCTGTTTGCCCGCTGTTGTCGGCTTCCGTCTTGGGTTCTTCCAGCACCACGATATAGTCCGGCTGCATGGTCTGCGCGATGGTCAACGCGGTCTGCGCGCGAGCCTGCTGGTACTCGGTCCAGTTCAGCGTCGCGTAAAACGGAGCTGCGTTCCAGCCCGCCTGCACATCGTTAGTCAACAACGTGTCGTTTTCAATGATTAGTTTCAAACCCGCGGCCCGCACCAATGCGGCGAGCTGTTGATAAAAGGTTACCCATTGCGCGTAGGATTGGCCCTGGCTGGTTAGGAAGGGTTCGTACAGCACGGGGAAACCGACCTCCACCATGATCGCCTGTACTCCCATGGACTTCAGCTCCTGCAATTGAAGCTGTATCGACACCATGGAGCCGCTCGCCAATTGCGGGCCCGCGTTGGAGTCGGCATCTTTGAGGTTTCCGGTGAACAGCGTCGGAGTTTGGGACCCCGGCATGCCATTCAGCGTCGTGTTGAAGCTGTTGAGATCGGTGTTGAGCGTAGTGTAAAGATCCTGGAACACCGGCGGAATCGCCGGCGATTGTGCGCGCGCCGCGCTATGTGGAAGCAACGCCACCACCACCAACGCCGCAAATAGAGAGGAAACAACCCGGGGTTTTCGCGATTGGAGAAATGTCGATTTCATGAGTTTGCCATCCGATTCTCTAATCGGCGGCAAATCGACAGATCAATATGGTTGGGGGCTGAAAATCTCCCGGCAACTGCAACGTCAGAGGCAGCAAAGTGCTGCAGCTAACAGTTCTGGGGACTTTTGGGCGAAACAGGGAGGGTGGCGAGGAAAATGCAGAGCGGACGAAAAAAAGGAACGGGCGACCGCCGAATCCTGCTGGAAGACTTCTTCCGGCCGGTGGAGTCTGTTTGACTGCGGTGCAAATACCGCGGCGCCTGTTGCAAAAGATGCGTCTGGCGCGTCACCACTCAACGGCCGGTCAGCGAAGGGAGCCGGTAGCCGCCCATCTTGTCGACTGGTTCTATGTAACCTCCTTTTTCAAGCAGGCTACCCCATTGGGGTATTACTACTCCCCGTTTTGCAAACTTCTGCAAGAGCGGAGTCTTGCGAGGGAAGCCACTTCGCTCCCCATCCACATTCACTATGCACCCGCCGGGCTCCGCTGTCAAGTACTATTTCCGGTATGTCTGTGTCTGAAAATTCGGCATCCGTGACATATAGCCGCGGGCGCACCTCGATCTCCGGATTTCAGCCAGTACAAGGCGGGCCCGGGCAGGACGAAGCGCGCGGAGTGTACGTAGCATAGGCCTCCCGGCGTGTCTCATCCCACGTGCGCCGCCAGGTATTCGCGCAGCGCGGGCGCCAGGTTCGCGGCCCACTGCAGATTCTGCTGCGCATCCAGATCGGAGATCACATAAGCCAGGTAATCGTGGCTCTCGAATCCCACCACCTGAAAACGATCCACGCCCACCTGATAGATGCCGCCGCGCAAGGATTCGCCGGATTGCTTGCGAGTCAGAATTAGCGAGACCAGCTTGCCGCCGCCCGCGCCGCCGAAGACGATCAGATGCGTGTACTGGCGGCCGCCGGCCTCGCAGCGATGACCCTGGACGACGCGGAAGTCGCCCGGCAGCTTCGCCTGCACCAGCGGCGCCAGTCCGGCGAAGGCGGGACCGAGATCGGCGGCGATTTGGGCAGCCGGTATGGGCTGTTTGGAATACTTGCGGAAGACGGCGCATTGCAAATGATCCCGCAATCCCACGTTGAGCACCGCCGCCAGGCGCCCGGAGGTCTTCCGCAGGATGGCTTCTTCCGGGCTGCTGCGCGCGCGCCACAGATTCACCAGGGCCGCGACGCAAAGGATAACCGCGGCCGCTGCCGCCACGGCCCACAGCCCGGTGCGCGGGCGTGCGGTCTTAGCCATCACTGCGCGCCGGACCTTGGCTTCCAAGCCCGCCGGCACGTGTGTCGCGCGTACCGCGGTCCGCAACTGCGCGCGCACGCGGGTACGCGTCGCGAGCTCCGCCGCGCAATGCGCGCAGGTCTCCAGATGCCGTTGCACCTCGCGCCTGGTTTCTTCCGGCAGTTCGCGGCTCAGATAGGCATCCAGACTTTCGCGCACCGGCTCGCACGCGGAATCGTGAGACCGCCCGCCGTTCATGCGCCGCCCTCCTTACCCGCGGGGCCGATTCCATAAGACCGCGCCAACCCGCTCAACTGTTCGCGCAACAGCTTCCGGCCGCGGCTCAAGCGGCTCATCACCGTCCCGATGGGCACATCCAGCAATCCGGCGATTTCCTTGTAGGAGAATTCGTCGACGTCCGCCAGCAGCACGGCGGCCCGGTAATCGGCCGGCAGACGGTCCAACGCGCGCAGGATTTCGTCCCGTGCGAGGCCCTCCGGCACCGGCGCCGCGCGGACCGCGGCTTGTTCCAGGATTTCTTCGCTGTCCTTCACGCGGCGCAGGTTGAACCAACTGCGCCGGTGGTGGTGAATGGTGTTGACCAGGATTTTGAACAGCCATGCCCGGCAATTGGTGCCGGGCGCGAAGCGAGCGAATGACTTCCAGGCCTGTAAATAGGTTTCCTGCACCGCGTCCTCGGCTTTAGCGCCGTCCCCAAGCAGCCTGACCGCCGTCCGGTACAACTCGTGCAGGTGTGGCAGTGCCGCTGTTTCGAATTCACCGGTTTGCGGAGGCTTGGAAAACAATACTCCTATGGTGACATAAGGCGGCCGGGCGCGACTTTATTCCAGAACAGCGGGGCGGTCCCCTTGGGCGGCGTCCTGGTCCGCGCGGGTCCTCCGGGACGCGCCAGCAAGCCCGCAAGCGACGCTCACGCCTTGCGTCGGGCGTTTTGCTAAACTGGAGGGGTCCCTCACGGCGGCTTTAGCTCAGTCGGTAGAGCGTCGGATTGTGGTTCCGAAAGTCGTGGGTTCGAATCCCACAAGCCGCCCCAACAACCGCCGGCCTTCGGCCCGCACCGCCGGTGCCGTTCCCTACGAAATTGGCGGCCGCGCCCGCTGGAAGCGGGCGGTGACTGGTGTAAGGGATTACGGCAACTACTTACTGCACCACTTGCTTCACGGGTTTAGACTTGCTGCCGCCAAAGTCCGAGTCGCCGCCGTACACCGCTGTAACCGGCGTGGTGCCGACTTTGAGCGTCGAGGTGATAAAGACGGCCGAACCGCCACTCAACGGTCCCGTTCCCAGAACCGCTTTGCCCTCCATGAACGAGATGGTCTCTCCATCCGGCGGTGTACCGCTCTTGGAGGTCACGTTCGCGGTGAACGTCACGGCCTGCCCGTCAGCGGACGGATTCGGTGAAGACACCAGAGTGGTCGTGGTCGCTTCCGCAACAATCGTCGTCGTTAGTTGCGCGGGGCCGCTTCCCGATTGGGCATTCCAGACCTCAATCTGTTCCGAATCGCCGATCGACAGCGTCCAATTAAATTCACCCCAGCCCCCGGAAAACCCTCCCAAAACGATCTTCGAATCTTCCCACTTCTGTACGATGAGTGTCACCGTATCGTTGTATGGGCTGTAGCCGGCCTGCCAGCCCGGGTTCGCGGTCTCATCCGTTAGGCTAATGTAAGGGGTGTCGCCAGTATAGGGTTTGTGAGTGCCAAAGCCGCTGCCCTGGATCACAATGGTCTGAAATTGTTGGGTCGAAATCTTGCTGACTTGTGTTATTACGGGCGTCTGCGCAACCGCCGATGAAGCTGCGGCAACGATGGCAAACAGCACCGGAAAAGAGCGACCGGAAATGAGCCTCGTCATGTACATGCCTCCAGCGAACAAGTAATCCTTTTCACCAGGATTGCCAATTTGGCCTCCTGAGCCACCCCAGTATACACCCGGCTCGTTTGCAACCGCAATTTTGCATTCCGGATCCGGACTGTGGACCGATCGGGGAGAACTCCAGCGCTTTCGCCGGGAGTTGGGCCTTTAGGGCGGGCAGGCGGTTTCGCCTGGCGCGGGGCTTTAGCTCCGCATTGGCCTTATTCGGTCTTCGAATAATAGTACGTGTACTTGCTGTACAGCTCCGACGCGCGCGCGCCGTTCGCCACGATCCCGAGCACGTTGTTCTCGCACAGCGATTGCATCGCGCGGGTCACATTGTCGAACGTGGTGGAGCCGATCTTGACCACCAGAATGGTCCCGTCGGCCAGCGTCGAAAGCAGGTTCGCATCCGCCGAGAATAGCAGCGGCGGCGTGTCGAAAATGGCCCACGTAAACACCTTGGGCAGTTCTTCGAATAAGGTCTTGGCCTGCCGGGTGTTGAGCAATTCCAGCGGGTTCCTGACGGGCGACCCGGCCGGCAGCACGTACAGGTTCATGCCGGACACGCGACGCAGCGCGCCGGATAGCGGTACTTGCCCCATCAGGTAATCCGTGAGCCCGGGGGCGCGATCCACCTGGAACAGGTTGTGAATCAGCGGCCGGCGCAAGTCGAAGTCGCCCAGCAGCACCCGGTTTTCGGTCAAATGCGATTCGGCTAGAGCCAGGTTCACAGCCGTAAAGGTCTTTCCCTCGGCGGGGGACGGGCTGCTGATCACGATGGTGTGTAAGGGCTGCAGCGTCTGCAGGTGATTCAGGCGGGTGCGCAGCGTGCGGAATTCCTCCGCCGGAGTTTCATGCGAATGTTGCAGATCGAGCAGGTGCGATTCCGGCGCGGGCTGAAAGGCGACCTCCGGCACGTTCTCCAGAATGGCCGGATGCAGCCCGCCAATCGTGGCGTCCTCGGGAACTGCCCGCGCCATCCCGTTGGCGGCCGCCGGCGGCGGAAGCGGCTGCTCGTGCAACGGGTCCGCGGCCGTTGGCGGCGCGGGGGGCGCGGCGTTTCCGTTTTCCAGACCCAGGACACCGGCTTGTTCGGCGCGGCGCAACGCATCGTGTACTCTGCTCATCTTTCTTCCTAACTCTTCCCGAAATAGTAGTAGTACATCGAACTGCTCATGGCGATGGTGCCTACGATAATGGCGGTGGACCAGCCCAGCCAGAACAAGCGGCGTTTGCGGCGCACCAGCAGCGCGTTCTCCAACAGCGGGATGCTGCTGAGCACCGGCAGGTTGGTATACGCGCGGACGTCTTTCAGATTCTTCAAGGAAGTGTCCTTCATCTCCTTGACGCCGGCCATCAACACGCCGAAGAACAGGCCCAGCCCCGTGCCGGCTCCGGCGATCAGCAGGCGGTTGGGCTCGCTGGCCTGCTCGGGCAGAGAGGCCGGATCCAAGGTTTCCAGGTTCTCGCCCGCCTTGCGCTCTTCCAGGTTGCTGGAGGTCTCCGAGATCTCCTTCTTATGGGACTTGTCGTCGTAGTCGGCCTTCGCCAACTGATAATCGCGCAACAACGCCGTGTATTTTTGCTCGTTGGCCGGACTGGCTTCGATGCGCGCCCGGTACGCGGCGATTTCCGCTTGCACTTCCTTGAGCCGCTTGGCGCGTTGTTCCATCTCCATATTGCGAGCCTGGATCTGGGCCTTCACATTGGCCACCCGTAACTGCACGTTCTCCAGCGACTCGGCCACCTGTGGACTGGTGGTGTGCTTGGGCGCCCCCGCTTTGACGGCGGCATTGGTCTCTTCCTTTTCAAGATCGTCCCGCTGTTTCTTGATCACACCCAACTGGGCCTCAAAGCTGCGGATGTCCGGATGGTCCGGCCTATACCTCTGCCGCGCCGCTGAAAGTTGCGTCTCCAAATCCATGATCTTGTTGTTCAGTTGGATCAGCCGTTCGTTCTTCACCATCTCGCGGCTGGAGCTCTGGTCCATGTTCGAGTTGATAAAGCTTGACTCCTGCTGCAGATTCTGGAGTTGGGTCTCCAGCATCATCTTGTCCTGCGCGTCCCGGTTGATGCTTTCATTGATACTCTCCTGCTGCAGTTCCAGGGTGTTGACCGCCTGCAGGTTGGATTGCAATTGGTCCGGCAGGCGGCCTGAGTTCTCCGACTTGAACCGGGCCATCTCCGCGTCCAACTCGTCGATTTTGTCCTTGGCCGCCTTGAGCTGATCGTTCAAAAACTGCGTCGTCGTGTTGGCTTGCTGGCGAAGCTGATTGTTGGTCTCTTCGGTGAACTTCGACACCAATTCGCGCACCACCGCCTGCGCCTTATACCGGTCGGCGTAGGAGAAACTGATCTCAAAAGCCGAGGTGAATTTCTGCTGCTGCTGGGCGGTGCCCGTTTCTAAGATGGTGATCTTGATGGCCTTGCGCATCTCCTCGATGACGTCTTCCATGGGCTTGCGCTGG
>Ga0187851_10003136_pt1 | contig 14116 bp, 14 predicted proteins | sample June2016WEW_6_10_FD_132997 | JGI IMG/M metagenome (GOLD analysis project Ga0187851, IMG submission 132997) | Peatland microbial communities from SPRUCE experiment site at the Marcell Experimental Forest, Minnesota, USA - June2016WEW_6_10 | ecosystem: Environmental > Terrestrial > Soil >...
AAATATATTAATCAATTGTTTGGTATGGTTTTATAATAGTAGTACATTTTCCTTAAATATTTTGATTTTTATTCATTACTTATAGATTTACACGTTTATTTTGAAATTTTTGCAACGGAACCAAATCCATTTAAAATTATTTAATACCATACTTATTTTTGAATTCATTTGTTTCATTCCTGTATTCAGACCTTTTTTCTTGAAGGCATTTAATATCAAAACTTACTATATCTTTAACTTTCAATTTTGAATTTTGATCTAGTTGTAGGGCATTAGCTTGATTCACATAATAATCAGCTTTCTCCACATGACCTTCAACCGGATGGTCCTTATCTGATAGATAATATGTCAATGCTATGTTATAATAATAGTAATATTTTTTCAGATCATAAGTATCTAAATCCGCGATCTTCCCTGAATTAGTGCGACCGGAAAAATTTCTATTATTATTTGATAAATCTTTTGTGCCATTGTTTTCCATCGAGTCGATTTGTTGTTTTTGATTTTCACGAGCATTTTTTAAGTCGCCTATAAGTCGATAAGAATTAGATAAACCAGTATATAGATCTAAATAATTTGGATCTAGAATTTTTGTGCTATTATAATAGTATATAGCAGTGTCATAGTCCCCGCTATCATAGTGCTCATATGCTAGATTATTTCGATATATCATGTTCCATTTTGATAGATTAGCAGCTATATGAAAATAGTGAATTGCTTTATCAGGTTTATTTTCTTGAGAATATATAGTCCCCAAAGTTTCTGCTGCAGCAGCGCTTTCATTATGAGTTATATTCAGAGCTTTTTCATAGTAAGGAATTGCGTCCATCGAGCTCTCATGGAGAAAGGCAAAATCTCCTAAATAAATAAACGGGAGTGCATCATCTTTGGTAGCTTTCTTTTTGAGTTCATCTAACTGCATATATAGTATTTCTGGATCGGTACTTTTATTCCAAATCGATCTGAATACATCACATTCAAATAGACCATTTGTAGCCTTTTGATCTAGTTTGCTTACGTTCAAAACTTTCTGAAACTCGTCTGTAGCTGCACTAATTTGTCTAACATTTAATAATTTGGTGCCTAAGTCATTATGGAAATCAATATAATTTCTTTTGAGAATCTCTTGTTGGTGGTTAAATCTAGCGTCATCAAGAGTATATAGTGGAGGAATATTATAATAAAGACAACCTAAAAATAGAACAGTAACGGAAAAAACTATCCAATTTGTAGTAATAAAACTTAATGTCTGATTGCATTTTGTTGGGCATATTAACTGAAAACTACCGAATAAGAGAAGGATAACGATCAAAACTAAGAAAAAGACTATGTGATCAAAAATCAAACTTTGAAAAGTGAAATCACTTTTCTCTAAGACAACTTCTACCAAAATTTTAATAATATAAATACAACATGATAAAATAATAAAAGCAAATAAAAATAATCTTTTATATGCAATAAAGTTTAATATCTTCGTGAGACTATCCGGAATTTTAATTTTATTCAATATCCTCACATCGTTAGTTTTTTTACGAAAAATGAGTATATATCTATTTTGATTTATATATCTTTTTTATACTAGAGTATTGATTTAACAAATAGGGTAGCGAATGGAAACTTTTTGTTTGTAAGAGTATCTTATTGTAACAGTGTCTTTTTAACTCTAAAACAATATGTTGTCAAAATAAGACTTTAAATAACTAATAGCACACATGATTTTATGATAATTTATAATTATCCCTAACTAATTTTAGGTAATTAAGATAAATTAAAAATATAACGGGAGTGTGCATAATTTTCTGTAAAATTTGAATAACTCTGTATTTTGCAAGTTTAAGTGTTGTTGTTCTTAGGCTAAAAATATATTTATATAATATAGTTCTTCTTTATAATTAATATATAATATCCATCAAGAGGTTGAAGATGAAAAAAGCGACTTATGATGATGCGAATAGGGTGCATCTAGAGCATATCTTCATAATTGTCTTAGGAATCGCCTTGCTAATGTCTTTAACTTTCATGAATATAGCAGGTGCTAATGACTCCTCCCTCACTCCTGATAATGACAATCGGAATATACCGGTATTCGAGCATGATATAAGTACTGATGTTATAGACCTAAGTGCATTTCTTCATTCCAGTCAAACTCCTGGCTGGGTAGACCCCAATACTCCTAAATAATTTTAAATTAGTTTATAGTATTATTATACAATAGTTGCTGGTTTAATACCAATAAAATATATCAATAGCTGAAAAAATTTGTTGAGTAAATGAATATGAATAACTTTTTTGATACTAGCTCAGGCTTTTATATTTTAATTTTAGTAGTATGCCGTAAGTTTCCTAGTTTCTGATCGACCCTGCATATATATACACATGCTTTAATCTCACTATTTTTCCCTTAAAAATTTCACACATTTACATGCTAAATTTAAGTATAATTACGATTATGCAGATTACATACAATTTTAATTCAGATGGTTGGTAGCAAAATACATAGGTTTTATAGCAAAAATTCTGTATTATTATATTAAATCATTATCAAAGGTCTAATGTTACTAAGTGACTCTTTTTGAAGGGGAAAGTCATGAAAATCAAATCTATTAATCCTTATACTGAAGAAATAGAATGGGTATATGATTCGTTTTCTATTAAGGAATGTAGGAACCACATTGAAAAATCTCGTGTTGCATTTTCAGGATGGAGTTCGTTGTCTGTTGAGGAAAGGGCAAAGTATTTTTCAAATGTTTGAGAAGTCCTCAAGCTAAATGCCAATAATTATGCTAAGATTATTACGACGGAGATGGGAAAACCTATCAAGCAGTCGAGAAACGAAGTCCAAAAATGTGCTTGGCTCTGTGACTATTACGCAGAAAATGCGGCTAGATTACTGAAAGATGAATTTGTAGATATCGGTGTTGAGAAAAGCTATGTGACTTTTGAACCGTTCGGAGTGATTTTCGGGATCATGCCCTGGAATTTCCCATTTTGGCAGGTTTTCAGGTTTGCAGTACCTGCAATGTGTGTAGGAAACGTATGTGTGGTCAAGCATGCTTCAAATGTACCAAGGTCAACTTTAGAGATTGAAAAGGTTTTTCTGGAGACTGGATTCCAGAAACATATTTTTAAGACTCTGTTAATTGACTCAAAAACTGCCATGCGAATTATTGCAGAAGACAGAGTGAATGGTGTCTCGCTTACTGGCAGCATAACTGCAGGTTTGGAAATAGGGGGACTTGTGGGAGGAATTATCAAACCTTTGGTAATGGAATTGGGCGGATCCGATCCTTTCATAGTACTTGAAGATGCTGATATCGAGAGGGCTGCGCAGGTAGCTATGGAGTCCCGTTTTATCAATACCGGACAGAGCTGTATTGCTGCCAAGAGATTTATTGTTGTGGAAGATGTTGTAGTTGATTTTATCGAAGCATTTAAACTTAATATCCAGAAACTGAAAATTGGGGACCCTATGGATGAGGAAACAGATATAGGACCTATGGCAAAAAAGGAATTTGTTCACAGTCTTGAAAAGGTTCTGAAAGACGCGATAAAAAAAGGAGCAGAACCCCAAATTTACGGGAAAAAATATGGAAAAGTCTTTTTCTTCAATCCCACTATTATTCCTACGGCTAGTACAGACATGAAAGCATGCAATCTTGAGGTTTTTGGGCCTATTGCACCGATTATAACTGCAAAGGACGAAGATGAAGCAGTGATAATTACAAACTCAACAGAGTTTGGGCTTGGTACTGAGATCTGGTCTGGAAACCTTGATAGAGCTGAAAAGGTGGCAAAACGGATTCAGTCAGGATTTGTAGCTATAAATGAAATGGTTAAATCTGATCCCAGACTGCCCTTTGGCGGGGTCAAGAAGTCGGGAATTGGAAGGGAGCTTTCCCACTATGGGCTCAAGGAATTTGTGAATATAAAAACTGTAGTGGTTAATAAATAAAGGGGTTCTGTCCAGTCCGCGTTTGTGAGTGGGTACTAGTGGATAAAATAGTAATGAAAAGTTTGCGTTTAGAATAGGCATGTTTTACATTAAAACTTCTACATCAATTGGAAAATAAGAAACAGAACATTTGTCAGTAAAACTATTGACTTTCTATTAATTTCAGTAATTAGTAAATAATAATTTTGCTTTATCATGAAAATTTAGTTCTGTATCAACTAACTAGGATGAAATTGTCATATTTGAAAAAATGTTTTCTGTGGCAGTGTACCTAAAGTTTGAAAAATCGTTCCTTTTTTTGCATTTCTAATGCTTGTTGTTTTTTCATAAGTTCTTTTAATGTAGGTGGGACTATGCACATATTCTCAAGTTTTTTATTATCCGCAATGTACATGAGTTTTTTATATGTCAATTATTATTTATATATGTCTATTTACTCTGCTTTTTGTCACTACAAAAAATAGGACTTATCGTTTTGCTGATATGAAAATTTTCATACAATGCATGTGCATCTTAGAGTCAAGATTATACCTTAGCTCAAAATTACAGAGAATGTATCACAATATATAGTACAATTTTTGCATTATGATATCTTATGACGCTTATTAATATATGTTGTAGATCTATTATACCTTATTTTATTAGACTTAAGGTTTTCATATTACTATGTGTTATAAAATTATATTAAACTTTATTAAATAGTATTAATAATTATTATGCAGTATTAAAGATATGAAGGTGTATTAATCTTTATGACAGCCGAAACAAGGGTAATGATTTCTGGCAAAATTCCTATTAATCTTCACGAAGCTATGATCAAAGCAGTAGAGAAGAAAAAGTATAGAGATAAAACTGAAGTGTTAAACGTAGCTCTTGAAAAATTGCTCTTGAATAGCTTTAATAAACTTAATACGCAGCAATAGCCTGAAGAAAACTAATAGCGTCATAAACAGCAATATAAAGAATGCACCAGATAAAATCGAATATACAAGATTGCAGACTCGACTTGAAGAAAAGGAAAAATGGGTAATTGAGTTACAAAATCATAATGAAACATTAAAAAAAGAACTCGAAAAAGCAGGTCAGGATAAGGAAGCTGTCCAAAATCTTTACAATAACTACATGTTACAAATGCAGACACTTATCAATCAGAAGACTATAGAAGCACCGGGCGCTAAAAAACCCTGGTAGAGATTCTGGTAGTCCGGTTACAATTCTACTACTGAATAAAATAAACCGGAAAGAACATTCTATCAAAAATAAATTAAGTTAAAATAAAAATATTACATAGTTGAAGACTTTTGATTTTCTCTATCCAATGCAAACTTCTCTAAAATTTCCCCCCTGATTTTATCTACGTCAGTGACGATTAACTCGACGTTTTGATTCAGGTTTTCTGAAACAACATTCATTTTTCGGTATTCATGTCTGCCGAAGTCTTCTGGAAAGCGACGTTCGATAATCCATGTGCAGATCCGCGTGTCTCCAGCTTTTGCAGCATCGTTTAGTCACTCCAAAAGTTCTTTAGCGACATCAGCGTTGTACTTTTGAATATATTTATAGAATTGATAATATCTTCCAGATTTCTCTATTTGACCCTTTTTATCCATTCGTTTAACGTTTTGTAAGTTAGACAAGCCGATTCGACAACCAACCTATAAGTCAACCCGAGTGCAATATTTTCACCAATTCTTTTTTGTATTTTAGGAGTAAGTTTTGATGGACGAGACATAGATTCACCGTTTTTTATTTCTTATAATTGATGTAAGTGGAAATTCTATTTAATATTAAGTTAGTTTTGTTTTGCATATATGCGGGGTTTATACACTTCAAATCAACAATGAGCCATTCTCAGACGTTTTAAGACGTTTTTGACTAGGCTAATTCTTATGGGGCTGCTCATAAAAATCTCACTAGTGGTCCCAGATTAAATCATTTTTTCGACAGAACCAAATCCCCATAAATCTACGCACTGAGAACTTTGGGTAGGTTCTCGATATTTTTCCATATGCTTATATTACTTAAAAACAATAAAATAAATATGTTAAATATTAAAATTAGATTTAAGGGTGAGATTTTACTTATATATACAATTTAGTTCAAACAAATGCTATTTAGTGTATATGCAAAAACTATATGTTGAATCAAATCTTATAATAAATCGAAGGTTCCGCTACACCTTCAATGAGAAGACCTTCTATAGAGCTGCAGGCAGCTGACACCTGCAGCTACAAGATCACCTTTTTGACACTTAAGATCAGCCGAATCGCCTAAATGAATTAAATACAAGAACTCTCATTTTGGAATTTGAGTATTTAATTGATCAATATCATTTCTCTGTGGTGACATAACTCTGCAAAAGTTTGTTGTTGATACTGATGCAAAGACGTTAGGTAGCCCAAAGATCAGGATTACGTGATTTTGGTATTACTTAGTTCGAGTTAGGAATAGATATTTCTAAAATAATATAATAAATTTCATTTATTTACGATTGATGTATAACCCTATATATCAAAGTAGATGAGTGACAGAGCTACAGGGATTTCACACCCACAGCTCACAAAGATTAAATTTTTTAAATCTGTCCGGAATGATTTAATGTATTCGCATTTTTTTGCAAAGTTATCTTCAGTGGATTGCTCGGAATTTATCGTTTTTTGCTCTTGAACAGGATGATTTTCTATGTTGTCCTGATATCCTGTCCTGTGGCTACTGATATCTTAAAATCGCATATTAGGACAAGATAAATCCCTTTCTGTTAGGGAGATTTCTGTATTTACATGGTTTTCAGCATTCTTACACTCTACAAAATTTGAAATATCTTGATATTCATGTACAAGAAAACTATCTTTATTAGTTACAAAGGGATTTGTATCTTGTCCTATCTCTGTTTTTCAGATATCAAGCAAGCCATGACAGGATAGATTTTTGGCATTTTCGTATCCTGTCCTAATCTGTTCTATCCTATCCTGTTTGATCTTCAAATTGTCCAATTTTGTAATTTTATTTACACAGTAACCATCTTGAACATTCTCTCTATGTGAAGTGTAACCTATGCCGATTAATTTCCTAGAAAATCCGATATTCTTTAGGTGCTGTTTTCCGCATGAGTTGCACCAATCAACATATTTCAGATATAATATTGTTGAATCACAGTCTTCATCTGATATCTGTGTACATTCGTCCATGAAAGCAGCTATTGGATTGCTGTTATTTTTATACTCTTTCTGTATGGCTTCTATTGATTTTTTCATTTGAAAACTTCCCATTTTCCCTTAATCTTTTCAGCCCTTATAGAGCCAAATTAAGAAAACCTGAAAGCTCTTCTGGTGTCTGCAGCTTTGTAATTAATGATTTATCCGCATTTTCGCCTTCAAAGTTGTTAGGTAATTGGATCAAAATCCATCTGCGATAATATGCTTTTTCTTTTTTTCCTTCTGGAATCTCATTTGCAGAAAAAACTAATTTAGTTGTGTTTTTAGAAGTAAATGGATCCTGATACTTGTTTTCTCCATCTATTAAATCAAGCCCACTTGTCAACTTTTTAAAATTCTCAGATTTAGGCATATTGGAATTTGGGATGTCCCCACAAATATTGACCCGCTTTCCGTACAATTTAGCTGTTCTATACTTGTCGGACTCAAGTTTTTGAAGGCTTTCTGACGAAGTATTTTCTTTACCCACAAAAGATTCTAACAAAGCAAGAAACACACTTTTGCCATTTGGACCCACGCCATAGAGCATAAATGCCTTTTGTTGTGAGCAATCTGTTGTTAAACAGTATCCTACCATCTCGCACAACAGATTGATATTTGACTCAGGCTACTACTTTCCAGGAAATCATTAGTTTTCGGGCATGTAGCGTTTTTGTCAGAAGTAACCGGTATTTGGCAAATACTTTTAATTTCTGGACTGTGATCTTCAGTTTCCCAAGTTTCAAGATTGAAAAGACAGTTTTTAAAGTTAATATATTTAGACTGAACTTTTTCGAGACTGGCCCTTGAAATATGAGTATATTCTCTAATGTGAGTTCCGTTGCAAAAAATCTGGCTCTATTGCAAAATAGGTATAAAACCATCACAATTAGGAAGATTAATTAATCTCATTTCTTGGAAAATAAATACATAAAGGTAAGAATTGTAGTCTCAAGCTGTGAAAATATTTTTTTTGCAACGGAACCCTTTTTTCTATAAAACCACTGAAGCCTTACTTCACCACTGAAATAAACAAATTAAAAAATTTAAAACTTGCTGTGGAATGCGGAGCAAATGCAGGTTTTGGTAGTTTCCATTAGGTAGTAGTTCCATTAATCTGTATATCTCATTTCCGACGTCTCCCATGTATTAACCATGATAAGTAATTATGTCGGAAAAAATGCATATCATTAAATATTCCTACGTAAATTCAAATCAAAGAAACAGCAAATATCAAATTTTAGGAGCGTGTATCGTGTCAGAAAAAATGTTATTTACAGAAGTGCAAGATATTGAAAATAGCATTTTTATGAACAAGCGAGCACTTAAGCCAAACTATCCTCTTCATGGGATCTCAGATATCCTACATAGGGACCACGAAATCAAAACGTATTGTGAATTTTTGGATGACATCTTTCGCATAATAGCTCCAAACAACATTTTTGTATATGGAAAACCTGGTAGTGGAAAAACAATTCTTACAAAATGGGTATTAGAAGAAGCAATTAAAGAAGCTACTAATAGAAATATAGAATTATGTACTATCAACGTTAATTGTGAAAAATATAGAACTGAAAATGCTATCTGGAAAAATATTAATGACAAAATGCCCATTCCTGAAGGAGAAACAAGACAAAGGATAGGGAATTCTAGATCAAATCATTGCAACTACTTTGAACATTTAGTGAATGAATATCCCGGAATTATAGTCATAATATTAGACGAGATAGATAAAGCTGAAAGTCCACAAATGATAAACAATATCATTAGAACTGTTTCCGAAAAATCGGATAATGCTCCTTGTGTAATCGGTATTACAAATGACTTAAAAATTCACGAAAGATTTCCTCCTCACTTGATTAGTGTCCTAGCTGAAAACAACTTAATGATCACACCTTATAATGCTAATCAATTGGCTGATATTATAAAAGCAAGAGTTGGTATTGCTTTTCGACAAGGCTCTGTAACTGAAATTGCAATCGAGCTATGTGCTGCCTATGGTGCTCAGGAACACGGAGACGCCAGAAAAGCCATCGATGTTTTACGGGTTGCTGGAGAACTAGCAGAGATTCGGAAAAGTCCCATCGTAGAAGAATCAGATGTTAGAGCTGCTAGGGAAAAAATAGACGTTGACGGTGTGCTCGAAATGATTAAAGCATTACCGACTCAATCAAAAATAGTATTGCTTGCATGTATATATAGCCTGAATACTGGAACAAAATGTACAGTCTCAACAATGTATAATGTATATAAGAAACTATGTGCAGCTATAGATGTTGATTTCCTGACACAAAGACGAGTTATAGACCTCACTAATGAACTCGATCAGATGGGGATTGTTACATCAACTCTAGAGTATAAAGGTGGACATGGTCGAAATAGAATAGTGGAAAAAATTTCGTCAATCACAGCTTTATTGGAAATATTGCTCCAAGATTTTCGATTGCAAGCGATTGCAAAAGTGCCACAAGAAGTATTTATTCCACCTATCAAAAAAAGAAATTGAATATACGTATGTGTATCCCATTTCCGACGTCTCTTATTTTTTGAAAATAGCGACCACAAAATCTCTATAAGTTATGCTATTTGCATAATTATAGTAAAAGCTATGTTGTTTTGTTATTGATTTACTGTTATATATAGTTTTATGAAAAAAGCGATGCACGATACGTTTCCGCGCCTTTTTCAAAGTCTGAAGAATACATAGGAGACGTCGGAAATGGGATAAAGATATACTGTTTCCGTTGCAAAAAATCTGGCTATTTTACAAAACCAATGAAAAACATCACAAATGGGATATTTATATGCCATAAACAAGTCAATAATAATACAAAAAGCAATAGTTATAGCCTAAAAAGACGGTAAAATTATTTTTGCAACGGAACCCAAAAAAGAACTAGAACAATATCGATTACCAGAAGGAATGTCATTATTGCTCTACAATTTAGGCGACTAACAATTTTAAATTATACATGGAGTTAACATCTATCAAAATGAAATTAACAACAATAAAAGATTATTTGTGTGGTTAGTGAGATGATCATCTCGATACTTTAAAGCTGATTTTTCCCTAACTGTTTAACTAGTTCTGCTAACTGACTGAGCAATTCCTATTTTTAGGCGTGTTGTATATTCAGCTATGTCAATATTCCATCCGCTTGTCTATTTTTGAATTACTTTCAATATTTCTCTCAAGTTCAAAGTGCAACTGTTGTACATATTTTGAAAAAATAATCTGCAAAAGATCTTATAATTTTTTATATTATATATATGTAAAATTTTGATAAACTTCTAAGTTTCGTAATGCTATATCTTAACAAATATCTGGAAGCTGAATAATGGAAAAAGCAAGTGGAAGGTATACCTTCATAGCAGTTTTAGGAATCACTGTGTTGGCTTTTTTAATGCTGATAAGTACCACAGGTGCAATGCAATCTGCCACCGTTCTCGACTCCAGCAGCAATTTACAAAATATACGCACTCTTGATCCTGCTCTAAAGAACTCTTATGAAAAGCAGCTAAAAGAACAGGACGCAGCACTTCGAAATAACCCATTTGATTCAGAAGCTTGGAAACTTAAGGCTTTTGATCTGGCTATGCTACACAGGTATGATGAAGCAATAATAGCATATGACCAAGCTATTAAAGTCAATCCGCAAGATTCAGATGCTTGGTTTCAGAAAGGAGATCTTTTACATGATGAGCTAAATAGACCCGTTGAAGCAATTAAGGCATATGACAAAGCAATTGGACTCAATCCGAAAGATGTTTGGTCTGTTTGGGAAAGCAAAGGCTACGTCTTTGCTGAATTGGGTAGACATAATGAGTCAATAGATGCGTATAAAAAAGCAAAGGTACTTAACCCATATTTATTTCAATAGATAACTCAATCCAGTTTGTAAATTGAGTAGTTTCGTTCTCATCTGAAAAATTATTGACGTTCCGAAATATACAATTTCACATAGAAGAGATTTGATTGGACCTAAGAGTTACATTTTTTTAATTTTATCTTTTCGTTGCATAGAGTAGATTTTTACTGAGTACTAGATTGGGTAGTTTTTGTAATAGAGCGTTGTTATGTAACAGCAGATGAGAACGCAAGTTATACTAAGTTACTAACATATTTAATATTTTTAGCGTATAGGATTATTCCATCTTTACATTCACGCTAAAGTTTTGTAAAATATGACTGGTACTATATCTTTTTCTTCACTGCAAAAAATAGGATGTAGAGCCAATAGTTTTACTGATAAAGCTCTTATGTCTATTGTTCTCAATGATGCCGTGTTTTGAAGTAAAGCAGATGTATATTCTTAACATCAACGACCAATCACTATTATTGCAACATTAACCTACGCTAACAAACCTAAAAGTACAGAAAAATGAGTACATATTTGATTTTAAGCAGACACGTTTATTTCCAGTCCAACTTGTCTTTTTATTTAAAGATTAATATCAAGTGTTGTTTTATTTTCAAAATTGTAATACCGGATATCCATTTTTTAGATGTGGATACCCTATCTCGAAATCCAACTATTTTTTTATCTACTTTAACACTAAGTGTTTTTTTCCCTGTTTTATTATGTTTGGTTGTATGGTGTTTATGCTTATGTTTGTGTTTGCTTAAATGAACTTTTGTTTTGTGGACATTAGATTCTGAATTTTGTATTTTTGTTGTAGAAGGCCCACTAGCATATACATTGGGTTTACTGCCATACCCATTAGGTTCACTGCTAAACATCTGGCTGCTAGCCATTGATCCAGAGATCATAGGAATTACAACACCGCCATAACCACCGTAGTCGGGCCCGCCATAGTTATTTCTGTCACCACTGTGCTCTTCTTCATTGTGCTCTTCCTTTTTGGTTGGCTGTTTATAGCGAACTAGAGCAACTGTTAGTGGTGAACTTATTGGGTTGTTGTTGAATGTGCCTTTTGTATATGCTGCATTGGTCACAGTACCTGCATTAATATCTGCATCTGTTATTTTGTAGGTAGCTGTTCCTGTCACGCTTGGACCTGGACTAAGGATACCAATGTTTTGTATTGATACTGCATAAATCTTTAAATAAGCCAGTATAAATGACTAAAATAGAAAACAATAATTACTATTAAAAGAAGGATGTCAATAACCACATATGTCAATATATAGTCAAGTCTGGCCATAAAAACTTATTGAATAAGAAGGCTTATGTTAGATCGGACGACTTCACAAATACTAAAAGAGAATTATCCATAATTATTTGCTTTTTGTGGTTGCAAAAGTTTTTGTGCGGAATCATTTTTTGTTTATAAAACATTTTTCATACAATTAATTTAAAATAATTACGTAGATAATTATGTATTGTAGTACCGTATCATACCACAAATAAATCTAAAAGAGCGAGAAATAACCTGCATAATGGGCCAAGGTTGCATAGTAGAATTGCTTGGAAGACGTTGACCTTACTTCGAACTAAATGTGCCTGCATCACACATATTCGGAGTGACTGTATATGGGCAGACAGTAGAGATCACTCTTCCAAGCTTTCAATCTGTCTTTTTTAATGCGAGTGTTTTGGTGGTAATGTTACGGTTTTAAACCAAAAGTCTTCTATAGATTTAATTGCTGCCATGAATTCGTCGAAGTCGATAGGTTTAACGATATAAGCATTGGCCTGAAGATCATAAGCTATAAGTATGTCTTTTTCAGCACTGGAAGTAGTTAAAATGATTATGGGTATGTTTTTAAGGTCCTTATTCTCCTTTATTTCTTTAAGAACTTCACTTCCATCCTTTTTGGGCAAATTCCAATCCAAAAGAATTATATTTGGGAGTGGAGAACCTAAAAACTGATCCCTATCACATAAAAAATGGATTGCTTCTTCTCCGTTTTCTGCAATATGAATATTTGTTATAAATTCTGAATCATTGAAGAATTCTGTTATTAATCCAATGTCTCCTTTATTGTCTTCAATTAAAAGAATTTCTAAAGGCTTAGTTGGCATTTTCATTTTTAAAACCTTTATATCTAATATACTTATATTTATCTTAGCAAATTATATAAAAAGTTTCAATCGTTACTTCAACACACAATCTCACAAAAGGCAAACCAAAATGGAAAAGTTACTAATCAAAGAAGATGCTTTATATTTAGTTTTAAATTTAGTGTACTAATTTTAAAAAATTAAATCATGAATTCATACCTAAAATCCCTATATATATCTGCAGCACACAGTTAAAAGCAGGATTGGATGGCCATGATTATGCAAGGGCTGGCAACTGATTGTTTGTCTGTATTTAATCCAGACTTGAGACCTTCTGGCATTGGTATTATTGATGATGTACAATGGGGAACACATTTCTGTCAATTCTATCAAACCACAGAGGATTTGATAGATACACTTGTTCCTTATTTCAAAGCAGGACTGGAAAACAATGAATTTTGCATGTGGGTCACATCACAACCTTTGGAAGTAGAAGATGCAAAAGAAGCCCTTAGAAAGGCGGTTACTGATATTGATGTTTATATTGAAAAAGGGCAACTTGAAATTATTTCTTACTTCCATTGGTATGTCAAAGATGGTTCTTTCGATTCAGATAGAGTCTTGAATGGGTGGGTTGAAAAACTCAATAAGGCTTTGGCTAATGGCTATGATGGCTTAAGGTTAACTGGAAATACTTTTTGGCTAGAAAAAGAAAATTGGAACGATTTTGTTGATTATGAGAGAGAGGTGGATAGAGTCCTAGATAACTACCAGATGATAGCGCTCTGCACTTATAATCTAGATAGGTGCAATGCAATTGAAATCATCGATGTAGTCACCAATCACCAATTTGCTTTGATCAAAAAGGAAGGAAAATGGGAACAAATAGAAAGTTCCAAGCGCAAAGAAATAACGCAAGCACTGCAAGATAGCGAAACTAGTCGTCGAGTTGCCAAAGCTGTCAAGGCTGAACGACAGCAGCTCTTTAACATACTAGAAACGCT
>Ga0187851_10003139_pt1 | contig 14102 bp, 8 predicted proteins | sample June2016WEW_6_10_FD_132997 | JGI IMG/M metagenome (GOLD analysis project Ga0187851, IMG submission 132997) | Peatland microbial communities from SPRUCE experiment site at the Marcell Experimental Forest, Minnesota, USA - June2016WEW_6_10 | ecosystem: Environmental > Terrestrial > Soil > Wetlands...
TGACGGCTCCCCTCATGACCTGGCCAGCTACCAGAAGGTCATCACCGTCAACCTGATCGGGACCTTCAACCTGATGCGCATCGCGGCCGCCGCCATGGCCAGGACGGAGCCGGCCGACGCCGACGGGCAGCGCGGCGTCGTCATCAACACCTCCTCGGTGGCGGGCATCGAGGGCCAGACCGGCCAGATCGCGTACGCCGCGTCCAAGGGTGGCATCATCGGCATGACCTTGCCGGCCGCCAGGGACCTCGCCGCCATCGGGGTGCGGGTGAACACGATCTGCCCCGGCATCATCGACACCCCCATCTACGGGTTCGCGGAGAACGCCCAGGAGTTCAAGGCCAAGCTGGCCGCCCCGGTGGTGTTCCCCAAGCGGATGGGGCGGCCGGATGAGTTCGGCCACCTGGTCCGGGTGCTGATCGAGAACGACTACATGAACGGCGAGGTTGTCCGCTTCGACGGCGGGATCAGATTCCAGCCCAAGTAGGCTGGTCGGGGCACGGAACTCCTAAGACCCCGATCGTTGGGCGGCACGCATGGGCGGAATTACCGGCTGCCTGGCGCTGGCAGACGGAGCAGGCCCGGACACCGAGTGGGTGGCCCGAGGCGCGCTGCGCATTGCCCACCGCGGACCGGACGACCAGGGGTTTTTCACCGATCCCGATCTCGCTCTCGGTTTCAGGCGGCTGGCGGTCATCGACCCGTCCCCGGCCGGGCGTCAGCCCATGCAGTCGGCCGACGGCCGCTACGTGATGGTCTTCGACGGCGAAATCTACAACTATGTCGAGCTGGCCCAGCGGCTGGCGGCCCGCGGCGTCCAGCTGCGCGGCCGGTCGGGGGCTGAGGTCCTGCTCGAGACGTACGCCTGGCTCGGCAAGGACGTCGTGCGCCAGCTCAGGGGCATGTACGCCTTCGCTATCTGGGACCGGCGTGACCGGGAGCTTTTCTGCGCCCGGGACCCGTTCGGCATCAAGCCGTTCTTTTACGCCCTGACCACCGGCGGCCACCGGCCCAGGTCAGGACCTCAGCTCAGGTTCGCGTCCGAGCGGAAGGCGCTGGCCGACTCCGGCGAGGTGACCGCCATCGACCCGGACGCGCTGCGCCGCTACCTGTCCTTCCAGTACGTACCGGCGCCGGCCACGCTGGTGCCGCCGGCCCGGTCACTGCCGCCCGGGCACGTGCTGATCGCGCGGCCGGGCGGCCGGGTCGATGTGTTCAGGTACTGGCGTCCGGAGTTGCGGCCCGCCCGATCCCCCTCGTCGAGTTCGCCGGAGAAGATCCTGGCCGCGATGCGCGACTCGGTGGCCGTGCACCTGCGCAGCGACGTGCCGGTGGGCGCGTTCCTGTCCGGCGGGGTGGATTCGGCCACCCTGTGCGCGCTCGCCGCGGAGATCACGCCCGGCCTGCTGACCTTCACCGTCGGTTTCGAGCGCGAGGGCTACAACGAGATCGACGACGCGATGGCGACGGCGACGGCGCTCGGCGTGAAGTCGATTCCTTACCTGATCAGCCCGGAGGAGTTCGTCGCCGCGCTGCCCAGGATTATCTGGCACCTCGACGACCCGATGGCGGACGCGGCCGCGGTCCCCCTGTGGTTCGCGGCCAGGGAGGCGCGCAAGCACGTCAAGGTGGTGCTGTCCGGCGAGGGCGCTGACGAGCTGTTCGGCGGCTACGGCGTCTACTACCAGCCAGGCATGGTCCGGGCCGGGAAGGCGCTGCCGAGCTGGGGGCGCGCGACGATCAGCCGGGTCGCCTCCGAGATGCCGGCTGGCGCCAAGGGGAAGGGCCTGCTCAACCGGACCTCAACCCCGCTGCGGCGCCGTTACATCGGCAACGCTTACGTGTACCGGACCGACCAGGCCCGGCTGCTGGCCGGGCGCGGGAACGGGAGCGAGTTCGACGTCACCGACCCGGTGTACCGGCAGGCGGCCGAGGCCGGCCTGGACGACGTGGCCACCATGCAGCTCGTCGACGTCAACACCTGGCTGCCGGGCGACATCCTGGTCAAAGCGGACCGGATGGCCATGGCGCACGGCCTCGAGCTGCGCACGCCGTTCCTGGACCGTGCTGTGCTCGCCGTCGCGGCGCGACTGGCCCGGGTGGAGAAGACCGCCGCGGGCACCACCAAGTTCGCGCTCAGGGAGGCCATTAACGACCTGCTGCCCCAGGCCGCGGCGGAACGGCCCAAGCTCGGCTTCCCTGTCCCGCTCGGGCACTGGCTCAGCGGCGGCATGTACGGTTTCGCCGAGCAGGTCGTCCGGACGGCGCAGACGGGCCAGTGGCTGAACCAGGGCGCCGCGCTCGACATCTTGCGCCGCTTCCGTGCTGGCGACCCCACGGTGACCTGGCGGCAGGTATGGCTGCTTGTCGTATTCTCGCTGTGGCACCAGATCTACGTGGAACGCGTGTACGACCCGGTGGCCCTCGGCTGGGAAGCCCCGGCCACCGGATGACGACGACACAAGGACACCAGTGACCAGCCCCAGGATCAGCGTCGTCGTGGCGTTCTTCAACAACGAAGACGATCTCGCCGACTGCCTGGAATCGATCGCCGCCCAGACGTTCACCGACATCGAAGTGATCATGGTCGACGACGGATCGACCGACGGCAGCGCCGGCCTCGCCCGGGCCAAGGCCGCCGCCGATCCGAGGTTCACGCTCATCTCACCGGAGCACGGCGGCCCAGGGGGCGCTCGCAACCGCGGCATCGAGCATGCCCGCGGCGAGTTCCTCGCCTTCGTCGACGGCGACGACATGCTGCCCGCCAACACGTACGAACTGTTCGTGCACGCGCTGGACAGCTCGGGGTCCGACTTCGTCAGCGGCGCGGTGGTGCGCACCGGGCCGCACGGGATCAACCCGTCGGGGCTGCACTCGCTGGCCATCAAGGGGCGTCAGGTCAGGACGCAGATCACCAAGACGCCGCGGCTGCTCTATGACGTGACCTGCTGGAACAAGCTATTCCGGCGTCGCTTCTGGGATGCCCACCAGCTGTCTTTCCCCGAGCATGTGGTGTGGGAAGACATCCGGCTGACGACCAAGGCGCATGTGCTGGCCACGGCCGTGGACGTGATCCCCGACATCGTCTACTACTGGCGCGAGCGTGCGCAGGGCGGCCTGTCGATCACGCAGAGCCGGGCCAGTGTCGCCAACCTGCGGGACCGGATGACCGCCCTTGACGACATCGACGAGTTCATCGGCCGGCACTCGACGGAGAAACTGCTGCGGGCCCATCAGCGCAAGGCCCTGAAGAACGACCTGTGGCTGTACGTCCAGGACCTGCACAAGGTGACCGAGGCGTACCGGGCCGAGTTCACCGACCTGGTGAACGGGTACCTGGACCACGTCGGCCGCCGGGTGCTGCGCAGCCTGCCCGCGACGCACAAGCTGGCCTACCAGCTGGTCAGGCTCCGGGCCCTGCCGCAGCTCGCCGAGCTGGCCGCCTGGATGATGGACCAGCCGGTGCGGCAGGTTCCCATGGTCAGGCGCTGGGGCCTGCTCCGCGCCGACCTGCCGTTCCGGCAATCCTCGCCGGTGCCGGTGCCGGCCCGCGTGTTCCGGCCGCACTGGCGCGACCTCGACCCGTACATGCAGGTAGACGACATCAGCTGGGACCCGGAGGCTCACGACGAAGGTGGGCCGAGCGGCCGGCTTGTGGTCACCGGGCGGGCCAACGTGCCGTCGGTCGATATCGCCAACCGCAGGAACACCTCCAAGGTCGTGATCCTGCGGCCGCCTGGCCGTCGGCTGCCGGTGATCGTGCCCGTCCGTTCGTTCCTGAACCCGGACGCCACCGCGCTGTCCGAGCAGGACCGCTACAACTACGACTGGTCCGGTTTCCGGTTCGAGCTAAGCCCACGCCGGTTCCGTCACCCGGGGGAGTGGCAGTGCTACATGCTCGTCCGCGGCCACGGCGTGTGGCGTCCGGCGCGGGTGCACACCCCCGTGCCCGGCCCCGCCGAGCGGCCGCAGCCGCGGCCGCTCGGCCCGGGACTGCGGTTCGGCGCCCGGTGGGCCGGGCTCGGCCTGAACGTGGCGGTCTGGCGGCTCGGCGCGTTCGCGGCCGGGCACGCCTGGCGCGACGAGGACCCGGCGTCCCCGGCGGTCGACGTCGAGGTCAAGGTACCCGGAGCTGACGCCTCAGGCGACCAGGCCGAGCTGGTCTTGGTGCGCAATCGCGGCGCGGCGACGCGCTCCTTCGCCGCCGCGGCCAGTGGCCCGGGTAAGTTCCTGGCGCGGGTGCCGCTGAGTGATCTGGCCGGCCTGGGGGATGTGGCGGACCGGGTGGGCCGGGCCGCCGGGGATGACGGGATGACCTGGGATGTCTACCTCAAGCTGGCCGGGCGGCCGCGGGTCAGGGTGGCGTGGCCGGACGGCATGCCGGAAAGCAGGCACCTCTTCGGCCGCCGCGAGGCCGTGGTCGGCCGGAGCCGCTACGGTGACCTTGTGATGGCAGAACGCACCCCGCGTCCGGTGATCGACGAGCACGAGTGGCAGCCGGACGCGCGACTGGTGCTGCGCGGCAGCTTCCTCGGCGCGGACGGCTCGTATGAGACGATGCTGAGCCGGATCGGGTCCTCCGATGCCCATGTCATCGGCTTCCGTCGTGACGGCGACCGCTTCAGCGTGACGGCCGACCTGGCCGCGATGCCGTTCTTCGGCTCGGCCATCCCGCTGCGCGACGGCGAATGGAAGCTCTACGTCCGCCCGGTGGGCGGGGGCCCCAACACGCTCGCGGAGTTCACGTACGACCACGACCGGCTGAATGATGTTTCCGGCCAGCGGGTCGCCGCGGGACACAAGTGGTACCGGCTGACGGTCACCGGTCACGACGATCCGATGCTCACCGCCGAGCCTCAGCTGCGCCGCATCGAGCAGGGCAACTTCGCTCAGCGGGCGCTGCGGCGCGGGTTCTACCCGGCCATGGGCCGCACCCCGGTCCGCGACTCGGTCTTGTTCGTCAGCTGGAAGGGCAAGCAGTGCGGCGACAACCCGCTCGGCATCGCCGAGGAGCTGCGCCGCCGCGGTGATGAGCGCGAGCACCTGTGGGCCATCACCGACTGGTCGGTCCCGGTGCCCGCGGGCGGTACAGCGGTGCTCCGTGGCACCGAGGCGTACTACGAGGCGCTGGCCCGGTCGAAGTACCTGGTCTCCAACGACGACATGCCAGCGCCGTTCCGTAAGCGGAACGGCCAGATCTACCTGCAGACCTGGCACGGCACGCCGCTGAAGCGGATCGGGTTCGACATCTCGGACCCGCAGTTCATCAGCGGCACGGCCTACTTCGACCAGCTGGCCAACGATGTCGCCCAGTGGGACCTGCTGCTGTCGCCGAACCCGTTTAGCACCCCGATCATGCGCCGTGCTTTCCGGTACGACGGGGAGATCTGCGAGTACGGCTACCCGCGCAACGACCTGCTGCGCCGCGGCGACACCGCCGAGCTGGCGGCGCGGGTCCGGGACCGGCTCGGCCTGCCCGCGGGCAAACGGGTCGTGCTGTACGCGCCGACCTGGCGCGACAATCAGGTATACGCGAACGGCCGCAGGTACCGGTTCGACATGCGCTTGGAGCTGGAACGGGCCTGGCACGAGCTCGGCCGGGACCACGTGTTCCTCATCCGCGGGCACCATCAGATGGCGGACGACGTGCCGGCCGGGATGCGCGACGGGTTCGCGTTCAATGTCACCGCCTACCCCGACATCACCGAGCTGTTCCTCGTCGCCGACGTGCTGCTCACCGACTACTCCTCGGCCATGTTCGATTACGCGGTCACCGGCAGGCCGATCGTGTTCTTCACCTACGACCTGGCCGAGTACCGCGACAACTTGCGCGGTTTCTACTTCGACTTCGAAGCCGAGGCGCCGGGACCGCTGCTGGCTACCTCGGCCGAGGTGATCGCGGCGGTCAAGGACATCGACGCGGTCGCCGCCTCCTACCGTGACGCCTACCAGCAATTCGCGGCCAGGTTCTGCCCCCTCGATGACGGCAAGGCCTCCGCCCGCGTCTGCGACCGCCTCTTCACGTCCTGACCCGCATCTCGGGTCAGCGTTACTGTTCCTCGCAATGCGGGAAATAGGGCTCGCAAGCGACTTCTTGTACCGGCCGGACATCGAGGTCGGCGAAATAGGGCCTTGACGGCAAATATGCCATATGAGACGCTTTTCCGGGGGCTGCGTTGCGGTAACGCTACGCGCAACGGGAGGAGATTGCAGTGGCAAGAGAAAAGGGGCATTTCCGGCGTGCCCGCAGCCTGCTTATCGTCAGCGCCCTTGCGATCACCGCAACGTGCGCGGCGGCAACCACCAGCAACGCCCAATCTTCCACGCCCAGATCATCTGCTGCGTCAGGGCCGCCATGTAAATCATCGTTTAATCCGTACCATTACACGCAGGCTCAGGTTAAGGCCTGCGGTTACTCAACCTATCCGATGCTCGCCGCCGCAGATATGGCGGGCGGCGGATCTTCGGTGGTGTATGACATGAACGGAATGACGGTAACGAACCTGATCCCGCCGCCCGGATTCCGGCCAGAAACTGCCAGCGCGGCCCAGCTCGACGAGTACGGCTTCCCTCCTCGCCCGGCCGCGGGCGCCGCGCTGGCCGCGTGGGAAAAGGAAATGAGTGGGTGGACGGGCGCTGCGCCGCCGACGTCGTTCCTGGCCGAGACCCATACCAAGGTGGTCGCCGATACCGAGACCACTGCTAACTGGGCGGGCTACGTTGTTACCGCGCAATCAAACAGCCTTTACTGGTTCTCGCAGGCAGAGGGCTGGTATACCGAGCCGACGTTCGCCTCGAGTCGCTGCTCAAGCACGAGCGAGGTCACCTGGGCAGGCCTCGGAGGCTATGCTTCGTATTCCGGCAGCTATCTCGCCCAGAACGGCACGGCATGGAACTCTGACGGAGCAGACAACCATCAGGCCTGGTGGGAAATAGTCCCGCATAACAACCTCACCGTTATCGGATATTACGCCACCCCGGATCAGGAAATGGATGTTTCCACCCGGAACATTACCGATGGCTTCAGGTTCTGGTTCTACAACTTTGAAGGCACAAGCATGGCATTCGACGTGACTAAATACGGAGATTTCCCGCTTGCCCAAAGCGCAGAAGTGGTAATTGAACGGCCCCAGGTCAACAAGGTGTATACGAATCTGGCGAACTTCCAGACGCTCTACGTGGACGGCGCGGCAGCTGCGGAACAGGGCAACAGCGAAATCAGCATGGATAACTTCCCGCCGAACCTGAACACGAGCACAGGGCTATGGCGTCACGGCGTACATATGGTGAGCAACACGACAGGGCATGACCTCGCGGACCCGACGGATATCTACAGCGGCGGCGCCTTCGACGTTACGCAGCGTAGCTGCAACTGACCCATCCTTGGGTACGCTGCCAGGAAGCCGCGATACGCCTGGCGGGCCAGCCCTAATCTGTAACCTACCTGCAGGCTGAGGAGAGTCGGCTTTTCGCGGAACCACATGCTGGGTGGCCGTCGTCTAACGACGGCCGCCTAGCCGTTTAAGGAGATCCTGATGGCCGGGAATTACCGCTGGGCCAAGCGCGTCGCGGTGGCGAGCATGGTGGTGCTACTGGCCAGCTGCGGGACTGATCCAGGAGATGGCAGGCCGGCCACCACGACGCCGCAGGCGGGCAGTCGTGCGCAGGCTGAGGTGTTCGCCCGGCAGCTCTTGGCCCGGTTCGCCATCCCGTCCGGCGCACGGCCCGTCCGGCTCTCCCCTGTCCCGCTGGTGCTCCGCGACCCGTGGACAGGGACGGCCGGATCATCAGCTCCGGGTTCGGTGGATCTGGGCCAGCTTGACATGGGCCAGCTAACCCTGCCTGCGGCCAAGGCGTTCATGCTGACCCATGAACCCGGCGGAGCCGGCCTGACGGGGACCGGGCAGGCGAACAGCCCGGACGGAGTGCGCGAGCTGTACATCCAGCTCGGTTCCCGCGCTCTGCCGCGGGGTATCAACGACGCAGAAGCGGCGGTGCTGATGATCCCGCGGGGAGCCGCTTCGACGCTCATCGGCATCTACGTCCACGTGCTCTGGTTCCCGTCCAGGACCGAGAATGAGCACCTCGACGCGGCGGACTTCGGCGCCGTGACCATCAGTGCCGTCGTTTACGGCGCGAAGCTATACCGGGTAAGGGGGACCTTCAGGTCAGCCGCGGACATCGCCGCGCTGGCCGGGCTGCTCAACGGACTTCCTGCGGCACCGGACACGACGCAGTCATGCCCCGCGAGCAACACCTTCCAGATCGGCTTCGACCCGCGAACGGCTGGGCCGGCCGAGGTGGTCGTGACGACATACGGGTGTTACGGCGCCACTGTCACGTCGAGCGGCATCCCGCAGCCAGCACTGCTGGACTCCGGCAACGCCGTGGCCGCGGCCGCCGCCCGGATGCTCGGCGTCAGCGCGGACTAGCTGACGGAGGGTGGCTCCCCGGCCGGGGAAGGCCGCCTGAGCGGAGCGGGCTAGAAGATCTTGTTGATGATGTCGTCCCCGATGCCGAAGCCGGCTCCGGTCACGATGGCGCGGCCGAATCCGCCGCCGAGGAACCGCTGCAGCGTGCCCATCCCGCCCACTCCGCCACCCTGCTGGTACTGCGGCTGCTGGTACTGCGGCTGCTGGTACTGGGGCTGCTGGTACTGGGGCTGCTGGTACTGGGGCTGCTGCTGATACTCGGGCTGCTGGTACGGCGGCTGCGCCGCGGGGGCCGCGGCCTGAACGTGGTTGTCGACCATCGAGTGGATGGACTGCAGCAGCAGCGACACCTGCCCTTCCTCTTGCTGCACCCCGAGGGTTATCTCCTTCAGGTCAAGCATCCATTCGCGGGCGTTGGAGTCGCCCGCGGCGGCGGCCGCCTGCAGCTTGCCGGCCAGTGTCTGGATCAGCGCTGCCGTTTGCTGACCCTGCTGCTGCAGCTGGGCGTAATTCTGGTCTACAGTCTCGGGATCCACAGGTCCTCCATCGACGGAGCACGACGATTCGTCGGCGACACCTGATGCTAGTAGCCCCGGCCCGGGACCCGGTACACGGTAGCGCCGACCACATAGCCCGCCCGCCGCCAGCTGGGCCGCCTCAAGCTCCCGAAGCAGATGCCATCGTCGTGGATATTAAGCGTGGTGAGAAGACGTTTTCTATCCACAATCATTGTTCTGCGGGGCTAGCTGGCGCGGGTGAACGCGCGGGGCTAAGCTCGCCAGCTTTTTCTCGGCCCGGCCGGCCGCGAGCGCCCGGATAGCCGGCCGGGTCTCGGATAACCTGAGGTCCGATACGCCGCAGGCACGCGACCCGCGGGCGGAAGGGACTGATTGTGTCCGAAGGGGACGCTGGGGCTGAGAACCCGGCCGTGCCGGGCGACGCGGGCTCAGCTAGCGGTCATGCCTCCCGGCAGGCGACGATGCCGGTGGCTCCTGGTCACGGCGGTCATCGCGTCAACGCGGACGACAGGCTGGCTGAGGGCGTCAGCTCCGCCGGGTCCGGCGCCGCGATCGGCTCGGCGGCAGGCGCGCCGGGCCGGCAACTGCCCGGCTGGCTGGTCATCGCGCTGCCCGCGGCTGTCTCGCTGGTGGTGGGCGGGTACGAGATCGGCGGGCCTTCGCTCTGGCGGGACGAGGCCTACACCAGGGATGCGATCAACCGGCCGGTCAGCCAGATTTTTACCTTGCTCGGGCACACCGATGCCGTGCACGGCGCCTACTACCTCCTCATGCACGTCATCGCGGCCGCGGCCGGGACCTCACCGGCGGCGCTGCGGTTCCCTTCGTTGTGCGCGATGGTCATCGCCACCGCGTTCACCGCGGCGATCGGCCGCCGCGCCGCCTGGCTCGCTCAGCGGCCAGATCCGGCCGGCCGGGCCGGTCCCCATCTGCGGAATGCCCGTCATGTCCCGGCACTGACCGGGCTGCTGTCCGGCCTGGTGTTCGCGACCGCGCCCTTCATGACCTATTACGCGCAGACGGCCAGGTCCTACGCGATCGTGACGATGTTCGCCACGATCTCCAGTTACCTGCTGCTCCGGGCTTACCCCGACGGGCGCTGGCGGTGGTGGTCGGCCTACGCCGCCGCGGTGGCCCTGACCGGTCTTTTCAACCTGTTCGGGCTGCTCATCCTGGTCGCCCACGGCGTCACGCTGTTGCTGACCCAACCCGGCGACGCCCAGGCCCGGAGCGGAAACGGGGGCCGGCTAGGCGGGGTGCGGCTGCGCTGGCTGGCCGTCAGCGTCGTGGCGCTGCTTGTGCTCAGCCCGCTGCTGCGCATCTGCTTCCGCGAGCAGAAGCAGATCTCCTGGGTGACGCGACCTGACGCCAGCACGATCGAGAGGCTCGTCGCCAACTTCGCGGGCTCGACGGCGCTGATCGTCCCGGTCGCCCTGCTGGCGCTGGCGGGGGTGGCGACCGCCTGCCTCGCGGACAACTGGCGCCCGCTCAACCCGGCGGCGATCGCGTTGCCCTGGCTGACCGTGCCGCCTGTCCTGCTCATCGCCGGGTCCTTCGTCAAGCCGGTCTACGTCGAGCGGTACGTCGAGTTCTGCCTGCCCGCCCTGGCGGTCCTGGTCGCGGCGGGCCTGGTCGGCCTGACCAGGGCCGTGGCGGGCACGCCGTGGAGCAGGCTCGGGCCGGCCTGGGTGCCGTCCGCCCTGGCCGGCCTGCTGCTGGCCGTCCTGCTGATCGGGCCGCAGCATGCGATCAGGCAGAGCGCGGCCCGGCCGGACAACCTGAGGCTGGCCTCGGCTATCGTCGCGACCAACGAGCACCCCGGCGACGTGGTCTTTTATCTCCCGGTCGACATGCGTGTGATCGGTACCGGGTACCCGGCGCCCTTCGCCAAGCTGCGGGATATCGCGCTGGCCACGCCCCCGATCGCCTCTGGCACCTTGGCCGGCAACGAGATCACCAGCCCGGCCCTGCTGAAAAGCCGGTTCACCGACGTCAGCCGGGTGTGGGTGGTGACCGGCGCGAGCACCTACAAGTTCCCCGTACCGTCCACCCCGGTGGACAAGGAGAAGATGGCCCTGATCGCGGCGGCCGGGCTGCACATCGTCCACCGCTGGATGGCCGGCGAAGTCATGCTGACCTTGTACGGGCCTTGACCCGGAACGGAGCCAGGCGGCGTCTCAGGCGCCGGAGGACCCGGTCTGCGGGGCGCCGAACCCGCCGGCCAGCAGCTGCTCCCGGATCTTCCTGCGGCCACGGTGCAGCCGCGACATCACGGTCCCGACCGGAGTGCCCATGATCTCGGCGATCTCGCGGTAGGGGTAACCCTCGATGTCCGCCAGGTACACCGCGGTCCGGAACTCGCCGGGCAGCTCGCGCAGGGCCCGCAGCAGGTCGGAATCGGTGGTCCGGTCCAGCGCCTCGGTCTCCGCCGACGGCACAGGCGGTGCGAGCCGGTCGGCGGACATCTGCCATTCCTGCAGGTCGCCGCCGAGCGCCTGCTGGGGCTCTCGCCGCCGCTTGCGGTAGACGTTGATGAAGGTGGTGGTCAAGATCCGGTTCAGCCAGGCCCGCAGGTTCGTGCCCGGGGTGAACTGCTGGAACGCCGCGTAGGCCTTGACCGACGTTTCCTGGACGAGGTCCTCGGCGTCGGTCGGGTTCCTGGTCATCCGGAGCGCCGCCGGGTACAGCTGGCCAAGCTGCGGAATAACATCGCGCTCAAATCGCGCGCGATCCTCGCTAGAGTGTTCGGCTCGGCTCATCTTCGCTCCGGTGTTTTGTCATCTCACTGTATATAGACGCACAACAGGCCCGGAAACGTCTCCCCCTGTTGCGGAAATCACGTTGGTGGCGGATGCGTGTCTTGTCCTTCTACCCCCGGCCGTGCCAACGATGCCTAGATGAGCTGAGCGAAACCTGGAAGCCGCCTGAAGGGATGACCAGGAAGTAACCCCGGCACGACTCGTCGGCTTGCGGTGCCGCAGGTCAGATCCAGCCCCGGCCTATCCGGTACCACATGTGGCTCAGCCAGTCCTGATAGGGGATGACCTTGCCCGCCAGGATCGAATAAAAATACCAGAACATCAGCAGGACGCACAGCACGTAGGCGCCCACCAGCCCGGCCCCGATCGAGCGGCGCAACACGCTCGCCTTGGCTGGCCCCAGGATCAGTCCCAGGCACAGCACGATGGACAAGATCAGGAACGGCTCGAACTCCAGCGCGTAGTAGTAGAACTTGGTCCGGGTCACCAGCGGGAACCAGGGCGCCCAGCCGGCGATGACGCCGAGCAGTACCGCCCCGGCTCGCCAGTCCCGGTGCAGCAGCCACCAGCCCAGGCAGAAGACCAGGGCCAGCATGGAACCCCACCAGATCGCCGGGGTCCCGATCGCCAGCACCTCCTGCGACCACTCCGCGCCTCTATAGCCCGTCGGGCAGTAGTGCGAAGGGCCCGCCACCGGGCCGGTGTAGCACTCGTAGAAGAACGCCACCGGCCTGCTCATCAGCAGCCAGTCCCACGGCTGCGACTGGTACGGATGCGGAGAGCGCAGGCCCACGCCGAACTTGATGGCCGCCAGGTGGTACTCGTACAGCGAGTACAGGGCCGAGATCACCGGGGTATGCACGCCGTGCAGCTGCGCGTAGTTCCGGTCGTAGCCGGTGCTGGTGGCGAACCAGCCGCTCCAGCTAGCGACGTAGACGCCCAGCGGGATCACCACGAAGGTGACCGGCAGCCACAGCGCGTCGCGGAACGCGCCCCGCACGGACGAGCGCAGCCCGGCCGTCCGGCGGGCGCCGATGTCCCACAAGATGCCAAGCACGGCGAACGCGAGGATGTACCAGACCGCGTTCCACTTGGTCCCCACGGCCAGCCCAAGGAAGATCCCGGCCGCGACCCGCCACCGGCGGATCCCGAGCCGGGGCCCGATGCCAAGGACCTCGTGGGCTACAACCCCGGTACCCGCGATCCTCGCGGCCAGCCGGGCCCGGGAGATATCCCGGTCGATGACCATGCAGCCAAACGCGGCCAGCACGAAGAACATCAGGAAGATGTCCAAGATCCCGGTCCGCGAGGCCACGAACTCCAGGCCGTCCAGCGACATCAGCAGCCCCGCGACGCAACCAAGCAGGGTCGACCTGGTCATCCGGCGGGCGATCCGGCACATCAGCAGGATGGCCAGCGAGCCGAACACCGCGCTGGCGAACCGCCAGCCGAACGAGTTCAGGCCGAACAGCCACTCGCCGACCGCGATCAGCAGCTTGCCCACCTCCGGCTGCACCACGTACTCACCGCACTGCGACGTGCCGTTACAGGGCGCGAAGATGTTGGTGTGGCCGGCCTGGATGATGGTGTTGGCGTTATTGACCAGGTTCAGCTCGACCCCGTGGTGCAGGATGCTCCAGGCGTCCTTGGCGTAGTAGGTCTCGTCGAAGATCAGGGCCCGCGGCACCCGCAGCCGGTCGAAACGCAGGAACGCGCCGAACGCGGTGACCAGCAGCGGTCCCAGCCAGCCCCACAGCCGGTCGGCCGGCATGGGAGAGGCCAGCCGGGCCCGGAGAAGCGAAAGCCTGCTGGTTTCTTCGGCAGCGGGCATGGCGGGCATGTCCGCCTCGGTAGCCGTCATCGGGCACATGCTACCGAAGCTGGGGCGGCGGCGGGACAGTCGGGAAACCCCCGCCCGGCGCAGCGAAGCGGAAGTCAGTCCGTGGCGGCGGTAAGGTCCGGCTAGCCGGATGATGATGGGCCGGGGCACCCACCAGGACAGGACGCGGTACGGACATGTCGGGACGCCAGGGCGCAAAGGCGAGGCGCGAGGCTGGGACGCGGCGCGAGGCGGGTACGCCCGGGCGCGAGGCGGGTACGGCCGGGCGCGAGGCTGGTGCGGCGGGGCCCGAGGCGGCCCAGGGGCAGCGCGAGCCGGGCGAGGCGGGCGTGCTGACCCTGGCCGCGGCTCCCATCGGCCGGGCCGACGACGCGTCGGCCCGGCTGGTCACCGCACTCGGTGAGGCCACCCTGATCGCGGCCGAGGACACCCGCCGCGTCCGCTGGCTCGCCTCTGCCCTGAACGTCGAGCTCAAGGCGCGGGTGGTCTCCTACTACGACGCGGTGGAGACGCGCCGTACCCCTGGCCTGCTCGGGGACCTGCAGGCGGGGCA
>Ga0187851_10003143_pt1 | contig 14088 bp, 9 predicted proteins | sample June2016WEW_6_10_FD_132997 | JGI IMG/M metagenome (GOLD analysis project Ga0187851, IMG submission 132997) | Peatland microbial communities from SPRUCE experiment site at the Marcell Experimental Forest, Minnesota, USA - June2016WEW_6_10 | ecosystem: Environmental > Terrestrial > Soil > Wetlands...
GTCACGCAGTCGCCGCCCTCGCCGGTGAGCACCCGCCCCTGATGCAGGGGACCGCCCAGATGGGCGCAGTGGTCGGACAGCACGCTGACGTCCGGCCCGCGGCGAAGCACGAACAGGCTCAGGTACCCGAGCTGCCGGCGTACCGGCCGGCCGTCCGGAAGGTCGTAGACCCGGCACAGTTCATGCCAGCCGAGTCCGGCCAGGTGCCCGACTGGCTCTGCGTGGCTTGCGCCCGCGCCGAGCCGCAGGGCCAGGTGGCCGCCGAGATAGCCGCCCACGGTTGCGGCGGTCAGGCCGCTTGCGGACAGCAGCTTGCCAGCTCGCCCGAACCCGCTGGCCCGCGCGATGAGGGATGCGCCGAACAGGGTGGCCGCGCACGCCCCGGAGGCGGCGTGCACCAGCCCGACACGCTGCTGGTGGCGGTGCAGCGCGGACCAGTCGGCCAGGCCGGTGGCCGTGGCCGGCAGCGAACTGGCCAGGCCCGCGGCGATCAGGGTCCGCGACGCCCGCTCCGTGCCGGGAAACAGGTCAAGCAGGGCCGCTGACGTCCAGCAGCCCAGCGGCAGCCGCACCAGGGCGGGGTGGGCGGGCTGGCCGAACGGGACGCCGTGCAGGGCATCCGTCCGCGGTCCCGGCGGCAGGGCGCGGACCACACCGCCGGACAGCGACCGGACCGCGGGGTCCAGAGCGGGGGCGCGCTCGATGCGCTCGGCGACGTCAACGGGCCGGGGGAACGGGAAGCGCCGCCGCAGGTTCTCCTCCGGCACACTCTTCACGTGGCTTCCGCGCGCGAACAATCTGGACAGGGGTCGGCTCACGTGTGGTTCGTACCCGATCTAGCGGCCCGTTACCTCCGGAATTATGCGGGTGCGGGCAGCAGGATGCCACGGCGAACGGCGTCGGAGACGAGGTTGCGGGCGTACTGGCCCAGTTCCGGCGAGCCGTCCTCGACCAACCGGGCCCTTTCCAGTACCTGGTCCGCGGTGATGCCGTTGGCCTGCCACGTCTTCCCGCCCGCCTCGTAGTTGGCGATCAGGGGCTGAAGTCGGTCCAGGGCGCGGGCGAACCGGGCCTCGGGGGTGATCCGCTGCTCGAACTCGTCCCAGAGCGCGCGGAACGCGGCGCCCTGCTCGGGTGGCAGCAGCCCGAACAGGCGGCCGGCTGCGGCGCGCTCGGCGACCGCCTGGCGGCGCTGCGCGGCCTCGTCGGCGTACACGTAGAGGTCCCCCGCGTCGATCTCGACCAGATCGTGCAGCACGACCATGGCGCTCACCTTGGCCAGGTCGGTCCCGGGCGGAGCATGCTCGCCGAGCACCAGCGCCATCAGGGCCAGGTGCCAGGAGTGCTCGGCGGAGTTCTCCCGCCGCGAGCCGTCGTTCAGCGTGCTGCGCCGCAGCACGCTCTTGAGCCGGTCGGCCTCGAGCACGAAACGGAGCTGGCTGTCCAGGGGGTCCATGTCTTCATCTGACCAGCCACGCTGCCCGGACGGCAAGCTAGTAGCGGCCACCGCCTGACCCCGGGTAACGAACGGCACACGAAGGGCCGGCCCGCCGCCACGGTGCGCAGACATTGCCGCGCGCGATCTCACTGGCTGGGCCTGAGCCGTGCGCCGGGGACGCTGACCTGACGATCATGATCGCAGCGCCGCTGGCCGCCGCTACCCGGCGGCGCCTCCGGGCGATGGCTTCGTCAACCTCTTCCGCCCGGGCGGCGCACTCGGCGGCCTGTTCGGCGCCCATGCGTTCGGCGATCTGCTCGTCGTCGCGCCGTCAGCGCACCCTGCTCGCCGCGCAGGAACTGGCTGAACAGCCAGGAGGACAGGTGGTGGGACAGCTCATCGCGCTCCGCCTGGGACAGCTTTTCCCATTGGGCCGAGCCGTAGATCGGGTTGAGGTCCTCCGGCATCCCCATCACGCTGGCCGGGTCGACCGGGATCGTCCAGTCGATCCGCTTGGCCGCGGTCCTGAGAGATGCTTACCGCCAGCTCGCGGATATTGGCGCCCCGCTGGCGGATGTCGCCAGGACCGCAGCCTAGCCTTAACGTGCATACGAGACCCAAACGATCGATCGGTGGAGCTGTCCACTGCACAACGGCCCGGAACCCGCACCCATAATGACGTTGGTGAAGGTCGGCTGATGGCCTGGGAGATGGAGGCGGGAGTCTAGTGGCCGTTCGTAAGGCGGCTGGTCTGGTGGGAAGGTCAGACGACCTTCCGGAGACCTTCTCGTACTCGCTGAAGCGCCGCTTCCTCGGGCCTGCGATGGTGAACGACCAGCTCGGCGAGCAGCGGCTGTCCAACCCGCTGGCTCTGGGCGTGCTGTCCCCGGACGGTATCTCCTCGTCGGCGTATGGCAGCGAGGAAATCCTCATCGAGCTGCTCAAGAGCGGCCTCGCGATCGCGGCCTTCACGGTGCTGCTGCCGATTACCGGTGTGGTCCTGTTCGTGCTGGCCCTGGTCGTGCTGTCCTACCGCGAGGTCGTCACCGTCTACACCAAGACGGGCGGCTCGTACGTCGTGGCCCGGGACAACTTCGGGCCGCGGGTGGCGCAGATCGCGGCGGTTGCGCTGCTGATCGACTACACGGTCACGGTCGCGGTGCAGACGGCGGCGGGCGCGGCGGCCATCGTGTCCGCGTTCCCCGCCCTGAGCACGCTGCACGTCATCAGCGGGAACGACGTCCTGCTGCTCATCTCCGTGGTCGCCATCCTGCTCATGGCCTACGGGAACCTGCGCGGCATCAGGGAAGCAGGCCGCTTCTTCGCCCTGCCTACCTACTTGTTCTCCGTCTCGGTCATCGTGATGATCCTCATCGGGCTGGCCCGGGAGGCGTTCGGTCACCTGCCGGTGATCGACCTGGCGACCCTGCCGCCGGGGAAGACGTACTACGACCCCCACAGCAAGATGTCGCTGCTGATCTCGGGGACCCTGATCTTCACCCTGCTGCGTGCCTTCGCCAACGGCGGCTCGTCGCTGACCGGCATCGAGGCGGTCTCCAACGCCGTCAGCGCGCTGAAGCCGCCGGAGGGGTCCAATGCCCGCAAGGTGCTGGTCACCCAGGGCCTCATCCTCGCCTTCCTGGTGGGCGGCATCTCCTGGCTGGCGCACGTGACGCACGCGACCCCCTACACCCTAGGGACGCCGACCGTGCTCTCTCAGGAAGCCAACCTCATCTTCGGCGGGGGGGCCGGCCGGATCCTGTTCTACTTCGTCCAGTTCGCGACCGCGCTGATCTTGTTTACCGGCGGCAACACCAGCTTCAACGGATTCCCGTTCCTGGCCAGCTTCGTGGCCCAGGACGCCTTCCTGCCGCGCTGGCTGATGAAGCGCGGGCACCGGCTGGTGTTCTCCAATGGCATCATCCTGCTGACCGTGGTGTCGCTGGCGCTCATCCTGGCGGTCGGGGCGAGCGTCAACAACCTGGTGCCGTTCTACGCGATCGGCGTGTTCACCGGGTTCTCGATGGCCGGCTTCGGGATGTCCAAGTACCACCTGACGCACAAGGAGCGGGGCTGGCGCAGGCGGCTGGTGATCAACTTTTCGGCTGGCGTGACCACCGCGTTCGTGGTACTGATCTTCGCGGTCACCAAGTTCACCGAGGGTGCGTGGCTGGTCGTCGTGGTCGGGCCAATCCTCGTGTTCATCCTCATGCGGCTGAACCGTGAGTACCGTGCCGAGGACCAGGTCCTGGAGGACATCGGCGATCGCCGGGCCGCGGGCATCGCGCCACGCCAGCCGAACTACACCCGCCGGGTAGTGCTGGTGTTCGTGGACAGCATGGACCTGGCCACGCTGGCGGCGCTGCGTTACGCGCGGAGCCTGCGGCCGACGTCGCTGCGTGCGGTGCACTTCGTCATCGACAGCGCCAGGGCCGAGCGGCTCCGCGACCGGTGGGTGCGGCTTGGCCAGGACATTCCGTTCGAGATGATCGACACTCCGGATCGCCGACTGGTGCACGCCTCCCAGGAGCTGGTCCAGCATGAAGCCGAGCAGCCCGGCACCCAGGTCACCGTGGTGCTGCCGCGGCGCAGTTTCTCACCGCTGATCGGGCGGATGCTGCACGACCGGACGGCGGACAAGATTGCCGCGGCGGTGAGCCGGATCCCGAACGCGGCCGCCACCATCATCCCGTTCGACGTCGAGAGCCGGGTCCGGATCCTCGAGCATCGGCAGGCGGTCCAGGCCGAGCGGGCCAACGGGACGACAGCCGCCGACGCGGCACGGGAACGGCCGGGAGCGGCGGGGGGCCGCCAGAGCGTGGTCGCCGCGCCCGCCGAACCTCCCGAACAGCCCCTGGGAGCCAGCGCGGAGCACCCCACGCCGGCCATGCCCGGGGCTCCCGGAGCCGCCGAGAGCGATCCGGCGCCGGGTACTGCCGGCCCCCCGCGGCCCAGGCCCGGAGAGCCGCCAGCCAGCGCTGGAGCCACGGGTACCGCTGGAGCCACGGGCACCGCCGGAGCCGGTACTCAGGGGACATCAGCCGCCACCGGAGCCACTGGGGCGGACGGGCAGGCCACCGCCGCGCAGGTGACGCCGATCGGCTCGCTGCACGGGCCGGGTAAGGCGATCGTCGAGGGACGCGTCACCAGCCTGGCCATTCGGCCCGTCGAGCAGAACTCCGTGCTCGCCTGCGAAGTGTCCGATGACACGGGCTCGCTCACCGCCCTGTTCTACGGGCGCAGGCACGTACCGGGGCTGGACCGCGGCAGCCGGATCCGGCTTCAGGGCAGCGTCGGCATGCGGAGCGGCAGACCGGTGATGATCAACCCGCTCTATGAACTGCTGGGCTGATCTTCCGTTACGGCCGGTGTCCGCTATTGCCCCGGGCCCGATCAGGTTATCTCGTAGGCCGGATTTATCATGACGGGGTGGCCGTCCCGGATGCCCACCGGTCCGCGCAGCAGGACGAGTGACCCGCAGATCACGCCGGCGATGTGCGACCGACCGTAGAACAGCGCGGTCAGATCACCCGTCGAGTCGGAGATCTCCAGAGCCAGTACCGAGTTCTGCTCAACTGGGCGGATCTCGATGGCGCGGACGCGGCCCTCTACGGCCACTTTCCCCGGCTCGGTCAGGGAGCCGATCGGCTTGACCCCGGCCGGGGGCTTCGGCCGCCCGTAGGCTTTCACCTTCTCTTCGGCGGCCGAGGCGTCCTTGGCCTCCCGTCCCTTCACCAGGTCGCGAAGCTTGCGCACTGAGTTCTCCTCCTCTTGGGACCTTTCCCGCGCCGCGGCGGCCCCGGGCACACCCGGGGCCGGTGCCCTACCAGCTCGGCCGCGATCCGGGTGCGCATTTACCCTCTTCGCACTCTGACCTGGTCTTCATACTCATACCACCTGCCCGGCCGGCACGGAACTGCAGCAGCCCGGTCAGCGCCGTGCGGCCGGTGACCGGAGGGCTACGCAGACAGGGGCCGGGTATACGCCGGGCGGTCCGGCGCCCAGTGCCACTCCGGTGCATGATGGAGCCGAGGTGGTCATCTTCCGTTCATCTCGAGATGACATTGTCGGATGCCATCGGCGCCTGCCGCCCGAAACGCGCCGTGGAAGGCAGCCTGCCGTCCCGGGACCCGCATGCTTCGGCGGCCGGGCGGCAGACCACTTATCGTGCCGATGGCCAAGGCGAGGAGTGGGCGCGCTCATGACGACAACTCCATCCGCAGCACCGGAGCCAGCGACGCAGCGTGAGATTCTACGCCTTTCCGAACTGCTTAAACGGCCGCTCATGGACCGCAGCGGGGAACCGATCGGGCGGCTATCCGACGTCATCGCCCGTCTCCGCGGTGACGACTACCCGCTGGTCACCGGTCTGGTCGCCACGGTCGGCGGCCGTGAGGTCTACGTGCCTATCGAGCAGGTCGGGGGCTCCGACGGTGAGGCCCTGCGGCTGACCAGCGACCGGCTCGACCTCCGGCATTTCGAGCGGCGCCCCGGTGAGGTGCTGCTGAAACGCGACGTGCTCGGTCACCGGCTGATCGATGTGGGGACCGCGCGCCTGGTCCGGGCGGCCGACGTCGAGCTGGGACGCCGCAACGGTGAGCGGATGGTGGTCGGCCTGGATACCCGCCGCAGGCCGCCGCGGCTGCTCAGGGCCCTCCTGCTGGGCAGGTCCGGGCCGTCCGGCGCGGACCCGGCGCGTTTCCGTGACTGGAAGGCGTTCGAGCCGCTGATCGGGCACACCGGCAGCGCGCTGCTGCGTGGCCCGTTCGGCCGCATCAGGAGGCTCAAGCCGGCCCAGATCGCGGACCTGTTGGAGGACGCGTCGAAGGAGGAAGAGACCGAGATCCTCGGGCAGGTGCACGAGGACCCCGAGCTGGAGGCGGACGTCTTCGAGGAACTCGACGAGGATCGGGCCTCCCGGCTGCTCGGCGCGCGTACGGACGAGGAGATCGCCGAGGTGCTGAGCCGGATGCGGCCCGACGACGCGGCCGACGCGATCGCCGAGCTGCCGCAGAACCGGCGGCAGCCGGTCATCGATCTGCTGCCGCCCGGGGTCCGCACCAAGGTACTGACCCTGATGGGCTTCAATCCGGCCAGCGCCGGCGGCCTGATGGGGGTCGATTTCCTGGCCTTGCCATCCGACGCTTCGGTAGCGGAGGCCATTGCCGCCGTGGTTACCGCCACCACGCTGCAGCCGGAGGCGCTGACCAGCGTGCACGCCGTGGACGGCCACAGCCGCCTGCGCGGCGTGGCCAAGCTCGTCACCCTGCTGCAGGCGGACCGGCAGACCCGCCTCATCGACGTGTGCGACACGGACCCGATGCGGGTGGGGGCCGACACCGACGTCGTCGACGTCGCCGTGCTGATGACCGACTACAACCTGATCACCATCCCGGTGGTGGACGAGCACGGGGGGATCGTCGGCCTGATCACGGTCGACGACGTGCTCGAGGTCACGCTGCCCGACGACTGGCGGCGCCGGGAGACAGCTCAGCCGCCATCGGACCCGCAACTGAACGCCCCGCACGAGATGGCCTCGCACGAGGACGCCGGCCCCGGCCACGCCCGGCCGGGACGCGCCCAGTCCGGGGACGCCCAGTCCGGGAACGCCCAGTCCGGGGACGCACAGTGACCGCGAGGCCACCATGACTTCCGACCGCAAGGACGCTCCATCGGCTCACCCGGGCCCGTCATCCTCCCCTCGGCCCGGGCCGACGGCGTCCGGTCCCGTCTCTTCTCAGCCCGGGCCGACGGCGTCCGGTCCCGTCTCTTCTCAGCCCGGGCCGACGGCGTCCGGTCCCGTGGTCTCGCCCGCATCCACTCCGGCGGACACTCCCGGACCGGGCCCCCCGGCCCCGCCCGCATCCGGGCCACCGGCCCCGCCAGGATCGGGCGCCCCGGCGCCGCCTTCCGCCGGCCCCCCGGCCCCGGCGGCCCCCCGCCCGGAGCCGCCCCGCCGCCCGGACCCGCGGCTGCAGAGCGCTGTCCTCGATCAGGCCCACCTGGGGGATATCGAGGGGGCGCTCGGCCGGATCCGGGTCGGCGACGACTCGCAGCGCACCCTGCGCCGGCGCCTGATCACATTCCTCGCCATCGTCGGGCCTGGCCTGATCGTGATGGTGGGCGACAACGACGCCGGCGGCGTGGCCACCTACGCGCAGGCCGGCCAGGACTACGGCTACACCTTGCTGTGGACCCTGCTGCTGCTGATCCCGGTCCTGATCGTCAACCAGGAAATGGTCGTGCGGCTCGGCGCGGTCACCGGCGTCGGGCACGCCCGGCTGATCAACGAGCGGTTCGGCCGGTTCTGGGGCTGGTTCAGCGTCGGCGACCTGTTCATCCTCAACTTCCTGACCATCGTCACCGAGTTCATCGGTGTGTCCCTCGCGCTCCGGTATTTCGGCGTCAGCCCCTATATTTCTGTGCCGCTAGCCGGGCTGGTGCTGGTCCTAATCACCACGAGCGGCAGTTTCCGGCGGTGGGAACGGGCCATGTTCCTGTTCATCGCCGTGAGTATCGTCATGTTCCCGATGGCCTTGATGTCCCACCCGCGGTGGGGCTCAATCGGCTATCACTTTGTGGTGCCGGGGGTCCAGGGCGGCGTGACCTCCAACGCGGTCCTGCTCATCATCGCGATCGTCGGGACGACCGTCGCGCCGTGGCAGCTGTTCTTCCAGCAGTCCAACGTGATCGACAAGCGCATCACGCCGCGATTCATCCCGTATGAACGAGCCGACACCACGCTCGGCGCGTTCGTGGTGATCATCGGCGCGACGGCGATTCTCGTCACAGCCGTCTTCGCGGTCCGGGGTACGCATCTGGCCGGGCACTTTACGGACGCGCTCGGCATCGCCAACGCGCTCGCGCACTATCACAGCCCGCTGCTCGGCGCCCTCTTCGCGATCGTGCTGCTGGATGCCAGCATCATCGGCGCCGCAGCGGTGACCCTCTCCACCAGCTATGCCTTTGGCGACGTGTTCGGGATAAAGCACTCGCTGCACCGCAGCTTCAAGGACGCCCGGCCCTTCTACGCCACCTACACCGGGATGATCGTCGCGGCCGCGGGCATTGTTCTCATTCCCGGCGCGCCGCTGGGGCTATTCACCACCGCGGTTCAGGCCCTAGCCGGCATCCTGCTGCCCAGTGCGAGTGTCTTCCTGCTGCTGCTGTGCAACGACCACGAGGTGCTCGGTCCCTGGCTCAACCCGCGCTGGCTCAACATCCTGGCCAGCTTCATCATCGGGGTGCTGCTGATCCTGTCCGGCACGCTCGTGGTGACCACGCTGTTCTCGAACCTCGATGCGGCCCTGACGGCGATCTGGATTGCCGTCGGCCTAGTGGCGACCGTCCTGGCCATCGGAGCGGGGTTCTGGCTCACGCGCTCCCGGCGGTCACCGAAGCAGCCCCACCCGAGGCAGACGATGAGCGAAGCCGAGCGGATGAACTGGCGCATGCCGCCGCTGGCGCTGCTCAAGCCGGTGGAGTGGTCCACGGGACGGAAGATGGCGATGCTGCTGCTGCGCGGTTATCTCATCGTTTCCGTTCTCCTGCTCATCGTCAAAGCCATCGAACTCGGGGGCGGCTTTAAGAGCTGAGCGGCCGCACCGGCCTGAGGGACCGGACCGGGGAAGGACCGGGGAATCTGTGTGGCGCAGCCAACGTTTGGCGTCCAAATCGCAGTGAACCCCGCGAGAGGGGCCTCATGACGTCCCGCTGCTGCCCCTGGCCCCGTGCTGCTGGCCGTGGGGCTGATCGCGGGGTGCCCCGGGCTCGGCGGGAGCGGAGCGACCACGGCGGGCGGGCGGCCGGCCTCCGCGGCCCGCCGCGGCCGTTCCCAGCCGGCCGTGGTACCCGCCAGGGGCAGCGGGATGCGAGACTGGGCCGGTGAAGGATGCCACCCCGCGGTTCCGCCGCATTCTTGATGACCTGCCCGGTTATATGCCCGGCGCGACAGCGGCCCTGGCGGGCGGCCGGTCGTTCAAGCTCTCGTCTAACGAGTGCCCGTTCGGCCCGCTGCCGGCGGTCAGCCGGGTGATCGCCGAAGCCGCCCAGAGCGCCAACCGATACCCGGACAACGGCGCGGAACTGCTGACCGCGGCGATCGCCGAGCGATTCACCGTGCCGCGGGAACACGTCGCGGTGGGCTGCGGTTCCGTCGGGGTGGCCCAGCAGCTGCTCGAGGCTGTGGGCGAGCCGGGGGCTGAGATCATCTACGCGTGGCGGTCCTTCGAGGCCTACCCGATCCTCGCCGACCTGGCCGCGGCTACCTCCGTGCGCGTCCCGCTGCGCGATGAGGCACATGACCTGCCGGCCATGGCGGAGGCGATCACGCCCCGCACCCGCCTCATCTTCGTCTGTAACCCGAACAACCCCACGGGTACGGTGGCGCATGCCAGCGAGCTGGCCGGATTCCTCGATCGAGTCCCGCCCGACTGCCTGGTCGTCCTGGATGAGGCCTACCGGGAGTACATCCGTGACGAGTCCGTCCCGGACGGGCTGGAACTATATCGGGACCGGCCGAATGTCGCCGTCCTGCGCACGTTTTCCAAAGCCTACGGCCTGGCCGGGCTGCGGGCCGGCTTCATGATCGCGCACGCGCCGGTGGCCCAGGCCGTGCGCAAGACGATGCTGCCGTTCTCGGTCAACAGCATCGCCCAGGCGGCCGCGGTCGCTTCCCTGGGGGCCGAAGGGGAGCTGCTCGAGCGCGTCGAGGCGACGGTCAAGGAGCGCACCCGGGTGCGCGAGGCGCTGCTCGCCGACGGCTGGACGGTGCCGCCGACCGAGGCGAACTTTGTCTGGCTGCCTCTGCGGGAGGCTACGGTGGACTTCGCGGCGATCTGTGCCCGATCCGGGGTCAGCATCAGGCCGTTCGCCGGGGAGGGGGCCAGGGTCTCGATCGGCGAGCCCGAGGCCAATGACCTGTTCCTCGCGGTGGCGCGCAGCTATCCGCACCGCAGCTGACCGGGCCAGGTCAAGGCCCGGTCAGGGTGAGCGCGACGGCTCCAGCTCCTCCAGCTTCTCGGTGATCAGCCGGTAGAACTGGCGCGGCCGTCCCGGCTGGGCGGCGCGGCTCGGCGGCAGCGGCCACGCCAGGCCCTCGTCGACCAGGCTGCGCAATAGCCGCCGGGCGGTCCGCGATGTGACCCCGAGCAGGCGGCCGGCCGTTTCGGCGTCCACGACGAGCGCCGTCTCCGACCCTTCGAGCCGCCCGGCGAGCCGGGCGAGCGTCTCGATGCCCCGCGAGGGAGTGCGCAGCGCCGCCGGGCTGGCCCGGCGGGGCGGCGGGACCAGCGGCTGGCCTTCCCGGGACGGCACGGTTCCTGGGCCGGCTCCCGCCGATCGCGAACGGATGAGTGCGGTCCGCGCGTGCGTTTCGGCCTCCTGAACGGTCCGCCCCATACCCACGCCGACCTCGATCGTGATGCCCAGCTCCGCCCGGGCCCGGTCGGCGAACGGAGGCTGGCTGAAGTCGGCCGTCACGGCGGTGAGTGACCCCCTGGTCGCCGCGATCAGGAAGGAATGGTCATCGGCCTGGGTGACCAACGCCTGGATGCGCTGCGCCTCGCCGGCCAGGAACCGGTGCACGCTCAGGCGCAGCTCGTCCCGCGCGTACCGGGACAGGGCGCGCCGGGCCCCCTCCCGCAGCCGCGGCACCTCGACGGCCACCAATGCGAGCTGAGCCGCTTCGAGCCGGTGATGGCCGCCAAGCAGGACAGCGTTCCAGACCGCCATCCGGATGGCCTCGTCCGTGGGCCGGATGTTTATGACCGGGACGCCCGCGCGGGCCAGCCGCCGGCTCACTGACTCCAGGCAGGTCAGTGCGACCGACGTCTCGCTCATGCGCCAGAGCCGCTCGTGGAAGGCCGCGAGGGCGGCCGGGCTGGCCGGGTCCTGGCGCAGCCGGACACTGTCCGACGGCAGGTTAAGCTCGGCGTAAGCCTCCTCGACCGAGCTGCGGCTCAGGACGTCCATGCTGACCCGCTCGATGTCGTGGCCCTGGATCCGGGCCCGCAGCAGTGCGGCGTACAGTGCTCCGCCGTCGAGGCGGACGTAAGTGGACGGCACCGAGATCACGCCGGCCCGGCGTGCGTACTCGAACGGCACGGGGCTGGCGAACAGGCACACGTCGATGGCCGCGCCGAGCCGGGCGACCTTTTCCGGCGCTTCGCGTTCCCGCCGGTAGGCGGCGGCGATCAGCCGCCGCGGCAACGCGCCGCCGACGAGCCGGCGCGGATCCTCACGCGGCCAGGCCAGCGATCCTCCGGAGCCTGCCGGTGCCGTGGGGACGCCCTGTTCCGCGAGGGACTCGGCCGTCTCCAGCCGGGAGAGTCCCGCTGCTTCGGTACGCACCAGCCCGGGCGGCTGGCCCTGGGCCGGCGCCCCAGGCTGGCTGGCCGGTGGGTTCGGCGCCGGCATGGCGCCGAAAGCTTCGTCCCGCGCAGCCGCACCTGACAGCATGATGCGCTCCACCAGGTCGTAGGGTCCTACGACGCCGATAATGAGCTCGCTGGGCAGGTGCCTCCTCGCGGTCATCGGCCTTTCCCCCCGTAGGCTGTTAACCCGAGGCTCCCTGTAAGATCGCTGCTGACCTGCACCTTCGACAGTCACCCCATCCGCATCCGGTAGCCAAATGCCCGCCGTATCCCGCACAACCGTGCTCTCTCGTCGCACTGGGTATATGCCGGTCAGTACTCTTCGTAACTCATCCGGCTCAATTTGTGAAGAGCCGTCCGAGTCCGGAAATAATCACCCTGCACCGGCCCCAAAACCGAGCTACCGCCGGCTACGTCCCGTATTGACTCCGTAGCCGGCGATCGTGCGCCCCGTCCGGTGCGGCTAGACCGAGGGGGCCCGCTCCACGGTGATGTCGGCGCCGAGCGCGGTGAGCCGCTGGGCGATCGACGCGTGCCCGCGGTCGATCAGGTAGCCCGGCGCCACTACCGTCTCGCCCTCGGCGATCAGGCCGGCCAGGATGAGTGCGATGCCGGTGCGCAGGTCGTGCGCTACCACCTCGGCGCCGCGTAGGGTGTTCGGGCCGTGCACGATGGCCACGTCCCCGTCCACTTCGACCTTCGCGCCCATCTTGTTGAGCTCGCCGACGAGCGTGTAGCGCCCGTCGAAGATGGTCTCGCGAATGTAGCTCGAGCCGTCGGCCAGGCAGGCGAGCGTCATGATGGGCGACTGGAGGTCGGTCGCGAAGCCTGGGTACGGCGAGGTGATGACGTTAATCGGCCGCAGCGGGCTGGTCCGCCGGACCTGCAGCACGGCGCCCTGCGTGGAGAACTCCACGCCCATCTGCTCCAGCTTCCAGCGCACGACCCCGAAGTGCTCGAGCGAGCCGCCCACCAGATTCAGCTCGCCACCGGTGATCGCGGCGGCCATGGCGAAGACGCCCGCGTCGATCCGGTCCGGCATCACCGTGTGCTCGACGGCCGCCAGCTCGCTGACGCCTTCCACGGTCACGAAGCCGGTGCCGCCGCCGGTGATGCGCGCGCCCATCTTGGTCAGGAAGGCGATGACGTCGAGCACTTCCGGCTCGAGGGCGGTGTTGTCGATCACGGTGGTGCCCGGCGCGAGCGACGCGGCCATGATCAGGTTCTCGGTCCCGGTGTGCGACGGGGTGTCCAGGTACAGGTGGGCCCCGCGCAGCCCGCCCGAGCCGGCCTTGATGTGGATAACCGATTCGCCCTCGTCAACGACCGCGCCGAGCCGGGCAAAGCCGCGGTAGTGGAAGTCCAGGTTGCGGTTGCCGAGATTGCATCCGCCGACGCCCTCGATTACGGCCTCGCCGAGACGGTGCAGCAGGGCGGGCACGAACATTACCGAGCTACGGAACCGCCGGGCGATCTCGGCCGGCAGGACCGGGCTGGTCAGCCGCGAGGCGTCGACCACCAGGGTCCGTTCCGACTCGTGGAATTCGACGATGGCCCCGACCGCCTGGGCCAGTTCGACCGCGCGGCGTACATCTTCAATGGGCGGCACGTTCCGCAGGACCGTACGGCCCTTGGAGGCGAGAAGCGACGCCGCGATCATCTTGAGCGCGGCGTTCTTCGCGCCCTGCACGAAAACGGTGCCGTTCAGCGGCGTTCCGCCCCGTACGCGGTAACGGGTCTCAGTGCCCATCGTCATATGGATGCAACTCCTGTCGGGGGGTAGTGAATGAAACCGGCACGTGGCCGGGTACAGTCCGGGCTCGCGGGGCGGGCTGTGCGGTCGTCCCGCCGGGCGCGGGGACGACCGGAACCGTGGCGGCCCCCCGCGCCAAGGCGTTGCCCAGTATTCCATTAGCCCCGCGCCAGAGCGGAGGCTTGACACGATTTGCTGTCATGTCAGCCCCTCCAGCCGGGAAAACACCGGCCCCAGACGCGCCACATAGCGCTCGGGGCGACACGCTTCGTCGAGCCGCGTCTCATCAATCGCCTGCCCGCGGGCGGCCGCCTCCTTGCGCAGCGCATCCCGGAACGGGACGCCCTCGTTCCAGGTCTCCATCGCTGCCGTCTGGACCAGGGCGTACGCTTCCTCGCGGGCCAGACCCGATGCGACCAGATCGAGCAGCGCCGCCGAGGAGTAGATGAGGCCGCCGGTGGCGTCCAGGTTGGCCCGCATCCGCCTCGCGTCGACCACCAGCCCTTCTACCAGCCCAGTCGTCA
>Ga0187851_10003146_pt1 | contig 14075 bp, 8 predicted proteins | sample June2016WEW_6_10_FD_132997 | JGI IMG/M metagenome (GOLD analysis project Ga0187851, IMG submission 132997) | Peatland microbial communities from SPRUCE experiment site at the Marcell Experimental Forest, Minnesota, USA - June2016WEW_6_10 | ecosystem: Environmental > Terrestrial > Soil > Wetlands...
CGCCGCCAAAACAACGAAGTGCGTAGCATGAGCCGCCAGCCCCAGCACCACCGGACTGGTCGAGAGCAACGCATACGAGGCGGCGGCGACAGCCGCGCCGGCCACGTCCAGAAAGCGCCGGGCCAGCCGATAGAGCAGCCAGATGCACGCTACATTGACCACCAGCAGCCCGAAGTGGATTCCCGAAACGCTTTGCCCGAGGAGAAACATCATCGCGGCATACGCCGCATAAATCCCCGGAAACTTCATATTGTAAAAGAGTTGGTAGGGGGGAACGCCCTGGAGCATCAATTGGCCAGCATAGGCGAATTCCCCTTCGTCGCGTTCCAAGGGCGTGGCCAGCAATCGAAGACGGATCACGACAACAAGAAGAACAGCCAGCAGCAATAACGCCATCGGCAGATTCAATCTCGATTTTTTCATAGCAGCGTCACGGGGATGCAACTGGGTCGCGGTATGGCGAACCGGCCTGGTAGCAATTGAGTTGCATTTGGATGGCTGCAACAATTGCGGCGTTGTCCTGACGGGTGGCTAACTGCAAGGCGCGACGGGCGGTCGTAACGGCTTGATTAAAGTCCACTGTATCGGCGTAGGCCGCCGCCAAAGTGGCAGCCATCATTGAATCGCTGCCGCGGGCAAGTTGGTCCATTTGCCGGGCCAGCTCAAGTGCCTTGCTTCCGTTGCGCTGCAAGGGATTGGGCGAGGTCGCCAGGCGCCAGGCAATACGGCTGAGACTTCTTCGAGCTTCGGTCAAACCCGGCCGGGGGGCCGCCAACTTTTGGAACTGAACGATGGCGTCGTTCACCTGGCCCTTTTGCAGAAGAGCATTGCCCAGATTGTAATGGGCCTGGGCATAGTCAGGCTGGATTTCCAACGCCTTCCGCAAATGAGCGATCGCTTCATCCGTGCGGCCGTTCTCGAGGAGGCAGAAGCTCAGATTGTTCCGGGCTTCGACATCGTCAGGCGGGATGGCCACGGCCTCTTGGAACTCACGAATGGCTGGGTCCGCCTGTCCTTCACGAAGCAGGGTGGCACCAAGATTGCGATGGGCCTCGGCAAAGTAGGGGCGGATGGCCACCGCCTTTTTGAAGTGCAGCACAGCCTCATTCAGCCGGTCTTCTTTGTCAAGAGCAGCGCCCAGGTTGTTCTCAGCTTCGGCGTTGTCAGGATGGAGCGCGAGCGATCTTTGGATCAGAAGGATGGCTTGGTCGGTCTGCCCTTGATCATAGAGACTGGCGCCAAGATCGTTCAGAGCCAGCCAGCAGCCGGGATTCCGGTCAATCGTTGTCCGCCAGAAGGTGTCCATATCGCGGTACATCCGGCTTTGCCGCCAGGTTAAGAGGCTCTGAGTGGCCAACAATATCGCACAATATGCCGTCTCCAAAAAAAGCCTCCGCCCTCTGAACCGGCGGAAGAAAGTGTGGATTCCAACGCTGGCCAGCGCGATCGGTCCGATGCAAGCCAGATATTGATAATGATCCGCCACGAAAGAATAAAGAAATGTGAAAAGCATGAAAAATGCCAGCACTGTGCTTAACGTCACCGCCAAGAACGTCGCCGGCAGGGTGCAGGCCGTCGTCTTGGCCGAGAGCGCCAGAGCGTAAAGAGCCAAAGCCAGAACGTAAAATCGCCACGGACGTTTGCATTGTTCGTCCATGATTTTGAGCCCCGCCAGAAGCGTGAGCAAAAAGAAAAGGCCCGTCAGCACGTTCTTGCGCTCGGTGATCCACGCGACCGATTCCACCTGCACCGGATGCAGCGCGAACATCGCCGCTCCCAGCCATGCGCCGGGGACGCGCAGCCGCGCCAGCACCCGCCAGACCGGCATCGCATTGGCGGCGTGGAGCAGGAGGTTGACCAAATGGTAGCGCGCCGGATCAAGCCCCCAAAGCCTGTGCTCCAGGTAAAACGTGCTGAAGGTCAGCGGAAAATATTGCGACGGGGAATCGAGGGAAAACCAGATGCGCTGCAATCCGTCCGGCGCGGTCAACAATCGGTTCTCCGACACATACGCGGCGTCATCCCAAATGTATCCGGCGTGCCAAACCGGCTGGTAAGCCGCAAAGGTGACATTCACCAAGAGCGATCCCCAAAGCCAGCCCCGCCAAGGCTGGGATGGGCAATACCCGGGCAAATCGCAATCGTTCACTGCGGCAACTTACACAAGGAATACCCCCACCGGCGAAGCATTTCAAGTTCGGACTGCGTATAATAATTTCAACTTGGCTCTTGCTTTAGTTGTTGGCCATTCCAGATTTGTGCCAAGATTTGAGCGCGCATTTATCGTATTCGCAATGGGCCTGCCTGGCCGTGGCGGCGTTTTGTTCCGGGCTGTCCAAGACCGGGATTGCGGGGTTGGGCATCCTGCCCGCGGTGCTGTTCACCAACGTGCTGCCGCCGCGGGAATCCACCGGCGCGCTCCTGCCGCTGCTGCTGTGCGGGGACCTCTTCGGGGTGGCCTATTTCCGCAAGCACGCCAGTTGGCCGCACCTGTGGCGGCTTTTCACCTGGGTGATCATCGGCGTAGTCGCCGGGGCTTGGGCGCTCAACCGCGTCAATAACGCGGAGGCGCAACGGATGATCGGGATCATTCTGTTGCTGATGGTGACGCTGCATTGGTGGCGCGGACGCCAGCACGGCGAATTCGCCGCCGTCCTACCTCACTCGCTGTGGTTCACGGCCATGATGGGCCTGCTGGCGGGATTCGCCACCATGGTGGCCAACGCCGCCGGGCCGGTGATGGTTCTATATCTTCTGGCCATCGGCCTGCCAAAACTGGTGTTCATCGGGACAGGCGCATGGTTTTTCATGTTGGTCAACGCCTTCAAAGTGCCCTTCAGCGTGAAGCTGGGCCTGATCAACGACGATTCGCTGCTGATGGACGCGCTGCTGCTTCTTCCGATGGTTCCCGGGGCGCTGCTTGGTCCGCGTCTCCTGAACCACATTAACCAGGCCTTCTTCGAGAAAATGGTATTAGTCCTGACCCTCGCCGGCACAATCCGGCTTCTGTGGTAGGCTTTACTTTATCAAGATAATTCGCCGCGAAGAATCGGAATCGCAAGGTTGATGGATAGGACCAGGAAAGGGGAAACAGAAAAGAAACAGTGGCTGAGAAATGATCGCTTTTGGGCGATGAGCATTTACACTTTCCCCTCTTGAGCCAGGACATTCATTTGACGCCGATGCTGGCGCAGTACCGCCGAATCAAAGGCGAACTGCCCCGGGATGCCCTGCTCTTTTTCCGCCTGGGCGATTTCTATGAGATGTTTTTCGAGGATGCCAATATCGGGGCGCAGTTGCTCAATGTGGCCCTGACCAAACGCGGCGACATCCCGATGTGCGGCATTCCTTTTCACGCCGCCAACGGTTACATCGCCCGCCTGCTGAAGGCCGGGCGCAAGGTGGCCATTTGCGATCAGTTGGAGGAAGCCCGCCCCGGCAAGCTCGTCAAACGCGAGGTGACCCAAATTCTCAGCCCCGGCACTCATTTCGATGAACGATTGCTGGCGCCGGATCGGAATAATTTCCTGGCTGCCCTTTGCCCGCGCGGCAAGATTTTCGGCCTGGCCCTGGTGGACCTGACCACGGGCGGTTTCAAAACAACACAGGTGACGGGCGAAGCGGCGTTGCGCGCCGAGTTGGAACGGTTGCGCCCGGCGGAAATTATTTTTCCAGCGGCAGCGGAAGCTGTGGCCAAAGGGGCGGGGCTTGCTTCGTGCATTCTGAATCCTTACGAGGATTGGGTTTTCGCGCCGGAAACAGCCGCCTTCACGGTGCGGGAACATTTTAAAGTCGCCACGCTGGATGGGTTCGGGTTGAAGGATGCCCCGGAGGCCGTTGCCGCGGCGGGGGCGGCGCTCCATTATCTCAGCCAGCATTTGCGGCGCGACGTTTCCGCCCTGACGCGCCTGTCGTTTTATCAATGCTCCGACTTCATGGCGCTGGACGCGGTGTCGTTGCGGCACTTGGAAATTCTTGAACTGCTGCATGACGGCGCGCCGCGCCTGGCCTCGCTCTACGGCGCGCTCAACCGCACCGTGACGCCGATGGGCGCGCGGCGGTTGCGCGATTGGCTGAGCCAGCCCCTGGCGGCGGTGGCGCCGATTCTCCGGCGGCGGGACGCGGTGCAGCTCTGGGTGGAGAAGGGCGGATTGCTGGATGATTTCCGCCGCGAAATGGCCGGGGTGCGCGACTTGGAACGGACCATCGGGCGATTGACCAGCGGTTCCGGCAATGCCCGGGACGTGTTGTCGTTGCGCGTGGCCCTGGAGAAAATTCCGGGGCTGAAAGACATCCTGGCCCGGGCCGCGGATCCGCAGGCGGCAACAGAGCATTTGCAGGATTGGCCGGCTTTGCGGGAGACAGGCGCGCCAGCCGGCTCCCCCGGGCCAGGCTTGCTGGAACATTTGGCCGCACAACTGTCGGAAGCGCCGGACGTGGTGGAGTTGATCGGGCGCGCCATCGTGGATGAACCGCCCCTGGCACTGAAGGAAGGGGGTCTGATCCGCGAAGGCTTCGATTCGCATCTGGACGAATTGCGCGGGGCGATGCGCGACGGCAAGGATTGGATCGCAAAGCTGCAACAAGACGAAATTAGCCGCACTGGAATCACATCGCTCAAAGTGCGGTTCAACTCAGTTTTCGGCTATTACATCGAGGTGACCAGGGCGAATTTGGACAAGGTCCCGGCGCATTACGTCCGCAAACAGACCATTGCGGGCGGCGAACGTTTCATCACGCCTGAATTGAAGGAGATGGAGGGCAAAATCCTCGGGGCGGAGGAACGGAGCGGAAAACTGGAATACGAATTGTTCCAGAAGGTGCGCGAGGAAGTGTTGGGGCAATTGGCGCGCTTGCAGCAAACGGCGGCGGCGCTGGCGGACCTGGACGTGCTGGCGGCCTTTGCCGAAACGGCCCGGCTCTACAATTATTGCCGGCCGGAAATCGGCCAGGAAGGGGTGTTGGAAATCCGGGAGGGGCGACATCCGGTTTTGGAGCAAATCCTGAGCGAGGAACGGTTCGTGCCCAACGACGCGAGCCTCGACCACACTAGGCAGCAACTGCTGCTCATCACCGGCCCGAACATGGCGGGCAAGAGCACATTCATCCGGCAGGTGGCGCTCATCACCCTTCTGGCCCATACCGGCTCGTTTGTGCCGGCGGCGGCGGCGCGGATTGATCTGGTGGATCGGATTTTCACGCGCATCGGCGCGAGCGACGACTTGGCGCGGGGGCAATCGACATTCATGGTGGAGATGAGCGAGACGGCCAATATCCTGAACAATGCCACGCCGCGCAGTTTGATTATACTTGACGAAATTGGGCGCGGCACCAGCACCTTTGACGGTCTGAGCCTGGCCTGGTCGATCGTGGAGCATTTGCACAATACCGTCGGGGCCAAAACGCTCTTTGCCACCCATTATCATGAACTGACCGAGCTGGCCGGGCGTTTGCCGCGCGTCAAAAACTTTAACGTGGCGGTGCGGGAATGGAACGAGCAGATTGTTTTCCTGCGCAAGATTGTGGAAGGGGCCACGGACAAAAGCTATGGCATCCAAGTTGCCCGTCTGGCCGGTGTGCCGCGTGGGGTGGTCAGCCGCGCCCGGGAGATTTTATCCAACTTGGAGGAATCCGAATTGACGCCGGAAGGCAAAGTGCGCCAGCATACCCGTCGGCCTGAGTTGGACAAACTGCAAAAGCTGGGCCCGCCGCCGCAGATGGACCTGTTCGGCTGAGGCGTTTATCCTTTGACCTTGGCGCAACTTTTCCTATCCTGTGCTGTTTCAATCGTGAAAGACTGATGGCTATCGTTTCAATCAAAGGCTTGCTGGCCCGGCACAACCTGGCCACACCGCAGCAGTTTGATGAGTGGCACAAGGCTTGGCGCGTCTCGCAGGAGGCGGGGTCCGCCGACACCTTGATGCTGGTCATCGCCCGCGAACGCGGCAGTTCCGAGGAGGCCTTCCTCCAGGACCTGGCCAAGGTGTTGGACTGGCCTTTTATCGATCTGGGTAAAACGGAGGTCTCGATCGAGGCGCGCAAGAAGATCTCCACCAAGGTCGCCTTTCAATACGGCGTGCTGCCGGTCAAATTCGAGGAAGGCCGCCTGACGGTGGCGGTGAGCAATCCGTTTGACGCCGCCATGCTGGGAGCGGTGCAGTTCGATGCTCGCGTGCCCGTGCAATATGGCCTGGCCACGCACACCGAGATCGACAAATCGCTGAAGAAATTCTACGGCGTCGGCGCGGAAACGCTGGACGAAATGTCCAAGGACGACGAGCCGCTGGATTTGCTGGTGGAGGACAAGGAAATCACGGAGAGCGACCAGGAGGCCAGTGTCATCAAGTTCGTCAATCAGATCATTTGGGAGGCGTTCAAGGACCGCGCAACGGACATCCATTTTGAACCGTGCGAGGATGAGTTGCGCATCCGCTACCGCATTGACGGCATCCTGCACCAGACCCCGATGCCGCCGCAATTGAAGCGTTTCCAAGCTGCGCTCATTTCCCGCGTCAAGGTCATGTCGGGCATGAATATCGCCGAAAAGCGCCTGCCGCAGGACGGACGCATCAATGTTCGCATCAAAGGGGAGGAAATCGATATCCGCGTTTCCACCGTGCCGACGGTATATGGCGAAAGCGTGTCGTTGCGGCTGCTGACGCGAGGCAAGATATTCCTGGGCCTGGAGAAATTGGGTTTCGCGCCGGCGGAAGAGTCCCGCATCCGCGAAATCATCGTCAAGCCGCACGGCATTTTTCTGGTGACCGGCCCGACGGGTTCGGGCAAATCCACCTCCCTTTACGCCTTTCTGGCCACCATCAATTCCGTTACCAAACGCATTATCACCATCGAGGAGCCAGTCGAATACGAACTTAAAGGCATCAATCAGATCGCAGTGCGGGGCGACATCGGACTGACCTTCGCCATGGGGCTGCGCCATATCCTGCGGCAGGATCCCAACGTCATCATGGTGGGAGAAATCCGCGATCTGGAGACGGCGGAGATCGCCATTCGCGCCGCCCTGACCGGCCACTTGGTCTTCAGCACCTTGCACACCAACGACGCACCCAGCGCTTTCACGCGGTTGATCGATATGGGCATCGAGCCGTTTCTGGTCGCCTCCTCGGTCGAAGCCGTTTTGGCCCAGCGCCTCGTCCGCACCATCTGCACCAAGTGCAAGGCCGAGCAAAAGGTTGGGCGGGATTATTTGCGGCGCATCGGCTTTCCCGAGGATCAAATCGATTCGACGCGCTTCTGCAAAGGGGCAGGCTGCGAGGAGTGCCGCCAACTGGGCTACCAGGGTCGCATGGGCATTTACGAACTGCTCTTCATGGACGAGGATATCCGCTCGCTCATTCTGGGCCGCGCCGCCTCCTCCACCATTGCGCAAAAGGCCATGCAGAACGGCATGCGCACCTTGCGGGCAGACGGTTGGATCAAGGTCAGGGCCACTCAGACGACCATCGAGGAAGTCCTGCGCGTCACGCAAACCGAGGAACATCTCAACCTGATCGAGGACGCCAAGCCGCCTGGTTGGGTGAAAGGCCCCTGATGGCGCGCTGGTACTCAGCCAATGTGCTGCAAACGAACGCTGGCGGCAGGCGTCTTTGGCAGTTGTCCGCCAATGGTGGTCACTTTGTTGTTCAGCAGGAAAACACCCTCTTGTTAAACGAGCCGTGCCCTCCGGCGGTGGTGGGCAAGGATTGGCAGACCCTTTTCCGTAGGAAACTCAACATCGCCTGGCTGCCGCCCGACAAGGTCTTCTTTCGCGCCGTGCAATTGCCCAGCAGCGACCCCGCCGAAATCGCGCCCATGGTGGAATTGCAGTTGGAGAAGCTTTCCCCGCTGCCGGTCACCCACATGGTCTGGAGCTTTTATTTGCTGCCCCACTCAGGCGCCAAGCCCGACGCGCTGCAAGTAGTGATTGTCATCATCGCGGCGCGGAGCGCGGTCGAGGAATTTCTGGGCCAGTTGGAGGGCGAAGGTTTTCTGCCGGACCGCCTGGAAGCGCCCGGGCTGGACCAGTTGCTGGTCACGAAAATCAACGAAGAGGGAGTATGGCTTTTCGCAGGCGCCGCCGGTGAACCGGCCCTGGTGGTGTGGTGGTATGGAGGGACGATACAGAATTTGACGCTGGTAGCCCTGTCCGCCGGGCCGGAACGCGGGCCGCAATTGAGAACGCAACTCGAGCAGATTGCGTGGGCCGGAGAACTGGAAGGCTGGTTGACCAGCCCGCCGAAAGTTCATTTGTCGGCCGCTGCTTCGGAAACTGGTTTCTGGGAGTCTGTTTTCAAGGAGTGGGGCGAACAAATCGTGGTTGTGCCGGCCGTGCCTCCCAAAGAACTGGCCGTCCTGAGCGCCGCGCGTTGCGGCAGCGACGCGCCCAGCACCAGCCTGCTGCCACCGGATTTTTCCGCCCGTTACCATCAACAATTCGTGGACCGTTTGTGGATACGCAGCCTGATCACCGTCGTCACGCTTTACATCATGGGCGTGCTCTTTTATTTCGGGATGCTCTATGTGTTTGAGTTGAAGAACGACGCGGTCAAGAAGGACCTGGCCAACATGGGTCCCAGCTACACCAATTCCATGCGCGATATTGCGCAGATCCAGATACTCAAAGACCGCGAGATGTTGAAGTACGCCGCCTTGGACTGTTGGAAGTCCGTGGCCGAGAACCTGCCGGAAAGCATGACGGTGGACGACCTCTATTTCCAGCACGGCAAACTCGAACTTAACGGCACATTCGTCGCCGAAAATCAGGAGGACGTGGGGAACTTCAACGAGGCGCTCCGGACTGCGACCGATCCCAATCGTCACGAATCTCTTTTCGACGACGTCTCTCCGCCGACCCTCCAAGTGCATGGCGATAAAGGCGACTGGCGTTTCAATTGTACGCTCAAAGGGGGCGAAAACCAGTGAACGGCCTTCTCGACCAGTTGAATTTGACTCCGCAGGAACGGCGCATCGTGGTCGTGATCGCCGTGGTGGTGTTTGTCGTGTTGAACCTGCTGCTGGTCTGGCCGCATTTCAAAGATCTGGGGCGCGTCCGGCAGCAATTGGACGCAACCCGCGAACAGATACAGAAATGGAACAAGGAAATCCTCAAGGATTTGGAGCCTAATAACGGCTACAGAGTGACTTTAAAGAAACTGGAGCGCCAGCAAGGCGGAGGAATCGTCAATCAACAAGTCCAACTGCAAAGGACTGTTTCCGACCAGGCCATCAAAACCGGCGTTTCCGTCAACGAGATCAAACCCGCTGTCTCCACCCGTCAGAACACCAATGAATTCTACGAGGAACAGTCGGTCAAAATCAGCTTCGAAACCCAGGAATCCCAGTTGGTCAATTTCCTTTTCAACGTCGGCAATGACCCGGCCATGATACGAGTCCATGAACTGAATCTCAAAACTGCCGATGCCAATCGCTACCGACTCAAGGGCGACGCCGTCCTGACAGCCAATTACGCCAGGGCAACGGCCCGGCCCGCGCCCAAGGCGTCGGCCCCGGCCCAGAATCAGCCGGCCATCACACCCAAGCCAGCCCCCGGTCCCAAAACAGTTACCGTCCCCAAACCCAGCGTTCACCCCCGACCCGCGCCCGCCGCGAAAACCGCCGGCAAGAATTTATGAACCGCAAATATTTCCTTTCCCTGTGCATGGCGCTGGTCCTCGCGCCGGCGCTGATGGCCCAAACAGAATCCGACGCCGCCCATTGGCAATTCGCCCAAGCCTTGCCCATGCCCGTGCCGGCGCGGCCCATTACGCGGCGTTCCAATCTGACCAACGGGCCTGCCGCGGCCAAAGCCGCCGCCGCCCGTGCTATGCCCGCCATGCCTACCGTCCCCATGGCTGCTGCTCCTCCCTCGCCCGGTACTGCGTCCTCAACCGCCGGTCAGAAGCCGGGCGCTGCGCGGGACAACGGGGAAGTGGCTGACATCACATATAATTTCCCCGGCATTCCCATTAAACAATTGCTGGACATCTACGCGGATTTGGTCGGGCGCACCCTCTTGCGCGCCACTTCGGGTCCCGAAGCCGTGCCCGACAGCACCACGATTGTACTCAACACCCAAAGCAAGTTGACCCGTTCCGAGGCCATCGTGGCCCTGGAAACCATTTTGGGCATGAACGGCGTCACCATCGTTCCCATTGGCGACAAATTTGCCAAAGTCGTCACCGAAGCAGTCGCCCCCCAGTCCGGCGGCATGATCTCCACCAACAGCAAGACCATTCCCGAGGCCGGCAAATTCGTCACGCAGATCGTCCAGGTCAAATACACCGATCCTACGGATTTGGTGAAGGCTCTCGATCCCTTCAGCAAGACCAAAGGCAGCATCATTGTCATCCCCAGCACCCAGACTCTCATCTTGCGCGATTACGCGGAAAACGTCGCCCGTATGATGGAGATGGTGGAAAAAATTGACGTCCTGACGCCCAACAGCATCAAGCCGGAAGTCATCCCGATTAAATACGCCCTGGCCAGCGATATCGCATCGGCCCTGAGCGCTTTGGGCGCCAGCGGCGGCACATCGGTGGGCAAAAGCACATCGGGCGCCAACTTCAAGAGCAGCGGCACCGGAGTTGGGGGGGGCGGCTTCGGCGGCACGGGCGGAATTGGCGGTGCAGGCGGCTCGAGCGGTTTTGGCAATAGTTACCCCGGCCAATCCGGATCGAGCAGCGCCATGGGTTCCGCCGCCACCAGCGGGCGCAGCAGTTTCCAGCAGAATTTGTCATCCATTGTTAAAAACGCCGCCGGCGGCGCCGGCCAGTTCCAATTGTTCGGCATGACCAAAATCATCGCCGACGAACGCACCAATTCCCTGCTCGTCTTCGCCAACGACGAGGACATGAAAATGATTAAAATCATTATCGCTAAATTGGATGTCGTGCTGGCCCAAGTGTTGATCGACGCCATTGTCATGGAGATTAATTTGACGGAAACCAGCACCCTGGGCGTCAGCTACGGCACCACTGCCGGGCGACAAAACGAGTTTATGGGGACGGGCGGGCTAAATAATCTCAGTTCCGCCGCCTCGAGTTTTCTGGGCGGCACCTCAACCAACGCCTCCAGCAGCTCAAGCGGAATCAATTCGACCCTCGCCAATCTGCCCGGCAGCGGCGAGCTGAGCTTTTTCGGCAAATATGGCCAGGACATCAACCTGGTTCTCGAAGCGGTCGCGGGCAACAGCCGGATCAATGTCCTTTCCCGTCCGCGCATCCAAACTTCCCATGCCGTCGAAGCCGATTTGTTCATCGGCAACACCGTCCCTTACGTGACCGGCACGTACAACTATGGCTATGGTTCCGGCCCAAGCTCGCAATACACCCAACTGGAGGTCGGCATCACTCTCCAGGTCACACCTCTCATCAATCCCGACGGACTCGTTGTCATGGACATCAAGGCGGACGTGGAGCAACTCGGGCCGTCGGTGCAGATCGAAGGCGTGGGCGGCGTGCCCACCACCACTGAGCGCCGTGCCGGCGCCAAGGTCGCCGTGCGCAGCGGCGAAACCATTGTCCTGGGCGGTTTCATCAGCGACAGCCGCAGCACCTCGGATTCCGGCGTCCCCTATCTCAAAGACATCCCGTGGCTGGGCAATTTGTTCAAAAGCTCGTCCGTCAATAATCAGCGCACCGAGTTGATCATGCTCATGCGGCCCACCGTCCTGCCCACGCCGGAGGTCGCCGCCATCGTCGCCACTGAAGAGCGCAACAAGCTTTCCGGGGTCAAACAGGCCGAATTGGAAATTCGCAAGGACGAAGCCCGGCGCAATTTGAAGATAGAGCAGGATCTGGCCAAGGACGCCGCCAAGGAAGCCGAAGCGGAGAAGAAGGCGGCCAAAAAGCACAAATCCGGCGCGCCTGACCCCAGCACCAACACCATTCCAATCAGCACCATTCCGCCCATCGAGGACCAATAGCCCTCTACAGCAGACCGGCGTCCTGCAGGCGCCGGATTTCCGCGGAGTAACCCTGGCGAAAGGTGGGGTATATGAATCGAAGGCCCAGCTCCGCCTTCAGTTTGCGGTTCAGAACTTTTTTATGCGTGACAGCGCGTTTGCGCCCGGCCGGGGGCGGTTCGTCGCCAAAGGGCGGCATGTTTTTGCCCAGGGTCTCGGAGAGCCAGCGGAAGAAGTGGATCTGCGGCACTGGCTCGTCATCCACGGCGTTATAGATTTCCCCCGCCCGGCCGTTCTTCAGCGCGGCGATGATGCACTGCACCACGTCGTCGCGATGGATCATGTTGAGCAATCCCTCGCCCCGCCCCGCCAGCCGCGCCTCATCCTTTAAGTATTGCAGGAACAGGTGTCCGCGTTCCGGCCCGTAGATCCCCGCCACGCGCAGGATGATGGCGGGAAATTTCCTCTCTTGCGCGGCGTCGAGCAGCAATTTCTCGGCGGCGACGAGCACCCCGCCTGTTTCGTTGGCCGGTTCAGCCGGGCTGCTTTCCTTGACTTGCAAGCCGTCGGTTTGGCCATAAACGCTGGTGCTGCTCGTATACACAAATTTTTTGGGCGGCGCGCCCCCCAGCCAGTCGATCAGATGGCGCGTTCCCTCCCGATAAACTTGTTTGTATTCCTCGATCCCGCCCCGGCTGGAGGATACCGTGTTGACCACCCAATCGAAAGGCAGAGGCAGTTTGTCCAGGTCCGCCCGCCGGCCAATATCGGCCATGAACGGCTGGATGCAGCACGCTTTGAGGGCGAGATGGTTCCGGGCCGAGCGCGTGACGCCGCACACTTCGTGGCCCAGCCGCGCCAACTCAGCCCCCAGAGGCAGCCCCACATACCCGCAGCCGACGATCAAAACGCGCATGACTCACGGAGTGGCGGAAAGTTTCCATGTCGCCGGGGAAAGGTTCGGTGAAGTGGCTGTCAATTTGATTTCACCCGGTTGCCCGGTGGACCGGACAATGACCTGCGCCAGGCCGCTGAAGAGGCTTCGTTTCCAGCCGCCGGCCATGAATTGGTCCGGCTCGTGCGAGGAAGGGTCCCCGTTGCCAACGCCGATGATCCTGCCCGGCCCGGCAACTTCAAAACAAACCTCGTTCGAGGCGGTGGGCACCGGCCGCCCTTGCGCGTCGCACGCCTGCACGGTGATGATGCACACGTCTTCGCCGTCCGCCCTGATCGTGGATTTATGCGGACTGAGCTGGACGGACGCCGGTTCGCCCGTGGTCTCCACATGGTCGGTGATGACCTCCTTGCCCCCCTTGTAACCGCGCGCCAGCAAGGTGCCGGGGGCGTAATTGACTGTCCACGCCAGGTGTGAGTTCGGTTTCATGGTTTTCCGGCCCAGGCTCCGGCCGTTGAGGAACAGCTCCACCTCTTCGCAATTGCTGTGGCACCAGACCTCGATCGCCTGGCCTTCCCGGCCCGCCCAGTTCCAATGCGGCAACAGATGCAGCACCGGCCGGTCCACATACCACGACTGGTAGTAGTAGAAATTGTCCTTGGGAAAACCGCATGTGTCAAGAATGCCAAATTGAGAACTGATCGCCGGCCACCAGAACGGCGTCTCTTCCCCGCGATAATCAAATCCCGTCCAGGTAAACAAGCCGGCCACATACGGACGCATGGCGTAATGCGACCAGGATTCTTCCGCCAAGCCGCCCCAGGAGGGCTTGTTCTCGTCGTAGGCCGTCAGGTATTGATGCGCTTCGTCTTTGACATAAATGCCGCGCGTGGAAAAAGTGCTTCCATCCTCGCTGGCCACGCATGGCTTTCGCGGGAATTTGGCGTGATAAAGCTCGTTTCCCGTCTCCCGTTTCTCGCCGTGCGTGTAATAATTGAAGCCCATCACGTCGATGCTGATGGAACTGCCCCAGCCCCAGCCGCCGCTGATGGCCACTGTGAATCGCCGGCTCGGATCCAGCGTCTGCGCGAAAGTCTGCACCGTTTGCGTGACGCGTGTGCCCTGGGGATGGCTTTCCCGGTCCCTTTCCTCGTTGCCGTGCGGCCAGATCACGACGCAGGGATGGTTGCGGTCCCGCCGCATCATGCTCTCCATTTGTCCCAACTGCTCCCCGTTGATGCCCTCGCTGCGGTTTTCATCCATCACCATCATGCCCAG
>Ga0187851_10003147_pt1 | contig 14075 bp, 15 predicted proteins | sample June2016WEW_6_10_FD_132997 | JGI IMG/M metagenome (GOLD analysis project Ga0187851, IMG submission 132997) | Peatland microbial communities from SPRUCE experiment site at the Marcell Experimental Forest, Minnesota, USA - June2016WEW_6_10 | ecosystem: Environmental > Terrestrial > Soil >...
CGCCGACCAGCCCATCATCGACGCCTTGCCTGTTATAGCCGACTCCCTCGACGAAGCCTCAACGACTCACTTCGCGGCTGTTCTCGCCGCACTCGACGCCGCCCACGTGCCCTACACGCGCAACAACCGCCTGGTCCGCGGCCTCGACTACTACACCCGCACCACCTTCGAGTTCACCCACGGGGGCCTCAGCGCGCAAAACGCCCTGCTCGGCGGCGGCCGCTACGACGGTCTCAGCGAAGCCATCGGCGGCCCCAAGGCTCCCGGCATCGGTTTCGCCATGGGAGAAGACCGCCTCGTCTTAACGCTGCAGGCCCTCGACGAAAGCCCCAGCTCCCTCGCTCAAAAGCTGGACGCATTCATCGCTCCGCTCGGCGAGCAGCTAAACCCCGCCGCCCTGGCCCTGGCCCGCGAGCTTCGCCAGGCAGGCCTGCGCATCGAGCTCGGCGACGGCAGCTTCCGACTGAAAAAGTCCTTTGAAACTGCGGACAAGACGGCCCGCCGCATCGTGATCCTCGGCGAAGACGAGCTGCAATCCGGTATCCTGACTGTGAAGACATTCTCCACAGGAATGCAGACCAAAGTGAATCGCGCGGAGCTGGCCGTCTATCTTTCCACGCCCGCAAGCGAATAAGGACCTGACCCCGTGCTCGACTTTTTAGGCAATCTGGAACGCACCAACCTTTGCGGCACCCTGCGCGCCGCCGACGCCGGCAAGCCCGTTGTCCTGATGGGATGGGTCAACCGCCGCCGTGACCACGGCAACCTCATCTTTCTCGACCTCCGCGACCGCTCCGGCATCGCCCAAATTGTTCTGGATAAAGAACTCACGCCCGACGGCCACCTGAAAGGCGAACAGGTCCGTCCCGAGTACGTTGTAGCCGCCGTGGGCAAGGTACGCCTACGCGCGCAAGACGCCATTAACCCCAAAATGCCCACCGGCGAAATCGAAATCGAGGCCACCCAGCTCCTCGTCCTCAACGACACCCGCCAGGCGCCGTTCTCGCCTTCAGAAGATGCCATCCAGAACGAAGAAACCCGCCTGAAGTATCGCTACATCGACCTCCGCCGCCCTGAAATGCAGCGCAACTTCCGCCTGCGCCACGACATCACCCTCGCCATTCGCGAATCGCTCAGCGAGCAAGGCTTCCTGGAGATTGAAACGCCCATCCTCACCAAGTCCACCCCCGAGGGCGCCCGCGACTTCCTCGTCCCCAGCCGCGTACATCCCGGCGAGTTCTATGCGCTGCCGCAGTCGCCGCAGATCTTCAAGCAGATCCTCATGATCTCGGGCTTCGACCGCTACTTTCAGATCGCCCGCTGCTTCCGCGACGAGGACCTTCGCGCCGATCGCCAGCTTGAGTTCACGCAGGTCGACCTGGAGATGAGCTTCCCGCGCCAGGAATCCGTCTTCGCCGTCGTCGAGAACTTTCTGAAGGCCGCCTTTGCTGCCGCCGGCGTCACCCTACCCACGCCGTTCCCCAAGATCACGTACGACGATTCCATGCGCCGCTTTGGCTCCGACAAGCCCGATCTGCGCCTCCCCGGCCTCACCGACGTCCGTCCAGCATTCGCTGACGCTGCCCTCGCCACGCTTCAGATCGATCCGGCCCTGCCCGTTGTTGCCTTCCGCATTCCCAATGTCGGCGAACTCAGCCGCAAAGAGCGAGAAGACAACCACCCCATGTTCGACACCAAGAAAGGCGCCAAGTTCATTGACGACTTCAAGCGCCTGGCCAAAAGCTTTCCTGACAGCGCCGCCAAGGTGCGCGAACTTACCGGCGCTGCTGAGGCTGACTTCGTCATCGTCGTTGCCGGCGACCCCGCGCACCCCGTAAAAGCAAGCGATACCAAGTTTGAAGGGCGCCTCTCCGAGCGCGAAATCAACGTCTACTCCGCCGCCGGCAACTTCCGCACCGAGCTCGCGAAGAAGTATGCCGATCGCCACAAGGCTTTCCACGTCACCGAGAAGGTTGTCGTAGAGGCCCACCCGCACGGCGCCTCAGATCCCATCGACGGCAGTACCGCCTTCCATCCCATCTGGATCGTCGATTTCCCCATGTTCGAGTACGATTTGCCGTCAGGCAAATGGATGCCGGCGCATCACCCCTTCACCGCGCCGCACGAGCACGACATGGCCAATCTCGTGTCTGATCCAGCGAGCGTGCGCGCCAACTGCTACGACCTCGCCATGAACGGCCTCGAGCTCGGTTCAGGCTCCATCCGTATCCATCGCAAAGATATTCAGCAGCAGATCTTCGCCTCGCTCGGCATCAGCGACGAAGAGGCCAGGGCCCGCTTCGGCTTCTTCCTCGACGCGCTCGAATACGGCACGCCTCCGCACGGTGGCATTGCCCTCGGTCTAGACCGCATCGTCATGCTCCTAGCCGGCGCACCCAACATGCGCGAGGTAGTCGCGTTCCCCAAAACCGCGAAGGCCCTCGACCTCATGGCCGAGGCCCCCACCAACGTGAGCGACCAGCAGCTGAAAGAGCTCCACATCCGCGTCGCCCTGAAAAGTTAGCTGCGAAGACCGCGATTGCAAAGAGCGTACCGATTTCTCCGTGGCGCCGCCTCTCTTTTATTGGGGAAGCGAGTCCAACACTCACGGTCCACCTGCAGGATTCTGCCCTTGAACGTTAGGGAGGTTCTTTCCTTGTCGATTCGCCGCGATTGGCTTCTACTCATCCTGCTTCTTGTTTCTACCGCAAGCGTTTTTAGCCAGGCCGCATCCTCTACCGAGTCCCGGCAGGGCAATCAGCTCTTCGTCGGCTACAGCTTCTTCTCCAACTCTTTCAATGGCCATGCCTCCGCAACGTCGCACACCCCGCTGAACGGCTGGGAAGCCTCGTTCACGCACCCATTGTCGGGCGCCCTGCGTTTGAAATTTGACGAAAGCGGCTATTACGGAACAAGCCTTTCCAGTCCGCAACATCCTCTTTTCTTTCTTGGCGGAGTCGAGTATGTCCGGCCGCTCGGAAAGGCGTCCTTCTTCCTTGAGGGGCTCGGCGGCTATGGCCACCTGAACAGCGACTGGTGGGGTGGCGAAGGTCCAGCCACCACAAGCTCATTCACCGCCGTGGGGGGTGGCGGCATTGACACGCGGATGAGCGCGCGCCTCGCCTTTCGCGTACAGGCCGACCTTCAATACGCCAACTTCACCATCCCGACCAACGACCAGATTCACTCTCTGCCCAACTACTTTGCCCGGATCTCAGCAGGACCCGTGTTCCGCTTTTGAAGCGTCAGCCATTTCCTGATCAATTCTCCTTAGGGACCTCAACGAATCCCGGGAGAATCTTCGTTGTCGAGCCGAAGATGTGGAATTTCTCGAAGCTCATTTCGTTGAGAAGTGTCTCGAACGGCGCGTAGACTTCAAAGCTCTCACCCCACTCAACGATTTGCCTCGTCCTGCGCTGCCTCGAAATGGATACGCTCCTTGAGGGACAAATGAAGGTTCTTCCGCCTTGCTCAATGGGAACGTACTCCACCACGGTGTCCGAGCGGTTCATCGGTAGCCTCCATGCGAGGTCAGCCTGAATCGTCAAGCGCAGGATTGAGCCGGTCGACGGATCGATGGCGATCTCGCCGTGAAAGGGTGCGTGCTCCTTGAACGGAAGGCCACGATACTCATCGGTCATGCAGCAGAATCCGGTTTCGAACAAACGTGTCTCCTGCGGTACGCGATAGTGAAATACCGCGAGGTTTTCGGTTTCTCCCTTCTCCCAATGAGACCAGGTCAGTTCGCTGCCCGAAGATGTAGCCGCGGTCATAACGGTGGCAAGGATCGGGCCGAAGGTGCCAATGGTGTTCAGCTTCTCAACGCCCGGCTCGCTTGGCGCGTTCTTAACGGACTTCTGTTCCAACAACTCCTTACCATCGTGGAACCGAATACTGTCCATTGTCGTTTCGCCCCGATGCAGCGACGGATCTTCAGAAGCGGTCTTCCACGTCTGGTTCGGTTTGGGCAGATTCTCTTGATATTGCACCAGTGTGCGCGTCGCAAAAACATCGGGCAGCCGTGGAATGGTCGAGTTGATGTATGAAACGGCAGCCGCAACGATCTCGCGTTGTTGTGCACTTTCCGGTGGCGCCGTCGTTGGCATTTCATCCGCAGGCGGTGCAAGGAATAACGATTCGTCAGCGACAACGCTGAAGGCATCCCGCGCCTTCGCGCCGTGCACTTGCTTTTCAAGCCTGTCTCGGTTGCTACGGTTCAGCTGCTCCGACAACTTCGAACCATTGAGCTGTCGTACGAGATCGGATTCTGAAGCGTTCTTTGCACTCTCGATCAAGCCCTCGAATTGCTTCTCGGTCAAGAGCTGTTTGTTTGGCGGCTGATCGTAAAAGACGGGCTGATCGAAATAGACTTCGAAGACATTTGCTTTCTGTCCCGGTTTGTCTATCTGCATACTTAGGTGGTGCCGCTCGTCGACAGTTTCAGTGCGTGGTGGGTCGAAGGTGATCGAATAGAACGGATCGCCATTCTTCACGCATTCGCTCATCTTCGCGGCCAGGTTATGCGAAACCAGGAGCACGCTGCCTCCGCTTTGTCTCGCCATGACGGGCAAAGACAGATAGGCGAAGTCAGTGGAATTCGACTTCAGCCCTTCCAGATATTGCTTGTACACATAGTCTTTGACGGGGACAGCGTTTCCATAAATGTCGTACAAAGGCCACTCTGAAAGGCCCCACAGGCTGATTTGCGCTTCGCGCATACGCGTGAGGAGCTCGGTGGAAAGATCGGACAGCCCCTCGGCACGTCGATCCTCAATCTGCCACCCGTTGCCGATCCAGAAGAGATTCTTCCTTCCAGGTCTGCGGCGTTCCTCAATGGCGATGGCCCCAAGGGCCAACAGCGAGTGGGTGATCTTCCAGCTCACCTTTCCGCCGTTGTTGATGTGCTTGATATCGTCGCCCAGGGAGCCTTGTGACCAGATTTCGCGTTGGTTCAGCGGGTGATCAAGTTCTTCCGCAAGCGCATTGCCATCCTTCGTGGCATTGAACGTCGCGAAGAGGCGATCCGCCGTCAACCGGTAGAGGATGGTGGGGTTTTGCAGGGCCCCGCCGTTGGCGCGAAGGAAAGTCTGCGCTTCGTGATCCGCTTCGGAGAGCTGCCTTTCTCCATTTCGCACTGCCGGCAGCATATTCATCTCGTCAATGAGCAGAATGACTTCAGGCGCGCGATTATCCCGGGCGCCAGCGTCTTCTGAAGACTGAAAAGTCACGATCTTCTGCGGCTTATCGTTGTCGAGGAGTGCGAAGTCCTTTTCCGAGAGGCCGGAGACCGGTTTTCCTGACGCGTCGTTCACCGCGACATCCACGCGAATGAGCCCCTGCGCGGGATCGGGCATACGGGCACGGACCTGATCTTGCGGCGCGCCAAGATCCGGCGCTGGAAAAGCTGCCTCCGGCTGAGGTGGGGGAGTCGGGACCAGTTGCGGCGACCCTATTGCCGGAACAAAGAACGCTAACGCAGCACAGCTCCGGAATGCTGCCACCAGATTTACGCGCACCTTCGCCATACTACAGCGCCCGGCGCGAAGCCAGTGCACTGTCTCCTTCCCAACAGCGTTCTTGCAATTTGAATTCCCAAAGAGCAATGATTTGACCGGAACATCCTCACGCGGTTACGTCTCGAGCACGACAATTCTCCGTCTCTCGCTGCCGAGCCATTGCTGCTGATTGCGCCACAACTTCCGCGTCGCCTGCACCTTGGCCTGGTATCTCTCAGGAATCCTTCCCGCCTAAGCGCTGAGGCCCGAGCCGACGAGTCTTTCGAACAGACGTTGCATCTCCTCTGCCTGCGCTTTTTCGCGACTGCAGTTCAGCGAGTGTGCAGCCACGCCGAGCAGCACCGAGATAACAAAGCGCTTCATGAGCAACTCGGGGATTGTGCCATCGATGCTCTTCGAAGCATCCGTCATCGCGCCATCCAGGTGCCGTTCAAGAGTCTCGCGTATGACACGCGCGCCCCTTTGCTGGCGCCCGCCCAGGAGTGCTTTGTAAATGTGCGGTGCGGTCCGTATGTGCTCGAAGAAGATGCGGCAATCCAGCAGGAAAGGCTTCTCGGGCTGTAACTTCAACATCGGCAGAACTACCCGCTGCATCTGCGAGCGCAGAAGCTCGTCCTTTGATTGAAAATGCGCGTAGAACGTTGCGCGTCCAACGCCCGCCTTCCTGGTGATATCGCTGACGCACATCCTCTCGAACGAACGATGGTGCAGCAGAGCGACAAAAGCGCTGTCGATCTGCGCACGTGTCCGCACCGCGCGGCTATCTGCTCCTTTCGCAGCGCTGCCGCGTCGGTCTCCCGGTTTGGATACACTTTGCGATTTGTGTTTGGCAACGCTCAAGCGCGGCTCTTTTCGATTGCAATCATCGTTCCTGCCGTACCACCATAAACCCCATGACAGACAATCCACCACTCAGCCGCAATGTGAGCGCAGTCGCGATGTTTCTATTCCCGCTGTTATTCATTGCGGTATTCGTCATGCACTTTCGACATCCTGGCGACTTCTTCCACTTCCGATTGCAGTATGTTCCGCGCGATCCAGCGACCGTGGTCACCAACCTGGTGCGGGCGCAGAACCGCTGGCCCCTTTTCCGCGATCCACATATGCTCGGCTATCTCGGGCTTCCGCTGCTGCCTCTCTGCGCCTATGCACTGTATACGCTTGGCCGCACGGTGCGTCCGCTGCTCAGCGGGATTGCGCTGTTTACTACGGTCTCAGGCACCATCTTTCTGGGCGGGATCTTCGGCATGTGGACAGCTTTCTATCGTGGCTTGGGGAATGTCGATCTACAGCACACCGCCGGCGCGATTGCAACTTTTCAAGGCATGACCGCGCCGCACGGAGCGTTCCTGGTCACCACAACGTTGGGCAAACTTGCGTTTGTGGGTCTGTCCCTGCAGGCCCTTGCGCTGCTCGCTGTCCGCGGCTTTCCGAAGTGGGCCGTGGCTTGCGTGGTCCTCGGCTCAACACTCTTTCTTCTCTTCTGGGACCTCGATAACTGGATGCTCATCGGCATGGCGCTGATCATGACAGGGTTCTTTCCGGCGTTTCGCATGGTCCGCGACCTCAACCGTGAAGACGACTCGCCTCCTTCCTGAAGAGGAAGGATCGCGGTTGTCCCCCGCTGCGAATTGTGCCGGAAAAAGGGCTGACGGCTAACTCGCTGGCCTGCTGACTCGCTGCCCCACCAATTCCCCCGCCAGAATCAGGAGGCCGCCCAGCACCCACAAATAGTGGCCCACCAGCGGCACCATCGGCGCCTGCGCAAAGAACACCCAGGTCGCCACGTAGCAAAGCACAATCGCCACCGCGAATACGCGCCGGATCACCACCATCCGGCGCCAGAGCGAGCACGTCAGATAGAAAAAGACGAGTGGATTCACCCATCCGCTAAGAATCAGGCAGATCGAGCCTACGGTTTCTTTCGTCGACTGTGTCGTGTTCCAGTGCAGTATCGTTCCAGTCGATGCCGCTGCGAACAATGCGCACGACCACCCCAGCAGCGGCCGTGAGCCCGGCCCGGGAACACTTCCAGGGTCCCGCACTGCCGGCAAAAAGAACGCCGCAACAAAGATGGCGAGCCCGACAATCTGCACGATGCGCACAATGCGTGTCTTCATTTCTACCTTCGCCGCTTCCTCACAAGCCTACGCCGCCGGCATTCCTTCCCTCTCCCTCAAGTCTTTAAGCCGGGTGTTCTCCAGTTCGCCTCGGTAGAACATGTTGAAGGTGTCGAACGGAATCAGCCGCTTTCCATCTGGATGCGCAATGTGAATGCAGCTCTTTTTCACGCTCCGCACGTCGAAGGCTTCCGCATCGATGAATTGCACAATCAAAATCCGAAACAGGTTCTTATATCCGAGATCCTTCGGGATGAGTACTTTGGGTAAGCAGCAAAGCAGCTCCTTCAAGGTTGAAGCCTGCGAACTTGGCGAATGATTCGTGGCGAATAGCTTAAAGATATGTTCTCGCAGACCGGTCTCCTGCTCATAGATAATCGTGTTCTTCGCTCCATCGATCAGCACATCCGGCGGCACCATGCCGGTAAGTGGAATCGTCTTGCCACCCATCTTCAACGCATAGGCCATGGCGAGCGCATCCGGATGGCATGGCACCGGAATCAGATCCTCCGGCCTGAACACATCGGTCTGCTCCAGAATGCGCCGCCGCACCTCCGTCAGCGTGAGCCTGTGTTTCTTCGATTCAAAGCCCAGCACGCGCCCTGCCTGCTGCACAGGCTGAAACGTGACTCCACGCACCGCGGGTTGAGTAAGCGCAAAGTCAACAATCGCCCCTAACTCTGCGTCATTCACCCCACGCTCCACCGTGACAACCAGCGTCGTTGAGATTCCCAGCCTGTTCAGCCGCTCCAGCGCCTTCTCGCGAATTCCCCGCAAGTCTGCGCCGCGCAACTGCATCAGCGGCTCCCGCTTGAGCGAATCAAATTGCAAATAGATTTCAAACTGCGGCATGAACTCTGCCAGTCTCTTCGCAAAATCCTCGTCCTGCGCAATTCTGATCCCATTCGTATTCACCATCAAATGGCGAATGGGCCGCTCCTTGCACATCTCCAGCACGCGAAAGAAATCCGGATGCAGCGTCGGCTCCCCACCCGAAATCTGCACCACGTCTGGCTGCTTCTCATTGCGCACAACGCAATCCAGCATCGCGGCAATTTGTTCCAGGGTGCGAAACTCGGTCCTGTGCTGGCCGCTGCCCGCATAACAAATGGGGCAAGTCAAGTTACATGCATCGCATATCTCCACCAACGTAAGACAGCTATGCTGCTCGTGGTCCGGACATAGCCCGCAGTCATAAGGGCACCCCCACTTCACCGGCGTGTTGTAAACCATCGGCTGCTCGGGGGTCTTGATGAAGACTTCGCGCGATCGCCGGTAATACTCCACGTCGTCGGCCACCAATACTCGCTCGTGCCCATGCTCCGGACACCGCTTCAGCATCAAGACTTTTCCATCTTCGAAAACGATCTTCGCATCCACCCGTCGGAAGCACGTCGAGCAGATTGAGATGGCCACGTCATAAAACAGATAAGGCCGCAGTTTCTCTGTCATGCGTTTTCCCTTCTATCTTGAGGGTGCGGCTCGCTCCGCGCTTGCCCCCTTCGTGCCCGTTTAATCAGCTTCCATACAGAATCTCGTGCGCGATCTTTGCACCTAACTCGGAGGAAAGCCAATTCATCAAGATTGGATCCTTCCGCACAGATGTTTCATCGCCTCCGCGGAATGGATGATGGACCTCTTCCAGCAGGTCCGTCCGCCGCCAGACAACCACCCCATCCCGCCGTGTCAACGTCCCCGCAACTCTCACCATCCATGTCCAATTCGCCGTCCCGGAAGACGAAGGAGTGCTCAACGGATTCGCTGACTCGCCGAGAACCGTAATCTGCAGAACCGCATCGTGGTAGGCCCCTTCTAGTGGAATGTGTGCGGCGACCCCGGTCGTATTCTTTCGCGCATTCAGGCTCTTCGTCACGGCCACCGCCAGCTCAGCGGGATCAACGAAATGCATCGGGGACAGATTCGTCCCTTCAACCTGAATGACTTCGATTCCTTGAAAATCAAGCCTCGGCGGCGGTGGCCGACGGATCGGCAGCGGCGGCAGAAAGCAAGCACCCCATGCCAGAATTCCAGTGGCGCATGCTAGTGTGAACAGCTTCTTCGCAAGCATCGGCGCCTCTCAAATTCGTCGAGAAAATACGCGGGCGTAATCAATCCTTCTTATCGAAACTGGCGTCGTGGCCTTCGTCCAGCTTCGTCTTGGGTCCCGCCGTTTCTTCAAAACTGCGAAACAAAGCCGCCAAGCCCCACAAAAGCAGAGAAACAATCAACCCCGCCGCCGATAACACCATAACGACAAGCGACACTCCATCCAACGGCCCAACGCTGAATTCCTCATGGCTTTTGCCGATCCCGCTTGCACCGAGCGCAAAGTCCAGACCGCACAACCCCACGCCGATCAGAAAACTCACCGCCATCCCGATCACGATCTTCGCGAAGGGAATTCGCTTCCTGGTTTGATTGGCCATCGTTCCTGTTCTCTCGAGAGACACAAGTCTATCGCTCTTCGTCGTGCTTCGTTCCATCTTTGTCGTTGAACGGCTTTCGCGCGTCCAGTTCCGATCCTTCGGCGAAACGGTCAAAAAGAGCATGCAAGCCCCACATCACAAGCACCACCACAATCCCCGCCGCCGACAACGCCATCGCGATGAGCTCAAGGATGCCAAGTGGAATCAGAATGCCCTCTAAGGATCCGTTGCCACCACTGGAGGCAACAAATTGAAGACCGCACAAACCCGAAGCCACCAGCAGCACAACCACCAGCACCGCCAGCACCTTCGGAAACCCCACCAGTTCATGCCCGAAGATCTTCATGCCTTACCACCCTTCCACGCACCGCGTCCAGAACCAGAAACAGAAGCCCCGCCACGCAGCTCCACTGAATCAAATTCAGCCCATCCACCAGCGGCTGTGGCTTCAGAAAATCAATCGCGAATCGCCACGCCAGGTATCCGCCCATAAAAACCCGGAACCGCGCGCCTTCTGCCATCTCCGCTTTTCTGCTCACGATAAATCCCAGCAGCACCAGGAAGAGAATCTCGTATACTTGCACCGGGTGCCGTCCGATCCCATCACCCAGGTTCACCGCCCACGGCAACGTCGTGGGCTTCCCATAGGTATCGTCTGCCAGGCCGGCGAGTAGGCAGCCAACCCGCCCGGCCCCGATCCCTACGCAAAGGGGCAGCGCAAACAGGTCCCCCGTCCGCCGCTTGATGCCGCTCAGTTTTTTCGTCAATTCCACCGCAAGCCAGCCGCCCAGCAGGCCCCCGACAATTGTCTTGCCTCCGGGTGAGATCAACAGTTCGAGGATGCGCCGCGCATGCCAGGCTTCCATCACCGTTGGCCACTGTTCAGCGAGCCCAAGCACGCGGCTTCCCACCAGTGCACCCACCGCGGCTGCGGCTACCACCGTCCAACGCTGCGGTTCTTCCAGCACATCGCCCTGGCGAGCGCGCAAGCTCCTGTACACCGCGAATCCAGACGCGTAAGCAAGCGTCTCCATCACCGGGTGCCAAACCGGGTGCGAACCAATGGGGATCATGTCGGGAAGTATAGCGTCTACGAGGATTTAATCGATGGCGACGGGCGCCTTCACGCCAGTTTCAGCGCCCGCGATGGAGAAAGTTCGAAAGGAAAAGAGTCTAATCTGTATCCGATTCCGACGCGTTCTCTGCTTCGCCCTCGACCGAGATCCGCAGCGATTTTAAAAAGTGCAGATCGTGCTGTGTGAACGTTCCATCGGTTACTTCTTCGCCCGAAGAGGACTTCTCACTCCCCTTGTCCTTGTCGGCGGTGACTTCGTTCAACCCGATCGTCGCTTCCAGCATCAGCAGCACGTCGAACCCGTGCTTCCTGATGTCCTGCACGACACCCGCAATCTGATCGCTCTCAACGACAGACTCGTGGATGGCCTCGCCCAGTTGCTGAATCAGTTCGCGCAGTCGCGATGTCACAGGTTCCTCCTCGAGCGGCGGCCGCGCCGGACAAATTGGCGCCGGAAGCTGCGTGCAGATTCCTTTACCTTACTTCCAACGCTCGATCTGAGCAACCTGCGTTCAGGCCGTTCGCAGAGAAACCAAACTCCGCGCGCGCTGTTACCATCAAATCGAAATGAAGCCGCAATCCATCGGGCGCGCTTTGGGCATCGGGCTCCGCGTTGTTGGACGCGCCGCAGGCCAACGCATCGCTTCCGCTTCCGCGCCATCCGCCGGCGACCCTTCGGCTGCGCAAGCGGCCGCGGCGCGCAGCCGCGCTACGGGCCAGGTTGCCGGACAAACCACACGCAACCTGGGCAAAGGCGTGCGCGGTTTTGTGCGCCCATTCACACGCGTCGGCGGAATTCTGTGGCTTGAGGTTACAGGTGTTTTTTTTCTGCTTCCCGTGGTAGTTTTCGGGCCCACGGCGTGGAGAACGCGTTTCAGTTGGGCCCACGGACCCGATCACCGCACGTTTCTCGTCACCATGGTCATCGTCGTGATCTTTCTCTACCTGAGCGTTACGTCTTTCCTGCGGGCGCGCAGCCGCTAAGGCGTGTTATCGATCGGTGCCCGGTCCACGATAGGGTGTCGCAACCGTCCAGGCTACAAGCGCAACCATCACGAGTCCAAGGACAAGAAGCGCAAAACCGCCGCCCCCGCCGCGTCCCCCGAAGCGGATCAATGTCATCCCCACCAGCGCCAGAGTATTCGCAAGCGTGATCATCCGTTCCTCCTCCGCGATGCGGGGCAAGGATTGCCCCTCGCATTGGTACGGACACGGCTTTTGCAAACAAGTTGCCGTGAAAATCCGCTTCCATCTTTGTCGCCGGAGGCTTTCAGCTAAACGAAGGCGGCTATTGGCTTTCGAGGCTTATTTGATGTCGTCAAAGTGGATTACCCGGGGCGGCTTGATGCCGCGTTCAGCGGATAATTTTCAGCGCCGCCCGGAAGAGGCCGTCAAAGTCGCCGGCCAGCGCTTTGTCTTTCTCAACACTTTGTTCGATTGCCTTTTCCGCGGCAGGCCGCTGGTAGCCGAGGTTGACCAGCGCGCTGAGTACGTCGTCCACTGCCGCGCCCTGCACGCCCGCGCGCAGTACCGGCGCAATGGCAAAGTCGTCGAGCTTGTCTTTCAGTTCCACTACCAGCCGCTCGGCCAGCTTTTTGCCGACGCCGGGAATGCGCACCAGCTGCGCATGATCCTGCCCGCGAATCGCCTGCACTGTTCTTTCCGACGACAGTCCGCTCAGCATCTTTATGGCCAGCTTCGGCCCCACACCGCTTACCGTAATCAATCGCTCAAACAGCCGCTTCTCTTCCCGCTCAAGGAAGCCGAATAGCGCGATCTGGTCCTCGCTCACCTGCGTGTGGATGTGCAGCGAAACTTCAGCGCCCACACTCCCGAGCGCAGTAAACGTGGGTACCGAAATGACAACGTCGTAGCCGACACCCGCAGCCTCGACAATGGCCTGACCGGGTTCTTTGAAGATGAGCCTTCCACGCAAATGAGCGATCATCGTTTCTCTTTCAATGAAGAGTAACTGGGTGCCCCAGGTTTCGATTTTGAAACCTGGGAAAGCACGAACCTTTCACTACCCGTTCCACTCGAGATGTCTGACTACGCGATCCCCATCCGCTTCGCTACACGCTCAATAGTCTCCAGCGCCTGATCAAGCTGTGCGCGCGTGTGCTCGCTCGACAGCATTAGCCGGATGCGCGCCTTCCCCTCCGGCACGGTCGGAAACGCTATGCCCGTTCCCAGCACGCCTTCATCGAACAGCGCTCGCGAAAACTCCATCGTCTGCCGCCCATCGCCGATGATCAAAGGGGTAATCGGCGTTTCCGTGGCCGGTGTCGTCACTCCGCCCACGTTGAAACCCGCTCCGCGCAATTCCGTCTGGAAATACCGCGTGTTCTCCCACAGCCGCTCAATGCGTTCCGGTTCGTTCTCCAGAATGTCGAAAGCCGCGATGCACGTGGCCGCCACACTCGGCGGATGTGACGTCGAAAACAGGAACGGCCGCGCCCGATGATACAAATAGTCAATCAAATCGCGGCTGCCGCACACATAGCCGCCCAGCGCGCCGATCGCCTTCGACAGCGTGCCCACCTGCACATCCACTTTGCCGTGCGCGTTGAAGTGGTCCACGCTGCCGCGCCCATTGCGGCCCAACACGCCGCTCGCGTGCGCATCGTCCACCATCATGATGGCGCCATACTTCTCGGCCACCGCTGCCAGCTTGTCCACCGGCCCAATGTCTCCGTCCATGCTGAACACGCCGTCTGTGATCACCAGCTTGTGCCCCGGCTCGTTGGCAAGCTCCTTCAGCAGCTCTTCGCAGTGGTCCACATCCTTATGCCGAAATACCTTGACCTTCGCCCGCGACAGCCGCGCGCCGTCAATAATGCTGGCGTGATTCAGCTCGTCGCTCAAAATGAAGTCATCCTTGCCCAGAATCGAGCTCACCGTGCCCGCATTGGCTGTGAACCCGCTCTGGAATACCACG
>Ga0187851_10003149_pt1 | contig 14072 bp, 10 predicted proteins | sample June2016WEW_6_10_FD_132997 | JGI IMG/M metagenome (GOLD analysis project Ga0187851, IMG submission 132997) | Peatland microbial communities from SPRUCE experiment site at the Marcell Experimental Forest, Minnesota, USA - June2016WEW_6_10 | ecosystem: Environmental > Terrestrial > Soil >...
CGAAAAATCGAGCCTGTTTGAAGATGCCGCGCGCACCTATCGCCGCGCTGCCGACGAAAAGCCGGGTTTCGCAGAAGCCTTGCTCAATCTGGGGCATGCGCTGAAAGCGCTCGGCCAGGAAGATGAAGCGCGTTCGTGCTGGCAGCAGGCGGTGGAAGCGAAGCCGGAACTGGCGGAAAAGTACTTCTAGTAGATCGAATTCAAGGTACTATCTCATCTGCAGCCATTTCACGCTGGTCGGATTCGAGTGCTCGCACTGCATCGTATCCGTTACCCCCGATGCAATCAAGCCGCACGCGTTCGATTGCGCGCTGCGCAAGGCGTGCTCTTCAGTGTCCGCGCGTGCCGTGCGGCACGACGTCCTTCCCTGAAATGCCACGCACACTTCCACGCGGTACTTGACATTGCTGGTGCTCGAATAAAACATGTAGACCAATCCGAGCGCCGCAATGACGCCAATTACCGCAATCGCGACCTTCTTGTTCATGCGCCCCGGCCTTCGGCGAAAAAATTCCCCATGCGGCGGAATTTGTCATAGCGATCATCAATCAGTTCGCGCGACGAGCGCGATGTCAAATCCGCTAGCGCGCTGCGAATCGCGTCCCTGACAAACTCGGCGGCTTTGTCGGCGTCGGTGTGCGCGCCCTCGGCCGGCTCGGAAATTATCCCGTCGATCAGCCCTAGTGCCATGAGGTCGCCCGAAGCCAGTTTCAGAGCCTCGGCAGCTTCGGGAGCCTTGCCCGAATCGCGGTAAATGATGGCTGCGCAGCTTTCGGGAGAAATCACACTATAGTAGGCGTTCTCCAGCATGTACACGCGGTTGGCGATTCCCAATCCCAGCGCGCCGCCGCTGCCGCCTTCGCCGATCACGATGGTGATCACCGGGACGCCCAGACGCGACATCTCGCGCAGGTTCAAGGCAATCGCTTCCGCCTGGCCGCGCTCTTCGGCATCGATCCCCGGATAGGCCCCGGGTGTATCCAGAAATGTAATGATGGGCCGCTGAAATTTGTCGGCCATCCGCATCAGGCGGAGCGCCTTGCGGTATCCCTCCGGTTTCGGCATCCCGAAATTCCGGTGCAGTTTCTGCTTGGTATCGCGGCCCTTCTGCTGGCCGATCACCATCATGGGACGCCCGTCGAAGAACGCCATGCCGCCCACGATGGCTGCGTCGTCGGCGAAGGTGCGGTCTCCATGCAGTTCCGAAAAGCCGGTGAAGATGCGCGTGATGTAGTCGAGAGTGTGCGGCCGCTTGGGATGGCGCGCCAATTGTACCCGTGCCCAGGTGGCATTCACCGTTGACGTTTCGGCGCTCTTCTCGTGCGGCTGTGAGGCTGGGTTTTCTTCCATTCCGAATTGCGCGGGACTAGCTTGCCAGGACCTCCACCGATTCCGGTCCGCAGATCCGTTCCACTTCGGCCCAGAATTCTTTGTCCGGGCGTACTTTGCGCGTCACATCCAGAATAACGGAAAAATCGCGAGGTTTCTCAAGCCGTAGCCGCACCTCGGTGTTGCCGCACTTTTTGGCGAACAGTTGATTCAGTTCTTCAGCCTTATCCATGGCCTGATCTTTGGTCCCGTTTACACCCACGGCCACGCGAATCGAAATCAAAGACGGCAGATTCACTCGCGCCAATTCCAGCGGGATGATGTCCTGCACCGAGATCTTGGGAGGCGCGTTCTCCTCCGGCAGCACCAGCCCACGCACCAGCACGGCCTTGTCTTCCACCAGCGCGGTCAGCAGGCGATCATACTGCGTGCTGAAAACCATCGCCTCCACGCTGCCGGTGCGGTCTTCCAGGTGCATGGCCGCCCACAGTTTGCCGTCCTTGTTGCGTTTGCGCTGGATGCCGGTAAGAATTCCGCAAATCCCCACGTCGGCGCCCCGTTCCAAACCCTCCAGAGTTTCGGTGTAGTGCGTGGAAAGCTCGGCAACTTTGGCGGAATATTCATCGAGTGGATGCCCGGTGACATACACGCCCAGCACTTCTTTTTCACTTGATAAATTTTGCTGCGGGGTCCAATCCGGCAGCGCCGGCAACTGGTGCTCCTCGTGAGCTGGTTCATCGGCCACCATCCCGAACAATCCGGTCTGCCCGCTTTCGCGATCTTTCCACGCCCGCTGGCCGCTCTCCATCGCGCCCTCGATCATCGCGGTCAACTGCGCCCGATTGCCGCCCAGGCTGCTCATGGCGCCGCACTTGATCAGATTTTCCAAAATCCGCCGGTTCACTGCGCCCAAGTCCACGCGCTCGCAGAAATCGAACATCGATTGAAAAGCCCCGCCCTTGGTACGCGCCTCAATGATGGAATCCGCCGCGTTCGCGCCCACCGCCCGAACCGCACATAAACCCATCCGAATTCCTTTTCCGTCCGGCGTGAAATCCCGGCTGCTGGAATTGACATCCGGCGGCAGCACTGGAATCCCCATTTCGCGGCACTCGTTGATGTACTTTACGACTTTGTCGGTATTGCCCATTTCCGACGTCAGCAGCGCGGAGAGAAACTCCAACGGATAATGCGCTTTCAGATATGCGGTGACATAGGCCAGAAATCCGTACGCCGCCGAGTGCGCCTTGGGGAAACCGTAGCCGGCGAACTTCTCCATCAGATCGAAAATCTTTTCGATCTTCTTTTGGTTGAAACCCTTTTTCTTGGCCCCTTCCAGGAAGCGCGCCCGCTGCGCCGCCATCTCTTCGGCTTTTTTCTTCCCCATCGCCCGCCGCAGGATATCGGCATCGCCCAACGAATAACCGGCCAGGCGATTCGAGATCTTCATCACTTGTTCCTGATACACGATTACGCCGTAGGTCTCTTCCAGAATCTCTTTCAGCTCGGGGAAATCGTAAGAAACCTGCTTGCGGCCATGCTTGCCATCGATGAAGTCGTCAATCATCCCGCCCTGAATGGGGCCGGGACGGTAAAGTGCGTTCAGCGCGCACAAATCGTCCATGCGCGCAGGCTGGTACTTGCGCAAAATATCGCGCATCCCGCGCGATTCAAACTGGAAGATGCCGCTGGTATAAGCTTTACAGAACATCTGATAAGTGGCGGCATCATCTAAAGGCAGTTCATCCACTCTCAACTTCACGCCGTGATTGCGCTCAATCATCTCGATCGCATCCTGGATGATGTCAAGCGTAGTGAGGCCGAGAAAATCCATCTTCAGCAGCGAAAGTTTCTCGAGGCCCACCATGTCGTACTGCGTGACAATTTCGTCTTTGTTGGTCTTGTAGAGCGGGACCAGTTCCTTGAGCGGCACCGGCGAAATCACCACGCCGGCGGCATGCATGGAGGCATTGCGCGCCATGCCCTCCAGCTTGTTCGCTACTTCGAGCACTTCTTTCAAGCGCGGATCTTTGCGCGCCGCATCTTCGATGGCGGGCTCTTGTGCCATCGCCTCTTTCAGCTTGATATTGAGCTGGGTGGGAATGAGCTTGGTGATGCGATCCACGTCGGCGAAGCCGATATCCAGGACGCGGCCGACATCTTTGATGGCTGTTCGCGCACCCAGCGTTCCGAAAGTGATGATTTGCGCTACCTGTTCGCGTCCATATTTCTCAGTGACGTATTGGATGACTTCCCCACGGCGGCGGGTGTGGAAATCGATGTCAATATCCGGCATGCTGATGCGCTCCGGATTCAAAAACCGCTCGAAGATCAGCCCGTACTCCAGCGGATCGAGATCGGTGATGTCCATGGAGTAGCTCACCAGGCTTCCGGCGGCCGAACCGCGCCCGGGCCCCACGGAAATCCCGCGCGATTTGGCGAAGCGGATGAAATCCCAAACGATCAGGAAATATCCCGCGAACTTCATTTGCTGGATCAGCCGGATTTCAGTATCGAGACGCTCCGCGTATTCCGCCAGATCGTGCTTCAGCGCTCCCGACTTCTGGAGCGCTTCCAATCGCACCCGGCGCTTTTCGAAACCCTGCCTCGCGACGTATTCGAAATACGTGTCGGTAGTGTGATCGGGCGGGACTTCGAATTTCGGGAACGGCTCCTTCACTTTTTCGAGACTCACCTGGCAGCGCTCGGCGATCAGTCCGGTGCGATCCAGCGCTTCTTCGAAGTCGCTGAACATGACCAGCATTTCATCGCGCGTTTTTAGATAAAACTCCGGCTGTGAGAACCGCATGCGCTGCGGATCGCTCATGGTTTTGCCGGTCTGGATGCACAGCAAAATCTCATGCGCCCGCGCATCTTCCTTGCGCATGTAATGCGAATCGTTGGTGGCGACGAGGGGAATGCGCGTTTCCTGCGACAGCCGCGCGAGCTGCGGAACCAAGATCTTGTCTTGATCCAGGCCATGATCCTGAATTTCCAGGAAAAAATTATCTTTCCCGAAAAGATCCACGTAGCTGTAGGCCAGCCGCTTGGCCTCGTCGTACCGGTTCGATACCAGAGTTTCGTTGATGTCGCCGCGCAGGCAGGCCGACATGGCGATCAGACCTTTAGAATGCTGCGCGAGCAGATCTTTATCGATGCGCGGCTTGTAATAAAAGCCTTCGAGGAAACTGGTGGAGACCAGGCGCAGCAGATTGCGATAGCCCTCCTGGTTTTCGCACAACAGCACCAGGTGGTTATAACGATCGCTATCGCTGCGCGAAGTGTGCCCCTGCTGCGAGACATAGACTTCGCACCCGATCACCGGATGCACGCCCTTTTCCTTGGCCTTGTTGTAGAACTCAACGGCGCCGAAAAGATTCCCGTGGTCGGTCATAGCCACGGCGGGCATTTTCTGATGAACCACCAGGTCCATCAGCTGTCCGATTTCACAGGCCCCATCCAGCAGCGAATAATCAGTATGGCAATGCAGGTGTACGAATGACATCTCAACAAACCAGCGGGGGGAGGACCGACCTTATTGTAGCGTAGCCGTAGGACGAACCTCCGGCTTGTCCTTGCCAGCAGAAGTAGGCTGCTCGGCTAGTTACCCGGGCACGGATTGGGCATCACATTCGGAATGGCGCTGTCGTTCGCAGAGAAACGACTCTTGACGGCCAGGCACTTGCCCCTAGAGATCAGCGGCTGGTAGCCGCCCTGCAGGCTCCAGCATACTTCAATAGCTTCCTCAAGCTCTATCGTGTCGCCGGGTTGGAACTCAGCAACACTCAGTACTCTCAGTTTGCCATCTTGTTCCAGCGTGCACTTAATAACCGCCATTGCGTTTCTCCTTTTAGTTTACTGTTGAACGTGGTTGGAACTTAACAATTGTACAAAGCGAGGATCGCGGCGCAGATCCGCCAATTCCGGATAACGGCTCAACTGAGGGAGCACCGCGGGCGAACTCGTAAGCAGACCCAGGGTATCTTCCCGATGGCGTAGCGCCTCGTAGGTCAGAACAGCGATCAGGCACGTATCGGAGTTATCTCTGGACAGCTGCAGCGCTTGCCCGATCTCGAACTCCGCACGTTGGGAGTCGCCGAGCCTTGCGGCCAGGTAGGCAAGCTGAGCGTGTCCAAGCCCATCGCGCGGATCCTGGATCAAGTCCTTTTCAGCAACGGCCAGACCGCTACGAAAGGCTGCTTCGGCATCGTGTTCCAGACCCTCCCGGTTGTAAGCAATGCCCAGATTCAACCAAAGCAGCGCTGACTCGTCTCCGAGATGGATAGCTTGTAGGAAGCAAGCAATCGCGTCCTTGGTACTTCCCGTGTCCAAGAGGACCGCGCCGAGCGCGAGTTCGGTGGTGGAAGAGTCCCGCAAGCGAATCGCGGCGCGCAGCTCCTGCTCTGCCTCCGGAAATGTTCCCACGTACCCAAGGGCTGCGCCAAGAGCGTAGTGGGACTCTGCCAGGTTGGGAGCCAGGTCGACCATTTTCTTGAACTCCAGGACCGCGTCCCGATAGCTGCCACGCCGAATGTACAAGCTACCGAGCATCTGATGATTCTTGAAATAATTCGGTTGGACTTGGACCGCTTTCTGAATCGCAGTCAGCGCCTCGTCCGGTTCGCCGGCTCTGCTATAGATTCCGCTCAGGCGCCGGTAGACGTCGCCATTGTTGGGTTGAAGCTCAATGGCTCGTTGGTAATCCGCCGCGGCCAGTTCGTAGAAACCGGAATCCGCCTTTATCAAGCCTGAGATTACGAGCACCTCCGGAAGGTCCGGGTTTCGAACCTCGGCTTGCCTCACCGACTCCTCGGCGCGCGTCTGCCAGAGCGTCTCCCCCGTGAGAAGGTATTCGGACCACTGTGCTTCGGCCAGCCCGGCGTAGGTGAGTGGAGAATCGGGATCGGCGGCTACAGCTTGTTCCAACAGTCGGACGGCGTCATCGATGCGTGTATTGCCATGCACATGGGACAGACCGGTCAAATAATCCTGGCGCGCCGCGGCATTCACTGTTGCGTTCGTCACCATCGGCGGCAACCGCAAGGTGTAGGTCAACAAGCCCGCTATGGCAACCGGAGCGTAGCGAAGCTCCGACGCCTTGTATCGCACTTTCCATTCCTTGATATTTGTACCGGAGCGCGGATCGGTTAAGTAGACGTGTAGAGTGAAATTTTCGTTCAGCTTCTCGATGGTTCCATGCAGAGCGTGGGTGGCGCCGAGCACTACTCCGGTTTTGGCAACGCTCGCCACCTTACGGCTCAGCATTTCGCTCTGAGGAATCACGGAGAGCTTGGTTTGGGAACTACTTTTCAGGCGCGCCAGTTCGACGGCCGCATCCTCGGTCAAGCGGGCCGCCAGGGGTGCGATGTCCTGGCTCGATTCAAACGGCAGCACCGCCAGGTGCACTATTTGCCGGGGAGGCTTGGTGCGCTGAAGCGTTACTAAAGTGGACACGATCACCAGCAAAATGGCCGCCGCTGCCGCCAGCAACCAGCGCCGCGAGTGAGACGGAGCGAAAGCCTTCGCAACTTCATCGCCGGTCTGGTATCTGCGCGCCGGCTCCGGATCGAGACATCGGGTGAGAATCCGATCCCATTTGCGATCGACGGGCGCCAGATTTCCAATGAGCCGATCCTGCCACGGCACCTCCGGCGCGTAAGGCCGCCGCCCCGCGGCCAGCTGGTATAGAATCACTCCCAAAGCGTATACGTCGGAAGCGGGGGACGCTTTCTCCCCTCTCCACAGCTCCGGGGCCATGTAGTCCGGTGTACCGCCCGCTTCGCCCGACTGCGCAGTCTTACTCGCACTGGCCTGCCCACGGGCCAGACCAAAATCGGTGATGACGGCCCGAACATTTCCGTCCGCTCCGGGAGCCAGGATGACGTTGTTGCTTTTCAGGTCGCCATGCACCACGCGATTGCGATGCGCTTCCGCCAATCCCGCACAAAGCTGCAGGGCGATGGCGCGAGCTTCTGCCTCGGGAAGGCGGCCGCGGCGAAGCCTCTCGGCCAGCGTCTCGCCTTCGAGGAATTCCATCGTAATAAAGTCGATGGGCCCCTGATGAGTGTCAGCAGTGTGGAACTCAAATATCTTGCAAACGTTGGGGTGGCTGATTTCCCTGGCATTGCGGACCTCCGGAGGCAGACGCTTTCGGAATCCTCTGCGGGCGCATTTGATCGCGATGCGCCGGTCCAGCTTTTCGTCCATGGCTTCGTAGACGATGCCCATTCCTCCCCGGGCCAACTCGCGCACAATCCGGAAACGGTTATCCAGGCGCTGTCCGGTTTCAAAAGGTTGCTCGGCGCCGGACCTTTCATCGGTAGTCATCAGTAGCGTGCCCGTGCTTTGGTGCGTATCCGGATTGGATGGCCGGAAGAGCGGCTCGATCATGAAACCCTGCATGCGCTCATCCCAGCGCACGTAGTTCCAGGCTTGTTCAAACAATTCCGAATTTCCAGCACACGCGCGCTCAAGATAGGCGCGGCGCTGGTCTTCGCGTTGAGCCAGGGCCTGTTCTACCAGGCTCATCAGCACATCGTCATCCTGCTGTGCTTTGTTTTCCATGTCCGGACTCACTGTGTTCAAACAACCACTGGCGGGCGTCGCGCCACATTCGCTGCATGCTGCGGAGCTTGATGCCGAGCACATCGGCAGCCTCATCGTCGGTGAGTCCTAGAAAGTACTTCATCTCCACCAGACTGCACCAATCGGGCTGGATTTCCGCGAGCTCATTCAAGAGCCGGTCCACCGTTAAAGCCTGGTCCACTTTGACGCTGTCGGCGGGCAGAAGGTTTTCCAGTCCCTCCAACGCGACGAATTCAGCGTCGGGCCGCCCGCGCGCATGGTCGATGAGGTATCTTCGCATAGCTCTACCTGCAATAGCGAAAAAATGCCGTCTGTTCTGCCAATCTTGATTCTTGGCTGCTACCAGTTTGAGATAGATCTGATCTACCAGCTCGGTAGCTTGCATGGAATGGTCGGGACGCTCGCCCTTCATCATGTATCGGGCCAGGCGCCGCAAATCGGGCACAACCAGCCCGAAAAGTTCGTTCTCGGCCTCACGGTCTCCGTCGCGCCATTGATGCAGGAGCTGCGTAATGTCGCCCATTTTCTCTAGATGGGGCTGCTGGAATAGGTGATTAGTTTAGCACACGGGTTAGGGATCTGCTGGAAAGCTCTTGTTTCTAGCGAGTTGCAACCACTTGGCGGACTTTTCCCGCATCCAACGCTATCTGCGGTGAGGCTGAGGAGCCTGATTCAAAAAACGAAAAGGAGCACCAAAATGAAACGATTACAATTAGCGGTCGGGTTGCTGATGACTCTCGCATTCTCGCGCATCGAGGCCCAGACCATAGACTTCCACGCGACAATTCCATTCGAGTTCCGAGTGGGCCAGACGGTGATGGCGGCCGGAGACTACACCGTCCATCATTCAAATGGATTGATTCTCATCCAGCCGGAACACGGGGGCAACGCAGTGTTTAGTCTGGCGACCGCAACAGAACTTCCCAAAGATTCGAGCGCGCCCGGATTGTTGTTCCACCGTTACGGTGACAGCTATTTCCTCGCCAAAATATGGACACCCGGCTATGCCAACGCGCGGGGGGTACCGAAAAGCTCGTACGAGAAGGAGCTGGCCCGTCGCGGCAGTGCTCCCGACGATAGTGAGAACATCGTTCTGCAAACCAAGTAGATCGAGCGTGAACAAGCAAAACTGAACCGCGGCCGGAGCGAGCGATACCACGAGCCACAACTAGCAGCGCTCGTGGTAGCGCTCCCTGCCGGTCGCGGTTCGGTTTGCGTCCGCCCGCACCCAAGGAGAAACGAGAAACGAGAAACGGTTTTTAGTTTTCTGCCGGAATCTTCCAGCGCCCCGTCTCGAACTCCAGATTGAAATTCTCGCCCAGGTATACTCGCCGCACTTCCGCGTCCGAACCGAGCGCCTCTGGGGTCCCTGCGCGGAAGATTTTTCCGTTGTTGATGATGTATGCCCGATCCGTCACTGCCAGTGTCTCGCGGACGTTGTGATCCGTCACCAGGATCCCAATCCCCATGTTCTTCAGGTCGAAGATGATTCTCTGCAGCTCCAGCACCTGAATGGGATCGATGCCCGAAAATGGTTCGTCCAGCAACAAAAAACTCGGCTCAATCACCAGCGACCGCGCGATCTCCACGCGCCTACGCTCGCCGCCCGAAAGTGCGTAGCCTTTGTTATGCCGCACGGTTTCGAGACCAAGCTGCTCAATCAGCCGGTTCATCCGCTCGCGACGCTCGCGCCCGCTCATGCGTAGCGTCTCGAGAATCGCCATCAGGTTGTCTTCCACGGTGAGCTTGCGGAACACGGAGGCTTCCTGCGGAAGATAGCTGATGCCACGGCGCGCCCGCTGGTACATCGGCATGGATGTGATCTCTTCCGAACCCTCGCCGTTCGATACCAGTACGCGCCCCGAATCCGGGCTGATCAGCCCAACGATGATGTAAAACGATGTCGTTTTGCCGGCGCCGTTCGGACCCAGCAACCCTACCACTTCGCCCTGCTTCACCCACAACGAAACGTTGTCCACCACCTTGCGGCCGCGGTAACTCTTTGAGATTTCGGCAGTCTGGAGGGTACGCATCGGGAGATTACTTCACCTTGCGGTGCAGAACGCTTTTGGCGGGTTGAGCTTCAACTCCGTTCACCAGCAGCCTATCATCCTTGGAGTACCAGGTCAATTTCTCGCCAACGGTGGTTCCCCTCAGGCTGTCCACAAATTTTGGACGCCCCTCGCTCAGCACCACTTTGTCCTCGTCCACAAAGTACTCGACATGTTCGGATGTTCCATCGCGCACACGCCCGGGCGATGGCGAATGAATCTGCACCTGGCCGTTGGCGACGGCGTGGTCGAGAGAAGAATCGTTGCTGTCGTTCCGCAGGAACGCGCGGATCTCCTTGGCCTTTACGTCCATATTCGAACGTTGCAGGATGGCGCCGCCGGTGTACTCCGCTATCCGCTGATTGTCGTCGTACGACAACTCGGGCGCCTTCACAATAGTAAACACGCGAGGGGCTGGAGTGGTTGCAGGTTTCTTGGGATCTTTCTCTTCGGAATCGTCATTGTCCTTGGCTTTATCCAGCAACTGGCTGATCACGTGTCCATGCGCTTTGAGCAAGCCATTGTCGCGGTCAATCTCCACCACTTCCCCCTCCAGCCGGTTGGCGCCCTGCCAGAGGACTGCATTCCCTTCATAGCGGATCTGGAGATTGTTGTCTTTAGAAATCATCTTCTTGGCCCTGGCGTGGAGCGGCTCATTTTCGTCCAGCATTCCGCCGCCGGAATCCTTTTTGTCCGGGTCCTGGTCCTTACTCTTGTCCTTGCCTTTGTCCGGGGTCTTCTCAGTGGCCTTGCCTGAGTTCTTTCCCTTAGCCTTGGTCTTGTCAGCACTCTTATCCGTTGTATTGCCGGTCTCCTCATCCTTGCTCTTATCGGGCATGCGCGTGGAAGTTACGTTGCCCTCCGCGGTAAAGTCGCCGGAGTTTTGTTCCATCAGGATCTTGTCGGCATCGGCCGAGCCGGTGCTGTCCCAAATGCGAGCCTTGCCGGTGAGATCGATGCGGTTGTTGGGTTGATCCAGGAAGGCGCGATCCGCCCGGGCCTTGCGGTCGCCGGCTTCGTAGCGAAAATCGTTGGCTTGCTCCAGTTTATCGAGCTGGGAAGAATTCGGCAAGAATGTCGCGAACAGGTCCTTGCTCCACGTCAACGCGGGCGCGGGCGTTTCCTTCGCGTCTTTCGGTTTGGGCTTTACGGTTCGCGTGGACGCTGCGGTGGCGCGAAAAGACTGGATCTGGTTCTTGGGTCCGTAGGCAATCGCAATATTCTCGCCGTTCATCCAGCGATGCGGCTTGTCCGGACTATTGGGAATGAACTCGAGCGCGCCCGGCGACTGCGTGGTCACCGACTCAATGTCCTGACCGCCCTCCCGCATCTTCGTCACAATGACATCGCTCTTCAAGATCCGCGTGTCCGCCGGATCAGCGCCGGGTTTATTTATGGGCTTGGACTCTACCATGCTGTTGCCCCTGGCCAGCGCCATCTGCAGAATGCTATCCACCGTCGACGTATCGAAGGTCAACTCCACGCGGTCCGCTGTCATGGTGGTAACGGCTGTATCGGCTGTCGAAACCAGCTTGGCCTGCTCCACTCCAGTGATCTTCTGGATCTGATTGTCGTCGTTGAAGTCGATACTGAGATAACGCGCCGCGTATTCCAGATTGCGGTTGGGGCGCTGATCGGTACCGTGAGCCTGTTCTGTATCCACTTTCTTGATCTGCCCATGATCGAGCATGACTACGGCCGGCCCGGCGTTCAACGTCAAGGTATCGCGCGTCAGCCTGGACCAAGGCGAGAGCACAACCTTTCCCTCTTTTTCGCTGTAGCCCACCTGGCCGCCTTCGATCTTCATGGGGACCGAATTCGGATTGGTACCGCGCCAGATCATTGACACCTGGCTACGCATCTCCAACTCTCCCGTGGATGGATCGTAATTCGCGCCCACGGCTTGTCCTTCACCGCGGTCGAATTTAAAAGTCGCCAGACGATCGGTGTAGGCTTTGCCGGTTTTGATCTCTACGTGAACGCCGGAGGATTTGATGGCCATCAGTTTTCCGGGGGGCGGCGGCGGCTGATCGAGCGGCACCTTCATGGTGATCTCCACTTCGCCTTCCGAGTAGAGCATCCCGGAATTCAAATCGGCTTCGGCCTTGGCGCTGGTGACGTGGTTATACTGCTTGCTGTCTTTGTCCTGTATGTCGAGAGTGACTCCGGATAGATACTGCTTTCCCTCCACCTCACGCAAATCATCGGCGTGGAGCGTGACTACAGTCTTCTGATTGGAGGTATGCGTGTACTTCCATTCGCGCGCTGTCCCCACTGTTCCAGGTGGCAGCGCTGCAGGTTTGGCGGGAGCATTGCGCGCCTGTTGTTGCAACCGCGCGTAGTAGGTTGCACCCAGTCCCGCTAGAATTGCCAGAAAGGCCACGAGGAACAAAGGCCGCACGTGTCGCATCGATACTTCCAGCATAAATGAAAACCGAGCCGCGACCGGAAGGAAGCGTGACGAAAACAGCAAAGGGGGAGGGCACTGCTGACGCTCCCGAGTAGTAACGCTCCGGAAGTTACATAAATATTTGGCTTAGTATCAATAGTTTACAATCAAATATTGTCACTCCTCGATCGACTCTGCTAATATGATTGAGGCGAACGTGATACCGTTCGCCAGTCAGCAACAATTAATCAACATTCAAGCTAGGAGGTTCCAAGTATGAATATTCGACCGCTCTATGACCGCGTGGTGGTCAAACGGATCGAGGAGAAAGAGAACAAAATCGGCGGCCTGTTCATTCCCGATTCGGCCAAAGAGAAGCCGCAGGAAGGTGAAGTGGTGGCCGTTGGAAAAGGCAAGCGCCTGGAAGACGGAAAGCTGGTGGCCATGGATGTGCAGAAAGGCGACCGCATCCTGTTCGGCAAATACTCCGGCAGCGAAATCCGTTTGGACGGCGAAGAGTACATGATCATGCGCGAGGATGAGATCCTCGGAATTTTGGAAGGCGCCACCAAGACCGCGAAGGTAGCGTAAGAGCACTTTTGACTTTTAAGGAGAAATAAGAATGCCAGCAAAACAGATTGTATATAGCGAAAATTCCCGCCAGGCGATTCTGCGCGGCGTCAACCAGTTGGCTGACGCGGTGAAAGTCACGCTTGGTCCCCGGGGCCGCAACGTAGTTCTTGAGAAAAAGTTCGGCGGCCCAACCATCACCAAGGACGGTGTCACCGTCGCAAAAGAAATCGAACTGAAGGACCCGCTCGAGAACATGGGCGCGCAGATGGTGCGCGAGGTAGCTTCGAAGACCTCCGATACCGCCGGCGACGGCACCACCACCGCAACGATTCTCGCGCAGGCGATTTTCCGCGAAGGCGTGAAGGCTGTGGCCGCGGGAGCGAACCCGATGGCTCTGAAACGCGGCGTCGAGAAGGCTGTGGAAGTAATCGTGGAAGATGTGAAGAAGCTGTCCAAGCCGGTTTCGGGTGAAATGATCGCCCAGGTTGGAACCATTTCGGCCAACGGCGACACCACCATCGGCAACATCATCGCCGAGGCGATGAAGAAGGTCGGCAAGGACGGCGTCATCACTGTCGAAGAGTCGCGCACCATGGTCACCGAGCTACAGACGGTGGACGGCATGCAGTTCGATCGCGGCTATCTCTCGCCCTACTTCATCACCGACCCGGACCGCATGGAGTGCGTGCTGGAAGATCCCTACATCCTGATCCATGAAAAGAAGATCAGCAACATGAAGGACCTGCTGCCGCTGCTCGAACAGATTGCCCGCGCCGGAAAGCCGCTGCTGGTAATCGCCGAGGAAGTGGAAGGCGAAGCGCTGGCCACTCTCGTGGTAAACAAGCTGCGCGGCACGTTGAATGCATGCGCGGTGAAAGCACCTGGCTTCGGCGACCGCCGCAAGGCCATGCTGGAGGACATCGGTGTCCTGACCGGCGGCCAGGCCATCTTCGAAGAAACCGGCATCAAGCTGGAAGGCGTGCAATTGAAGGACCTGGGCCGCGCCAAGCGCGTGACCGTGGATAAAGACAACACCACCATCGTCGATGGCGGCGGAACGCAGAAGACGATTGAAGCGCGGATCAAGCAGTTGCGCTCTCAGATCGAAGAGACCACCAGCGATTACGATCGCGAGAAGCTGCAAG
>Ga0187851_10003150_pt1 | contig 14069 bp, 15 predicted proteins | sample June2016WEW_6_10_FD_132997 | JGI IMG/M metagenome (GOLD analysis project Ga0187851, IMG submission 132997) | Peatland microbial communities from SPRUCE experiment site at the Marcell Experimental Forest, Minnesota, USA - June2016WEW_6_10 | ecosystem: Environmental > Terrestrial > Soil >...
GCCCATGGGCTGGCCGGCGAAAGCGAAGAACTCGGGAAACTGGTGGCGCGTTACCAGATCCGCCAGACCAAGGACGACCCGCTGCGCGCGGAACTGAAGAAGGCGGCGCCGCACGCCTTCCGCGAGGCGACGAAGACGGCCGCGCCCACGACGCCGACGCGCGCCAGGCCCGAGCCGATCCGCCGGGCGGCGGTCAAGGCCGCCGTTAACGCGCCGGCGACGCAGGCCGCCGCAAGCGGCGGCGCGGACGACAACTGGCAGGAGTTCTGATTTCGGCGCCCCGGACCTCCGGGGCGCGTCTTCACTCCGGCTGGTGTCCGCCGCTCAGCGGCACGAACGGAATGATCGCGCCGCCGAAGATGTCCGAACGGACGACCTTCATCTCGCCGTCGGGGCCGACCTGCTTGACCGCCTTGAGGATGCGCTGCGCGCCGGGCGGCCCGACCGGAATGACCATCGTCCCGCCCGGCTTGAGCTGCTGCAGCAGCGGCGGCGGGATATGGTCGATGCCGCAGGTGACGATGATCTTGTCGAACGGCGAGGCCATCGGCAGGCCGTAGTAGCCGTCGCCCTGGCTGGTCTGGATGCTGGCGAATTCGCGATAGCCGCGGCCGATCAGCCGGTCGTAAACGCCGCGCGTGCGCGCGGCCAGTTCGGGAATGATCTCGATCGTCCACACCGCGCTGGTCAGGTAGGTCAACAACGCCGACTGGTAGCCGGAGCCGGTGCCGACCTCGAGCACCCGCTCGCCCGGCTTGAGGTCGAGCGCGCTGGTCATCCGCCCCATCGTGCCGGGCGGGGTGATCGTCACGCCGAAGCCGATGTCGAGATAATGGCCGACATAGGCCTGGTCGCGGTCCGCCGGCAGGACGAATTCCTCGCGCGGCGTGAACAGGAACGCGCGCTTGTCGGCCGGCGTCCACAGGTCGTTGAACTTGAGCACTTCGAGATAGCGGTCCCAGCGGCGACCGAGGATGACCGGGTCTTCGCCGCGATGGGTCTGCATCCAGGCGATGAAGTCGCCGCGCGAATTCATCGGCGGCCACAAGTCGGGCTGGAACGGGCTCGGCGGATCGGCGAGCGCCGGCGTCACCAGCGACGCCGCCGCGCCGATGAGAAATTCGCGTCTCAGCATGCCGACCTCCGCAGCGTCGCGCCCTCGGGCCGCAGTCGAGAGGACCGGTCGGCCGAATCGGCGGCGAAAAGACGATTGAAACGCGCACGCGTGACGCACGCGGCGCGGTGAAGGTCTCGCCCAGCCGCGCGCCGGCGTCAATCGCCCTCGCCCGCCCGCGACAACGTCTTCGTCAGAAATCGGCGCAATTCGCCTTCGGCGCGCGCCGCCGCGGCGCCGTCGTAGGCGAAATGCATGCCCAGAACGACCCGGCCGCCGGCGGAGGCGGGATCGTCAAACAGATGACCGGCGCCGGGCAGAACGACCAGCCTAGCCACGCTCGGCGGCTGGGCAGCGACGAAGGTGCGACAATCCGCGGCCGGCGTCACCGAATCGGCCGCGCCGACGACGACGAGGGTCGGAACCGCGAGCGCCTCGCCCTGGCGGTTGGCGCAGGGCGGGTAATAGGCGGCGGCGGCGCGCAGGCGCAACCCACGCGGCGGCGACGCGGCGAGCGTGAGCGCGACGTCGCCGCCCTGAGAGAAGCCGATCACGGCGAGGCGCCTCCCGTCGACGAACGGCTGACGGGCGAGGAAAGCCAACGCCGCCGCCGCGTCGGCCGGGCCGACGGGAAAATCGACCGAACAGGTCTCGGCGAGGCCGCGCGGCGCGAACTCGTCGACGAACAGCGCGACATAGCCCCAGCTCGCCAGCGTCGCGGCGAAAGCGGCGCGGTTGTCAGGCAGGCCGAGGCAGGAGTGGATGAGCGCGATCGCCGGGAACGGGCCTGCGCCGGCGGGCGCGGTCAGGTAGCCGGTCAGCGGGCCAGCGGCGGGCGGCGGCGCCGGATCGGCGACGACCACGCGCCGTTCGGCGGCCGAGGCCGCGCCGGCGAGCGCGAGGACGGCGAGCGCCGCGAAGGCGAGAATGCGGCGGATGAACGAAGTCACGAGGGGCGCTCCTTGCGCTTCAAACACCACGCCGCGCCGTCGAGATTTCGTCAAGCGCTCTCAGCTCCAGGCAAGCCAGGCGGTTGCGAAGGCGAGCGTGACGAGGGTCGGCGGCTCGCCTTCGGCCGCAGATCACGCCAACGAGAAGAGCCGCCCCCTTCGCAGGGAGCGGCTCTTCCATTGTCGCGACCACGCAGAGATCGCTCGAGGGTTCAGGAACGCCTAGCGTCTACGATGCGCGGTAAACCTGCGCACGGACAATGTTCCAGGCCCCGCCAGACTCGCATGGCGATTGACAATGAGACACTGGATCACCTCCTTTCTTGTAGTTGACGACCCGAACGAGAATAAGGCGATTCGTCTGATTTGAAAGCTCGGAATGCGGGCGCCGGCGCCTTGCTTATAGGTCCGCTGCCGCGCCTTTAGGCCGCCGCCTTGGCGACCGCGGCGCAGACGTCGTCGACCAGGGCGTCGACCAAAGCGCGATCGTCGGCCTCGGCCATCACCCGGATCACCGGCTCGGTGCCGGACGGGCGCACGACCAGGCGGCCGTGATCGCCGAGCTTCGCCGTCGCGGCGGCGATCGTCTTCAGCACCGATTCGTCCTCGAGCGGCCGGCCGCTCTTGAATCGGACGTTGCGCAGCACCTGCGGCAGCGGCTCGAAGCGCCGGCACACTTCGCTGACCGGCCGGCCCTGCTTGTGGACGACCGCCAGCACCTGCATCGCGGCGATCAGGCCGTCGCCGGTGGTCGAATGGTCGGTCAGGATGATGTGGCCCGACTGCTCGCCGCCGACGTTGAAACCCTTCTCGACCATGCGCTCGAGCACATAGCGATCGCCGACGGCGGTGCGCTCGAGCACGAGGCCGCGCTCGGCGAGCCGGCGCTCGAGGCCGAGATTCGACATCACGGTGGCGACGATGCCGGGCTTGGCGAGGCGGCCGTCGGCCTGCCAGCTCTCGGCGACGACGGCGAGGATCTGGTCGCCGTCGACGACATGGCCCTTTTCGTCGACGATGATCATGCGGTCGGCGTCGCCGTCGAGCGCGACGCCGACGTCGGCGCGCATCTCCCTGACCTTCTGCGCCAGCGCCTCGGGCGCAGTCGAGCCGACTTCGTGGTTGATGTTGAGGCCGTCCGGCTCGACGCCGATCTTGATCACTTCCGCGCCGAGCTCCCACAGCGCCTCCGGCGCGACCTTGTAGGCGGCGCCGTTGGCGCAATCGACCACCACCCGCAGGCCGTCGAACGAGACGTCGCGCGGCAGCGTCCGCTTGGCGTATTCGATGTAGCGCGCGGCGACGTCGTCGATGCGCTTGGCGCGGCCGAGCTCGGGCGATTTGGCGAGCCGGCCGGCGAGATCGTCGTCGATCAGCGCTTCGATGTTCGCCTCGATCTCGTCCGACAGCTTGAACCCGTCGGGCCCGAACAGCTTGATGCCGTTGTCCTCGTAAAGATTGTGGGAGGCCGAGATCATCACGCCGAGATCGCAGCGCATCGACCGGGTCAGCATCGCCACCGCCGGCGTCGGCGTCGGGCCGAGCAGCAGCACGTCCATGCCGACCGAGGTGAAGCCGGCGACCATCGCGTATTCGATCATGTAGCCGGAGAGGCGGGTGTCCTTGCCGATGACGACGCGGTGGCGATAGTCGCCGCGCTGGAACAGCAGGCCCGCCGCCTGACCGACCTTCATCGCCAGATCGGCGGTGATCTTGGCGTTGGCGCGGCCGCGAATGCCGTCGGTGCCGAAATACCTGCGCGCCATGGCCAAACCCCCGGGTCGACTTGCGGATTGCTCCCATAGCCGATTATCCGACCCGGCTCATTCAAAAATCGTTGCCAACCATGAACGCGCGCGTCATCGCCGCCCGGCGCCGGCGGGCGGCGTAACGCCTTGGCGGGTGGCTAAGCGAGCGGAAACGCCCGGCTTCAGGCCTTGGCGGGCTGCTTGATCGCGACGCCGGCCTCGGTCAGCATCGCCTGCAACTCGCCCGACTGGAACATCTCGCGCGCAATGTCGCAGCCGCCGACGAACTCACCCTTGACGTAAAGCTGCGGGATCGTCGGCCAATTGGCGAACTCTTTGATTCCCTGGCGGATTTCGGCGTCTTCGAGCACGTTCACGCCGACCACTGGCGCGCCGAGATGGTCGAGAATCTGCACCACCTGGCCGGAGAACCCGCACTGCGGAGACTCGGGCGTGCCCTTCATGAACAGCACGACGGGGTTCTCGGAAATCAGCTTCTGGATGCGCTCTTGGACGTTCGCCATGACTCCGACCTTTCCACAACGGGGGTCAAGGCCCCGTCTTCCCGTCATTCATATAGAGCAGCCCGGCGCGCCTCGCCAGCCTTCAGCCGCCAGTCGCGCTCATGTGCCGGTCGGTCGAAGCGTGGCTGCCGGCGCGGGCGACGACGAAGTCGTGGCCCTTGGGCTTGCGCTGGATCGCGGCGCGGATCGCCGCCTCGAGCGCCTCGTCGCTCTCCGAGCGGCGCAGCGGGGCGCGCAAGTCGGCGGAATCCTCGCGGCCGAGGCAGAGATAGAGCCGACCGACGCAGGTGACGCGGACGCGATTGCAGCTTTCGCAGAAATTGTGGGTCAGCGGCGTGATGAAGCCGAGCCGGCCGCCGGTCTCGGCGACGTCGTCATAGCGCGCCGGGCCGCCGCTCGCATGCGCCGACGCCGTCAACGTGAAGCGCCGCTCGAGCGCCGCGCGCAAGTCGGTCAGCGGCAGGAATTGATCGAAGCGGTCGCGCTCGACCGCGCCGAGCGGCATGACTTCGATGAAGGTGAGGTCGAAGCCGCGGCCGTGCGCCCAGGCGACGAGGTCGGGCGCCTCGCCGTCGTTGAAGCCCTTGAGCGCCACCGCGTTGATCTTGACCTTCAGGCCGGCGGCTTGCGCCGCGTCGATCCCCGCCATCACCTTGTCGAAGTCGCCCCAGCGCGTCACGGTGCGGAACTTGTCGGGATCGAGCGTGTCGAGCGAGACGTTGATCCGCCGCACGCCGCAATCGGCGAGCTCAGAAGCAAAGCGGGCGAGCTGCGAGCCGTTGGTGGTCAGCGTCAGCTCGTCGAGCGCGCCGCTGTCGAGATGACGGGAAAGCGCGCGGAACAAGGTCATGATCCCGCGCCGGACCAGGGGCTCGCCGCCGGTGACGCGCAGCTTGCGCGTCCCCATCCGCACGAAGGCCGCGCACAGCCGGTCGAGCTCCTCGAGCGACAGCACATCCGGCTTGGGCAGGAAGGTCATGTCTTCCGACATGCAATAGACGCAGCGGAAGTCGCAGCGGTCGGTGACCGAAACGCGCACGTAACTGATCGCCCGGCCGAAAGGATCGACCAGCGCCGGCGCGGCCGTCGGGACGTGCGCGTTCATGGCGCAACGATAGCCGCCTACAGCAGCGAAAGAAAGGCGAGGCGCGCCGGCGGCGCGCGCGCGGACCCTTATTGCTCGACGATCACCTTGGCGCCGACGCTGGCGCGGCCGTAGAGGTCGGTGACGTCGTCGTTGGTCATGCGGATGCAGCCGGACGACACCGCTTGCCCAATCGTGTCGGGCTCATTGGAGCCGTGGATGCGGTACTCCGAGTAGCCGAGATACAATGCGCGAGCTCCGAGCGGGTTTTCGATGCCGCCAGCCATGTGGCGCGGCAGATCAGGCCGGCGCAGCAGCATCGGCGCCGGCGGCGTCCAATCCGGCCACTCGCGCTTGTTGGCGACGAAGGTGACGCCCGACCAGGTGAAGCCGGGGCGCCCGACGCCGACGCCATATTTCAACGCCTGATGATCCGACAGGACGAAATAGAGCCGCCGCTCCCGGGTCGAGATGATGATGGTGCCGGGCGCGTAGGGACCGTCGTAGTTCACGGTCTGGCGCGGAACCGGCGAAGCGAGCGGCCGCGAATCGGCCTGGAAGTTGGGCGTCGGCGAAGCCGGAATCGCCAAAGCGACCGAGGCCGCCGTCAGCGCCCATCCGGCGGCCAGGCCGGCGAGAAACAATGCAGAACGGCGCATGTACGTCCCCCGTCGTCAGAAGCGCGGTCCGCCGATCGAAGCCGCAACAGCGACTCGCGCAGCGTAAGACAATCCTAGAACCACGCCAATCGCGCAATCATTCGCCGCCGAATTTGCGCCGCCGCGGCAAAAATACGTCCGCAGCGTTGCCGCTGCGCCACAGTGCGAACCCCGGCGGCCGGGATGGTGGGCGATACAGGGTTTGAACCTGTGACCCCTCCCGTGTGAAGGGAGTGCTCTACCACTGAGCTAATCGCCCTTGAGCCGCGGGCGCTCCGTTTACGGCCGCCCAAGCGGGCGAGTCAAGGCGCGGCGCGCTTCCGGCGCCGTGTCGAGCAGCGCGGCGGCGGCGTCGAACACCGCGTCGAAATGCGACACGACGCGATCGGGGCCGAGCTCGGCGACCGGAACGTCGGTGTAGCCGTAGTCGACGCAGATCACCGGCGCGCCGGCGGCGCGCGCGATCGCGACGTCGGTCTTCGAATCGCCGACCATCACAGCGCGCTCGAGCGCGCCGCCGGCGGCGCGGACCGTCTCGACGAACGGCCTCGGGTCGGGCTTGCCGATTCCGAACGTGTCTTGGCCGCAGACGAAGGCGAAGCGGTCGAGGACGCCGAGCTTGCCGAGCAGCAGCTTCGACGATTTCTCCATCTTGTTGGTGCACACCGCGAGGCGCCAACCGGCGGCGGCGCAGCGATCGAGGCCGGCGACGACGCCAGGATAGAGCGTGGTCCCGTCGGCGATATGGGCGTTGTAGTGGGCGAGAAAATCGACGAACAGGCGCTCGAGCGTCGCCGCGTCGATCGCGCGGCCGGCCTCGGCAAAGCCGCGCTGGATCAGCGCGCGGCCGCCGGCGCCGAGCAGGCGGCGCGCCGCGGCGACCGGCAGCGGCGCGACGCCCTCGCGCGTCAGCACGAAGTTCAGCGCCCCCATCAGGTCGGGGGCGGTGTCGGCGAGCGTGCCGTCGAGATCGAAAACCAGGGTGGCGGCGGCGGACACGTTCGGCTCCTCAATCGTTCCAGAAATCCGGTTCGGCGGGGCAAAGCGCGCCGCCGAGGCGCAACGGCGCGATGCGGCGCGCGAGCCCGTCGGCGCCGGTCTCGACCGCGACGCCGCACAGCGTCGCCTCGCCGCCGGCCGGCTCGAAGCGGCTCGAGGGAATGCGGCGGGTGAAGCGGCGCAGCGGCTCCTCCTTGTCCATGCCGATCACCGAATCGTAGTCGCCGGTCATGCCGACTTCGGTGATGAAGCCCGAGCCGCCGGAGAGGATGCGCGCGTCGGCGCTCGGCACATGCGTGTGGGTGCCGACGACCAGGCTGACGCGACCGTCGACGAAAAGGCCGAACGCCTGTTTCTCGCTCGTCGCCTCGGCATGGAAATCGACGACGCTCGCGTCGCAGCCGATCCCGAGCGGGCAGGCGGAAAGCTCCTGCTCGATGCGTTGGAACGGATCGTCGAGCGCGTCCATGAACACGCGGCCGAGCAGGTTGATCACCAGCACCCGCGCGCCGGCCGCGGTCTCGAAGACGTTGGCGCCGCGCCCGGGCGTGCCGGCAGGGTAGTTGGCGGGGCGAATCAGCCGCGGCTGGCGCTCGATGAACACCAGGGCCTCGCGCTGATCGAAGGCGTGGTTGCCGAGCGTGATCGCGTCGACGCCAGCGGCGAGGCACTCCTCGCAGATCGTCTCGGTGATGCCGAAGCCGCCGGCGGCGTTCTCGCCGTTGACGACGACGAAATCGAGCCGCCAGCGCGCGCGTAAAGCCGGCAGGCGGTGAATCAGCGCCGTGCGTCCGGCGCGGCCGACGATGTCGCCGATGAACAGCAGCCGCATCAGCCGCGGCCTCTGGCGTCGATCCACTCGCGCTCGGTGAGGATGAAATCGAGCCGTTGGTCGTGCGGCTCGTCAGGGGCGGCGGCGATCTCCGACACCGAATAGGCGACGCCGACGGCGCGGATCGGCCCGCTCGCGCGCAAGCGCATGAGCGCGCGGTCGTAAAAGCCGGCGCCGTAGCCGATGCGATGGCCGCGCCGGTCGAAGGCGGCGAGCGGCACGAACAGCAGATCCGGTTCGACCAGGGGGGCCGCCGCGCCGGGCTCGGGCGCGCCCAACGCGCCGCGCAAGAGCGGTTCGCCCGCCCGCCACAGGCGGAAGGCGAGCGGCGCCGAGCGGCCGCTCGCGACCGGCAGCGCGGTGGCGAAGCCATGCGCCTGCAAGGCGGCGATGAGCTGCCGGCAATCGGGCTCGTCGCGGATCGGCGAGAAGGCGGCGACGATTCGCGGCCGCCAGCGCCGCGCCCATTCGAGGCCGACGGCGGCGAGCCGCCCGCTCAGCGCGGCGCGCGTCGCCGGATCGACATCGCGGCGGCGAGCGAGCGCCTGACGGCGCAATGCCGACTTGGGATCGCCGGACTTGAGATCGCCGGACTTGGGATCGGCTGCGGCAAGAGGCATGGTCGCGATCGAATTGCCGATCCGGAAGAGAGAAGCGCGGGGCCGAGAAGGCCGTTGGACGGAGATCCCGGGCGCCTACGTAAGTAGGTGGGCGCCGTGTGTCCAAGCCCACGGGCGAGGATAGGGACAGCTCCCATTGGGATCGTACGGCCCCGAGGAATATGGTCCTGACAAACCCCCCAGCTCCGCAGCCTCCTACTTAGGCGCTGGCGAGCCGAATGGCTAGGGCGGCGGCGCTATGGCTCTGCGCCTCCTGCTCGTCACGCCCGTCCCGGAGTTGATTCGGGCGTCCAGGCGGCGGCGATCGCTCGGCGCCGTCAAGTCTCGCGCCTTGACCCGTCAAATTTCGTCAAGTTTTGTCAAGCGGCGTCAAGTTTTGTCAAGCTTCGTCAAGGCTTTCCTTGACAGGGCCGCGGGCGATTTCAAAGGCTTGCGGCGCCACGGGTTGACAAATGGGCCTCAGCGAAAATGTCCTGCCGCGTGACCGCCGCCGCTTCGAGCGGAGGCGCCTCGGCGACCTGAGATTCATGATAGGCCGGGTTCGGCAATTCGCGAAGACTTTGTCGGAGCCGCAATGACGAGGCATGACGAGGACAGGATGCGAATTCCCGATTGCCGCCCCACGACCTTACGCGAGTCGCGCGACCGGGCGGCGACGGGCGCCGCAGCCTCGACCGGCGCCGGCGCGGTGGCCGGCGCCGCAGGGCGAAGTTCGACAATCTAAAAGGAAATAACGGGCGTGTCACCGTAATCCCGTAATCCCACTCAAATCGCCTGTCTCACCTTAGGGGCGCAGCACACCAGTTTGGCCCGCAATCGCTGCGCCGCTGCGCTGTCGCCGTCTTGCGGAGGCGACGATGGCGATGCCGGCGAGCATCATCAGCATTCCGACAATGAGCCAGAAATCCATCTTCTCCCCGGTGACGCAGGCCGAAACAGTGAGCCCCACAATGGGCACAGCGAGCAATGCGTTGGAGGCGGTGATCGCCGAGAGACGACGGTTGGCTTCCACGACCGCCCAGTAGGCGAAGGCTGTGGCGAGAACGCCAGTGTAGAGCGTGGTCATCCAGAACGCGGGACCGAAATCGCCTGGCGCCGGACCGTCGACCGCTAAGGCCGCGATCACCAACGGCGCCGCCGCGAGCAGCATCTGCCAGGGAGCGAGTTCGAGCGGACTCGCCTGCCAGCGATGGCCACGGATGTGGACAATGCAGATCGACCAGGCGATCGCCGCCAGCATCAGCAAAATCTGGCCGAGCACCATTTGCCGGTCGCTCCAGTCGAGCGAGGTCGGGCTGAAGAGAAGCGCCATGCCGGCCAGTCCGAGAAATGTTCCGCCCAAGGCGCGCGCCGTTGGACGCTCGCCCAGAAGCATGGCTAATGGAACGACCCAGAGCGGCGTCGTGTAGCTGAGCACCGAGGAGCGCCCGGGCGGAACAAAACGCAGTGCAAATATGACTAGCGTGGCGTTGGCCAGCATGTGCAGCAAGCCGACGCTGACGACGATCGGAAGATCATTCCGAGGCGGCAACCGCACACCCCCGCGCGCCGCTAGGACGGCGAACATCGCCGCCGCTCCGAGTGTAAAGCGCAGCGCGGCGATCCACAGCGGCGTGGAGTGCCCGAGCGCCAGCTTCATCACCGTCCAATTCGCGCCCCAGCAAGCAATGGCGCAACCCAGCAGTAGAACATCACGAACCCGAAGCGGCGCAGCAGTGCCCATCGCGAAAAAATGCCTCTCCGAAAGCCGTCGTCGCCTCGCCCACGGCGCAATTATACCAAGTCACGCAGGATTACGGTGACACGCCCGATTACGCGATTACGGTGACACGCCCGTCAATTTCCTTTTATCGTCCGCCGACTGAGGCGACCAGCGCCTCGACAGCGCGGCCCGCCTGCGGCGCCAAGCGATCGCCGCCAACGATGCGATGGGCGCCGGCGAGCGACCGCCGACCCCGCTCACCGCCGCGCGAACTTGACGTCAACCGGCTTGCTGTCGGCGGCGCGAGCGTAGAGGGTCAGGGCGATCGTCGCTGGCGCCTTGGAATCGGCGAAGGCGGCGAGGATCTGCGCGACCATCCCCTTTTCCGGCCTCAGCTCGGCGCCGTCGACCGCCGAAACTTCCATGCCGACGAGGGCCTTCTGCTTCGCCAATGCGCAGTTCGGCGTTCCCGCGGCGCAATCGGTCAGCACGACGACCTGCTCGGTCTTCTGGTAGTGCGGGCCGTTGGCCGGGCCGAATTCGACCTGGACCGACTGAATCCTGAAGGAGAGGCCGCCGGCGTCGCCGAGCGGCGGCCCGCGGTCGGGCGTCGGCGCGATGTCGGCCCAGGCGATCGAAACGATCAGCGGCGCGGCGAAGGCGGCGGCGAGAATTCTCAGGCGCATTTCATCCTCCTGTCGAAACCGACGATTCCGCCGGCGGCGGCGCGCTCGCCTCGCGGATCGCTTCGTTTTCAAGCGTCGAAGCGGGATCGAGCGCCGCGTCGAGCACGGCGCGATGCAGCGACCAGCCGGCGGGATCGTCGAGCCAGCCGAACTGGCCGTTGGGATTGACTTCGAGAAAGGTCGGCTCGCCGTCGCCGCTCAAGAAATCGAGCCGGCCGTACCGCAGGCCGAGGCGGCGCATGGTGGCCTCGACCCGCGCGGCGAAGCCGGGCGGCGTCGCCCAAACCCGCCAGGCGTCGGCATGGGCGCCGACGCGCGTGCGCCAGTCCTCGACGCCGAGCTCGGCGCGGGTTTGCTCCATCTCGAAGGCGAAGATCCGCCCGGCGACATAGAGCGCGGTCGCGTCGCGCGTTCCCGGCGCGATCGCCTGGGTCAGCCACGGCCAATCTGGCGACAGGCTCTCGGCGTCGACCGACTGAACGTAGATCTGGCGGTCGCGCTCGGGGCCGAGCGGCTCGGTGGTGAGGCGCTTGACCATCCGCCGGCCCGCCGGCAGCCGCACGCCCCAACCCATGGTCCATTCGGGGACGGCGAAGAATTCGCCGGCGACGCGCATCTGCGCCAGCCTGCCGACCCGCCGCGGGCCGTTGGGCTCGATCAGCCGCAGCAGCCCTCGCGCCCGCGCCCATTCGGCGATCTCGCGCATCAGCGCGTGCAGCTCGGCTTCGGTCGCTTCGCGCGCCTGCGGGTCGCCGCCGACCCAGCCCGCCGTTTCGCGTAGTGACGGGCGACGCCACAGGCAGGCCGTGAGCGCCTGCGACGCCGCGACGCGGCCGGACGGATCGGCGAAGGCGAATCCGTCCGGCGTCCAGGCGAAGCGATAGCGCGCCCACAGGTCGATGTTGAAACGGAAAACGGATTGGCCGCGTTCGGCGCACAGGCCGACGAGCACGTCGGCGGTTTCATCGAGGCTGTTGGTCAGCAGGAGCAGCATCGGGGCCGACCGCGACGCGGCCGGCGCGATCAGTCGAAGCCGCAGTCGGGCACGTGATCCTGGCCGTTGTTGGTTTGCGCCATCACCGTGTTGCAGTGCGCGGTGCCGTCGGCGACCGACAGGCCTTTCGCGCCGCCGCCCTGCTGCAGGCGCCAGTCGTAGGGCGCGCCCGTGAGACTGACGAGCGGCGGCCGCACCGCCAGTGAGGCCGGCGTGACGTCGCCGACGGCGGGCGCGGAGATCGCGGACAAAACGAGCGCAGTCGCGGACGTCAACATTTCTGCCTCTCCCACAGGTCGCGAAGACTTCGATCCCAAGTTCGGGGCCGCCTGACGCCAGCGGCGCGCCTCCATCGCGGCGCTGTATTTTACCGCCGCGCGACGGCGACGCGCAAGGACGCGCCGCCCGCATTCTCGGGCTCGAAGTCGATTTCAATGGCGGCCGGCGCGGCTTCGTCGCGGAACGCGGCGACGATCTGCGAGCGCAGGGCGACGTCGGCGTCGAACGTCTTGCCGTCGAAGCCGACGACGCGACGGCCGATCAGCCCTTTGGCCTGCGCGAGGGCGCAGTTCGGCTTGCCGTCGACGCAGCCGACGAGCTCAGCGGTCGGATGGCTGGGCCGCGTGTAGTCGCGGGCGATGACCAGGAAGGTGAGATCGCCGGCGGTCACATCGATGAATTGCAGCGGCGGCGGCGCGATGTCGGCGCGCGCGGCCGCGAGCGTCGCGGCGAGCGCAAGGCCGATCGCGGCGAGTCGACGCATGCGCGAACCCCTTACCAAGCGCGGAAGCTTGTCCCATTGTGCCCCTGTCATCAGGACCTGTCCATGAGCGGTCCGGGTTCACATCATATGAGACGCGCGGACGAATGCAGATTTCTCCATTGTTTGCTTGGCGGAGCGAGGCGCGAGAGGAATTCGAAGTCAAGGATGCGTGAAACGCACCGCCTCCGGCGGCGGCCTTCCAGGCCGTCCTTGAGTTCGAATTCCTCTCGCGCATAATCGCCTCCAAGCCATCAATGGAGGGCTGGCGCCTAGGGCCAGCGCGAGTCTCACATCTCTCTGAGCCCAGACATGAGCGAAGCCGAAGCCTTGCTGATCTCGATGGCGATCGAGGGGCCGGTCGCCTTCGTTCTGGTCTCGCTCGCGCGCTGGCCGAACCGCGGGCCGCTGCACGCCGGCCTGGCGTCGATGGTCGCCACCGCCGTCACCCACCCGCAGATGTGGACGCTGGCGATCTGGTCCTACGGCCGCTTTCCCTACTGGCCGGCGATCCTTTCGATCGAGGCGCTGGTCGTCGTCGTCGAGGCGGCGCTGATCGCTTGGATGGCGCGGCTGACGCTCGCGCGCGCTGGCGCGGTGTCGCTGGTCGCCAATTCGGCGTCGTTCCTCATCGGGCTGTGGCTGACGGCCTAGGCGGCGCGCTGAAGGCCAAAGGCCGTAGGCGTCTTGTAGACGCGGTCGCTGACCGCGTCGGCTTCGGCCCATCCATCGCCAAGCGAGGCGCTTTGCGTCTGGCGCGGTCGGCGACCAAACGGAGTCACAGATCTTCGATCTCTGTCTGCGAGGTCCGCTGTGCCTGATCCGTGCTCGCCGTCAAGGCCAAGCCCGCTTTCGCGGGTCGCGCGTTTACGCGCGAGCCTTGACCGCTGCGCGCGGCTCAGGCTCTTGGCTTCCATGGTCTTTGCTGCGGGAAGCCGGCCCGGCGGGCCGGCTTCGCTCAGCAAAGATCATCGATGCACAACGCCGCATCGGAACGGCGCCGTCACCGCGAAGCGGGCGGAGCGCGGCGGAGCCGCCGCAAAGCGGCTTGACGGCGGCGGGCCGATGTGGCCGCCGGCCAACAAAGATGTGTGACTCCCCTAGGTCGGTGGCCGCGCCGACAACGCCCGACGCGCGACCCGCCGACGCAGCAAAAGCGGTTGCCGCGCGGCGCCGACGCTCTTATGTTGCGCCGCTTTCGAAATCCGGCCCGAGACTTAAGGAAACTCCGCCATGGCCTTCCTCGCCGACGTCCTCTCCCGCGTGAAGCCTTCCGCGACCATCGCGGTGACGCAGAAGGCGCGCGATCTGAAGGCGAAAGGCCGGCAGGTGATCTCGCTGTCGGTCGGCGAGCCCGATTTCGACACGCCCGACAACATCAAGGAGGCGGCGATCGC
>Ga0187851_10003151_pt1 | contig 14068 bp, 14 predicted proteins | sample June2016WEW_6_10_FD_132997 | JGI IMG/M metagenome (GOLD analysis project Ga0187851, IMG submission 132997) | Peatland microbial communities from SPRUCE experiment site at the Marcell Experimental Forest, Minnesota, USA - June2016WEW_6_10 | ecosystem: Environmental > Terrestrial > Soil >...
GATGCCGCGCTTTTTGAAGAGGCGCGTGAGCTCTTTCGAAATCTCCTCGTCTTCAACGGGAACGATGCGCGGCAGGAATTCGAGAATTGTGACTTCGGTGCCGAAGCTGCGGAAGATGGAGCTGAACTCGATGCCCACCGCGCCCGCACCGATGACGATGAGCGATTTGGGAACGCGGTCGAGGGAGAGGATCTCGATGTTGGTGAGAATGCTGGGGTCGGCTTTGAGGCCGGGGAGCATTTTGGCCGCGGATCCGCTGGCAAGGATGACATTTTTCGCCTTGACCTGGCTGGCGTGGCCACCTGCCGCGGTTACGTCGACGGTATGCACGCCAGCGTTGGCGGGTCCGGTGAGCTTTCCATAGCCGGCGATGACCGTGATCTTGTTCTTTTTCATCAGGAACTCGAGGCCCTTGACGTGCTTATTGATGATGGAGTTCTTGCGGTTGAGCACGGCGGCCCAGTCGAGCTGGGGCGTGCCGATGCCGGCGATGCCGAACTCCGCTGCGCTCTTCAGATGGTCCCAGAGCTCGGCATTGAACAGCAGCGCCTTGGTGGGGATGCAGCCGACGTGCAGGCAGGTGCCGCCAAGTTTTGGCGCGTTGTCAATGAGCGCAACTTTCAACCCGTACTCCGCTCCGCGAATCGCTGCTGTATAGCCGGCCGGGCCGCCGCCGATGATGGCTACGTCGTAGATGGTGTCTGGAATCGTCTCGGGCAAGGGAATCTCCGTTCCGGGGCGCACACAGGAAGAGCACGCGCCGTGTTGCAAAGTTCAGTTTAAAGGATGGTTGTTGGTTGCGGGACCCGGTTGGTGCCGGCCAAAGACATCAGGCGGGAATTGGGCCTAGATCGCAGCCTTAACCAGCGCGGCGGCAGCCTGCACGGCGTCCGCGTCGTTGCCGGAGGCCGCAATCCAGTGAACGTCAGGCTCGCGGCGAAACCAGGTGAGCTGGCGCTTGGCGTAGTTGCGGTGGCCTTGCTGCGCGGCTTTGATCGCGGCGTCGAGACTCATGGTTCCCGCAAGGACGGCTTTCGCCTGGCGGTAGCCGAGAGAGTCGAGTGCTTTGACCAGGCCGTAGCGGGCGAGGAGGGTGCTGGTTTCTTCAACAAGGCCTGCGGCAAACATCTGGGCGCAGCGGCGGTTGAGGGAGTCATAGAGCTGCTGCCGCGGTGGATTGAGCCCGATGCGCAAGAGTCGAAAGCCAGCGAGCGGGTCGCGCGCAAGGACCTGCGACATGGGATTGCGGCCGGCGAGGCAGACCTCGATGGCGCGAATCAGCTTTGGCGTGTCGTTGGCGTGAATGCAGTCTGCCGAGACTGGGTCCAGTTTGATGAGGAGGCGATGGAGCCAGCCCTCGCTGTGACGCTGCCTGCTGCGCTCAAGACGGTTGCGGAGTTCGTGCTGGCGCTGAGGGCCGGCAAACAGGCCATCGGTGAGCGCACGCAGATAGAGGCCCGTTCCGCCGGTCACAATGGGAAGCCTTCCCCGGCGGCTGATTTCGCGTAAGGCCGCGCGCGCCAAGCGGCTATAGTCTCCGGCGGTAAAGGGCTGGTCGGGATCGGCCACGTCGATGAGGTGGTGCGGCAAGCGCGTGCATTCTTCCGCTGTGGGTTTGGCCGAGCCCAAATCCATGCCGCGATAGACGGCAACGGAGTCGCAACTGACAATTTCGCCTCCGAATCGCTCGCCGAGGACAAGCGAGAGATCCGTCTTTCCGCTCCCCGTTGGGCCGAGCAGGATTACAGCCAAAGGTGCCGTTGCATGGTCCTGCGTGGCGAAGCCGCCTTTCGCCGTGCGCGGAGCAATCACGGGCGCCACCAGCCTATCGGAAAGATCCACGATGGATTGGTGTGCAGCAGAGCCCATCCGAGAATCACGACGGCCACGAGGATGAGTCCGAGAACCTGGTTACGGCGGTAAGTCCGCTGCTGCTGAGCTCGCCGCGCCTGTTCGGCAACCTGTTCGTTATACGGCTTGATGCGCGTTTCAACCATGGCGGATCTCGCTGGATTCACGGTGAGCCGCCAGGCGCGGGTCCACCACGCACAAGTATAGGGGAAGCGCAGATTGGATTTGTGGGAAGGGCGGATTGGCCCATTTACGCGGAGCGTTTGACTTGCACCCCCCGCATTGCCGACCATTAGCTTTTGGGCGTGTGGCAAGCCCGTTTGAAAGGTGCTCTCTTCATGAAAGTCTTGATCCTTGGTTCCGGAGGCCGCGAACATGCGCTTGCATGGGCGGTAAAGCGGAGTGAGCGGGTAACAGAGGTGGTTTGCGCGCCCGGGAATGGCGGCATCGCGCAGGTTGCGCGTTGCGTGCCTGTGAACCTGAAAGACGTGGAGGCCATGGTGAGTCTGGTTGAGGCGGAGCAGCCCGGCCTGACCATTGTTGGACCGGAACTGCCGCTCTCACTGGGAATTGTGGACGCGCTCCAGGAGCGGGGTCTGCGCGTCTTCGGCCCCACGCGCGCCGCCGCCATGCTTGAGACAAGCAAGGGATTTGCGAAACAGTTTCTGCAGCGGCATAACATTCCCACCGGCAACTTTGCCGTCTGCTCCAGCGTTGCCGAGGTGGAAAAGGCAATCGACTATTTTCACGCACCGATTGTGGTAAAGGCCGATGGCCTGGCCGCCGGCAAGGGCGTGATCATCTGCAGCTCGCGGCATACTGCGCAAGAGGCTGCTCAGGGGCTGTTCTCAGGCGAGCTTCTGGGTGAGGCGGCGGAACAGGTTGTGATCGAGGAGTTCCTCGAAGGCGATGAGGTGAGCTTCCTTTGCCTGAGCGACGGAGCGAACGTGGTGTCGCTGGTTCCCGCCCAGGACCACAAGCGCGTGGGCGAGGGTGACACGGGGCCGAACACCGGGGGGATGGGCGTTTACTCGACTGATGAGCTGCTGGAACCCGGCATGACCGAGTGGATCCTGAAGCACATTGCCGAACCCACGATTCGCGGCATGGCCGAGGAGAGCACGCCGTTTTCAGGCGTGCTTTACATCGGATTGATGATGACCGCGCGGGGCCCGCAAGTGCTGGAGTTCAATGCGCGCTTTGGCGATCCGGAGACGCAGGCCCTGCTGGTGCGATTGAACAGCGACCTGGTGGATGCTCTTGAAGCCGCAATCGACGGCCGGCTAGCCCAGACCCAGCTCAGCTGGAATCACGGTGCTTCAGCATGCGTAATCGCGAGTTCGGGTGGCTATCCGGGGAGCTACAAGACCGGCTTGCCTATTCTCGGCCTCGGGCCAGCGTCGCAGGTGCCTGGCGTCCAGGTGTTCCATTCGGGCACGACACTGGTGGGGGGCAAGCTGCACACAGCCGGGGGGCGTGTGCTGGGAATAACGGCCGCGGGCGACTCCCTGAAAGAGGCACTGGCGCGCGCGTACCAGGCGATTGCCGAGATTCATTTTGAAGGAATGTACTACCGGCGAGACATTGGCCACCGCGCCCTGAAGCCGAAGAACTGATCGCCGACAGGAGAAGCCATGAGTGTTGGAATCACCCTGGAGGAACTGCTGGCCTGGAACGACGAGGCCGCCCGCTACTGGAAAGCCCACCTGGAAGCTAACCCGCACCTGCTTGCGTTGCCCTGCGACATTGGCCCTGCCACCAGCGTGCAGGAGTTTGTGCGGCATATTTGGGCCGCGGAACTACGCTGGGCCCAGCGCCTGGCCAGCCTGCCCGTGATCACCAAGGAGCAGTTGCCGGAAGGGCCTCTGGATGCGCTGTTCGCTCTACACACGCAGGGCACGACGGTTTACCATGGCGTGCTGGCTGGTACTGACGAAGACTGGAACAAGCCTTACGTGCTGGAGTTTGACTGGGTCCCTGTAGAGGCGCGCACCGTCTCGCGGCGGAAGATCGCCCTGCACGCGCTGTTCCACAGTCAACGTCATTGGGCGCAATTGACCACACTAATCCGGCAGGCAGGGTTCCCCTCTGGATTCAGGGGCGACCTGCTTTTCAGCGTGGGGCTCAAATGAGGCGCTGCTGCGCTGTTTGAGCAGCCCTAATCGCCCGGCCCTGGAGCAGCGACCAGCTTTCCATTCTTCTGGAAGCAGGTCCGGCAAAGTACGGGCCGGCCCTGTGTGGGCTTGAAAGGAACCGTTGTTTCGGCACCGCACTCAGAACAGGTGGTGCGCGTCTCCGGGCGGACCTTCTGGTTGCCGCGGACACGCTTCGCCTTGCACTGCTTGCAGCGCTTGGGATCGTTCTTGAACTGTTTGTCGTTAAAGAAGACCTGCTCGCCCGCTGTAAATACAAACTCTGAGCCGCAGTCGATGCACTTCAGAACACGATCAGTGAATTCCATGGCCGGCTTCCCTGAAACAGGGACTTGCTCGGAAATCGGCCATGGCTCAAAAGAGACGTGCCGGTCCCGGTTCCCTGTTTCCGTTCGTTGTACACAACAAGGGCCCGGGCTGCGCTAAAAAGGAGCGGCATTGAGTTGTCTAGCCGGTCAACCGGCAGAACTGAAGGTACCGAATGCATTCTGAGGGAGCTAAGTAACTCAAAAAACAATCGCGGCCGGTATCCCGGTTTGGTTCGAGCCTCTCGTTAGCTCCCGCCCGATGAAGGGCGGGAACTGCCGGGACTATCCGTGCCGCAATTGGTTAAAAGCTTAATCCTGCTCTTTACGAGCCTTCTTGCGATTCCGCTTGCGCGCCAAAGCTGCCTTGACGCGACGCTTCTCACCGGGTTTCAGGTAGTAGGAGTGACGCTTGACTTCCTTGATGATGTCTTCCTGCTGCACCTTACGCTTGAACCGGCGAAGCGCGTTCTCGAGGGGTTCGCCTTCCTGAACACGAACTTCTGCCAAAAAATCCCACCTCCAAACCCGCCAAGTGGCTCTTCTAGGATACTCGAAATAGGGAATTTAGGCTACGGGCTCATGCTGGACGGCACAGGTTGGGGAGTCCGTCCGGTTTTGTTTTGCGGACAATCCCGATTGATTCTTGCGTTTGGGCATGCATGCCGGCCGAAACAGAAGCTTTTCGGCGTACTGGCCTGTTCCTCTATTAGACTCATTATGTGGGAGTTCCGCGCCCACAGCGGAGGTTGCTCCACCATGATTCGCACCTACCAGGGACACCGGCCCCAGTTTCCATCAAGTTGTTACATTGACGTCTCCGCCCAGTTGATCGGGGACGTGACGCTCGGTGATCGCTCCTCAGTGTGGATGAATGCCGTTTTGCGTGGAGACGTAAATTCGATCCGCGTGGGCGCCTGTTCCAATGTGCAGGACTGCGCGGTTCTGCATGGTCAGCGCAACCTTTACCCCGTGATCGTGGGTGACTGGGTGACGATTGGGCACAACGCCACCGTCCACGGCTGCACCGTGGAAGACATGGTGGTCATCGGCATGGGCGCCCGGGTGCTGAACAACTCGCGCATCGGCGCCGGTTCCATCATCGCCGCGGGATCGGTTGTTGCCGAGGGCACTGTTGTTCCACCGCGCACTCTCTGGGCTGGCGTTCCCGCCAAAATGCGCCGCGACATTACCGACAAGGACTACGAACTGATTCGCGAATACGCGAAGAACTACCTTGACTACGTTGAGATCTACCTGAAGGAACCGCAGGGCTGAGAAGATGACAGCCGCGCGGAGTGCGCTCGCATAGAATTATTCGTATTCGAAGTCAAAATCCAGGTTCTGGAGTGTGCCATTTCAAACAGGCTGGCGATCCTCGAACTCAGGCTTTTCCAACGCAAGCGGTCCAGCTTGCAGACTGCGCTCACATGCGTACAGATGCTTGCACTCTGCATCGCAGCTAACGGCCAGACAGCGGATAAGGCGGACAACGCTGCTCAAGTTCCCGACGCGCCGCAACCGCAGGCCACTGAGACCAGTCAGATCGGGAGCGGCCGGACCGGCGGCTCGGACGCAGTAACACTCCGCAACACGCCGCTGCATTTGCTGCACGATCAGGGCGGCATCTGGAGCAGCCCGTTCCGCATCAGCGGCGATGACATGAAGTTTCTGTTGCCGCTTGCCGTTGCGACCGGAGCGGCCATGGCCACGGACACGCGCGCCATGACGCAGGTGGTTCCGATCAATGCAAGCCTGAATCAGCACAGCACCGATGCATCGAACATTCTGATCGGCGGGTTTATTGCGACTCCGGTTGCGCTGTATGGGCTGGGCCATTTCAAGCAGGATCCGCATGCGGCCGAGGCCGGCATCCTGACTGACGAAGCCATGCTTGACAGCGTTGTGGTGGAGCAGGGAATGAAGCTGATCTTCTGGCGCGAGCGCCCAAGTCAGGACAGCGCCAAAGGACATTTCTTTGAGTCGGACGCGGGGATTGATTCTTCGTTCCCCTCATCGCACAGCGTGGTTGCCTGGTCGGCTGCGGCAGTACTGGCTGGGGAGTACCCATCCCGCTGGTCGCAGTTGTTCATTTATTCCGCTGCCGCCGGCGTTAGCGTTACGCGCATCCTGGGCCAGCAGCATTTCCCGTCAGACGTGCTGGTGGGAGCCTCAGCCGGATGGCTTCTTGGCCGTTTCGTTTATCGACATCGGCACAAGTTCGTCTCGCGTGGGGACGAGGAGTATTGAGGGACAAGAGGCGCCGGGTATCCGACGATTCATGAATCTCTTACACCGGCAATGGATTCCTGCCTGAAAAGAACTTGCGCTGGTGCCAGTAAGGATAGGCGGCCGGCTGTTCGCTGGCTTTATCGAGCGCCGCAACCTGCTCCTTTGTCAGATTCCATCCGGCGGCACCCAGATTCTGCCGCAGTTGCTCTTCATTGCGAGCGCCCACGATCACTGCTGAAATGGTCGGCCTTTGCAAGAGCCAGTTCAAGGCGACCTGGGGAACGGTCTTGCCGGTCTCCGCGGCTACGTTGTCGAGCGCGTCGACCACCGTGCAGAGGAACTCATCGCTCGGCTGCGGTCCCAGGTCTGCCGTCTCGTGCAGGCGGCTGCTTTTGGGCATCGGCTGCCCGCGGCGCAATTTGCCGGTGAGCCGTCCCCAGCCAAGCGGACTCCACACCAGCGTGCCTACTTCTTGATCGATGCCGAGAGGCATAAGCTCCCACTCAAACTCGCGGCCGACGAGCGAGTAATAGGCCTGGTGGGCCACAAAGCGGGTCCAGCCGTAGCGATCGGCCACGGCCAGCGACTTCATCAGGTGCCAGCCGGAAAAGTTGGAGCAGGCGATGTAACGCACCTTGCCTTCGCGCACAAAGTTGTTCAGCGTCTGCTGCACCTCTTCAATCGGGGTGAGCGCGTCAAAGCCGTGCAGATGGTAGATGTCGATGTAGTCCGTGCCCAGGCGGCGCAAGCTGCCCTCGAGCGCCTGCCGTAGATGGGAGCGCGACGAACCCTCATCGTTTGGCCCGGGGCCGGTAGGAAATCCGGATTTGGTGGAGATGAGCACCTTGTCGCGCTTGCCTTTGAGCGCCTGCCCGAGGACCTCTTCCGATCGCCCCTCCGCATAGCCGTTGGCGGTGTCGAACAGGTTGACGCCCGCGTCGAGGCAGAGATCCACCAGTCGGCGAGCCTCGTCGACTTCAGTTGTGCCCATTGCCTTGAAGAAGCCCGTAGTTCCGCCGAAGGTGGCGGTTCCATAGGCCAGCGCTGAAACCTTGAGGCCTGAGCCTCCGAGTAAACGGTATTCCATGGCTGATAGGATACGTCGTTCAGCGCAAGGATGCAGTCTTAACGGGGCTCGGCCGGAGCGCGTTTCGATCGACGGGCCTTTCCACCGATTTCACCTTCTACTCGATAGGCGCGCCAGAAGGACTCCGCTGCCAGCTTTCCAAAATCGAAGGGCCGTTTTGCCGCCTCTCTATAGAAGACGTGGCCATAGATCATAGGGCCCAGCAGAAGCACGATGCCGGCCTCCGCGTCGAGTGTCGCCGGGAGCAGGCCACGGTTGATACCGCGGCGCAGAATGCGGCGCAGGCAGGTGCGCGTCGGCTCCATCACACGGTGCCTCCATGCCTCGCCAAACTCGTGATGCACCGCCGAATAGGCAATCATGGCCGGCATCATGCACTCCCGCGCGGCATCGAACTGGTCTGGCGGCCTGCGGCTCAGCACGGTGGCCAGGTCATGGCACAGGTCTCCTGAGTCAACGTCCTCGGGATCTCGATCCAATCCGTTAACCATCAGCATTACGTCTATAAGCAGGACTTCTTTGTTCGTCCAGTGGTTGTACATTGTCGCCTTGCTCACGCCGGAGGTATGAGCTATTGCGTCCATGCTGGTGGCGTCAATTCCCCGCTCGCCGAACAGCTTGAGTGCGGCGCGCAATACCCGTTCATGAGCTTCCTTGCTTCGTGGTCGGGTCATGGTCTAGATCTCGATCTTCGAAAAACGGTACGCCCCGAGCATGATGAAGGCCGCTGCGATGACAACCATCACTTCAAAGTCGATCATGGCGCCGTAATGCGCCCGTCCAATGAGAATCGCCCGCATGCCATCGATGCCATAGGAGAGAGGGTCCACCATAGTTGCTGCCGCGAGAGCCTTCGGCAGCCCATCCAGGGGAAACAGCGCGCCGGAGAGAAAGAAGAGGGGCATCACCAGGAAATTCATGATGAGCTGAAATCCCTGCATGTCCTGCAGGCTGGAACCCACGGCAACACCGAGCCCGGCAAAGACTGTCGCGATCAACAGCATGAAGCCCAGGGCCAAAGGAACGGTAGCCAGATGAACCGGCCGGAACCCGGCAATGACGCAGACGATCGTTACCAGCAGCCCTTGCACGACTGCCACAGTGGCGCCACCAAGGGTGCGCCCGATCATGATCTGCAGCCGGGGTACCGGGGCGACGAGTGTTTCTTTCAGGAAGCCGAACTGGCGGTCCCAGAGCAGACCGAGACCGGAGAAGATCGAGGAGAACAGCACGGTCATTCCGATCACGCCGGGCGATACGAACTGCAGATAGTTGCCATTACCCGCACGTTGAAACACTGGCCCGAGCCCAAACCCGAGCACGATCAGATACAGGATAGGCTGCCCCAAACTGGCCACGATCTGTACGCGCGAGCGCAGATAGCGCTTCATTTCTCTCAGCCACAAGATATAAATCACGCTCATCGCTTGCCTCCGCTCCACATCTTTGCAAACTGACGCATCTGGTCTGCCGAGCCAGCACTCTCGTCGCGTATGCTCGAGCCGGTCAACGCCAGAAATGCTTCTTCTAGACTTTCTGTCTTCGTTTTTTCCTTAAGCTCGGCGGGCGTTCCAACGGCAACCAGTTTCCCGTGATCAATCACGCCGACTCGATGTGCGACGCGATCCGCCTCGTCCATGTAGTGCGTGGTTAGAAAGACCGTCGTCTTCTCCGTCTCATTCACTTTCTTTACGTGCGTCCAAAGCTGGTTGCGGCTCTGCGGATCAAGTCCGAGTGTCGGTTCATCGAGAAAAAGAATCTTGGGCGTGTGCAGAAAGCCACGCGCAATTTCAAGCCTTCGCTTCATGCCGCCGGAGAACTTCTTCACCTGGTCCTTGCGCCGGTCCCATAGCTCAAACTGCTTCATTAGCGCCTCAATCCGCTGGTGCCTTGCTTTGTGCGGCACGTGGTAGAGAACGCCGTGGATCTCCATGTTTTCCCATGCAGTCAGGTCCCCGTCCAGGCTGGGATCCTGAAATACGATGCCGAAGCGGCGTCGCGCCTCATTCTGGTTTGACACGGGGTTGAGACCGTCCAATTCGATCGACCCGCTGGTGGGATTCAGCAGAGTCGTCAGCATCCTGATCGTGGTTGTCTTGCCTGCGCCATTTGGCCCAAGAAAGGCGAAGATTTCGCCCTCCGCCACTTCGAACGAAACATCGTCGACGGCGGTGAATGTGTCGAATGTCTTCACCAGATTCTGTGCTCGAATCATTGCGGCCTCCAGGAATTCAATACTGAACGGTATAGTTTAGTTTGTCAAACTATGCTTGCTCCCCGAGCCCTGTTGCTTGCCGCAGAGACCTCCTCTGTCTCCCATCTTTTCCGTTGAATGCCAAAATTTGCCGTGCTAGACTTTTGCAGTTTCCCCCATCGCCTTAACGGTATTCCCGCGCTTACCCCTTATAGCGAACGACCGAGGTCAAACCATGAGCTCTATTTCACAAAGTGTCGGCGCTGGGCGACCGATCGCCATCACAGGCCCTAAAGGTCTCATCGACAAGTATTTCTACTTCGCCATGTCGCTGCTGATCGCGGGGATCGTGGTGTCGGGCTTCCGCCTGACGGTCAATGCCAACCTGCTCCATCCATCGATTCCGCGGCCTCTGATTCTCTGGTTCCATGCCGCGGCATTCACCAGCTGGGTGGGTTTCTTCATCTTTCAGTCGGCGCTGGTGCGGACGCACAACGTGAAGTGGCATCGCTTCTTCGGCTGGTTTGGCGCCGCGCTGGGCATAGTGATGGTGCCCCTCGGTATCACCACTTCCATCGTGATGGGGCGCTTCGATACCACGGTGGAACATATCCCGGGGTCCGACGCCTTTCTGATCGTCCCATTTTTTGACATGCTGGCGTTTGGGATCTTCTTCTCGCTGGCGATTCTGTGGCGCAGGAAACCTGACCTGCACCGCCGGCTGCTCTTCATCGCCACGTGCGGACTGCTTGACGCAGCCTTCGGGCGGTTCGACTACCTCTACCTTCATGGACTCTTTTTCGCGTGCCTGGATGGAGTGATTCTCCTCGGCGTGCTGCGGGATGTTCTTGTTAACAGGCGCGTGCACAAGGTCTATGTCACAGCGTTGCCCGCACTGTTCATTGTCCAGGCGTTCGTCACTTACACATGGATGAGCAGTTCCGGGTGGTGGGTACGGATTGCCCACTCGATCCTGGGAGTGTAGGTTTCAGGCGGGGTCACGCACACTCGTCGACCCCGCCTAGCAGCCCATTTAAACTAGATAAGTTATGGCCACACTAAAAGCTGTGCGCGGCACACGCGACCTTTTGCCGCCGGAAACCGCCCTCTGGAACCGCATTGAGGCGACGGCGCGCGCCGTTTTTGCCCGCTACAATTTTGGCGAGATTCGCACACCCGTCTTTGAGGACACGGCTCTATTTGCACGCGGCGTGGGCGAAGAAACCGACATCGTCTCAAAGGAGATGTACACCTGGGAGGATCGAGCGCGGGCGCAGTCGGAAAAGACCCAGTCGCTGACCCTCCGGCCGGAGAATACGGCTGGCGTTGTACGCGCCTACATCGAGCACCAGTTGGGCGAGACCGGCCAGTTGCAGAAGCTCTACTACATAGGCTCGCAGTTCAGGCGTGAGCGGCCGCAAAAGGGACGATACCGGCAGTTTTCGCAGATTGGTGCGGAGGTGCTGGGGCCTCCTTCGGCAGGCAGTGAAAGCCCGGTGCGCGACGCTGAGGTGCTGGAGATGCTGGCGACCCTGCTCGACGAACTGGGGATTACGGGTTGGACCCTGGAGCTGAATTCTGTCGGGTCCGCGGCGGATAGAGCCCGTTATAACGAGACACTGCGCGCCGCACTCGAGCCTGTGGTTGGCCAGATGTGTGTGGATTGTCAGCGCCGTGCGGTGACCAATCCACTGCGGGTGCTGGACTGCAAGGTGCCGGCGGACCAGCCGATCATCGAGAAGCTGCCGGTGGTTGCCGATTCGCTCGACGAAGCGTCGCAGGCACATTTCGCTGCGGTGCTGGCGGCTCTGGACGCGGCGGCCGTGCCCTACACGCGAAATCATCGGCTGGTGCGCGGGCTGGACTACTACACGCGGACGACGTTCGAGTTCACGCACGGTGGCCTGGGCGCGCAGAACGCGCTTCTGGGCGGAGGACGCTACGACGGATTGAGCGAGGCCATCGGAGGGCCAAAGGCGCCGGGCATCGGCTTTGCCATGGGTGAAGACAGGCTTGTGCTGACGCTGCAGGCTCTGGAATCCAGCTCGGCATTGAAGGCTGACGCGTTTATCGCGCCACTCGGCGAGAATCTGAATCCTGCCGCGCTGGTCCTGGCTCGCGAATTACGCCACCAAGGGCTGTGGATCGAGCTGGGCGAGGGCAGTTTTCGGCTCAAGAAATCGTTTGAGGCGGCCGACAAGACGGCGCGCCAGATCGTCATCCTGGGCGAAGACGAGCTTCAATCCGGTATCCTTACAGTGAAGACCTTCGCCACTGGCATACAAACAAAGGTTCCTCGTGCGGAGTTGGCCGTCTTCCTCTCAAAACCAACGGGCGAGTAAAGGACACCGGTAGTGCTCGATTTTCTAGGCAGTCTCGAACGGACGCATCATTGCGGCGACTTGCGCGCCGCTAACGCCGGACAACAAGTGGTCCTGATGGGCTGGGTGAACCGGCGCCGCGACCACGGCAACCTGATCTTTCTCGATCTCCGGGACCGCTCCGGAATCGCCCAGATTGTTCTGGACAAGGAATTAACGCCCGAGGGTCACCTGAAGGGCGAGCAGGTGCGGCCGGAGTACGTAGTTGCCGCTGTGGGCAAGGTGCGCCTGCGCGGCGCGGACGCCACCAATCCCAAGATGCCGACGGGCGAGATTGAGATTGAGGCGACCCAGCTGCTGGTGTTGAACGACGCGCGGCTGGCGCCGTTTTCGCCCGCCGAAGAGGCCATTCAGAACGAGGAAGTCCGGCTCAAATACCGCTACGTGGACCTGCGCCGGCCTGAAATGCAGCGCAACTTTCGCCTGCGCCACGACATTACACTCGCCATCCGAGAGAGCCTGAGCAACCAGGGCTTTCTTGAGATCGAGACGCCAATTCTGACCAAGAGCACACCGGAAGGCGCGCGCGATTTCCTGGTGCCCAGCCGCGTGCATCCCGGCGAGTTCTACGCGCTGCCGCAGTCCCCGCAGATCTTCAAACAGATTCTCATGATCTCGGGCTGCGATCGTTATTTTCAAATTGCACGCTGCTTTCGCGATGAGGATTTGCGCGCCGACCGCCAGCTTGAGTTCACGCAGGTTGACCTTGAGATGAGCTTCCCTCGGCGCGAGGACGTGTTTGCTGTGGTGGAACAGTTTCTGGCGGCGGGCTTCAAGGCTGTGGGGGTCACGCTGCCCACGCCCTTTCCGCGCATTACCTACGACGACGCGATGCGGCAGTTCGGTACCGACAAGCCGGACCTGCGCCTCCCCGGACTCACGGACGTACGGCCTGCGTTTACGGATGAGAATCTTGCCACGCTGCAAATTGATCCAGCGCTTCCCGTTGTGGCACTGCGCGTTCCCAACGTGGGCGAACTTAGCCGCAAAGAGCGCGAAGACAACTGGCCACTCTTCGACCAGAAGAAGGGCGCAAAATTTATCGACGACTTCAAGCGGCTCGCCAAAGGCTTCGCTGAAGCGGCGGCCAAGGTGCGCGAGCTTGCAGGCGCGGCCGAAGGCGATTTCGTGATTATTGTGGCCGGCGATCCGGCGCATCACGTCAAGGCCAGCGACACCAAATTCGAGGGGCGGCTGAGCGAGCGCGAGATCAACGTCTATGCGGCCGCGGGCAACTTCCGGACTGAGCTCTCGAAGAAGTATGCCGACCGGCACGGGGCCTTTGACGTGACTGAGCAAACGGTTGCGGACGCGCACGAGCACAGCGCGCAAGACCCGATGGATGGCAGCACAGCCTTCCATCCGATCTGGATCGTCGATTTCCCGATGTTCGAGTATGACCTGGCTTCAGCCAAGTGGGTGCCCGCGCACCATCCGTTTACCTCGCCCTACGAGGCGGATATGGCGAACCTGGTGAGCGACCCTGCCAGCGTGCGCGCCAATTGCTATGACCTGGCCATGAATGGCATGGAGTTGGGATCGGGTTCCATTCGTATTCACCGCAAGGACGTGCAGCAGCAGATCTTCAAGTCGTTGGGAATCTCCGACGAGGACGCGCATGCGCGTTTTGGCTTCTTTCTCGATGCGCTGGAATACGGCACGCCGCCGCACGGCGGCATTGCGCTGGGCCTCGACCGCATTGTGATGCTCTTGGCCGGCGCGAGTAACCTGCGCGAAGTGATCACGTTCCCCAAGACGGCGAAGGCCATCGATTTGATGGCGGAAGCACCGACGCAGGTAAGCGACCAGCAGTTGAAGGAACTGCACATTCGCGTCGCGCTGAAAAGCTGATTTGCCCTGCGGGA
>Ga0187851_10003154_pt1 | contig 14065 bp, 10 predicted proteins | sample June2016WEW_6_10_FD_132997 | JGI IMG/M metagenome (GOLD analysis project Ga0187851, IMG submission 132997) | Peatland microbial communities from SPRUCE experiment site at the Marcell Experimental Forest, Minnesota, USA - June2016WEW_6_10 | ecosystem: Environmental > Terrestrial > Soil >...
ATTAATGGATCTGTCCAGCTTAACTTTTACAGACTCGACTTTCATGTGCTTCATGATAAAAATTCTTACCTCAGTAACTGCCCTATTGGCTCTTTTCCATGTAGGTACTTTTCTTACCGCCCTTAGGGGAATAGTATAGATCTGTTCTTTCACCAAATCTTCTGCCATTGTTTTTGTTCACCGTCCTTGCTTATTTCACATCTAAGTTTCTCCGTCTCCAGTGCCTACGTCTGGGATGGCTGACTACCTTCCGGTTAGTTTTCACGATAACCCATACTGGGACGCGTGTGTTCTGTTTGTGCGCCTTTGCCAGACGCATCTTCTGTCCTTTCATATTATGACTCAAGTGGATCACACCTGCTTACCTGCAAGTAATTTAGCTCTACTAATGTGGTTATATCCAGTAATTAGATAACTGTGATATTAATCCTTACATAATTGCGGTTCTGCCCGCTAGATAAAAGTAGCTCTCAAAACCATATTCTGTAAATTCTATGAGAGTTTCAGTCAATCTGCAAGGGTTGAATATAACTCGATTATCGTATAAATCTTTATTCCAGAATTCTACTCTACCTTAAAACTTCCGAACCTTTATATATCCTTGCAAGGCTGTTCTTTCCTGGAAAGCACATGGGATTGGATGTGAGCAGGAAATAGTTCCCCTATTTTATCTTCACTGTGTCTTTGTCTGATTAACTCCCTTAGCTCGTTTTCATAATCCGCTTTCGAAATACTCTCACTTGGACCTTCCTCAATCCTTAAGTAGCGTTCAGCGAGAAAGCTCACAGTCTTCCTACTATACCCTCTCAGGGGGCAAACATACTGAATTTCCAGTCGATCTTCAATACTTCTAATTTGTGAAATTGAAAGAACAGGAACTTTGTCATCCCTTCTGGTTCCATCAGCAATGCATTTAACCCGCGAATCTGAAGCAAGGGTTTCGATAGCTTTTTCATGAATATAATTAATAGCGTTTTTAGGAAACCCGTCTTTTATTAATTTCTCATATGCCTTTTCAAGGATCTCCTTTTCCAGGAAAAGAATTCGGTGAGGAAACCGCAACACTTTTGCAGTTTTTGCTGCCAGCTCCCCATTGGAAAGCAAACCGAAGCTGCACGTAACAAGTTCGACCTCAAAAAATGGTTCCATCAAAAGGGCAGAAAGTGAGCTGTCCTTGCCTCCGCTGAAGAGGATAGAAGTTCTCATTCTACTTAAATTCGATTTATGGTCGTCTTACGCTTCTTTGGCTGCATCTTCATCAGGAGCTTTTTAAGCTGTTCATCATCTATTTTTGATGGTAAACGTCCACTCTGAGCGAGCGAAATAAGCTGCATTTCAAGCTGTTCACCAAGAGCCGGCCTTGACATCTTCATGGTTGTAAGGCGTTCTCTGGCTTCAGGAGTCAGAATTTGCCTCAGGATTAGCTGCTTCTGAGCTTCCATATCAGCTCTTGCTTGTTCCTGCTGGTATACTGCCTGCATGTCAGAAGGCTGTTGCTGTACATGCTGTTTCTGGATTTCTGCGAGCCGTCTCTTTCGAATTTCGTTGAGTTCGTCATCCATTGTAGACATGTAAAATCTCCCAAAAAAAACGTTTTCCAGAGCAATCTGTATCAAGATGGATAATATATTTGGAAGGGACCACTAAACATCGAAAGTCTCCTTCGGAAATAATTCGTCTCAGTATTTTGCCAATTCCGGAATTTTGTCAAGAAGTTCATGTTTTAGCTCATTGGCTGCATTGTCAAGCAGTGAACGTCCTTTTGAAGATACTGTTCTTCCATCCTTTAACTTTTGCAGGTAACCTGCAGCTTCGAGCTGTTGCACTGCCTTTCGAATAATAGAACCACTACCTTTTGCTTTGTGGCTCGGGCTTGAGCCGTTATCCTTCTTCCCACCATATACAGAGCGAAGCCTCTCAATCCCTACAGGCCCATCAGTGTAAATTTTCCTAATAACTGCAGCACATCTGATATACCACCATTTATCATTGTTCGGGGGAAGTTCCTTATGAATCCCTGTTTTCACGTTCTCTGCCCACATAGGTGGAACAATATTTTCGTTTTCCTCAAGAATGACTGCAACCTTTTCAATGAGTTCCATTGAAGGGACATCAAATACTGTTGTCATAATCTACTCCTTTTCCAAATTAGGTTATTTTGTAGCTCAGGGGCAATAAAGCCGATATTCCCCCGTAGCCTTCCATAAATATGCTTTTTTCCCGAAACGAGGTAAAGATCCCTATTTCGACACATGCTTGCTTGTTTATTAAAGCTAGACGTCGTGACTCTTATTATTTAGGCCTTCTGACCAGATAATGCTGATAAATATGATTTTAGCTTAAACGGGAAAGAGATTGATACATTTATCAGTTAGTGTGTATTGGTAATCATATACACCTTAGATCATGTGATTTTATACTAGGAAAATCTTAAGCTGACATCCAGTCATGTCAGTGATCTGAAAAACGATCCAATTGTATCTAATTAGCTCTTGTCGTTTGACGCAAGTGCCAACACCCAGCGTAATTATCTTCAAGCTATAAAAGCATTTTGCGAATTCACAAAAAACACCCGATGAGCTTATTATGGAAGCTGAACAGGAAGTCAAATCTGGTTTGTTGATGAGGCAGCGGCGCATTAAAACTACTTAGACCTACTACATGCCCATTGAGTCCAAGAAAAGTATTAAAAACAAATAAGCTTTTTTAAAATCAACTAAACAAAGTTTCTCTATACTTTTAGGTTTGTGATTGTAGTAGTGCGGAAATAGTGATGATACATCGGCGTTAAGAATAGAAATATGTCTTACGTCAAAATAGATGCGTGTACTGAAAAGATAAAATTTAAGATAGTAGTGGAGTGGTTAGGTAAATAAATGAGGCAAAAAGTGAAGAAAAAAGTTTAGCGAATTGTGAATTTGTATGTATCTAGCTCTCTATAAGGTCATTATCATTGCATGGTTGATATTTTCATGATAAATTTCAGTGCAATGAACGCCTACATTTTGTTGCATTAAAGCAGTTGTCCTAGCCGCACCAAAGTTGAACAAAAAACTTAAAGGAATAAGCTTATTTAAAGTCGGTGAGTAGGGCTTTTTTATACTATTAAGTGCATCGCCAGATCAGCTGGCCGTCGTCAGTTTCAATATATATATCCATCTACTTCATTCCCATGTTCTCAATTCCATATCCTGGATCTTGCCCTTAAGTTCCATTTCTTTTCTCTTAATCGCCCTTTCCAACTTTTCCTTCTTATTTTCTTCAAATCCATGTTCTTTTCTTTAACCACAACAAATTTTTCACCTTCTGCAGCAGCTGTTATTGAAATTAAAAACAAATTGTTAGAGGAGACTAAGTGTCTTTTTTATTTATTTTGATATCTAATTCATTTGTATTTATTCAAATAACTATTTACATGAAATAATTTGATATGAAATTATTTACTGGATACACTTTATGTTATGGCTTCATGATGATGGTGATGACATCGGTGATGACGACCTTTTGAAGATAAAGTAGCATGATTTTGGGTTGGATAATTTTGACATCCTTCACGAAAAGTATGACTACCGTTACAACTAAGATTGGTTTCTCCTACCACAGAATTATAATGATGGAGATGTTATTTTCGTGTCAAAGGAAGAGGACCTACACTGTCCAAAATCAACCGGATGGATCCCTACAGGCACTGTGGCTGTAACATTATTTGTGGCTGTGTCAATTATAGAGACAGTGTTACTGAATGAGTTCGCCATATATGCTTTTGTTCCATCTGGTGTGACTGCAACTGCTTCAGGCCATTTTTCTACCGGCACAGTGGCCGTAACATTGTTTGTTGATGTGTCAATCACAAAGAAATTTCCCTACAGTTCGGGTTTGTTCATTTTATTTCTTTATCCATAGGACTTCCAACTGTATGTTCTTTTAAAATCTCAAAGAAAACTTCATCGATATTTTCCACCGTGTTGATGATTTTTTAACCTCACCAGGCTTTAGAATCATGTTCTATGGTGTTTCCCGTACCATTATTGGACCTTATAGCAAAATCACATTAGTAACTTCGCCAGTTCGTTACTTTAAAGTATTAGATGTGCGACGCGGAGATTCGGCTCAGATAACTTTAAAAATATCTAATTACGCGGCGCCTTAACAAAACAATGAGAAGTGGGTTGACGCGCTTATGGTGTTAATGCTCCGGAGATCGATTATATGAGGTGTTAACTAAAAACGTGTCATTTAACATAAACAATGCTCTTCCTTTAATAAAACAACACCTAAAATCAATTCTTATCTATCCCCACAAACGACAATTGTCAATTTCTCCTGAAATCGGGGCTATGGTACTCAAGTCAATGCGGCTAAATCAGGATAAGCGATATCATTACAGATTACACTGTAATGATTTGAAGCATTTTGCCGATGGATTGATTATTATTCCAGATTGATCAGGAACAAGCATCAAAGGGATGATCACGCACAGTCAAAAATGGATAGTGAATATCCTATTTCCATCGCATTTTTGACATTTTCATAGTTTAATTGTATCACTCTTACGTCTAATGCAGCACAAATAAAGCATAGACTATTAAGATTTGACTCCGATTTTCACAAATTATTAAGATGCCATTTATAAACACACGATACAATTTAGGGTTTATCGAAATTCTCTTTGATTAATTTTTATAGTGCCCTTCTGATTTGTGAAAATATTTTCGGATCAGAGGATATTCAAAATACTGAAAGAAAATCAAAGTATAAGTAATAGCACAAATAATATCATTATAAAGAGCTCAATTGCCAAAAATATTTAATGCAAAAATAAATTTGGACAATGGATTAAGTTTTTTGGAAAATATAAATTTCAGGTGTACATACCGTCTGGTTCCATAACTAGTAAAGAGTTTACGAGTAGTAGATCTCGTTTAAACGATTGAAGAGTACCATAGAATTCGATAATGGTTAAGGGACACGTTTAAAAATATTGTTTCCGGAAAAAGACTAATATCTGGAAGTTATCCACTCTAAAGGGGAGGTACAATGAAAAAAGCAAAAATTTTGGTTGTTGAAGATCAGAATATAGTGGCTCTCAACATCAGAAATAAGCTGAAAAATATGGGTTATACCGTGCCTGGTACTGCATCTACTGTAGAAGAAGCCATACAAAAAGCAAAACTAACAAATCCGGATCTTATTTTGATGGATATTATGTTGAAAGGAGATAGAGATGGAATTGAAGCTGCTCTTGAAATCAAAGAGCAACTCAACATCCCAGTACTTTATCTGACCGCATATACTGATGATGAGACTCTCGCTAGGGCAAAAACTACAGAACCCGCAGGATATATATCAAAACCTTTTAAGGAAGAAGACCTGCATATCAGTATAGAGATGGCTTTGCATAAACAGAGAACTGAAAGAAAAGAGATTGATAACATTAAGGAATAATTAGCTTTTTAAACAAAGATGTAGGCAGCCATACAATTGAAAACACTATGGAACTGTCTTTTTCTATCAGACATTAGCTTTATTACACTTTCTTTTACATCTATCGCAAGTAGTTTTTATCTCCCTAAATAAAATATAGTGAATAAAAACAATTTGAGACATTATCAAGCAAATAAGATTTCTGCAGAAAAATATGTTTCTGAAAAGCGTCTTAATCCTATTTTCAGACGAAAACGTCCTGCTGTTTCAACATATATTTCTTGCTTAACTGCTTGATAATCCAAATATTTTAAGAAAATAGCTTCAAGAAGTAGATATTAGGCTATATAATCATATGTTTAAAATATCATTTTACAGCAACTAGATGATCTTTCCAACTTGAACGTCAAAGCGATGTATTTCTATAATTTCTTTCCGAAAATTTATTGGTTTTACTGAGTACATACCAGACAATGTCACAGTCTAAATTAAGTAAAAATTATTGATAACTGCTAAGAATAAGAAATACAGGGACATTTTCGAAACAAAATTAATTTCCTTGATTTGAAAATGAAAACGAGAATTATTCTAGCCACTTTCACCATTCAAATCCTAGACAAGCAAAAACGAATAAACCTCACAAAATAAGTAATAAAAGAGCATTCGAGGAGGAATCTAAACAAAAAAGATGAGCCAGTCACATAGTGTGTATAAATTTTAAAGCACCAGAGAGAGGATTAAGGACGGATCAGAAGACTCAAAAAATGACTGATAACTTCATGATTCGTATGTAGATTTATCAGAAAAAAAATGAAGAAGTTCATCGAGACAGATGATACTTTGGAGCAAAAATGAAAGTTATGCTCAACAAAAAGAGCAGTAAAAGAACACCCTCTGGAAATAAAGGTTATACTACGGAAAAAGAGAATCTGTTCAAAAAGAGTTACATGGGACAAGTTCATGGAGTAACTCAAAAAGAGTCAAAGCGGGAAAAGTTCTTTTCACTACTAGTCAAAGAGTGGATATGAAGATGCTGTGTATAGCTCTTTGTTATAGAGGATTTTTATAAACATATGATTTTCACGAATCATTTTCGTCTATTTTTTTGTGAGCAAATATCTCAAATTTCTTGCATTTTCAATTATAATAAATCCCTTATAAAAGAATCATTAATATGACCCAAAAATCACTTGTTGATGCACACACAAAACAAGATATTTTTAATATATAACCAACTTCTAAGATCCAAAATTCCATCATCATCTCTAGAAATGTTATTGCTATTCTTCACCTGATATACTGAAGACAATAAAAACTAAAAAATATAATGTCAAAACTACAAAACGTATTCTTATTTCTGCCAATTTAAACCACAAATTCATTGGCCAGTAGATTGCCTAAAAAATAATTTGCATCCGTGATTAGCTCACAAATGAGCCTTCGATTAAAATTTACTTTATTAGTCCTCAGGTGTTTTTTAAAACTAAAATTCAAAAAACCTCCTGCCTAAAATTACGCTATCGACGAGATTTATAGTGAACCAAATGAAGCACATATAAATTTATTTGAGTCTATTATTTGAAGAATTCTATATTAATTACTATAAAAAATTCATATGCTCGTATGGGAGCGAATTAACTATTCCAAATGAAGAAGGAATTCTATGAATTTGAAAGAAATCCTACTCTTTTTCAAAATTGGAGGAGACCCAGAAAAATGAAAAAAACTATACAAAGAATATCTTGAATGCTAAATCAAGATTATTTGACAGAAATCAATAATCTCCGCTTTTTTAAGTTGCATACTTTGCATATTTAGATTTAACATAAAAAATTGCACGATCCTTCCTTCAAGTTAGTTCAATGCTCAATTGCCCAAGATGTCAGAAACAGTTACATCTCACACACTTTTCCTGTGCAAAAAAGTCAGCTCCTTCCAAAAACATTTACAAAACATATATTCAAGGTCACTATTATGATCTTTTTTGTTTTGTTCCTTCTGCTATATGCCCATTGCTTTGCCGAATGAGATTTAATAGAAAATTCCGTATTCTTTTTTGACAATCTTTTATCTCTTTTTTGACCTGTGCGTTAAGAAGTATAAAATTTAATGATCAAAAGTCTTTGAGGTTAATTAATTGGACCAAAATTAGTAGAATTGATCCTCAGCTTCATGAACATCTTTAAAAAAAATTAATAATTTACACATCTTTACATTTACCTAGGTTTGTAAAGATAATGCTTGACAATATATTTATTCCAGTCGAATACATATTGTAAACTACGGGTTATTCGACTGAAACAAATAATCTCTAAATTCGGTAGAAAGGGAAATATAGCTCAAAATTATCGATAATTACAAGGGGAGAAAGAAGTCAAAAATATGGTAAATGCTGAAACAAGCATATTTTAAGATTTTGGAAGTTCACATTAACAAATTTGAATTAACTGCGAGTTTCTCTGGAATTATCTAAGTGGTAATCAATAAATACCTTATAAGTATTAAGTTGGTTCATCATGCTTCGTATAATTTTCCTTGGTACTGGAGGTTCCCTTCCAACTCGTGACAGAAACCCGTCGTCAATAATGGTAAATAGGGAAGGAGAACTCATTCTCTTTGATTGCGGAGAAGGAACTCAGCAGCAAATGATGAGAGCAAAAACAGGAATAATGAACTTGTCATCTATTTTTATTAGTCATTTCCACGCGGACCATTTTCTTGGAATACCGGGCCTTATCCAGACAATGTCATTTATGGGGAGAAAAGAACGTCTTATGATATATGGCCCAGAAGGAACCCTAGAATTTACCGAACTTTCTAAAGCTTTTGGCTATTTCAACTTAAAATATGAAATCGAGAGCGTCCAATTAAAACCAGGAGACATTGTGAAAGGAAAAAATTATGTGATACGTACCCTAAAAACAGAGCACAGTATCCCTAGCTTAGGATATGCACTTGTGGAAAATCCACGCCCAGGGCGCTTTAACAGGGAAAAGGCAATCGGAATGGGCATTTCACCTGGTCCTCTTTTTGCAAAACTACAAAAAGGAAATTATGTAGAAGTTAATGGAAAAATCATAAAGCCTGAAGATGTGATGGGATCCAGGAGGCCGGGAAGAATTGTAGTATACAGTGGGGATACAAGACCCTGTGAAGCAGTCCTCGAGGCTAGTAGGGACGCTGACATCCTAATTCATGACTGTAGTTTCGCTAATGAAATGATAGATTGGGCGAAAGAATCAGGGCATTCGACAGCTGGTGAAGTTGGAGTCCTTGCGAGGGAAGCAGGAGTCAGGAGGTTGGTCCTTACCCATATTAGCTCACGCTACGCAGCTGATGCTGAGCCCATACTAAACGATTCAAAAAAAATATTTGAGAACGTCAGCGTAGCTAAAGACCTGATGGAAATCGAAGTATCTTACAGGCCCGAATGAAACTCTTGCTGTAGACTAAAAAAGAATAGAGTAAGAGCGAAATATTATTCCAGAGCCCACTTTATGCAGATATACACAAGAATACCATCTATTTTCTCAATATGACAGTAGCTTAAAAATTAATTGAACTTTAGATGAGTAATAGTGGGCAAATAGGCAAACAAAATCACATATCTGTATATATATATGTATAAAGTTAATGACAAAGCACGTTTAAATCTGTTTAGAAAAGATTAAAAATTGAATTTGAAAGTATGATGATTTTTAAAAAAAGATCGTAATTACCAATGAATTCTACCTAAATCCATGAAAGACATGCAATACAGTTATGGAATCTTATTAGCTCAAATAAGAGTCCAATCCAATTTTTTATCTTCAGAATCGTAAAGTGTAACTCTCATGGTTTTGTCTTCTAACTCATAGATAGGCCTGATACCTAAATATAGAATGTCGCCCTGATTAATATCAATTTCGCCATTTACTTTTCCAAAATAAACCCGGCCTTTAGTATCGTTTTCTTCTACAATTACACCTTTCCAGATAAGATTCTGAATTACACTTATAACCTTACACTTAAACCGGTCCATTTCGCGTATTTCGTTCATGAAAATCCTTTACTCTTAATGCTTATTTCTGTCTGTTAGGACCTATTAAGACCTATTAAAATAGACTATTCATAGTCATAATGATTTTTTATACATAAAGCTATTCCCAGTCTCAGTACTTATGAATATCTTTAGTTCCGAAAACCATTTCTCCAGTTGAATATTATCAAAAAGATATTTGAGGAGGATTTTTAAAGCTTTATATGACATCAGATATTAATGAGTGGTGTATAGGCAGAATTTCTGGTTTTCAAGATGTTCTTTCTCCAAAATTCTATTTTGAGTTCATAATTGTTCTTGTGCTCCTGTGAGTAAACCAATTTTTATTAACGATGCACCTCTCCGGATCTTAAATTTGAAAAGAACGTAGCATCAAGATCTTTAAAAACTGCAAGAAAGCATAATTCGACTATTTGGCCATATTTACTTTTTGCTACATTAGTGATTATTAAAATGAAGTTGATATTTTATCAATTAATCATGCGGCATTCATTAATTAAATAATCTTCGATCTTAAAATCGTTTTTTGTGCCATAAATTAGTCTACATATATATTTCAGTAGTTTTCACTAATTGTTGAAAGTCGTGACCAAAATATCTATCTAGGTTTCCATAAAAAAGAAATATATTCGTTTTTAAGATTCGATCACGACTTAAAAACATGGAATATATTCCTCACCCGCGAATACTCTTGATAACTTTCTTCAAAAATGCTTCCAGAAGAATGATTCAGACAAACTGTCAAAAAGACAAGTATCATAATACGTGAGCGTAAAATTGACTATGTGATCATATTTTTAGTTTTAATTCTTATTTTTGTTGGGGCTTCAGGCATAAATGCGACAGTTTGGGAGAAAATATAAAATAGAAGCAAATCGGACTATAATCGATGATATTCGGTCTGCACGTTACATTTTGATCCTTTATTATGTGAAAATAGTTTAGGAAAACTATCATAAAAAAATATTTATCTAAAAAATACTTCGAAATTTAGGACTGAAGTTGGAGTCATTAATGATCCAATTCTATTCTTTGCGAGATGCCTCTCAATGTATACTTTAAATCAACGATAACTTTTTAGTAAATTTTCCAGAAAGATCCAGACCTTTTCAATCGAAGGAATAAATATCCTTTCTGCAGGAGAATGGGGATCTTTAATTGTAGGCCCGAAAGAAATCATTTCCATATCCCTAAATTTTGAACCGATTATTCCGCACTCAAGCCCCGCATGCACGACAGTTACCTTCGGCTCTTTTCCGAAGGTTCCTGTGTAAATTTGCCTGCAGTTCGAAAGCAGACCTGACTCAAGGTCAGGCTCCCAGGCAGGGTAAAATTTCTCATACTCAAGCCATGCTCCTACTAGTTTCGCTAAAGCTTCTACATCCCAGGTAATTTCAGCCAAATTGGATGCAATAGAGCTGCGTTGGCTTAAAATAACCTTTATTTCATGTTCTGTTGTTCTCACCACAGCAAGGTTATTTGAGGTTTCCACAAGTCCAGGAATATTATTTGACATTCTGTAAACTCCATGTGGCAACTCCTGAAGCAGTGTTATTAGCCTCTCTTCAGTCCCTGACGATAAGACTCTACCCCAGGTAATTTTCTTTTTGAGGACCATAAATCCAATGTTTTTAAGGTCTGTTTTATCATCGACTTCCTTGAGACTCAGAACAAGATTAGTATCTGTTTTTACGTATTCAGTTTGAAAAGTCTTCCAGAGACTGGAAATTATTTCCGCAGCCTCTGTTGTTTTTCTCCTATCTATGGCTACAAATGCCTCTGCAAAATTCGGAATCGAGTTGTGAACGCTGCCTCCACTTAGCTGAACAAGCCTGATGCTTTCTGCTCCAATCCTATCCCTCAAACGGACCAACGCCCTAGTGAGCAAAAGAATTCCATTAGCCCGCTTCCTATGAATCTCAACTCCTGAATGTCCACCCGTCAACCCCTCAACTGATATCTGAAAAAACCCGAATAAATCCCCCTTCCCACAGTCAAACTTCTCCCACTCAACGGGAAGTGTAATCAGTAAATTTTGTCCTCCAGCACACCCTGCTATAAAGACTCCTTCATCCTCTGAGTCCAGATTCAAGAGTAACTTCCCTTCACAGAAACCAGTCTCAAGTCCTCTTACTCCCGTAAAACCTGTTTCTTCATCAACTGTAAAAAGAAGTTCTAGGGGTGGATGCTCAATTTCACCCTTTTTCCCGGTCTCTGCGAGCACTAACCCGATTGCTAGTGCAATTCCATTATCTGCCCCTAAGGAAGTCCCATCTCCCCTTAGCCAATCCCCATCATAAACGCATTTTATTGGATCTCTAAAGAAATCATGATTTGAGCCCGGACATTTCTCACAAATCATATCCATATGTCCCTGCAGAATAACTGTAGGAGAGCTCTCATAGCCCTTAGTTGGAGTGACTCTTATAATAACATTGTTAAAGGAATCAGCTTTTGCCTCAAAGCCTCTGGATCTGCTCCATTCCAGCAGCCAGATTGAAAGCTTTCCTTCATATTTTGAGCAACGAGGAATTAAATTAATTTTTTCAAATGTTTTTAGAATCTGCAAGGTTTTGGGGTGCATAGGTTATCAGCTCATTTTTTTCGGGTTCATATCTTATACCTTTGTTCATGCCTCATACTTTTACTGTAAAAGATTATGATTTACCTCTTCTCATTTTCCTCGCGGGAATCGTCTATAAATCTTTCTCACGAATTTTGTATTTTATCTGATTTTTTCTATTTTGGTTCATTATTTTTATTTTCAATATAATCAACTGACAGAAATTATAACAAAAAGCTGTACACAATATCTTCAGATTCGCTCCTTGAACATTAGTGACAAAAATTTTTCCTGCCGTGAATATTTTTCCAATTACTGTATAAATTATTTCAGTTTGAACATTCTTTGAGCTAATCCGCCTGCTTCTTGAAACCTCACTCATCCAAGAGGAGGTTTTTTACTGCTCTTTTAATTGTTGCATCATAACCTTTTGGCTTTGCTTCCAAGGATCCTTTGTCCTGTAGACCACTTAATTTTTTCTGATAAATCTACCTGAGAATTACTAAATAATCAGTCGTTGTTTGAACCTTCTAATCAACTTATACTCCCGATATCGTATGTATTCACTTTATAACCAAAATGCTACTTATTACCCTTTGTTATCTAGGTTCTATCTCTGATTCTCCGTATTTTTGCTTTATTCTGAAGTTTATCTTCTTTTGCATCCCCAAGATCTGAATGATAAAAATACCGTCCGGAATCATTTTCGTTTTTTACTTCCGAAATAAGACAATCAAACTGACTTTACAATTATCTCCAGATCTCCTCTTTTTTGAGTTGTCAATAATTATCTTTCTGAGCACCCATTATTATAGCTTGAAGGAACTTGGAAACATAAATATTGCACCAAGAACTAAATGGAAAATTGGAGATAGCAGCGAAAATTAGTTGATTGAACTTATTTAGATGTCTACAAATTAAAACTACCAAAACATCTGAAATTTGCGATCATAATACTGGTAGGCACACTGATTCTCCAGTTTGATTTATAGGTTGGAAGGAAATTTTCAATTTTGGTAGGAATGAAAAAGAAATATTAAGATTAACAAATTTTGATCCACTTTTTGTGATTCAATTTGACAGATAATTTTCCGTTCCTTGAGTATTATTTTTTCCAGATTATCCCGTATGATCCTGGCTACGCCTGTAAAATGGTTGGTCGGGGCAAAGTATAGTCCTCTTTAAATATACTGTAACATTAATATATTTGTTATTAGCATATTAATAGAATTATGAACTTGGGAATATTTACTATGGATATACCGCAGATACGACTCTTGTTCTTGCGATAAAATAACAGATTAGACTCCAATCCTTTTTATTAGCAAATATGGTTTGATATCAACGAAGGTTGTAAAATAGTTTCAGCATATCGCTCACTGTTTACCGTTGAATAAAGCACGCTGCGGAAACGATTCATACAGCCTTAAATATAAAAATAATTAAGAAACGAAGTATCTTTTAAAACAAAACAACGTACTAGTCAAAGAAAGTGCTTTCGGAGCTGACAACAACAAACGATATTTAAAATGAAAGGTAAAATATCTTATTCATATCACTAATTAGACAAATTGTTAACCAATTAGGCAAATGAATTTAGATCTAGATTAAAAAACTAAACTTTTCCTCACAATCTAATTTATATCTGAAGTTCAAAATATTCCTGAACCAAATCATCAAATCGCCTCCATGATAATAGGAGTTTTTGTGTGAATTCAAATAAATCAAGATATCTGAAAATCGAATAGCCAGCATTTCAGATAATGAGAAAGAATATTCAAACAATTTCTCAGATAATCCGATAAAATCTTATAATAACTGGTAATAAATAATTAGATTTAATTACTTGAGTATCATTATTAGCTTATATACCACTCTATTACTATAGTATTAGAGATTAATATAATTCAAAGAAAAATTGGGACTTTGGACAAGAAAAATATGATACAACCATTCAGCCTACACAAATCAGTCGACATATGTCAAATTTGATGCAATAATATTTTAGATTACTAACCAGTATAGAAACAAAAAGCAGG
>Ga0187851_10003155_pt1 | contig 14063 bp, 10 predicted proteins | sample June2016WEW_6_10_FD_132997 | JGI IMG/M metagenome (GOLD analysis project Ga0187851, IMG submission 132997) | Peatland microbial communities from SPRUCE experiment site at the Marcell Experimental Forest, Minnesota, USA - June2016WEW_6_10 | ecosystem: Environmental > Terrestrial > Soil >...
CTCCTGGCCGGCCGCGTCCAGCTTGTATACCACCCCGGCGCGCGCTACGCCGCCACCGTACGTAGCGCCGTAGAGGTTGCCAGCCGAGTCGAGAATCACGCCTGCGATGGGCTCCGACCCGTCGGCCGCGCCCGTGAAACTGTACAGCACCGTCTCCTGGCTACCCGCCAACTTGTACACTACGCCCGCGCTCGATGCGCCGCCGCCATGCGTAGTTCCGTAAAGATTGCCCGAGGCGTCGCGGATCACACCCGACTCGGGACTCCCGCCATCGGCCCCGCCAGTGAAGCTGTACAACACTGTCTGATGGCCGGCGGTATTCAACTCGTATACTACGCCAAAGCCCGCAAGGTTGCCGCCGCCATAAGTCGTGCCATATAGATTGCCCGACGAGTCGCGGATTACGGAGTTGGGATAGCCGCCATCGGCTCCGCCAGTGAAGCTGTATAACACGGACTCCTGCCCGGCGGCAGTCAGCTTATAGACCACGCCCTTGCCCTCCGTGCCGCCGTAGCCGGCGGTTCCGTAGAGGTTGCCCGCGCCGTCGGCGATTACGCCGGCGAAGGGAGACCCGCCGTCGAACCCGCCCGTGAAAGTATACAACACCGTCTGTTGACCGGCCGCACTGAGCTTGTAAACCACGCCATAGCCGCTTTGAAGGAAGCCGCTACCGCCGCTGCTGGCAGTCCCATAAAGGTTGCCGGCTGAGTCGCGGATGACGCCGGCATAGGGGAAGCCCCCGTCGGCCCCGCCCGTGAAGTTATACAACACGGCCTCCTGGCCGGCAGGATTGAGCTTGTACACCACGCCCGCACCCGCCGTGCCGCCGCCGTAAGCGGTCCCGTAGAGATTGCCGTCCGAGTCGCGGATCACGCCGCCGTAGGGCGTTCCGCCATCTGTCCCGTCCGTGAAACTGTGCAAGATGGTCTCGTGGCCCGCCGTATCGACTTTGTATACGACGCCATGTCCCCCCGTGCCGCCGCCGATGGTGGTTCCGTAGAGGTTGCCGGCCGAGTCGCGGATGGGAGTCGCCCAAGGCGCCCACCCCGCCGGCAGGTTGGACGCGAAATTGTGCAGGACGCTCTCGGTTGCCGTCTGCGCTTGTGCCGGTGCCATCGCCGCGGCGGCCAATATACACATCAATAATTTGTATGTTGTCTTTTCCATAGGTGCTTCTTGGTAGTATACGCGCGATTCAAGACGCGCTCAATGGAACGCGGCAGTTTGGCCGGCCGGATGCGGACTCAACGGCCAAACATGTTCCTTCGTGACCCGATACGCATCGCGCTCGTTGCGATTCTAGTCACCTTACAATCCGCCGCATTCGCTCAGGATTCGCGCGCGCAGTTCGCGGCGGGGCCGATTCTGCAGGCGATGTCCGCGGAGTTGCCCGCCCATTTGCGCGCCGGTCCGGTGGATGCCATCTGCTGGGCGCAATGGTTGAAGACGGCGGACGCCCAAGTGCGGCACCGGCTGGACGCGGGCGAAGAAGATACGCTGGCCAAACTTTTGCGCTTCGGCGTGACATTCACCAAGGAGTATCCGTTGCGCTCACCGCGCGGTCCTCTAAACTCTGCGACAATGTCAACGATGCCCGAAGTTCTCGACGTCTATATCAGCTACTCCGCCAAGAACCGCGAATTTGTCCGGCGGTTGGCGGACGGCTTGCGCGATAACGGGCTATCCATATTCTACGATGAGCTCATCGACATTGGCGAGAATTGGAGAGACGCGTTGGAGAGTGGCCGCGAGCGGGCGCGTTTCATCGTCATCGTCATGTCTCCGGAATACTTTCAGTCCAGGCAGACCGAGGTGGAATGGACCGCCGGATTAAAACGCGAGTCCAACGAACGTCGCCTGATCCTTCTGCCCGTGATGTACCAGATGTGCGAAGTCCCCACAACCCTTGCGGAAAAAGTGTGGGCCGATTTTCAAGAGCCGGGCGAATTCGCGGCTTCCCTGCGCAAGCTGGTCGCTGCCATGCGCACCAATTACGCGCCGGGCGGAGTTGGATCTTCGGAGCGCGAGATCGGCCGGCCGCAGCCCCCTACGCCATTTGAGTTTCCGCAGCCGCTCCTCGAGTCTCTCAGCGAAGGCAATTGCGTTCTGTATGCGGGCGCCGGACTCAGCGCTCCGGCCGGCCTGCCAACCTGGCAGCAGTTCGCGGACCTTCTGGTGCGGGCGGCGGTGGACGCGGACTTCGTAACCGGTCAAGACCGGGAGTTCTTCGAGAACGCGCTCCGCGATTTAAAGGGCGATTATGTCGTCGATGAGATCGTTGGCCGGGCCAGCGGCGATTTCCTCCAACAGTTTCTAAGAACGACGTTCCTCGGCAAGAGTCCGCCGGAAGCCCACGGAGTCCTTCGCGATCTGCCTTTCGCGGCGGCGCTCACCACGAATTTCGACAACCTGCTTGAAGTGACATTTCAAAAGAACGTGCCCAGCCTACCGGTCTTCACGCCAAAAGACACAGATGGCCTGTTGGGCGCCTTTACGCGCCGCGATTTCTTCATTTTGAAGCTTTACGGCTCGCTCGATCGGCCGGAGGATATGTTGGTCAGTCCCGCTCAGTTTGACAGGGCCATATCGGAGAACCCCATTTTTCAGCGTTTCATGGAGACCCTGTTCATTTCACGGACTATTCTGTTCGTCGGCTGCAGTCTGGAAGGGATCGAGACTTACTTGCGCGGCCTGCGATTCCCGACGCTTCCGAATGCCCGGCACTTCGCTCTTTCCGGCGTCCTCGGGAGTTCCTGGGAGGCCATGGCCGGCGTGCTGGCCCGCCGCTACGGCATCCAAGTGATTCCTTATCGCCGCGCCGATCGCTTTGACCAGTTGCACGCCTTGCAAGAATTGCGAAGATATGTGGGATTCACAGGCAAGGGCGTCACAAAAGCGGGCGCATCGCGTTTGAAAAAAGTGATCCTCGACAACATTGGACCTTTCGAACACCAGGAGATTCCGATCGATCCGAAGATCAACGTCCTTCTGGGAAACAACGGCGTCGGCAAATCCACCATCCTGCGCGCCATTGCGGTGGCTCTTTGCGGCAAAGAGGCCGATCCTTACACCGCGCGGCTGATTCGATCCGACGCGCAAACCGCGAGTATCCAGCTCGAGACCGATCTGGGCACCTATCGGACAGTGTTGCAACGGACCAAGGCCGGCGTGGAATCCACGTCTAGTTCGGTTGGGCCGCTGGACGCGGAGGGATGGCTAGCGGTCGGATTCCCGCCGCTACGGACCAATTCCGGCGACAACGTTCGCCGCCAGTTTCAATCGTCGCCGTTTCCCACCGTCCAGGATGTCTTGCCCCTGGCGAAGGGCGAAGCGGACATCCGGTTGGACGACCTGCAAACCTGGATCGTGGATGTCGATTATCGCGCTAAACACGAACTCAGCACGAAGTCCGGTGACGGCCGGTACGAGCGCCTGATCCACGCATTCTTCGGCACCATCAGCCGGCTGCTCGAAGGCGTGAAGGTGGAATTCGAAAGCGTCGACCCGGTCACCAGGCGTGTGTTGGTATGTACCGACGACGGCATCGTGCCGCTGGAATACGTGAGCCAAGGCACCTCGTCTCTAATGGGGTGGGTGGGCGTCTTGCTGCAGCGGCTCTACGAGATTTACGGCGCCGAAATGGATGCATCCGCGCGATATGTATTGGTGCTGATGGATGAAATCGACGCGCACATGCACCCCGCCTGGCAGCAGATTCTGTTGCCTAGGATTCAGGAATGCTTCCCCGGCATGCAACTGATCGCGACCACGCACTCCGCGCTGGTCCTCAGTGGTCTGGAAGACACGAACGTGATGCACGTAGTACGTTCTCCGGAGACCCACCGCGTGGAAATACGGAAGTATGAGATGAAGCTGAAGGGGCTTGAAACCGATGAGATTCTCACCGGTCCGCTATTCGGTCTCCATGACACTCGAGATCTAGGCACGCAGGCGAAGGAGCGGCGCTACGACCAACTTCGATCTCTGCCTTCGCCCACTCCCGAGGAGGTTGCGGAGCGGCGGGCACTCGCCCGGGATCTATTCGGATCGCGCGCGCCATCTCTCGAATCCGCCAGCACGGCCATCGCCGAGGCGTTGCAGCGGAAGCCGGAGGGAGACTTAACCCCATCTTCGGAAGAACGCGCCCGGCTGTTGGCTGAAGCCGAAAAACTGATTGAAAAGACGCTGGCGGGCAGGTCTTAGTAGGCGGCGGAAGAGAATGCTTTACCGCAAATTCGACCCCGGCGAAATCTACAAAAACTTCGCGCACGAGAAGTTCGCCGATTTCAACGATTGGAGAACGCGAGCGAAAACCGCGGCCGAAGCTCTCGCGGACTGGCAGGTAAACCACCCCTTTCGGCAGAAGGGTGAATCCTTGCCGGTCGATGCCGAAATCTACGGCGCGCTGAAGCCGTGTCTGAAAGACTATTTCTACGGGAAGTGCGCTTATTGCGAATCGGAATTTGCCACGGTAGCCTGGGGCGACGTGGAACATTATCGCCCGAAGCGTGGAGTTGCCGACGATAAAACGCATCCGGGCTATTACTGGCTCGCGTACCATGAGCGGAACCTCATGACGAGCTGCCAACTCTGCAATCAGGGCCGCGGCAAGCGAAACTGGTTTCCCATTGCGGGCCAACGCGCCATGCGCCCTGAAGACGATCTCTCTAACGAGCAGCCGCTTCTGTTGAATCCTTATGAAGAAGCGGATTGCGGTGAAAGGGCCGGCCACCTGCAATACGTATTCGAAGAAAACGGTTGGGATTTGCTGTCAACCGGCCGTGTCGACGGCCTGACTGATCGCGGACGGAAGTCCGTCGGGCTTTACGATCTGAATCGCGAGACATTGGTCGGCAGGCGCCGCAAAAGCCAGCAACACGCCATCACCATCCTTGAGCTTCTCGCCGCACGGCCCCGCGAATTCGCCGAGAATTGGGCGCTGCTGTTCAAACCCGACCAGGAGCACGCTTCGGCGATGCGCGCGGCCTGCTGGAAATGGCTGGAGCATCATAAGAAGCAATTGGATCGCGCCACAGGAGGGCAGACAGGTTGAGATACGGGGGGCGCGCAACCGCTGCCGGCGCCATGGCAAAATGAGAGCCTCGGTCTTGTCCCGCCAATACGTGCTGTCGCTGCCCGAACGCGCACTGCGCTCCATGAGCGCGCTCAGCGCCGGCCTGCTGCGCGAGCTGAGCGAAGTGGCGCTGCCGCGGGCCGTGCGCCGCACGCGGCTCTACACGGAGTTGGTCGAAAACACGCTGCGCTTCCTGATCGAAAATGTCGGCCAGGTGGAAGGCACATATCCCCCGCAAGGCCATCTGGCGGATAACTTCGCCATGCGGCGCTTCGCGGGCAACGGCATCGAATTGATCGGTCTGCTTACCTTCAGCGCATCGCCTGTATGGGTGCTGGCCGCGCTGGCCGATCTTTCCGGCACCGGCCGGCAACTGATCCGCGAGATCGCGCAAAGCCTGAGGGAAGAAGGTCTGCTGGCCGCCGGCGCCGACTATGAAACCATCGACCAGTTGCTGGATGGCCTGGAAGGCGCCGCCGGGCGACTGGCTCAGACCGCCAACACGCCGCCCCTGGACGTGGACAGTCTGCGGCGCGAATGGTCCGATCTGCGTCGCGAGACGGCCAAAATCCCCACGCCGCATCTGCCATCCGGCGATGCGCTACGGCGAAGCTGGGAAGACTTGAAAGCCACCGCCGCCGCGCAGGGGCGCCCGGTGTTTCAGGTTTCGACCCTGATGGCGCTCTCGGCCGTCAGCCGCATTCCGGAAAACCTGCTGTGGCTCTCGCGCTGCGCCAAAGGAGCCGCGCGCCGCACTGGTCAGATCTTCGCCGGAGTGCTGCTGGATCATTACGGCGCCACTTTGCAAGAAATCCGGAGCACCGGGTACGTGGCGTATTGGGTGCGCGAGTTCCGTCCGTATTTAAAAGCCGCCGCGTCGCAATTCTCGCCGCGTCGTGTTACGTTGACCGAGCGCATGTGGCGTGGCGCACGTTCTTAACGCGCTTACTGTCCCGCCGCGGCCGGGATCAACTCCCAGGTATCGTCGAAATACACGTAGCCGGTGGTGCCTCCGAAGAGAATTACATGGCCAATGGCTTCGTCGTTGGCCATCCCCAGGAATTCGCGCGGCGGCGGCCAGGTTGTGGGATGCAACTGCGCCCAGTCGCTTCCGGTCCAGGCCCACGTGCCGTTTTGGAGCATCCCGCCGCTTTCGCCGCCGAAGGCGATCAACAGCCGGAACCCCGGATCGAATGCGGCCGCGGCAAACTCCAGCAGCGGCGGTTGCCGCGCGGGCGCCTGCTCCGTCCAGTTGGCCCCGTCCCACGTCCACGTATTTTGCGCGCTGACATCCGCCTCGCCGCCAAACAGCACCGCGTTCTTGGCGACGTGATCGAAAGCGCTGAGGGCGCCGGTGCGCCCTGCGGGCGACGTGGCGGGCTGCAATTGGAGCCAGGTGGTCCCCGCAAACATCCATGTGCCGGCGGAGTAACCGGACTCGGAATTGAAACCGCCGAACACGTCGGCGCTGCCGTTATCCGGATCGGTGAACACGCAAGGCGCGGTCACCGGCGGCGGCGACAGGTACGGTTTCGCTTCCTCCCACGTGCCCGCGGCGCCATCGAAGATCCAGGTATCGCCGAAGTAGCCGGCCGCCTCGGTGTATCCACCGAACATCACTAACTTCTGCAACAGGGCATCGAAGGTCATCCCCGCGGAAACCCGCGCAGGGGGCGATACCGGCGGGGTTAATTGGGTCCACGTAACTCCGTCGAAGGTCCAGGTGTCCCCGAGATACGACGTGTTGGCGCCCAGGCCGCCAAATAGCACGATCTTCCCGCTCACCACGTCATAGGCCATCGCCATGCCGTCGCGCGGGCTGGGAGACACGGTGGGCGTAAGCTTGACCCACTCCACGGCAGGGGCCGCGGGCGCATCCGCCGCGGCGGCCATCGCCGGCCATAACGGCACGCCTGTTAGGACCAGAACCAGTCGGTATTTCATCGATATGCCTCCTCGGCCGCGCGCTGCTGCCGCATCGTTATAACGCTACCGCATAACATAACGGTACCGCATAACGCTACGGCGCCGAGTCTCTCTACTGCACTTGTTTTTGCGCGATCCAGATCCGAAAGAACCGATCCGTAATCAGGAAGGAACCGTTATCCCGGTCGATCAGATCCCGGCTGAGCAGGCTCTCCACCGCGCGCTGCGCATTGGAAGGGGATCCCAGCCCGTGGCGCGCAATAAAAGGCGCGCCGAAGAGCTTAGCGCCGGCCGGTTCGAAAGCGAGCCCTTTCAGCAGCCGCCTCTGGCTTGCCGCCAGCGATTCCCAGAGCACGGTATAGGCGTAACTTTCGCGGTCCAGCAATACCTTGATCGCGCCTTGAATCAGCGCCTCCGTTACGGGCTCGCCGGGTGCGCAGATCTCCCAAAGAGCATGACACAGGTGCTGCGTATAGAACGGGTGGCCTTCCGTCAATTCGCAGACCCTGCGGATCTCCCGGTCCGCGATGGGCCTTTCTCCCTCGCGAAACTTCTTGCCGATGAACGGAATCCAATGCGCGGTCGCGATCGACCCCAACGGGTAGTGCCCAGCCGCGCGGTAGAGCGGGCGGGAGCGGTCCAGGAACATTTTCTGAATCAGGTGTTTCCTGCTGCCGAGGAAGATGTACGAGACGTCCCGATGTTTTTGAATGACGCTCCGCAGTCGCCGCTCGACCATATCGCCGCCGTACTCCAGCACCTGCTGAAACTCATCGAAGACGATCACGACTTTTCGCTTTCCGCGCGCGGCGATCTTGGCCGGCGCGGCGAGCACTTCTTCAATCTCCTTCCCAGGCATTCCGCTCACACTGAAGCCAAATGCGATCTTCGGCTTGCCTTCCGAGTCTGTAGTGATGCTGGGAGCGAACAGGCCGAAGAATTGCGTGGCCATCTCCAGCAGTTGGCCCGCCGTGCTGCCCATGGATGCCGTGATGGCCTCGGCGGTAGCCGCGGCAAACGACTTTTCGCCATCGGTGGGCCACAGATCGACGTACGCGGCGGCATAGCGGGCCTTGGGGAGTCCGCGCAACGCCGTTTGCACCAGAGAGGTTTTTCCCAGACGCCTTTCGGCATACAAGAAGAGCTTCTCGCTGCTTTCCATGCCGGCCTTCAGATCGGCCAGTTCCTTCCTGCGATTGCAGAATGCTCCGCCTTCCACAATGCCGCCATATTGAAAAGGATTGTTCATATTACGCACCGTGCGTTACGCATCATGCGTAATCCTAGCTCAAGAGCGCCTCCGATGTCGAGCGTATCTTCCCGCACAAAAGCCTCCGCGGCGGCGCCCCGGCGGCCGGAATTTACACTGGGTGTGCCACCCCGCGCTTGCCCGCCCTCCCTCGGGTGGAGTATAGTCGTTATGACTAGTACCATCCCAAGGAGGGTTGCATGCGAAAGTTTGTATTGGGTTTCACATTTGTTTCCGCGCTTGCCATGACCGCCATGGCGGCGGAATTTAGCGGGTATATTTCCGACGCCGGTTGCGCCGCGAAGAAGGGCGCCCAGACCGCCGCCGACAGCCATGCGGGCTGCGCGAAAGGCTGCATCAAGAGAGGCGACAAAGCCGTCCTGGTTACCCCGGAAGGCAAGGTGTACACCATCGCGAATCAGGACAAAGTGCTCGAGCACGCCGGCCAGAAGGTCACCCTGGTTGCCGAGGCCGACGGCGACAATCTCACGGTCGGCGAAGTGAAGTAAACCGGCTGCGGGGAAGGCAGGCTACTGTAGCTTGCCTCTCCCGGCCACCTCCCACATCTCTTCCACTTCTCCGTCGCGGATTCCATAAACCCGCTCGTGCAGATTCACGGCCACGCAAATGTGGTTCGGGACGATGCGCAGGCGCTCTCCGATGGCAAACGCGCGGCCGCACTGGCTGACGTCCACGAAACCGTGCTCTTCGTTCATTTTGTGGAACACCGCCTGGGGCGCATCCAGCACATGCCCGAAGGTGGATTCGGCGCCGGACCCCGTCAACCGGTCAGACGAGAAAGTCTTCGATCCGCCATCTATGATGATCTGCCCGGGCCGCGCGGTGGAAACCACCGTAACCAGCAGCGTGGCCGCGCATTGATCCGGCGTGCAGGCGCCGCTGGCGACCGTATTCCAGTCGTTGTAGACGTATGTGCCGGGCCGGATCTCGTTGAGGCCCGGCAACTGATGCGAGTGGTACAGCGATGGCGTGGAACCGCCGCTGACGATGCGCACTTCGATGCCCGCGCGGCGGAAATCGGCGAGTATCGACTGCAGCAGGCCGGCCAACGCCGCCAGCGCTTCCGTGCCCGCCGCGCTGCTATCTTTGATGTGGCCCGGATAGAACGCGATGCCTTCGAACCGCAGGCCCGCCAGCCCTTCGATGCCGCGCGCCAAGTCCAGCAGTTCCGCGCCCGGCGACACGCCCACGCGACCCAGTCCTACATCGGTTTCGGCCAACACGCCGATCTTCACACCGGCGGCCTGCGCGGCTTCGGAAAGCTGCCCGGCGGCGAACAGGCTGTCAAGCGACACCGTCACATGGGCGCGCCGCGCCACGGCCATCAGGCGTTGCAGTTTCGCAACTCCGATCACCGGGTAGGCGACCAGTATGTCCGGGGGCGCGGCCTCCAGCATCGCTTCCGCCTCCCCCACTTTCGCGACTGTCAGACCCGCCGCACCCAGCTCCAGTTGGCGGCGGCCGATGCGCGGCGATTTGTGCGTCTTGGTGTGCGGACGCAGCCGGAGGCCGTGCTGTTGGGTGTAGTCCGCGACCCGCAGCAGGTTGGCTTCCATCGCATCCAGATCCACCAGCAGGGCGGGTGTATCGATGTCCGCGGTGCGCATCATTTTTCTTGGCGGAAGCGCATCGTGATCTTGTCGTCGGATGGATTGTACCGCAGCTCCAGATCCTTGACCTTTTGCTTTTCCATGGGGAAGTAGAGCAGCCCCGAAACAGGCTTATCGGTTTTCGTTTCGGGCAATTCCTTCTGCTTCAGCACCGCCAGCATGGGATCGTCCTTCTCATGGGCGCCGGTGCGCGTCTTGGCCTCGGCGCCTTCGGGCGCGCCGCCGCTACCTATGCCATCGCCGCCCACCCTGCGCGGCTGCCCCATCGTACCCGGAATGCCGCCGATGATAGGACCGTCGTTATCGTGCATGCCGCTGGCCCCTCCCCCGCCGGTCTGCCGGATCACCATGGCGCCGCGGCCCGCGATCTGGCTGGGCGCGAAGGGCCCGCTCTTCTCGCCGTCTTTGTCGGTCTTCAACACGAAATCGTCGCGGTTGATGGCGACCTGCTTGCCGAAACGCGGCGTCACTTCGACCGCCACCACGATGTAGTGTCCGCCCAGGTCCGAACCGAGCACTTCTTTCACCCCCTCGGGCTTGGCGTACAGCGTGGCGGCGATCACCACCGATTCGTTCTCGCCGCGGCCTTCGGCGGGCTTGTCGCTCTCGTGGTTGCGGGCCGTAACCTGCGGTATCGACCAAACCAGCGCCAGCGCGATTCCGGCGACTCGGACCTGCATGCTAAGAGCCTCCGCAAGTATTATACCGCTGGAGGCGAGCTTTAGCCCGCTCCATCGACCACCTTCCGAACTCCGAACCCAATCAAACAAAATCCAGCAATCTTCCTATCCGTTTCTTCGGTCGATCGTCTATGGGTGTATACTGCAACCAGGCATGGCGATCAAAGATCGAGAACCGCTGGCGGGTGAGATGCTGCAGGGCACGCTCGACCTGCTCATTCTCCAGACCCTGGTCCTGGGCGCAGCGCACGGCCACACCATCGCGCATGCCATCGAGCACCGCTCCGAAGATGTCCTCCAGGTCGAACATGGCTCCCTTTATCCCGCGTTACATCGGCTCCAGATTCGCGGCTGGATCGCATCGTTCTGGGGCACTTCGGAAAACAACCGCCGGGCGCGCTACTACCGCCTGACGCCCACAGGCCGCAAACAACTGTCCGAACAGACCGGCCGTTGGGACCGCCTGGTGCGCGCCGTAAATCAGGTGCTGCGTCCCGCCGCGGAGTAAGCCGCGATGGAATGGAGCCGGTTCATTCGCCGCAGGCAGTGGGACCAGGAGCGCGCCGCGGAAGTCGAGCAGTATATCGAGATGGAAGCCGCCGACAACGTGGCGCGCGGCATGCCCGCCGCCGAAGCCCGCGCGGCCGCCCGATGCAAGCTCGGCAACCCGGCGCTAATTCGTGAGGAGATCTATCGCATGAACACTATCGGACTCATGGAAACGTTTTGGCGCGACCTGCGCTATACCGCTCGCGTGCTGCGCAAGAGTCCCGGATACGCGCTGGTGGCCGTGCTTTCGCTGGCGCTCGGCATCGGCGCGAACACCGCCATCTTTTCGCTGGTGAACCAGGTGATGCTGCGCATGCTGCCGGTCCACGATCCGGCGCATCTGGTGGTGCTGCACCGTGAAGACGATCTGGAAGGCACTACTACCAAAGACAACTACGAATCGGTGTTCTCGTATCCCATGTATCGGCGCTTGCGCGACGATGGCCGCGCATTCAGCGGCGTCATCGCGCGCGCCGGAGCGGCTGTAACCATCCTGTACCACGGCAATGCCGAATCCGTGGACGCCGATGTGGTGCCCGGCAATTTCTTCGGCGTGCTGGGCGTGAAAGCAGCCGCCGGACGGCTGTTCACGCCAGCCGACGATGACGCGCCGATGGCGCATCCCGTAGTCGTGTTGAGCCACAGTTATTGGGTCAAACGCTTCGCCGGCAGCCCCAACGCCGTCAATCAGACCGTCCATCTGAATGGATTTCCGATGACGGTGATTGGCGTATCGGCCGCCGGATTCAACGGCATCTTCCCCGGCAACATGCCCGACGTTTACGTGCCCATCAACATGCTCGGCGCAGCCAGACCGACGTGGAAGGCGCTGGACGACCCGCAGTTCCGATGGCTGAATATCATGGCGCGCACGGCTCCAGGCTTGGCCATGCAGAAGGCACAAGCGGTAGCGCAGGTGGCGTACCGCGCGGCGCTGGACGATGAACTGGCCCGCTCCCAATACCATGCCAGCGCCTTCGACCAGAAGTCGTATCGCCAAGCGCGGCTGGAACTCCGCGCCGCCGGTCAAGGTATCAACGAGTTGCGCAGGAGCAATCAGGGAGCGCTGCTGGCTCTCGCGGCCATGGTCGGATTGGTGCTCCTGATTGCTTGCGCCAACGTGGCTAGCCTCACCATAGCCCGCGCCACGGCCCGCCAGCGCGAGTTGTGCATCCGCCTGGCGATCGGCGCGCGCCGCTGGGACCTGATCCGCCAGCTCCTGGTGGAAGGTCTGCTGCTGGCTTTGGCCGGAGGAGCGCTCGGTTTGCTGGTGGCGGATTGGACCACGCGCGCGCTGCTCCGGATGTTGCCGCAGGATCTGGCCGGCGATTGGGTGACGGCCGGTCTAAACCCGTGGCTGCTCGCTTTCACATTCGCAACCGCCTTGCTCAGCGGTTTGCTTTTTTCGCTTGCGCCGGCGCTGCAGGCCACCCGTCCCGATCTGGCGGGAGCGTTGCGATGCGGGGCGGCCACTGCTGCGCCAACCGGTGCGGTGTGGCTTCGTAAGTGCGTCGTGACCGCGCAGGTGGCGCTCTCGCTGATGCTGGTCGTGGCCGCCGGTCTGTTCGGCCGCACTCTATTCAACATTGCCCGGATCAATCTTGGATTCCGGCCCCAGAATCTGCTCACTTTCAAGGTAGATGCTTCCCGCAGCCGCCCAAACTTAGCAGACTCCGTCGCCTACTACGGCGATTTGAAACAGCGCATCTCCGCCATACCCGGCGTGGTGGGCGTCGGCACGGCGGACGGTGGACCATTTTCAAATTCCAACCACTCGGGCAACATCACATTGGAGGGCTACCGGCCGGCGAAACCGGATGAGAGCGTGGATGTCCAGGAGATTGCCGTAAGCCCCGGCTTCTTCGCCGCCCTGGGTATTCCGATGCGCGCGGGGCGCGAGTTCAGTGAGCGGGACGGCACATCCGCGCCCAAAGCCTTGGTGGTGAACGAAGCATTCGCCAGGCATTTTTGCAGCGGCCGGAATCCGCTTGGACTGCATCTGATGTTCGGCGGGGGCAACCACCCGGTACTCGACCGGGAGATCGTAGGCATTGTGGGCGATAGCCGCGCCAATTCCCACGAGTTGGCCCACGAGGCGCTGTACTATCCTTTTAGCCAGTGGGAAAAACCCAACCGCCTGATGTTCTACGTGCGTAGCGCGGGCGATGCCGGCGGACTCGGGCCGTCCCTGCGCGCAGCGGCGCGTTCGGCCGATGCTAATGTGCCGCTCTACGATATGAGCCCGCTTACCCTGCGCATCGAGGATTCGATTTACGTCGAGCGGCTGCTGGGCATGCTTTCGGTAGCGTTTGGCGCGCTGGCCACGCTGCTGGCGGCGTTGGGGCTGTATGGCATCGTGGCCTACACCGTCGCGCGCCGGACCGCCGAGATCGGCTTGCGCATGGCCCTCGGCGCGCAACCCGGCGACATGCTGCGGATGGTGGTGCTGGAAGCCGCGCGGCTGGCGCTGGCGGGCATTGCGATCGGATCGGCCGCCGCTCTGGCGCTGAGCCGGCTGGTCCAATCGCAACTGTTCGGCGTTGCCGCCGCCGACCCGCTCATCTTCACGGGCGCCGCGGCGCTGTTGGCCCTGGTCGCCCTGGGCGCCGCGCTGGCCCCCGGACTGCGCGCCGCCCGGATCGATCCGGTGTCGGCCTTGAAGTACGAGTAGCGAGCCTGGCCCACTAAACCGGTTAGAGTTTCTAGATACTATGAGCCGTGGTGGGGCAGGACTCCAGTCCTGTCAGGATGGGCCTGCGGCCCACGAATAGTGATGAAAACCTCGTGGGGCAGGCGTCTACGCCTGCGGCGGGTCTCCAGACCCGCCCCTTCCCGCACAGCTCGCAGTGGGTTTTCGACCGTGCGCGACCCGCCGCAGGCGTAGACGCCTGCCCCACCAAATGGCCAATCCCCAGACACAGGCTGATTCCTGTGCTACCAGCGGGGCTGAAGCC
>Ga0187851_10003156_pt1 | contig 14060 bp, 8 predicted proteins | sample June2016WEW_6_10_FD_132997 | JGI IMG/M metagenome (GOLD analysis project Ga0187851, IMG submission 132997) | Peatland microbial communities from SPRUCE experiment site at the Marcell Experimental Forest, Minnesota, USA - June2016WEW_6_10 | ecosystem: Environmental > Terrestrial > Soil > Wetlands...
GGCCGACGCCCGCTCCACCGACAAGCTCGACGAAGTGCGCGCCGCGTTCGAAAAGATCCTCGAGCGTATCGACGGGGTGCTGGCGGCGCGCGCAAAATCGATCAACGAGAGCCTGGCGCGCAGTACGGTCGACGCCGCCAAGACGCTCAGCGAAGGCGGCCGCGAGATCGCTCAGGGAATCTCCGCCAAGTCGTCGGAGCTCGAAGCGACGCTGCGCGGGCGCGCCGAGGCGCTGTCGCAGGCGCTGGGCGAACTCGCCGGCGACATCAACGCCAAACTCGCCGACCGGCTCGACGACATGTCGGGCACGCTCGGCAACAGCGTCACGCGGTTCCGTGACGACATCGTCGGGCCGCTGCACTCGCTTGCGACCGAGCTGCAATCGGGCGGGACGGAGATCGCCGAGGCGATCGCCCGCCACTCCGTCAATCTCGGCGAGACGGTCGAGACCCACGTCCGGCGCATCGGCGCCGAAAGCACGGCGCAGCTTGTCGCGCGGATCGAGGAATTGCGCGGGTTGGTCGAAGGCCCGGCGTCCGAACTCGTCGCCAAGCTCGGCGCGCGCGGCGACGAGGTCGCCGACCAGATCGCCGGCGTCAGCGCCCAGGCTTCGCAAAACTTCGAGCAACAGGTCAACAACCTGGTCGCGCTGCTGACGCGACGCGGCGACGACTTGCTGGCGGCGATCACCGCCAGCGCCGGCGGCTCGGTGCGCGAGCTCGGCTCGCTCAGCGGCCAGATCGGCGTCGCGGTCGAATCCTCGACCGCCGCGTTGCGCGCCGCCACCGAGGCGGCGCAGGCGCAATCGGCCGAAACGATCGGCGCGCTGATCGGCAGCCTGCGCGCCGCCGCGGATTCGGCGCAGGCGCAGTCGTCCGAAACGATCGGCTCGCTGATCGGCGGCCTGTCGGCGGAGGTCGATTCTTCGACCGCCGCCCTGCGCGCCGCCGCCGAAGCGACGCAGGCGCAATCGGCCGAATCGATTGCGGCGCTGATCGGCAACCTGACGGCCGAGATCGAACGGACCGGAGCGTCGCTGCGCGACGCAGTCGAGACCAACGCCGGCGCGTCGATCTCCACCCTCAACGCCTCCGGCGAACGCATGCGCGCCGAGCTCGGCCAAGTGCTCGAGCGCCTCGGCCAGGTCGGCTCGGTGCTCGATCGCATGGTCGGCGCGGCCGGCGAACGGCTCATCGCGATCGAGGGCGGCCTCGGCGAGCGGATCGAGCAGTTGCAGCAGGCGCTGGGCGCGATGGCCGATCAGGTCGCGGCGCTCGACCGCCTGTCGAGCGAGACGCGTAACGAATCCGGCGTCCTGGTCGAGCGCCTGTCGGGCCACACCACCGCCTTGGCCGACGTCGCGCGCGACCTCGCCGTCAATCAGCAGACGGTCGACGCGTCGCTGGCGCTTCGCCACGCCAGCCTGAAAACCCTGTTCGCCGAGATCACCGAGAAAAGCCAGGAGTTCGACGCGGTGGCGCGTCACTTCGCCACCTCGTTCGAGGAGAGCTTCACCAAGGCGCAGACGCGCGCCCAGGAGATCAGCGCTTCGCTGGCGGTTTCGACCAAGAACGCCGCCACCAACGCGGTCAGCCAGTTCGAGATGATCCGCGACAGCGCCGGCAAGGAGCGCCTCAAGACCGCCGAGACGTTGCAGGCCGCCTACGACCAGGCCAACGCCAATCTCAACGACGTCATGTCCAAGACCGCCGAGCGTTTCCGCGAGTCGGTCGACGAGGTCCGGCAGATGGCGGCCGAAGTGCAGCGCCAGCTCGACGCGACGCGGCGCGAACTGAAGCGCGGCGTGTTCGAACTGCCGGAAGAGACCGCCGAGGCCGCGACCGCGATGCGTCGCGTCGTCGCCGATCAGATCGCCGCGCTCAAGGAGCTCACCGCGGTGGTGACCGCTTCGGGGGCGGATTTCGACATCGTCGAGCCGACGGCGCCATCCAGGCCTTCGCTGCGCGCCGAGGCGCCGCGCAAGGCGGAAGCGCTGCGCCGCGCCGCCCCGGAAGGCGACGACGATGGTCAGGCGACGACCGTCGCGCCGGCGCCCGAGCCGACCCGCGCGGCCACGCCGACTGCGTCGCGCCCGGCGCGATCGGCGGCGGCGGCCGCCACAGCGTCGGGCGAGCGCAGCCAATCAGGCTGGCTGTCGAACCTGCTCGCCGCGGCTTCGCGCGACGAGACGCCCGCCCCCGCCGGCCGCCCGGCGAGCGACGCGCCGGAGGGGATCTCGCTCGACGTCGCCAAATTCGTCGACACCGAGGCGGCGGCCGAGATGTGGGATCGCTGGCGCGCCGGCGACGCCGGCGCGGCGACGCGGCGGCTCTATACCGCCGCCGGCCAGCAGTCGTTCGACGAAATCCGTCGCCGCTACCGATCCGACCCGCAGTTCCAGGACGCGGTGAACCGCTACACGCAGGAATTCGAGCGGCTGCTCGCCAAGATCGGCGAGAACGACCGCGACGGAGCGCAATCGCGCGCGACCCTGCTGTCCGACGCCGGCAAGGTCTACACCATGCTCGCCCACGCCTCGGGCCGGCTGGGATAAGCCGCGCTTCGGCTCTCGATCGGACTTGCCCTCGCCCTACCCTCTCCCGCAAGCGGGAGAGGGGGAAAACCCTTCTCCCGCTTGCGGGAGAAGAGCCTGCCCCCAGGTGAAATTCCGGGGGTGGCCGCCATAGGGCGTCGGAAGACGCCCGTCGCAAACGACGGGACTTGGCGGCCGGACGAGGGGAAGTCCTGCTCGGCTTAGAGCCGCGTCGCGACGAAGGCGACGATGCGCTTCATCACCGAAGACAGCGCGCCGTCCATCGCCGCTGTGACCGTCGCCGGAGCGGTCGAGGCGACCGGCGCCTCGGCGGTGAAGACTTCCTCCGCCGCCGCGAAGTCGAGCGAAGTGGGAACGAGCTTGGCGGCGACGCTAATCTCAACTCGCGAGCGAGCAGCGTCGAGCTCGAACTTGCGGATGTCGAGATCGAGGATGTAGTTGGCCGGCGCCGCCGGGTTGCCGCCGACCTGACCCGCAAGCCCCGCGTTTTGAAAACTCTGGATCAACCGCGCCCGAACGATCAGCGGCAGGCGGTCGGGCCATTTGGCGCCCGCCAACACCGCCATCTGCTGCGAGCGGGTGTGCACCAGAATGCGGTCGCTATCGAGGTCGAGCGATGCGAACGGCTCGGCGACGCGCACCTGCGCGCGCATCGGATGCGCACGACCAGGTCTGGCGGCCTGGAGGTCGTAGGTGTCGAGCGGCCCGCTACTGCCGCCGCCACCGCCGCAACCGGCCAACGCCAGCGCCAGCGCGACGAGGCTGAGTCCGCGGCGACGAGCGACAAGCGGACGGCCTGCGGTCGCTGCATCGCTCATCACTTCCCGCCTTGATACTCGGGAAGGCTCGACTTGGCGCCGAACAGCACCTCGTTGGGGTTGCGCTCGAAACTGCGGATCGCGCGGTCGAGGTCGTTGATCGTGCGACGGCCGTCGACCGCCAGCGCCTCGTATTCGCGCAAGCCGGTCGAGGTGAAGTGGCTGAGGCCGGCGGCGATGTCCTTGGTGCGCGCGTCGAGATTGTCGGCGAGCTGACGCACCGAACGCGCCGCGTCGCCGAGCTCGCCGAGCGGGCCCTTGAGGTCGGGCGAGCCGACGAAGCCCTGCAGGCTGGTCATCAGGCCGTCGATCTTGTCGGCGGAGTGATTGAGCTTGGCGGTCAGCTCGGTCGCGTTCTTCACCGCCGCGTCGATGTCGCCTTGATGCTGCTGCAGCGTCTGGCCGAGCGTGTTGGCGCCGTCGACGAAGGTGGCGATCTTCTTCGTGTCGACCGCCTTGACGAGATTGTCGAAGTCGCCAAGCGCGGAATCGAGCTTGCCGGCGGTGTCGTTGAGCCGCTTGGCGAGCGCGGCGGCGTCGGTGATGGTCGAATTGATCGCCGCCTTGTTGTCGGCGAGCGAACCGGTCAGCGACTTCACGTCGCCGACGATGCCGCTCACCTTGGCGGGGTCGACCGCCTTGACCAGTTTGTCGACGTCGTCGGAAAGCCCTTGCAGCCGGTCGGACAGCGGGCCGATCTTCTTGCCGAGGTCGGCGATGCCCGACAGCGCCGCATTGACGCCGGAGGCGTTGTCGGCGAGCGCCTTCGAGAACGCGTCGATGTTGCGCACCGCGTCGCCGACGACGGCGCTGTTGTCGGCGACCAGCTTGTCGATGCGGCCGAGGGTCGTGTCGGCCTTGGCCGAAAGCGACTGCACCGCCGTCAGGATGTTCTGCATGTCGGACGATTCGCCGACGATGACCGGAGGGTTGCCGCCTTTCGACGTCAGCGGCGGAGAATCGGACGCGCCCCCGGTGAGCGCGATCGCTGCGCCGCCGGTCAGCCCCTGAACCTCGAGGCTCGCCTTGGTGTCCTGGTTAATCGGCACGCGCCCCACCACCTGGATCAGCACCTCGACGCGGCGCGGATCGTCGGCGACGAGATTGATCTCGGTGACCTCGCCGACGCGGATGCCGTTGAACTGCACCGCGCTGCCGCGCGTCAGGCCGGCGACCGAGCCGTCGAACAGGACGGCGTAAACCTGGTGATCGGCGGTGCGGGTCAGGCCGGAGAACCACAAGACGAACAGGAACGCCCCGGCGATGACCGCCAGGGTGAAGGCGCCGATGAGGACGAAATTCGCGCGCGTCTCCATCTCGACTACCGTTTGCCCCGGCCGACCGCAGGCCGGCGCTGCCCCCTGAAGGGGGTTCCGCCGCCCGGCCCGCGACTCGCATAGCAGATTTTGCCGCCAGACGCGCGGCCGCCGGCCCAATTCATGGTTGGCGCCGCCCGTGGCCGAGCTTGAACGCCGCCTCGCGGCCAGCCCCGCGCTTGCCGTGGAAGTAGGTCTTGATCCACGGATCTTCGGAGCGCAGCAACTCCGAAATCGTCCCGATCGCAATCACCCGCCCCTGCCCCAGCACCGCGACGCGGTCGCAGATCGCGTAGAGACTGTCGAGGTCGTGGGTGACCATGAACACGGTAAGGCCGAGCGTGTGCTGCAACGTGGCGATCAGCTCGTCGAAGTCGCCGGCGCCGATCGGGTCGAGCCCAGAGGTCGGCTCGTCGAGGAACAGCAGATCGGGGTCGAGCGCCAGCGCGCGCGCCAGCGCCGCCCGCTTGATCATGCCGCCCGACAGCTCGGCCGGATATTTGTTGCCGGCGTCGGGCGGCAGACCGACCAGCGCGATCTTCAGCATCGCCAGCTCGTCGCGTAGGCGCGGCGACAGGTTGAGATGCTCGCGCATCGGCGCCTCGATGTTCTGCCTGACGGTCAACCCGGAGAACAGCGCACCCTGCTGGAACAGCACGCCCCAGCGCTGGCCGACGCGGCGACGCTCGGCGGCGGTGAGGCTGTCGAGGTCGTGGCCGTAGACTTCGATCGTCCCGGCCCGCTTGGGCAGCAGGCCGAGCACGGTGCGGGTGAACACCGACTTGCCCGCGCCCGAGGCGCCGACCAGGCCGAGCACTTCGCCGCGGCGCACGTCGATGTCGAGCCCGTCCATCACCAGATGGTCGCCGAAACCGACCTTCAGTCCGCGCACGCGGATGACGACCTCGCCAACGCGCGCGCCCTCGTCGAGGTCGGCCGGCGGCGGCGCGGCGGGGTTGGTCTCGGGCTCGGTCAATAGCGCACCGCGGCGAAGAACATGGCGAACAGCCCATCGAGCACGATCACCATGAAGATGGATTTGACCACCGACGCGGTCACCTGCCGGCCGAGCGACTCGGCCGAACCGGCGACGGCGAAGCCCTCGATCGAGGCGATGAGGCCGATCACCAGCGCCATGAACGGCGCCTTGATCAGGCCGACGGCGAAGGTGTTGAGGCCGATCGCGTCGTGCAGCCGCTGGACGAACACGACCGGCAGGATGTCGCCATAGACCCAGGCGACGCAGGCGCCGCCGACCAAGGCCGCCATGTCCGCGAGAAAGGTCAGCAGCGGCAGCGCCAGGATCAGCGCCAGGATGCGCGGAAGGATCAGCACTTCCATCGGGTCGAGCGCCATGACCGTCAGGGCGTCGACCTCTTCGCGCATCTTCATCGAGCCGAGTTCGGCGGTGATCGCCGAGCCGGAGCGGCCGGCGATCATGATCGAGGTCAGCAGCACGCCGAGTTCGCGCAGCACCAGGATGCCGATCAAGTCGACCGTGAACGGCGACGCGTTGAAGCGCGCGAGCTGGAAGATGCCCTGCTGGGCGACGATCGCGCCGACGAGGAAATTGATCAGCAGAATGATCGGCGCGCTGCGCAGCGCGAAGATCTCGAGATGATAGAAGGTCGAGGTCCAGCGCCAGCGCGGCGGACGGACGAGGACGGTCAGGCCGACCGAAACCATGCGGCCGAGGAAAGCGACGCCGCTGACGAAGTCGGCCCCCGCCCCGTAGACGCTTTCGCCGATGTCGGCGAGCAGCGAAGTCAGCGTCGGCGGCTCGCGCGGCCCGGCTGTCTCGACCGGACGATAATGGGCTTCTTTGAGCAGGATCGCGTGTTCGGGGCGCGCGCCGACCACCTGCGTCACGACGCCGCGGGCCACGAGCGCCTGCACCGAGCGGTCGATGACCCAGGCGCCGGCGGTGTCCATGTGCTCGACGCCGGAAAGATCGATCAATACGTCGTGCGCGCCTTCGGCGTCGGCGACCAGCGCGTCGGCCCCGTTCTCGAGCCGCGCGCCGGCGTCGATGGTCCAACCGCCGGCCAAGTCCAGCCGGACCCCGGCGGCGGTCCGCTCGCAGGCGATGGCGGGGGCGATCGGCATTGAGCCTCCGTCTGAGGCGCCCGGCGTGGCCGCGGCGCGGGCGACCCGCTTCGCGCGGCCCTTAAGAGCGCCAAGGCGACGCGGCGCGCGCGACCAGACTTCCGCCGATTTTGCGACCGCCTTCGGCTCTTAGCCGCCGCCGGCGGCGCTGTCGAGGCGCAGGCGCGCGCTTCCCACGCGAATCAACCGCAAATTACCGGCCGGGTGGCGTGTCCCGTCAGGAGCGAAGCGAGCGAGAGCGAAAACAAAACCGGCACGAATCGGCGACGCGCGATTCGAATCCGCATTTTGCGGAAAAGGCGAGTCGAATCCGCGGTGTCTCGCGGGCGACGGTAAACGCCCCGTCGCGGCGCCCGGTCCGTTGCGGACCTGAAACGGGACGGTCCGGGCGAAAGCGCGAACAAGCCCGGCACGAATCGCGGGCCGCGCGACTCGCTCCCACAGCGCGGCGCGAAGCAAGTCCGCCGAACGCCGCGCGCCGCCAAACGCGCGAGCATGGTTGAGGAGCGGTCAATCGCCGCGACCCGGCACGGTCCCGGCGCGGGAAACGGCGGCCAAAGCGCGGACGAAAGCGGGTCGAATCGGCGTTGGCCGATTCGCGCGCGTCATTCGCCGCGCCGTCAATCCATCGCCGCGGCTTTGAGGATGCACACCATCGTCGCCTGGGCGGTCGTCGCGCCGCGGTTGCGGATCGCGTGCGGGCGATCGCCGCGGTAGCGCAAAGTCTCGCCGGCGCGCGCGACCTCGATCACCTCGCCGACTTCGACCTCGAGCTCGCCCTCGAGCACCGACAGGCATTCGATCGAACCGCGCGGGTGCGGCTGCGAGCCGAGCGCGCCGCCCGGCTCGGCCTGAAAATCGTACCATTGCAGCCAGTCGACGGTTTTCAGCCAGCCGATCACCGCCAGCCGGCACAGGCCGTCGTCCGACACCAGGATCGGCGTCTCGCCGCGGCTGACGCGTTCGACGAACGGTCCTTCCTCGGTTCCATGCAGGATCGACCCGATCGAGACATCGAGCGCATGGGCGAGCCGCCAGATGGTGGTCAGGGTCGGATTGGTCTCATTGCGCTCGATTTGCGAGATGATCGACTTGGCGACGCCGGACTGGGCGGACAGGTCGGCGAGCGACTGGCCGGCGCTCCGGCGCAGCTTGGCGACGGTGCGGCCGAGCTGGCCCGACAGCGCCGCCGCGCCGGCTTCCAGCACCTTGGCCTTGTCCTTGCCCTCGACGCCCATGTCCGCTCTCCGTTCGCCCGCGGCCCATTATAGCGGGCGGCGTACGGAATATAGAACGGAATCGTCCGGCATTCGCGCGTTCACAGCGCTTCGACGGTCTCGGCCGGTTCGGCGGCGGGGCGGACGCCGCGCCGCCGTCGTTCGCGCCACAGGACCAGGACGCCCGCCCCCGCGACGACCGCCGCGCCGGCCAGGACCGCGGCCGACGGCGTCTCGGCGAAGAAGGCGTAGCCGAACGTCGCCGCCCAGATCATCGAGACATAGTCGAAGGCGGCGATGATGGAAGCGTCGGCGAAACGGTAGCTGTGGGTCATCAGGATCTGCCCGGCGCCGCCGAGCAGGCCGATCGACGCCAGCAGGCAGAATTCGAGCGCGTTCGGCGCGACGAACGTCTGGCCGGCGAAGAAGTTCGCGCCGGGCGCGCCGCTCGGCCAGACAGCGGCGAGGATCAGCAGCGCGGCGCTGATCACCGCCGTCACCGTCGAGAAATAGAAGACGATCGCTCCGGTCGCCTCGGAGCGCGTCAGCCGCCGGGTCTGGATCATCGCCACCGCCGAGCAGAACGCGCCGGCGAGCGCCACGGTCGCGCCGAGCGAATAGCCCGCCGTCGCGCCGGTCCCTTGGCCGAGGTCGTCGGACAGCATGACCAGCACGCCGACGAAGCCGATCCCGACCGCCGCCCAGCGATAGGGCCGAACGATCTCGCCAAGCGTCAGCGCCGCCATCGGCACGACCAGCAGCGGCGTGGCGAAGGTGAAGGCGGTCGCGTCGGCGAGCGGCAGCAGCGACAGCGCGATGAAATTGGCGAACATGCCGCCCGAGCCGGCGAGCGAGCGGCCGATGTGGCCGAGCTTGCGGCGGGTGCCGAGCGCGTGCGGGAATTCGCCCCGCCGCGTCAGCCAGACGACCAGCGTCGCCATGGCGAAGATCGAACGGAACAGCACGATCTCGCCGACCGGAAACCGCAACGAGACCGACTTGATGATCGCCGACATCGCCGCGAAGGCGAAAGTCGCGGCGATTTTGAGAACGATCCCGAGCAGCATCGGACTGGTTCAGAGCGCTCCCGGGAAGGCGCCGCCGTCGATCAGGATGTTCTGGCCGGTGAGGTAGCCGGCCGAGGCGCTGGCGAGGAACGCGCACAGCGCGCCGAATTCCTCCGGCCGGCCGAAGCGGCCGGCGGGGATCGCGGCCTCGCGCCGCGCGCGCAGAGCCGCCGCGTCTTCGCCGTTTGCCGCCGACTTGGCGAGGGTGACGCGGATGCGGTCGGTGTCGAACGCGCCGGGCTGGATCGAATTGATGGTGACGTTACGGCTGGCGTAGGCGCGCGCGCTGGCGGCGACGAAGGCGGTGAGCCCGGCGCGGGCGCCCGACGAGACGTCGAGGCCAGCGAGCGGCGCGCGCACCGAGGACGAGGTGATGTTGACGATGCGGCCGAAGCCGCGCGCCGCCATGCCCGGCAGCGCGCGCTGGATCAGCGCGATCGGCGTCAGCATGTTGGCCTCGAGTCCGGCGAGGATCATCTCGCGGGTCAGATCGACGAACGCGGCCGGCGGCGGCCCGCCGTTGTTGTTGACGAGAATGTCGGGCTCGGGACAGGCGGCGAACAGCGCGTCGCGCGTCGCCGGATCGTCGAGATCGCCGCAAACGGCGAAAACCTCGGCGCCGGTCGCGGCGCGGATCTCTTTCGCCGTCTCGGCGAGCCGCGCCGGGTCGCGGCCGTTGATCGTCACGGCGCAACCCGCCTCGGCCAACGCGCTCGCGCAGGCTTTGCCGAGCCCGCGACTCGACGCGCAGACGATCGCCTTGCGGCCCTTGACCCCCAGATCCATCCTCGCCTCCCGAGCGGCGCCTCCGCTTTCGCCGTTCCGGGGCGACTTTTGGTCGAAATCGGCGCGCGAGGCCAGCAGAACCGATCCGCCGGCGGCGGCGGCTCACTTAGACGCGCTCACGATCGCGTGATGTTACGGCGCGCGCCGCCGCCGCGGCCGACGGAGTGCGTGCGGCCGACGCTGCGGCCGGCGTTTCTTGGCCGGACGCGATGCGGGCGCGATCGCTTGGCGCAGCAACAGGGCGGGAATGGCGTCGGCGGCGACCGGGCGGCTGAAGTGGTAGCCCTGCAATTCGTCGCAATGGTTCTCGCGCAGGAAGGCGACCTGCGCTTCCGTCTCGACGCCCTCGGCGATGACCCTGAGGTTGAGCTTCTGGCCGAGCGAGATCACCGCAGAGGCGACGGCGCGGTCGTCTTCGTCGTCGGGCAGATCCTGGATGAACGAGCGATCGATCTTCAGCCGCTCGACCGGGAACCGCTTCAGCGCGCTGAGACTCGAATAGCCGGTGCCGAAATCGTCGATCGACAGTCGCACGCCGAGCGCGCGCAATTCCTTCATCGTCTCGATCGCGCGATCGACGTCCCGCATGACCAGGCTTTCGGTCAATTCCAGCTCGAGATATTTCGGTTCGAGCCCGCTCTCGGCGAGCGCCTCGGCGACGGCGGCGACGATGTGGTTCTCGCGGAACTGCCGCGCCGAGACGTTGACGCTGACGGCGATCGGCGGCAGGCCGGCGTCCTGCCACGTCTTGTTCTGCCGGCAGGCTTCGCGCAACGCCCAGTCGCCGATCGGCACGATCAGTCCCGATTCCTCGGCGATCGGGATGAACGTCGCCGGCGGCGCCAGGCCGAGCCGCGGGTGCCGCCAGCGGATCAGCGCTTCGACCGCGAACACTTCGCCACTGCGCAGATCGACCTGCGGCTGATAGTGCAGAACGAAGTCGCGGCTCGGATTGGCGTTGCGCAATTCTTCGAGCAGCGTCAGCCGCTCGCGCAAATTGGCGTTGATCTCCGGCACATAGAACACCAGGCCGTCGCCGCCCGATTCCTTGGCGCCGTACATCGCGGCGTCGGCGTTGGCGAGCAAGGTCTCGGCGGCGCCGCCGTCAATCGGATAAATCGCCGCGCCGAAACTGGAAGTGACACGGAAGCTGCGGCCGTCCAGTTCCACCGGCGCGACGACGGCTGAACGAATGCGATGCAGCATTGCGCCGATTGTCGGCCTATCCTTGGGCGGATCGATCAGCAGCACGACAAACTCATCGCCGCCCAGCCGCGACACGATGTCGTTGGGGCCGACGGCGGCGACCATCCGCTCGGCCATGGTCTTGAGCAGCGAGTCGCCGGCGCCATGGCCGAGGCTGTCGTTGACGTACTTGAAGTTGTCGAAGTCGATGTAGACGACGCATAGCCATGCGCCGCGCTGCGCCGCAGCCTGCAGCGCCCCCGCCAGCTGTTCGCCGAACTGGGCGCGGTTGGGCAGGCCGGTCAGCTCGTCGTGGGTGGCCATGAACTGAATGCGCTCTTCGGCGCGCCGACGGGCGATGGCGATGCCGGCGATGTGGATGGCCATCTCCAGCAGCCGCGACTCGACCGAGGTCGGCGCCCGCACGGCGCGCGAATACATCGCGAACACCGCCAGCGCCTCGCCGCGATCGGAAAGGATCGGCGTCGACCAGCAGGAGCGATAGCCGTAAGGCCTGACGAGCTCGCGAAAGTCGGCCCACAGCGGGTCGGCGAGGATGTCGGTGACGATCACCGGCTGGCGACGATAGGCCGCGGTGCCGCACGATCCGACGCTCGGTCCGATCTCGGCGCCATCGATCGCCTTGATGTAGTCGGGCGCCAGGCTCGGCGCGGCGGCGTGGCGCAGCCGGCGCCCCTCCTCGTCGAGCAGCAGGACGGAGCACAGGATGCCGTTGAGCTGCGATTCAACCAGCCGCGCCAATGCGTCGAGGATCGCCTCGAGCGGCGCGCTCATGGCGATCATTTCGAGGATCTGCGCCTGGCCGTCGCGCAGCAGATTGGAAAGACGGCGATCGGTGATGTCGCGCGAAACGCCGGCGACGCCAAAGATGTCGCCGCGCGCGTTGCGCACCGGCACCTTGGTCGTCAGGAGCCAAGACTTGCCGCCGGCGCCGTCGTAAAGGTACTCTTCGAGGTCGATCATCGGCCGGCCGGTGCGGATGATCTTCTGCTCGTCGTCGAAGAACTTCTGCGCGATCTCCAGCGGCAGCAGCTCGAGGTCGTTCTTGCCGATCATGTCAGCGGTTTCGCTGAAGCCCATGCGCGTCGCCGTGACCTTGTTGCAGATCACAAAACGGCTCTCGACGTCCTTGACCCACAGGTTGTCGTGGAGGCAATCGATCAAGGTCTGCAACGAAACGCGCTCGTCGAACCCGGCGCGCTGATCGCCGAACTCGGTGACGTCCTCGTGAGTCGAAATCCAGCCGCCGTCGGGAAGCGCCTGCCGCCGAACCGCGATCGTCCGGCCATCCGACAATTTGTCGCGCCACTGGCGCGCCTGCTCGTCGAGACGCATCGGCGCGCGCAGCACCAGATAATCGTCGACCCCCAGCGGCAAAGTCCGCGCCTCGAGCCGCAGGTCGACGATCTCGCGCCACGCGACGCCGGGCTTCAGGCGCTCCACGTCGAGCCGATAGAGTTCCGCGTAGCGGCGGTTGCAGACCGCCAGGCGCGCCTGGCGGTCGAAGACGCAGACGCCTTGCGGCAGCGCTTCGATCGCGGCGTGGAAGAGGCTGGATTCCCCGGTGAGGCGACCGATCTCCGCCTGCTGTTCGCTGACGACGGCGCTTTGAGCGCCGCTGGCGGCGCGCAGCAGGCTATCCAGGGCGGAACCGCCGACCGAGGCCTCGTCGTGGCGGGGCTGTCGCTTCGCGCGCACTCAAGGACCCTCCAACGGGCAAAGCAACCTTCGCGGCGGCGCGTCCTATCCCCGCCAAAGCCTTGGAACGATAGAAGCGGTCGATTAATGGAGGGTGAAAGACGAGGTCGGCCAAGCAATTGTCCGCGGCCTTGTAACGCTCGCGGAGAGGCCAGAAAAACATGGTGAACGCGGACCCCGTCGACGCCGTCGTGGTCGGCGCCGGACCCGCCGGCCTAGCGGCGGCGGAGGCGCTTGCTCACGCCGGCCACGGCGTCGTCGTTTACGACGCCGCGCCCTCGCCGGCGCGCAAGTTCCTGCTCGCCGGCCGCGGCGGCCTCAATCTCACCCATTCCGAACCGCTCGAGGCGTTCCTCGCTCGCTACGGACCCGCAGCGGAGCGGCTCAAAGCGGCGATCGCGGCGTTTTCGCCCGACGATCTGCGCGCCTGGGCTGAAAATCTGGGGGAGAAAACCTTCGTCGGAAGCTCTGGCCGAGTCTTCCCCAAGAGCTTCAAGGCGACCCCGCTGCTGCGCGCCTGGCTGAGGCGCCTCGACGGGCTCGGCGTGGCGCTGAGGCCGCGCCGGCGGCTCACCGGCCTGGAGCGCGGCGGCCGCCTGCGCTTCGCCGGGCCGGACGGCGCGGAGGAAGCGAAAGCCAAGGCGGTCGTGCTGGCGCTCGGCGGCGCCTCGTGGCCGCGGCTGGGGGCGGACGGCGGCTGGGTCGACGGACTGCGCGCGGCGGGCGTCGAAGTCGCGCCGCTCAAGCCGGCCAATTGCGGCTTTCGCGTCGGCTGGTCGAAACATCTGAGCGACCGCTTCGCCGGCGCGCCGCTGAAGGCGATCGCGCTGACGCACGCGGGACGAACGGTGCGCGGCGAAGCGATGATCGACCGCGACGGCATCGAGGGCGGCGCGGTCTACGCTCTCTCCGCCGCCTTGCGCGACGCGATCGCGCGCGACGGCGCCGCGACGCTGGCCGTCGACCTCAAGCCCGACCTCGGCGTCGCAGCGCTGGCGGCGCGGCTGCGGCGTCGGCCCGGCGCGTCGACCTCGACCCTGCTGCGCCGCGCCGGCCTGACGCCGGCGGCGATCGCGCTCATGCGCGAGGCCGGGCCGCTGCCCGACGCCACCGAGGCGCTCGCGGCGCAAATCAAGCAGGTCGAAATCCGCCTGACCGCGCCGGCGCCGATTGCGCGCGCGATCTCGAGCGCCGGCGGCGTGACCTGGGCGGAGATCGACGAGACCTTCATGCTGCGCAAGCTGCCCGGCGCATTCGTCGCCGGCGAGATGATCGACTGGGAAGCCCCGACC
>Ga0187851_10003159_pt1 | contig 14052 bp, 12 predicted proteins | sample June2016WEW_6_10_FD_132997 | JGI IMG/M metagenome (GOLD analysis project Ga0187851, IMG submission 132997) | Peatland microbial communities from SPRUCE experiment site at the Marcell Experimental Forest, Minnesota, USA - June2016WEW_6_10 | ecosystem: Environmental > Terrestrial > Soil >...
AGGCGGCATCGGCAAATTCCAGACGATAGACGCCGAGCTTGTCCATCCGGCCAATAATTTTCGCGCCATACAGTTTGGCGAAGGCCTCGGGATTGACGCCCGGTTTGAGTTTCACCAGCAATTCATTCGGCACATGTTTGGCCGTCATCGCCTTCGGCGCGCGCACCCGCTGTGTGGCGTTCTCCATGCGGGTGGTAAAAACATAGAGATGCGGGCCGGCATTGGTCTGCAGGACAAGCGCGAAGTTAAGATCACCGAACAACCTCCGCAACGCATCCCCCGTCGGCAGGTTTTTGAATTTCGTGGACGCGCGGTGCGTCGTGCCCGGCTCCACGTAGACCTGCCAGCCGGTCTGGACCGTGATTTGTTCCAGCAAATTTGACAGGCTTAATGAGCGAACGTCCGCATCCACGCGATCCGCGGCCCGGTGCCAGACAATCGAGTCCGTCTGCGCGCTCACGCTGAAGCTGAACGCGAGCCACAGGACAAGAATCGCCAACAGTGTTCTCATTTACGATTTACGATACACGATTTACGACTTTCCCACAATTTCCGCATGGCGCGGGTACTGGTACATTTTAGTGGGGCGAGGCTACTGACGAGCCGGCTCGCGAGGACGCTCGCCCCACCAGAAACTGCAAAAGGTACCACTACCGCGGCGAGTAAATCTCAACTCGTAAATCATCAATGGCCGGTCACGGTCTTCACCCAGGCCTGGTGATCAAGATACCATTGGATGGTTTCCCGGATGCCTTGTTCAAATTTGTGCGCCGGCGTCCAGCCCAGTTCGTTTTTGATCTTCGTCGCGTCAATCGCATATCGCCGGTCATGACCGGGGCGGTCCTTGACAAAGGAGATCAATTGACGTGAATCGCCGCCGAGCCTGGGCGCCAGTTCGTCAATCAGGTCGCAAATCAACTCCACGATGCGGAGGTTCGCCCATTCGTTGTGACCGCCGATGTTGTAGGTCTCGCCGGGTTTCCCGCGCGTGAGCACCAGCCAGAGCGCCTCGGCGTGGTCGCGCACGTACAGCCAGTCGCGCACGTTGAGTCCGTCGCCGTAGACGGGGACCGGCCGGCGCGCGAGCACGCTTTGAATGACCACCGGGATCAGCTTCTCGGGAAATTGATACGGGCCGTAATTGTTCGAGCAATTCGTGATGACCGTCGGCAGACCGTAGGTGTGATGATGCGCGCGCACGAGCATGTCGCTGGCGGCCTTGCTCGCGGAATAAGGCGAGTTCGGCGCGTATGGCGTCGTCTCCTCAAAAAGGCCCGTCGGGCCGAGCGAGCCGTAAACTTCATCCGTCGATACGTGATGGAACCGCGTCTCTGACTGTGAACTGCGGACTTCAGACTTTGAACTCAACCAGCACTCGCGGCAGGCTTCAAGCAGGTTGAAGGTGCCGACGACGTTGGTGTGAATGAAATCGCCCGGCCCGGTGATGGACCGGTCCACGTGCGATTCCGCCGCGAGGTGCATGACGTGGGTGATGGCGTGGTCTTCCACCACGCGCAACACGGAGGCTTTGTCGCGCAAATCCACCTTTTCGAAAACGTATTTGGGGTGTTTGGCGACTGTTTCCAGATTTGCCAGGTGCCCGGCGTAGGTCAGGCAGTCCAGGTTCACCAGTCGCGTGACCTCGGGCCGGTCAATGACGTGATGCACCACGTTGGACCCGATAAACCCCGCACCGCCGGTAATGAGCAAATTCATTTATGATCTAGGATGGTCGATTGCCGATCGACGCAGTGATTTGACCCAACACGCGTCTTGAGCAGTCAAATCGTAAATCGTAAATCGTAAATCGTAAATTCTCATTCCGGCTTCCATTTCCGAAGGGAATCTTCGAGAGCCTCCAGGACCGGGCGGATTTTCACGCCGGTGGCCAGCAGTTTCGACGCGTCGAGCACGCAATTGGAGCGCGGGGTTTTGGCCGCCTTCCGGTAAAACTCCGTGTCGTTTTGCCAAAACTCGAAGCGCCGGGCCGGTTTCAGAATCTGTTCCACCAAATCCACCACCTGCCGGGTCGTGACAAAGCCGGGATTGGTCACATTATAAATGCCGAACGGCGCCCGGCGCTCCCACAGATCCAGGCACGCCGCCGCAAAATCGGCGCGGTGCGAAATCGAGTTTACATTGTCGTACACCTTCTCGTAGCGCTGCACCTTGCTGAGGTAATTGCGGGCACTGTCGAATTCATCAAACGGAATCCGCAGCCGCCAGATGTAATTCTGACCGATGCCGGCGATGACTTCCTCGCCCGAGGCCTTGGTGCCGCTGTAAAAACTGCACGGCGGATCACGGAAGGTGAAATTCGGCGGGTCGGTTTCGGTGAAACCGTGAATGGCGCCCGGGGATTGCTCGACCAGCGAACGAAGGTCGGGCCGGGTCAAATCCTTTTCCGTGTGCGTTTGCCCGTTCGAGGTCACTTTGGCCCCGGAAAAAATACAGCCTGACGAAACGTGTCCCCACGGGATGGCGGAGACCGCGCACGCCTGGGCGAGGGTTTGTGGTAACAGTGTGTTTCCCGCCAGGGTATCGGCCCTGGCAACTTCGCAGGCGTCCACGTTCGGTTTGCCGGTGTAACCGGCGGCATTGACGAGAAACGCCGGCTTGTGCTTCTTCAAGAATTCCAGGAGCACGTCGAACCGGGTGTAATCCGCCTCCGTTCGTGACAACGGCTGAAAGGGCCATTGGCGGCGTTGCAGTTCGCGCGCAAACGCCTGGCCGATATAACCGGATGCACCCAGGAGCAAAATCATGCTATTTATGATTGATGATTGACCGGCCCATCGGAAGCAGATCTGTGGGCGATGCGGCGCAGAAATCGTAAATCATAAATCATAAATTTTTCTGCAGCCGTTTGGCTTCCGCCACCACTTCATTCAGATAAGCGCGGTATTCGCAATTGGGCATTTGGCCGGTCAGTTTTTCCAATTGGACCAGTTTGAGAATACCGCCGCGGAAGGCGGCTTCCTCCGGACAGCCAATCTTGATGCCGGCCCGCTTCTCAATCGCCTGCACGTAAGCCGCCGCGTCGTGCAGGCTGCTGCTGGTGCCGGCATCCAGCCAGGCAAATCCGCGGCTGAGCCGGTGGACATGCAGTTGCCCGCGCTTCAGATACACGACGTTCAGGTCGGAGATTTCCAGCTCGCCGCGCGCGGAGGGTTTCAGCGATTTGGCCAGGGTCACCACCTGATCGTCGTAAAGATAGAGCCCGGGCACGGCGTAGTCGCTCTTTGGTTGCTTCGGTTTTTCCTCGATGGAAATGGCCCGGCCTTCACCGTCAAATTCAACCACCCCATAACGTTCCGGGTCGTTGACGTGATAACCAAAAATCATGGCGCCACTCTTGAATTCGGCAATCTTGCGATAGAACACGTCGCTGCCGTAAAAAATATTGTCCCCCAGAATCAGGGCAACGTTGTCCCCGCCGATAAACGATTCGGCAATCAGAAACGCCTGGGCAATCCCCTCGGGCTTTGGTTGCTCGCGGTATTCCAGGGCAATGCCAAACCGGCTGCCGTCCCCCAGCATTTGCCTGAAGCGCGGCAGATCGTGCGGCGTGGAAATGAGGCATACTTCACGAATCCCGCCTTCGATGAGCGTCGTCAGCGGGTAATACACCATCGGCTTGTCATAGACCGGCTGGAGCTGTTTGCTCGCCACCAGCGTCAGCGGATACAGCCTCGACCCGGCGCCGCCAGCGAGAATGATGCCTTTCATTGATCAAAACCTAGCGATTTTTGGGCGTGATGAAAAGTCGAAGTTCGCAAACAAAAACTGCGTTCAGGATGAACGCAGTCGTGACTTGAAAACCCATGATCAACCCGCCACCGCGCCCGCCGCGGCGGCTTTCTGGTTGAAAACCAGCCGGTCCGTTCCCATTGTGACGAGAATCGCTTCACCTTCGTGCAGGCTGCCTTTGAGGATTTCCTCGGCCAACGGGTCTTCGAGGAAACGCTCCACCGACCGGCGCATCGGCCGCGCGCCGTACTGCGGATCGTACCCTTTCTCGACCAGAAAATCCTTGGCCTTGGCGTCGAGTTCGAGCTTGAGGTTTTTGTGGCGCAGCCGTTCCAACACCTTATTGACCTCCAGATCCAGAATCTGGATGAGGTCGGGCTTGGTGAACGAGCGAAAAACAATCACGTCATCAAGCCGGTTCAGAAACTCGGGACGGAAGGTCTTCTTCGATTCGTCGAGGATCTTCTCGCGCATCTTCTCGTAGCTGCTTTCGTCGGTGATGGGCGAAAAGCCGAGCGTGGATTGACGGCGGATCAAATCCGAGCCGACGTTCGAAGTCATCAATACAATGGTGTTGCGGAAATTAACCACCCGGCCCACGTTGTCCGTGAGTTTCCCTTCTTCCAGAATCTGCAACAGCATGTTCCATACGTCCGGATGCGCCTTTTCGATTTCATCAAACAGCACGACGGAATAGGGATTGCGCCGCACCTTTTCGGTGAGTTGGCCACCCTCCTCGTAACCGACGTAACCGGGCGGCGACCCGATGAGCCGCGAGACGTTGAACTTTTCCATGTATTCGCTCATGTCGAGATGGACGAGCGACTTCGAATCGCCAAACATCTGTTCGGCCATGGTCTTGGCCAGCAGGGTCTTGCCCACCCCGGTCGGACCGAGCAGCAAAAATGTGCCGATGGGACGGCGCGGGTCCTTCAAATCCGCCCGCGACCGGCGCAGCGCCTTGCAAATCGCGGAGACGCCTTCACGCTGGCCGACAACGACTTTCTCCATTTCCTGCTCAACGGTCAGCAATCGTTGCATCTCACCCTGTTCCATCCGTTGCAACGGAATCCCCGTCCACTTCGAAACAATATGTAAAATGTCCTCCTCGTCCACGACCACGTGTTTTTCCTCGCGCGCGGCGCGCCAATCGCGCAACTGGGCCTCCAGTTTCTCCTTGGCCTGCTTTTCCTTGTCGCGCATCTGGGCCGCGCCCTCGAAATCCTGGTTTTTGATGGCCCGTTCCTTCTTCGTCTTGATCTCCTCGATCTCCACCTCCATCGCCTTGATTTCGGGCGGGCGCGTCATCGTGCCGATGCGCGCGCGGGAACCGGCCTCGTCCAGCACGTCAATCGCCTTGTCCGGCAGGAACCGGTCGGTGATGTAACGGTCGGAAAGCTTCACGGAAGCCTCCACGGCCTTGTCGGTAAACTCGGCCTTGTGGTGCTCCTCGTATTTGTGCCGGAGTCCCTTCAAAATCTGAACCGCCTCGTCAATGGACGGCGCCTCGACCTTCACGGCCTGAAAGCGGCGTTCGAGCGCGGCGTCCTTTTCAATGTACTTGCGATATTCGTTGAGGGTGGTGGCGCCGACGCATTGCATCTCGCCCCGGCTTAACGCCGGCTTGATGATGTTCGAAGCGTCCATTGTACCTTCCGCCGAACCGGCACCCACAATGGTATGCAGCTCGTCAATGAACAGAATGACGTTTTTCGCGCGCCGTATTTCATCCATCACCGCCTTGATGCGCTCTTCAAACTGACCGCGATATTTGGTGCCCGCAACCATGAGCGCCAGGTCAAGGGTGACCACTCGCTTGTCGCGCAACAACTCCGGCACGTTGCCCTTGGCGATTTCCTGCGCCAGCCCCTCGACAATGGCCGTCTTGCCGACGCCGGCTTCACCCAGCAATACCGGATTGTTTTTCGAACGGCGGCAAAGAATCTGAACGACGCGTTCGATCTCCTCCTTGCGCCCGATCACCGGGTCCATGTCGCCCTTGCGCGCAATTTCCGTGAGATCACGTCCGAATGCCTTGAGCGCGGGGGTTTTGACTTCACCCTTCTTCTCCACCGGCGCCTTTTCACCGCCGGCTTCCGGGATGGACGATTCCTCGCCCGTGAAATTGGGATCCAGTTCCTTTAAGATTTCCTGGCGCGTCTGTTCGATGTCCACGTCGAGGCTCCGCAGGATTTGCGCCGCCACGCCGTCGCCCTCGCGCAGCAGGCCGAGCAGGATGTGCTCCGTGCCGATGTAGGTGTGATTCAGGTTTTTGGCCTCCCGTTTGGCCAGGTCCAGGACCTTCTTGACGCGCGGCGTATAGGGAATATTGCCGATCATCTTCTGGTCGGGACCGGTCCCCACCCGTTTCTCGACTTCCATGCGAACGGTTTCGAGGTCGAGGCCCATTTTCTGAAGGACGTTCACCGCCACGCCCTGGCCCAATTTAATCAGGCCGAGCAACAAATGCTCCGTGCCGAGAAAGTTGTGGTTAAACCGGTCGGCTTCCTTCCGCGCGAGTGCCAGCACCTGCTGGGCGCGCGGCGTAAAATTGCTCATGGCCTCATCGCTCATACTCGCCTTACTGTGCTATAAATTTGCAGGTTTGTCCAATCCCGACCCGCCCTTTTTTGCGTTTGGCCGGCTGACATGTTTCAACCGGTCGCGCAGCATGTCTGCACGGAGCAAGTCGCGTTCCTCGGCCGACAGCTTGTCGGAAAATTGTTTCTGCAAATGCGCCGGCTGCGTCACAATGAACAGCTCATCCACCGCCGAACGTTCCTCGGCCGGAAACAGCCCCAAATCCACGCCCAATCGCATCAGGGACAGCAAATTCATGGTTTCCTTGGATGAAATGCTGTGGGCGTTGGCCAGGATGCCGTAGGCCCGGCCGATGTGGTTGAAAACCACCTTCGGCTTCTTCTCCAGCAGGGTTTGCCGCGCATTCTCCTCGTGCTCGATGATTTGGGACAACACCTTGTCCAGACGCTCGACAATGGCCGACTCGCCTTCGCCGAGCGTCATTTGGTTGGAAACCTGAAACACGTTGCCCAGCGCCTCCGTGCCCTCGCCGTAAAGACCGCGCACGGCCAGACCGAGTTTGTTGACGGATTGAATGATGGGATTGATCTGCTCGGCCAGGACCAGGCCGGGCAAATGCAGCATCGCACTGACCCGCACGGCCGTGCCCAGATTCGTCGGGCAGGCCGTCAAATAGCCCAGTTCATTGTTGAACGCGTAATCGAGTTTTTTCTCCAGCTCGGTATCCAGATGGTCAATCGCACTCCACGCTTGCCGCAGTTGCAGGCCCGGGCGCAGCGCCTGCATCCGCAAGTGGTCCTCCTCGTTGATCATCACGCAGAAACTTTCCTCGCGGTTGAAAACCAGGCCGCTGCCTGAACCTTTCGCGGCGTGCTCGCGGCTGATCAAATGACGCTCCACCAGGATTTGTTTGTCGAGGGCGGTGAGGTTGTCCATCACATCGGAAAAGGCATCCTTCAGTTCCGGCAGGCTTTCCACCGCCGGCCGGATCGTCTCCAGCACCTTCAGTCGTTCCGGCTTTTTGGCCCAGCCGGGAAACGCCGCGTCCTTCAAATTGCGCGCCAGCCGGACCCGGCTGGACATTACAATCCGGTCATGTGGACCGTGCCGGCGCGCCGTCTCGGCGGGAGAAATGAGAAATTCGTCCAATTTCATTGGTGTCGTCCCCATCAAGTCACACTCAAACCTGTTCCGCGCGGCGTCACCTGCTTGATTTCATCGCGCAACTGGGCGGCCTGTTCAAAATTTTCATCCTCGATCGCCTTGGCCAGTTTCTTCTGCAGTAATTTCAGGCGGTCGGATTGTTCGCGGGTCGCGCGGAGCGCCTCCGGCACCTTGCCCGCGTGGTGGGTGCCCTTGTGCATCGACTTCAGCAATCCTTCCAGGCCTTCGGCAAAAGTCTTGTAGCATTCCGAACACCCGAGCCGGCCCGATTTCTTGAAATCCGCCTGCGAAAAGCCACAGCGCGGGCATTTCGTCTCCACGCCGCCGGCGGATTGTTCGATTTCCTGCGACGCGCCGAGGCCGAGCATCAAATCCGCCGGCGCAAAGGAAGGATCGTTTACGCCCTTGGCCTTGGCACATTCCTCGCACAAATCCAGCTTCTGTGCCTTGTCACCCACGATTTGGGTGATATGCACTGTCGCCGGCTTTTCCTTGCAGATGGAGCACAACATGATTCCGTCAAATACCAAATGGTTCAACCGTCACTCCGCTGCGTTCAACAACGCCCTCCCATAATACACCGGATTTTCACCCGCGTCACTTGTATATCGGCTCACCGGAGTTCTTCGTCAAGGTATGGTATTCCTCCTCCAATTTGCGCGTGATCGGGCCCGGTTTGCCCGTGCCCACCACCCGGCCGTCGATCTTCACCACCGGCACGATTTCCGCGCCCGTGCCCGTCAAAAAGCACTCGTCCGCGTTGAACAAATCGTAACGCGTCAGGTTCGGCTCGGACACCGTCAATCCCTCCTCCTCGGCCAGTTCCATGACCACCCCCCGGGTGATGCCGTACAGCGCACCCGCCGAGAGCGGCGGCGTCAGCAGCGCGCCCTTTTTTACAATGAACAAATTGTCGCCGGAGCATTCCGCCACGAAGCCCTCCGCATTCAACATCACCGCCTCCTCGCAACCCGCCTGGTTCGCCTCGATCTTGGCGAGAATGTTGTTGAGGTAATTCAACGACTTGATGGCCGGATTCAGCGCGCTGTGCAAATTGCGCGTGGTCGGCACGGTGACGATCTCCATGCCCTTTTGATAAAACGCCGGCGGGTAAAGCTGGATCTTGTCTGCGATGATGATGACCGACGGATTCTTGCAGCGGTTCGGATTCAAGCCGAGCGTGCCCACACCGCGCGTCACCACCAGCCGGATGTAACCGTCGTGGATTTTATTTTTCCGGCAGGCCTCGACCACCGCGTGCATGAGGTGCGCATGCGACATCGGGATGTTGAGCAGGATCGCTTTGGCCGAACAGAACAGCCGGTCAATGTGCTCGCGCAATTTGAACACCCGGCCGTGATAGGCACGAATGCCCTCAAAGACCCCGTCACCGTAAAGCAGGCCGTGATCGAAGACCGAAATCTTCGCCGCGCGCCCATCATAATATTTGCCGTCGATAAAAACTTTCATGAACCCGTGCAACTTAGGGGAAAAACCGCGCCGGGGAAAGTGAATTTGCGTGACAGCGGGGAACGGTGATTATATTGGCGCGCTTGGATGACCCTATGGTCTAGCGGTTAGGACACCACCCTTTCACGGTGGTAGCCCGGGTTCGATTCCCGGTAGGGTCGCCACTCATTAAAACTACAATAAAATCAACAGTTCTGTGAGATTTACGGATTAGTGGCAACACTCAGTGGCAACATATTCATCCGTGTTAGGCGTGTTCCTTGGTGTTTGTTTCAATCTTGCATTCTCCGGTGAGGGGCGCATATTCGCGCTTAAGACGGACTGTCATGACTCCTGACCCACTCACAACAGCCTCGGCGTTCGCGACGATCATTGGTTTGATTAGCAATTACCGTCAGGAAAAAGGTGCGGGCGAAAGTCTTGACCATCGGAAATTCATCGAATGGCTTGAATACCACCGGCACGATGAAATTAAAAATCTCATTTGCAACACTGCTGCATTACAGAGCGACGTGGATAAACTTTTACGGGCCGAACACGCAGTAATCATCGAAAAGCTCGACGCTGTCAGCGAAACGCTCGCTTCACTGATGAGCCAAGTAACAGAATTTCGAGGTCTAACCCTGACCATGATGCCGGGTGCAGGCGGATTAGCTAGTATTGCCCCATGATTCAGGCCAATGTGTTTCAAGACCGTCGCGGTGTCTGGGCGTTTGCCCTTGGCTGCACCGCCGTCACCGTCGGCGTTCTCCTGCACATCCCGATGTTCTGGATGGGCCACAACAACGGTTTTGTCCTCTACGGCATGCCGATGGATCCGAGCATGATCTTCGGCATGTATCTGATCATCGCCGGCGTGATCGCGGCGGGTTACGGGCTCCTGCCGAGCAAGGCGGCCTACAATGCAGTGGTCTCTTCACGCATCACCGTCGTCGCGCCCGAGGATGCGCCGCTCAAGCAAGCCCATTGGATGCTGATGATGACGCTCGTGGTCGCGCTCATCATTGACGTGATGAAGCCCGCTACGCTTGGATTTACCATTCCGGGGATGATCCGCGAATATCAAACCACCAAGGCGCACGCTTCGCTGGTGCCTTTTTCCGCGCTTATCGGAACCGCGCTTGGCTCGATCCTGTGGGGTGTTCTGGCGGATTTCTACGGCCGCAAAGCGGCAATCCTGTTGTCGGCGGTTGTCTTTATCGGCACCTCGATTTGCGGCGCAATGCCATCGCTCAACTGGAATATCGGGATGTGTTTCCTGATGGGGTTCGGTGCGGGTGGAATGCTGCCGGTGACTTACGCGCTCCTAGCCGAGATGATGCCATCGAAGCATCGCGGCTGGGCGTTGGTGTTGGTTGGCGGCCTCGGTGCGGTGGGCGGCTATTTTGTAGCGAGCGGTTTGGCGGCGACCTTGGAACCGATCTTTAGCTGGCGCATCCTCTGGCTGATGAATCTCCCGACCGGGCTGATCCTCCTTGGACTCGGACGCTTCATTCCGGAATCCGCTAAATTTTTGCTGGCCCGCGGACGCAAAGCCGAGGCGCATGTGGTCATGGCGCGTTTTGGAACCGTGACGCACAAGCTTGCCGATGGAGAAGCGGACGAATCGGAACTGCTTGCCCACGGTCATGAACACCTCTTGCAGGAGGAAGCACAGCTCTGGACGCCCGCGCTGATCGGTAAGACAGCCGCCCTCACGATCATCGCGCTCTCGTGGGGATTTATCAACTTCGGTCTCCTGCTCTGGATGCCCAACGATTTAGTAACGAAAGGCTATTCGATGGCTCTTTCAAGCACATTGCTGGCCGAATCCGCGCTCATTGCGTTTCCAACAGTCTTCGTCTGCGCTTTCATCTACAGTCGCTGGAGTTCAAAGCGGGCTCTGGCCATCTTCATCACGCTGACCTTGCTCGGATTGCTCTGGGTGCTGCGGCTCGAGACCCATCTCGGTGGCAACCCGGTCTGGCCAATCGGTCTGCTCATCATTGGCAGCAACGGCATCATTGCCATATTGCTTCCGTATGCCTCAGAAAGTTATCCGATCAAGATTCGGGGACGAGCCACGGGTTGGGTCGCAATGTTCACCAAGGGCGGGGGAGTGCTGGCGCAAACGCTCAGCATTGCCGCTCTCGTTCCGCCCCTCGGGGTTACCGCAGTCATCATTATGGTGCCCGTGGTCATCTCACTTGCCTTGTTCCTCCGCTTCGGCACGGAGACCCGCGGGTTGGATCTCAGAAATCTGGAATTTATACCAAAGGTCATGCTCCGATAATTCTTTCCCATTTATTTCAACTCTGGCTGTCAGGGTTGATGCCATGTTCACGTAAGATTTTTGCGACTACAGCGGCGTCCAGCCTTTGAAACAGGGAATCGCGGTCAGCATCAGTGATGTCCTAATCCACCGTGACATTGCCGGCAACTTCCACCGTGCCGCTGTGCTGGCAGTCAACGCCAATGGTGGCCGCCGGCTGCCCGGTGACGAGCCGGCCCACCTGGCTCACAAGTTCAATCATTTGGTTCATGGTGCCGAAATTCCACCGGGCAGGATGAATCTCTGTGATTTTTCGAACGGCAACGCGCCGGATCGTTTTGCCGTCAGGTGAAATTTCATCAGGTAGATTTTCAACCCGCTCTCGGGCAATCTGCTTTGACAGCGGCCATTTCACCATCTGCTTGAGCCGTTTGACCAGCGCCAGCACTGCTGCCAGTCATGTTCAACCAATGCCTTCTGCCGCTCATTGATCACCTTGGCCAGTGCCTGTACCTCAGGTTCCCGTACCGCGCGCTGGGCGTTCAACTCTTGGGTGTGCGGGTGGCGCGAGCGGTTGCACCGATGCAACCCGCAAACAGGCAAACTGACCGAATTTGCAAGCTTGACCATTCTGGGGAGTTTTCAGGCCGCTTGACGTGCCCTGTGACGCATCTTTTTGTCATGAGCGCGGTGTTGGCATGGCTCTTGGCCGGTTGCGCCCTCACGCCCGGCGTCATGGGCGCGGGTGGCCTGACGGTTTTGTGCCCACGCTGTCATTTTGGGATGGACCGGCTTGTTGTCGGCAGATCGCCAGCAACCCTTCAGTCGCGCGTTTTCTTGGTTGAACCATTGTTCCATTCCAGTAAGGGACGGGGTTCCCAAACAATGCCAGCTTCATTCCCAGCCGTTTTAGGCAAATATGTTGCACATGCTATTTGCGATTGCCGGAACAAATCCATCTCCTTGAGCTAACTTACCATCGGGTTCCAATTCGGGCCGGTTAGGGTCACCACTTCTTCAAAAATAATTAAAACGGCCAGTTGATGCCGACGGAAAAATAAAGTGCCCCGCCCAGATTCAATCGTCCCATCCGGCCGCCGCCACTGATGGTGGCATTGCTCATCGGCATGAACTGCACACCGGCATAAATATCGCCGTTGTCCACCACATGACACAGCACGGTCGCGTTGACATAGCCGCCATAGACAAGATCGGTTCCGCTAATCCGTCCCGAGTTGAGGGCACTGACACCGCCGGCGGTGATGATTTCGCCATATTTATAATCGCCCGACACGATGCCGACGGCAGGGCCGGCGCTCAGGGACAAGCTGACGTGCTCGGTCAAATCCCAATAAAACGTCGGCCCCAATCTGAGCGTGTAAAGCATCACATTCAGCGATTGCGTGCCGCTGACGATGCCGTTGGTGGAACTGGCGTTTGAACTGAAATTGGTTGAAATGGTTGACTCAAAGGGTCCGCCAGTGGGAAGTCCCTGATAAGGCGCTCCCGGCACAACGATGCCGCCGGTGTTGAAGGTGTAGGACAACTGGTTGACCGATGCGGGCAGAGTGCTGTTCTCGGTGATATTGATGGGCAGGAAGCCAAGCCCGAGTTCCCAACCAACGCGCGCGTGCTTCCAGTACCAAAGATTGTCGCCGTAAGCCATTTCAAAGCCAGGAAACGCCCCGCCGTCCTCCTTGCCGCCGCCGGTGGTGGAGAATGAACTGGCGGCGCGCATGGTGAGAGCGGATCCGTTCAATTGCGATGCGCTGTTGTACCCCCAATAAGCCGTCTGGCCTCCGGCATCTCCAGTATTGTCCATCCGCACATAGCCGTCGTCAAAAATCCCGCTGGCCGGATTATTGCCGGAGATGGTGAACGTTCCGCTCCGGCTGAAATTGGCGCTGATGTTCATCCCGACCACCGCGCCGATGCGAAAATGGCGCGTCCAGTCGTCGTTGTTCGAGGGGATGCGAAGGAAGGCATACGAATCCGGATTTCCGCCGAACGATTCCGGCTGGGCCGAAACCGCCGGGGCAAAACCTGTCAGGGCCACCAACCAGCACCATCCTAAAATGGTCCCGAAGCGCACACTGGTTGGCAGGTTGTGCATGAAAATCAGGGATTCAGGTACACGCGATAAAATCGTGCGCCGGTGTTTGCGGGCAGGTTCGTCGTCGTGGGTGGACCGTAATCAATCCATTGCAATCGATTCGCCAGGGCGGTAATCGAAGGCGGCGCAACCATGGCGTTGGAGAACATAATGTTGTCGCTGTAAACCACCGTGTACGTCCGGTTCGTCACGGCCGGCCACTCAATCAGCATGTCGCCATTCGTCAGCGGAACGATGCGGCTGATGCTGAGATTCGTGCTCACCGCCGCCGAACCGGGTGCGGGAAAAACGACGGGCGGCACCGCGAACACGCTTAACTGGGAATTTGAAAAGGCGAACGGCGAGCGAGTCGGGACATAATACTGCAGGAGCAGGGACATAGTCTGGTTGGCCGCCAGCGCGGCACTGTAGTAGACGAACGGATTGCCGCTGTTCGTGCCGACGGCATTGACTAATTGATTCGTTAGACCGGTCACGACAACCCGCGCGGAGGCAATGGCCCCGCCACCGCTGTTGGTAACGGTAATGAACTGTTCGACCAGCCCATTTTGCGGGTTGTAAACCTGACTGGAATTGGTGGTGATTCCCAATGGACCGGAAAGATAATTGGTAACGGCAATGTTGGTGCTCGCGAAATTGTTGGTGGTATTGGGGTCTGTCACCCCCGACGAACCGACGGACGCGGAAAATGACAGCACGCCCGCGTTGGTCGGCTCAACCGTGAATTGCAAATTGGCGAAACTGCCGTTCGTCAGCGTGCCCA
>Ga0187851_10003160_pt1 | contig 14048 bp, 25 predicted proteins | sample June2016WEW_6_10_FD_132997 | JGI IMG/M metagenome (GOLD analysis project Ga0187851, IMG submission 132997) | Peatland microbial communities from SPRUCE experiment site at the Marcell Experimental Forest, Minnesota, USA - June2016WEW_6_10 | ecosystem: Environmental > Terrestrial > Soil >...
CCTGTAATTACTAGATATGATATCAAATTAGGTCCGGGAGTTTTACTTTCTAAAATTCGAAAAATTACGGATGATTTGGCTATAACTCTTATGGCTGGCAAAGTCCGGGTCCAAGCCCCTATTCCGGGGACCAATCTTATTGGGATAGAAGTAGAAAATGAGACACGATCTATTGTTCCTTTAAAACACGTTATGGGGGCTGTACAGGTGTTTAAGGGTGAGATCCCTATAGGGATAGGGGTAAATATTATCGGGGTTCCTAAAGTCTTAGATCTCGTTAAAATGCCTCATCTTTTGGTGGCGGGACAAACGGGTTCGGGAAAAAGCGTCGGATTAAATTCGATTATCCTTTCTATTCTTTATACCAAGACTCCTCAAGAAGTGCGCTTGGTTTTAGTCGATCCGAAAAGAGTGGAAATGGTTTCGTATAAAGATTCGCCTTTTTTATATCGATCGATTATCAATGATCCCTCAGATGCGGTGGAAACATTTAAGAGTCTTATTACAGAAATGGAAAATCGGTATAAGATTCTTATGGAGAATGGCGTACGTAATATTGTTTCATATAATATGATTCCAGGAATCAAAAAGATGCCATATATTGTTACTATTGTAGATGAAATGGCAGACTTAATGATGACTGCAGGAAAAGAGCTCGAACAATATATCGTTCGTCTTGCTCAGTTATCCAGAGCAGTTGGTATTCATTTAGTTTTAGCAACTCAGAAACCTAAAGCAGAAATAGTTACAGGTTTGATTAAATCTAATATTCCTGGTCGAATTGCTTTTGCTGTTACATCTAATATGGATTCAAGAATCATTCTTGATTGTGGGGGGGCTGAAAAATTAGTGGGTCGTGGGGATCTTTTGATGACTTATCCCGGTATAAGTGAGCCCGAAAGATATCACGGCGCTTGGGTGAGCGACGAAGAAATCGTGGCTATTTGTTCAAAAAAGTAGTAACTATATGTCTAAAATAATGATGCGATTAAGCTTATCGCTATTGGGAATTGGAATACTTTTTATTATCTTAAACGAAAACCTAAAAACATTGCAGAGAAAGGAAAGGTTATGAGCTACATTGACAACAATTTTATGACGGGTGAGGAGTTAATTTATCGTGGGCATTTACACTGGGCAGTATTTCTTTGGCCAATAATTTGTTTTATAATTACAATTTGTTGCTGGGGCGCTTCGACATGTGACGCGGTCGGAACATGTTGCTTTGGAATATTTGGCGTTTTATTTATTTCCTTCGCAATAATCACCGGTATTGAATACACAACTTCTGAATTCGGAGTAACAAACAAACGTGTTATAGTAAAAATTGGCTTCATCCATAGAAAATCAGTCGAGGTTCTACTCGATAAGGTTGAAAGCATTCAAGTAAATCAAGGTATTTTAGGTAGAATTCTTGGATTTGGCTCCATTACAATACGTGGTACAGGAGGTACGAATGAACCTTTTAACAAAATAGCCAAACCTTTTGATTTTAGAATAGCAGCGCAAGAGCAAATTGCCACAGCCTTTACAAGCAACATTCAACCAATGCTCTCACCGGCACCAGCAGATACCAAGAAATGTCCATTCTGCGCTGAACTAATTAAAAAAGAGGCAAAATTTTGCCGTTATTGTTCAAAAGAGTTACCCTCGGAGTAATAATATTAGAGCTGCGGCGCGGCGGTGGTGGTGCCACATTGACCTTGACATGTCAGTCATGTAAAAAGATTGATACATAGCATGACTCCTTGTTAGTGTGGAAAGGGACTGGGCCTCGACAGTTTAATCGATTCGTTCAGTCCCTATCTTAATCTTTTATACAGGAGAAAATATGGCTTTATCAAACTGGGATACATTAGCTTTTAATTCTAAAGGAAAAAGTTCAAGGGGTTATGCTACTAATAAATCTGGTAATAGCATAGAAATTTATAAGAGTCAGGTTCATATTCATAGTTCATCTATGTGGAAATATTCTACAGGTTTTGTAGAACCTATAATAGCACAAATTTTGCAAGGAGATTTGAATCTTGCTGGATTTGAAATAATATCTGTTCGTGGTCCTCAAAATGGAATTTTTGTGTTTACTTATTATGATGATAAATATTTTGCGGGTATAGGTTGTTATGGTTTTGATAGGTATGGGAAATGGGTTGGAGTTCAACCCAAAACTCTGGAAAAGTTTTTTGTTTTCCTTGATAAACAGGTAAGGAATTTTCGGGGCGGTCCAGATCTTGAAGCATAGATTAAAAAATGTAAAAAAACAAAAGCTAAAAGATATAATCAAGGTGATGCTTTCTTCTCCACTAATTTAAGAAGTAATCTTCCTATTACTAAAATTGGAAAAGCCGATTCACCAATGATGATTAAAATGATAAATACCTCAAAAGGAGATTAATATGTTCTCCGGACCATTAACCGATCCCAGCGGGATATTGACTCTACATGGATGGATTATAGTCCTGTTAATTTTAGGATGTGGGTCAGGTTTGATTCCAGCTTTAATTGTTATAGCTATAATTCAATTTTTTAAGGGATGCTTTAATACTACGAAAAAAATTGTAACTACTGATTATAGCACAATATCTTCTGATGAAAAACGTAATATCAAGATGAAAAATTTAGCGGATATAGGAAACCGGGAAAAAGGATAAAAAAATGACTACACGAAAAAAGGAAGATCATTTTGAAACAGGTTATTTTGCAGAACCTAAAACAAGCTGGAATAAAGTCCATATCACAAAAAATGGATTGCCGATATGTGGTTACAAACCTAATAAAAAACTCTCTTTTCAATTTTGTAGCTCTGGTATAAATTTAAATTACACTGATTGTGGAAATTGTAACAGGGTTGTGCAGTCAATGTTTAAAGACACATGCAAATGTCACGATTACAATGAACAATATGATAGGAGCTAATTATGAGCACTGATATAGATCCTGAGTTTCATAGAAAACAGATACATACTTTGTGTAAACAGATTGCAGAAAAAATGGGTTTTACGGTAGCATATGACTCCAAATTTTGTACTGATAGAAAAAAAGAAACTCAGAATGCTGAAACTATGTGTGATGAATGCGAAAGCAATAAAGGATGCTCGTTGTATATGGCTCTGATTTCATCATATACTTTTAATATGAGAGCCCCAACCGATGAAGAAGCGGAAAGGTTTATAAGAGAAGATTGGGATTTTATTAAATCTTCTACTTCTTTAAAAGAATTAAAAGAGTTTTCTGCAGGATTAAGCTTATGTGTAAATATGGTTAAAGCACTTCCAATATATAATCGCACGTTTATATTACAGAAATTATTAGATGAAATTATATCTGTACCATTAGAAGATATTGATTTAACAAACCTTTAAAAAAGAGGATGTAATGTCAGACACAAATATCATCACAGTTAATGATATTAATTCAACTGAGCACATTTCAATAAGAACCGGCGACCAAATCACAATTATTGATGGGATTCCTACTATAAAAATTGTTGAAACTAAACTGGTTGTTATTCCTTGGTCGGAGATCAGAAGAATTCGCCACCAATTTCCCGAAAGATTAAGTCAATGGGGAGAAGATGGAGCATCAATAATTGATATAAAATAATTATTGAAAAGAAAATAAAATGAACACAAAACACAAAATCAAATTAATAGGATTGATTTTAATATTTTTAGCAATAATCACTGTTTTAAAAGACTGCCCATTCATACATTAATAACTTGGGGAGCCTTTTTCATAATAATTTTGTGGTGATCTTATTGTTATTATTTTGGGAAAGGAGAAATAAAATGCCAATGCACGAAACACCCCGAAAGACTTTCAAACAAGAAATAGGATCATGGATAATTTTTATGGCGGTGGGTATGGCTTTTTATTATGCTATAGTAGGAATAGGAAAGCTCATATCAATCCCTTTTAAATTTCTTATATGTTCTGAACGAGAAAATTTAGAAAGAGAAATTGCAAAAGACCAAGAAAAAATTCTTAAACGAAATCGTATGCGGGTATTAATGCATAATGATCCGGAAGACCCCATTAATCTGTATATGTCGTTTCCTAAGAATTATGAAAATCAAGAATGGTATAAACATTTTATGAATGGACATATAGTAGATTATCAACTCCGGTGGGCCCCAGATTTTTATAATGAAATGAACGGAGTGAATTATCCATCTACAAAATTTATTGCTTATCTTGAGAATCAATTAACACTTTTGAAAACCTGTACGGGCAAAGATCGTAAAATGTTTATGAAAACTATTAGGGATTTCTATCCTGAACTGGACCCGGGCCCTGGCCTTGGAAAGTCCATAGACGATCTCAAGGCCAGGGCCTTGACCGGGGACTTGGTAAAAACTATGGTCTCTAAAGGGGTACCAACAAAGGTAGCTACGGAAATAGTATCTGAGGAGGTTTCGGAATCCGATATAAAAACAATTATATCTATAGCACAGAAGTGTGGAATCCGAAATTATACAGATAAAATGATAAAGTTTTGTTATGTTATGGGTATGAATCCAGAAAGCGATGAAGCTCAAGTGGCGGATTGTCTCTTAGCATTAACTTCCAATTATGATACTGTAAACATTTTGGCGAGGCATTTCGATGGGAATAAGATTAACCAGATCCTCGAAGAGATCCGGGCTCTTAGGACAACAAATTTTGAAGAAACCCTAGAAGAAAAATTAAAAAATTTGGCTTATAAAACAGTATCTACCACGAACATTACTGGGGAATAGTATTACGTCTCAAAGGGGGATTATGACAGATTTAAAAACATACGTGGATGAAAAGTTGGAGTTACTTATGGGGGCTGTTGCTATGTTAAAGCAGCCTCCCCAATTTCTTATAATTCAGAGAGAAGATGATATTAAATGTATTCCAACTAGTATTGAAAAAGTTGCAGGATTTATTCCTGCAGTAAAGAAGGACCCTTTAATTTCCGCTATAGCTTTATTATTTTCTGCAGAATCGGTGCTTGTTCCGGCAGAAAAACATATTGGAGAAGAAGAATTTAATTCTATGACGGAGGCGGAAAAACAGCCTACAATTATAGGTATTATACATTCGAGGAAAAATAAAACAGAGTATAGACTTATATATTATTCAAAATCTTCGAGTACTGGTAAAATTTTATTTTCGGATTTGGGATGGGATTTGATGGAAGAAGGAGAATCCTATATGAAAAATCCCTTCAAAAAATAAAAAGTTGATTTTTTTTCAGGCATGAATTATATTGTGTCTGAACGTAGAATTCTTGGATTAAAAAAGAGGGGGACTATGAAAATAACTTTCGAGTGTTGGTGGAAAGATCAGATTTGGTATTTAATTCCAACATTATCTTGGGTGGGTAAAATGAAAATGGTTGTGTTTGAATGGTTGTGTTTTTCCATAGCTCTTGAATATGGGACGTTATAATGTTAGCTCTTATTTGTGTTATAAGTTTTATTGTGGCTCTTTATTATATAGGTAAATTTTTGAAGTGGGTATCAAAAATGTGTTATATTTTAAGGGATTATTTAATAAACAATTCCGTCAGAAAGGGGCCCGACTATGAGACATTCATACGCCGACCTAATGAAAAGACGTTCTGGAAAATATCAAGAAATTAATATTAAATATTCCGGGGAAAAAAGTTTCTGGGATTTTTATATCAATAATAAGGAACCGATCGATCTTATTATTGGAGCCCAAATGAATAAATACGTCACAAAAACTTATAAGACTTTTCAGTTAGATATAAAAGATTTAAGACAAGATCTTTTAGTTATTCTACAAAGTAGAAATTTTCTAGTAGATTTTGATCCTAAAAAATCTCAAATTCATACCTTTATAACTAATTATATACGCTTAACGTTATCAGCGTTGATCGTGCAATATTATAACCAGACAAAAGGTATGCAGCAGGTTCTTGTAAAAACTCTAAATTATGTTGAAGAGGACTGGAATAAAAAATCTTTTTATTTGAAGCGAAACACAAAATATAATTATGAAGCGGATGTTTTTGATCGCCGTTTTGCTTTAACAGAAACAGAAATAAATGACGGGGAAGAAGCTGATATTTTATATAAAAAAATAGATGCTAATCTCAGCGAGGTTTTACATATGAGACTTGCGGGGTTTTCAACTGAGCAGGTAGCATCACATCTTGGGCTTACTAAACAGAGAGTATATCAAAAACTGAACAAAATTACAGATGTTGCTAAACGCTTAAAATTTACGCACGATTCATCAAATTTATTTATTCAAGAAATCCTTAAAAGTAAAGATGAAAAAAGTACAAATAGATATGAAAGTACTAATAGATACGAAAATTAAAATTTAAGGGAGAAGAAAATAATATGCCCAAAGCTTCGATTTTTTTACAACACAAAATGCCTTAACTGTGGGGAACTTCAGGAAAGAGTGGTGAAGGTAGGACCAATGGTTTTTTGTGATCTATGTTTTAAAAGTTTTTTAAAGGATCCTATAAAAACGGAGAAGTTCAACATAATAAAATTTATTCTGATTGGTTGGAAACTTATAAAAAGGCTACCGAAAGCGAGGAAACAAAATGAGATGGCAAGACATACCGTCATTTCCGCATATTAATTATCATATTAATGTTCCATGGAATCATTTGAAACAAAATTTAGATTTATATTAAGGATTATAATTTGGACATGTCCCCGGACTTTCAGCGACCGCATGTTTGGACGGAAGCTCAACAAATTGCTTACGTGGAATTTATGCTCAGGAATCCACAATCTGAAAAATATATTTATTTCAATCATCCGGGGTGGATGAAATCTTCAATGATGGATGGGCAAATGTTGCTCATTGATGGAAAACAGAGGATTACGGCAGCTCTTAAATTTCTTGATAATGAAATTCCTGCTTACGGGGTTTATTACAAAGATTTTACAGGTTTTAAGCATATTCCTACGGATATAGATTTTGAGTTTAATGTTATGACAATGCAAACCAGAAAAGAAATTCTTCAGTGGTATATTGATTTCAATTCTGGTGGGACTATTCATAAACCATCAGAAATCCAAAAAGTCCGCGATCTTTTGCTGGAAGAGGAAAATAAATGATAGGTGATATTATATTCGTTAATTTGGGGGAATCAAAAATGTTGGTCGAAGTTTTAAAAGAAAATAAATCTAATCAACTTGTAAAAACTATCGCACGAACAAGCGATAGTTTTACAAGAATGTATTCTGAGGCATCGTCTTTTAGATTATCTAAAAAATTTAAACATATTAATACAAAAGTTAAAAAAAAGGATCTTCTTTTGTATACACATTTAAACACGAATCATAGATTTTGGGAATTGGTAGAGGAACTGCTATGAAAAAAGGTGATATTTTTACATACGCTTTTACGCCGCGAATGACGTTTGTTGCTGAGTACTTAGAAAATTCTTCCGAATTAGGAGATTCTTCTATAGATTCTTCTGGATATTGTAAAGATCTCGCCTCAACTGAGGAATACATAGTAGAAAAATATCATTTAAGTGCACTTTTTAAATATCCTATTAAAAAAATAGACAGAAAAGATTTAATTTTGTTTAGTAATCTAAAATATAAAACTGCTCGATACTTTGAGCTTTTAACATCTTAAAGGGAACTTTTATGAGACGACTTTTTTGGGGTGTAGGCGACTCATTTATAAAAGACGATATTTTTACATACACTCTTTCTGACGGAACATTTTTTGTTTCTGAATGCCAAGGAAATTCCAATGGACCTTGTATAGATTTAGCATCCTCTACTGAAAAAAATCTAGCGGGTAGATATCATTTAAGTGCAATTTCGGATCTTCAAACTATTAAAAAGATAGAAAAGATCTAATTTTGTATAGTAATTTGAAATATAAAACTGATAGATTTTGGGAATTAATTGAGGAAATATGATAGAAACAAATTTTAAAAACGGAAGTCTCTTTACATATAGCATGCCACGGAAGGGATTACGGGACATTTTTTTTGTTTCCGAATGTGTCGATAATATTAAACTAAGAGCTACTGATATAGCAGCATCTGAAAGGACAGTGCTTGTAAAAAACTTTCATATAAATATAGTAATAGATTGCGGATTATTAATTATAAACAAGAATGACTTAATTTTATATAGCAATTTTAAATATAAAACTGAGCGATACTTTGAGCTTTTAACATCTTAAAAGGAGACTTTTATGATAGAGGACATTTTTGAGGAAGCTCGAACCGATAGGATAAACGGTATAATACGGTCTTTAGATTATTATGCCGAAATGCTTATGGAATGCTGCCATGACGAAGCGGAGTACGAAAATGTAATGGCTGAACTCCGAGAGATTTTGGAGTAACAAATGAAATTAAATCTGAAGACTCCATTTCTATTAATGTTAAAGTCTACCAAACTTTTTAAAGTTTTTAAATTATTAAAATTTGCAAAATTTGGCTGGATGTTTATTTCAATGCTTGTGTCGGTTTTTGTCTATGCTTATGCAATAGGTATGGGTTTATGGTTTTCGATAGGATTTATGGGAATGTTATTCATCCACGAACTGGGCCATGTCCTTGCCCTTAAACTTAAAAAGTTACCTGCATCAGCCCCAATTTTTATTCCTGGTCTGGGAGCCGCTATATTTTCTCCTGATTTCAAAGACGCAGATACGGAAGCTTTTGTTGGTATTGGAGGACCGATTTTAGGAAGTCTTGCAGGTTTATTGGGTTTTATTACATATTTGTGTATTCCTTCCCACCCCAAACTTCTTTTTATGGTTTCATTTATTGCTACTTATATTAATTTATTTAATTTGATCCCTATACGACCTCTTGATGGGGGTCGCGTCACTCAAGCTATAGGACCGTGGTTTAAGTATATTGGTTTAGCAGTGTTGTTGCTTATAACCTTAAAGATTATGCAACCAATGATGCTTCTGATTTGGATAATCGTTTTAGACGATATCCCTCTTTTCCCCAAACAAAAATATTTTATATCAATTTTTTGTTTCTTAGCGATGGTTGGGTTGATGTGTACCGGATTCAGCCAACAACCATTCTGGTTAAATGTTATTGATGTTGCCATTGCTCTTCTTATAATAAATTTGTACCGCTTACAATCTCAAAGAAAACGTTTACCGGGAGCCCTTCCGAAAAAATATATGTATGAGTCCTTGTCAAGAAACAAAAAGTTTCAATGGGCTATGATATATGTTTTAACAACGGCAATATTAATCGGGTTGTTTGTTATTCAATCCAAGTATTTTCCATCAGTGGTGGGTCAACCTACACACCAAAACAGTAAATAAAATTCTAATTTTTGATTTAGCAACTAAGAAAGGTTTAAAAATATATGCACAGGAAAAAGATACGTTTTGTGTCTAATAATCCAAGTGCTCTTATACCCGTTGTGAAAACCACGGAAATTATACCCCCTAAAACATTATATAAAATTAAAGATACCCTAATCAAGTCCAAGGATAGAGTTCGGGACCACGGTGAAGTGTTTACGCCCGGGAGTAGACGGAATAGGACTAAACGCTAATAACGACCAAGTCGCGGTGCAAGTTAAGTATAGAGCAAATCCAAAAGATTTGATAACATATGCTGATATATCTAGAACCTTCTGCGATGGAACAGTTAAACATAATTTAAATTTAATCAAACCTAATACTATACTTCTCTTTACGACTTCATCTGGTATTACTACTCAGTGTAAAAAATTTTTTCAAGAGGATAGGGGAATACTCAAGGTCTTAAATTTTAATAAAATAAATGATCATATTGAGAATAACCAAAGCTTCTGGACGGAGGCTTGGAAACTTGTTCAAGAAACTATAAACGAAAGGATAAATGATGTTTCGTAAATTTCTGTATGTCTTGCTTATGTTTCCGTTCTTAGTGTGTAACCAAACGACTTCGAAAGCTTTGGACGTTTCTTATTACGACATTGTTCGAAATTTTCCAGAATTTAATATTAGAGCCACAACTCCCGCTGAACAAGCGGATTTGGGACTGGACCCAGACCGAACCTGTTTTTGGGGGAGTTATCCGGAAAGGCATTTTCCTGATTTTCTTTTGATTTTTAGAGAAAAAGATAACGAATTATATTATGCATCTTTTACAATGAAATTCTATGGGGATGACGACGACATTGACATGCCCGACTCAGAACAATATTTTAATAAAAGCGCTTTATTTCTCAAAACATTTGCTCCAAATTGTGGGACTGATCTCCTGAAAAGGATAGAAGACATAAGAAAAAGAGGTACAGATATACACGATTCGATTATATGTGCAGATAGATTGGCGTTCTGCAGGTCGGCGCGGTGCAAGAGAATTATACACGATTCGATTATATGTGCAGATAGATTAATATATGTTTCAGTAGATTATCAAAAAGGTGTGGTAATACTTGGTGTACAACATTCTTGATTACTCAGTTACAGCAAAAGAAAATGTTTCAAAATAAAACAGTTAAATAATTCCCATTAAATTTTCTGTTTTATTTTGAAACAAAAAACCATTTAAACCCTCTTAAAACCTTCTGAAAGTGTGTGGCATAAAACTTGCTTTAGATTATAAGCACAAGCAATTATGCTAAACATAAACATTTTAAAAGGAGGTTTTTATGGTACCGGTTTTAAGAAATAACACAGGTCTTGGAGTTTTATCAGATTTGTTTACCGATCGATGGTTTGAGCCGTTCAATCGTTCAATGAAGTTTCCTGCAGTGGATATAGAAGAAACAGAAAAAGCTTTTTTAATTAAAGCTGATTTGCCTGGTCTGAAAAAGGAAGATATTAAAATTACGATTGAAGATAATCAGCTTACGATTAGTGGCGAACGGTCAAAGACAGAAAAATCTGAAACAGAACATTATAAGCATTTTGAAAGATTACAAGGTTCTTTTTCAAGATCATTTCTTCTTCCTGATAGTATTAATGAGGAAAATGTATCAGCTAAATATGAAAATGGTGTCCTGATGTTGACTGTCAAAAAAGTTCCTTCACGGGATGCCACAGAAATCAAAATTGAATAAACAAAAAGGGGCTTAAATGCCCCTTTTAAAAACTTGAAATAAACTTCTAATAAAAATAGCAATGTCATCCCTAAGGACAGAAATCAAACACAAATGGTTCACAGCCATCTGTATCAAAAAAAGGATTCGTGTATGAAGTAGATTACCACCGTAATAAATCTTTTCAAGGAGGTGTTTATGCTATAGATCCGCCCTCCTTAAAATTATCCCCTAAAAATTTATTGAAAAAATCAGCCGTCCAAAAAAGACAGAATATTTCATTAAAAACAATTTTTAGGAGATTTAAAAATGTCTAGAAAAGATTTAAAAATAGAGCTTAAGAAACTTGCTACTGATATTCGCACCAGAAGATATTGGGATGGAAAAAATCCTTCAATTGAAGATCTTGAAAAAATTTCTCCAATGTATAAACTTAAATTCGAAGCCCGACATAAGCATATAGCTTATTGTTTGATTCGGGGGAGAACCTATGAACAGATCGAAAGAAAAACTAGAACTGAACCGGATTGGATTTATATTAATAAAATAAAAGAAATCCACACGGATCCACAAGAGGTTTTCAATCATGTTGAAAATGTATGTGTTAGTTCGTGAAGATCTAGATCCTATTTATAGAAGCGTACAAGGAACACATGCAGTCGCTCAATTCTACGAAAAAGGAAATGATACAAACTGGCACAATGAAACTCTTGTACAAGTGCAAGTAAAAAATAAAGAGGCTATTGAGTACTGGGCTTGGAAATTAGAACGAAAAAATAAAAAATTTGTTCCATTTTATGAGCCAGATCTTGAAAACCAACTTACGGCTATTGCATGCGTTGATGAAGGCAATATATTTAAAAGCCTTCAAATTTCTTCATAAAATAAGCCCCCATAATTCAAACGGTTAGAATGGAAAATTCTAAACTTTCCTATGCACGTTCGATTCGTGCTGGGGGCGTATTTCTAAATAATAATAATCAAATTATTTATGCTAGTTATTAAACAATTTATTGTTTTGAAAATTCGTTCGATAGGCATATTTTAAAATTCTCTTTACTTTTTTAGAACAAAACTATATAATTATATTAAATGGATAGAAAATTATCCTAATTTGAATTGGTGGGCTTTATGGGATTTGAACATAAGTTTCCCCGCACACGCGAGGGTGTTTCCAGGCTCTTATGTTTACCGGTTGCACCAGAAGCCCACTAATAAATTCTATATAACCTTTAAAAGACTCGGAAAAATATTAGAACCCAAAAAGAGGAAAATTATGGGAAATTTAAAAAGTTTTTATAATATTCTTTTGGAACAATTAAAAGGTAAAAGGGTTCGGTTACGTGATTATGGCTCTGATGGAGTTATGGCTTGCAGTGATGTTTGCTATGATGATAAGGATAATGTTATAGGGTGGAAAGAAAATCTTCCTTATAAGGAATGGGAAGGAACAGTTATAGATATTTTGGGTTGTGACAATTCTCATGTTGATATTATATTTGACAAAAATTTGCCAATTAAAAGTCCAAACAGTTACCGTATGAATTGTTTTAATTGGCATATGATGGATTACATAGAAATCTTAGAATGATAGTTTCCCATATTTTGGGAATGATGAGAGTAGAAATTACAAAACCTATGTAAGGGGAATGGTTATGAAAAATTATTATTCAGTTAAGCACTTCGACATTAACGAGTGTGAAAATACTTCTTTTACCTTTGGAACTGATGAAGATAAAACATTTGAAGACTTTAAGAAGGATCTTCGTGACAGTATATTATTGGTCCTAAAGGACATACCAGAATACCTTGTTGACGAAGATTTTGGGGGTGTAGTAAAAGAAGCAGAATCAAACATGAAGCTATTAGGGTGGATTCGCTTTAATCCAGAAGTTCTTTATTTGGGATGGCTTCGAGATCGGGAATCGGTTTCAAAATTTCTTCATCTTCCTGAGCAACAAATATAAAGATAAAGAAAGCTGTTATTCTAACCTCTATTTAAAGGATTCAAATATGTTCCAACTTGATGAAACATCCGCTTTATGGCAACATCAACAAAATTTGATTAACTATTTGATTGCAGGAAAGACAAATGCAACTACGGATTGCCCCGTAGATTATAAAGCAGTCCGAGGTAGTATATGGGCCCGGGTCTCGGAATTGATATCACCGTGTAATATGGTAATACGGAACTTATGTATACTCGATCTTATAGAGGGAACAAGACATAGAGCAGAACGGATTTTCAGCCAAGTTACGGATATTAGAGGTGTATACTTTCCGTGGCTCGAAGGTTATAGCTACTGGTCACAAGATACTCGACCAATATATCAAATATGGTGCAATAAATTTGCTACCCAACTCGAAATTGAACAAAATTATAATCAAATTGAAGAAGAATGGTGTTTTCAATCTTATAAAAGAGCGGACGGGGCCTTGTACCCTGTCCCTGTCGGGGACATTACTGATATTCCTTTAGATCACGAAACTTTAAGATTTGTAGATGCAAATTCTGGTCAGATATCTACTGGTATAGTGACTCCCGAGTTAGTAGGTTTAAATCTTCACGCTCCGGAAACAACTTATAGATGGTATTTTGATCCTGTTGAACAGACAATGATGATAAAGGGTTTGGGAGCTACAACTTACACACAGTTTGGTTATTATACGACTATAACTAATAAATATCCTGGGATATTTGGGGAAGAGCTTGACGAATTAAAAAGAATCGGAATGTTGATAAAACACAAAATAACGGGGAAATGCTGACTACTACCACAGGGCCTTGGCCTTGAGAAGTTTTATGGTTATCGTACTTGCAACGACATTGCCACTCCGGGCGCGTCAGTGCAGCCCTCGTCACAATCCTTTTCTTGTGCCGATCGATGGGGTTCAAGGACTGTTGATTTAAGATCACAGTCCGTCGGAATGTTTCCAAGTAGTTCCGACTTGGTCTTCCCGTCAACTACCTGCAGGGCCCGGTCCCGTATGTTAAATGCGGCGTTTACATCTGCATGAGTAGTATGTCCACAAAGGGGACATTTAAAATGTTTACCG
>Ga0187851_10003161_pt1 | contig 14048 bp, 9 predicted proteins | sample June2016WEW_6_10_FD_132997 | JGI IMG/M metagenome (GOLD analysis project Ga0187851, IMG submission 132997) | Peatland microbial communities from SPRUCE experiment site at the Marcell Experimental Forest, Minnesota, USA - June2016WEW_6_10 | ecosystem: Environmental > Terrestrial > Soil > Wetlands...
CGGGAATTGGCGCGGGCGACGCGGCTGCCGCTGACGCTGAGCGAACGTCTGGCGACGCGCTGGGGCTATCGCGAGCTATTCGAAAACCGGGCCGCGGCGGTGATCATGCCCGACATCTCGTGGTGCGGGGGCATCTCGGAGGCGAAGAAGATCGCGACGGCGGCCGAGACGCATTATCTGCCGGTGGCGCCGCACAACTGCGGCGGCCCGGTATTGCACGCGGCGTCACTGCACCTGGCGGCAAACCTTCCGAACCTGTATATCCTCGAGAGCGTGCGGCGGCACTACGCCGACGAATACCGCGGCCTGGTGACGCCGATCGTGCAGCCGGAGAACGGCTCGTTCCCGCTGCCGCCCGGGCCGGGCCTGGGCGTGGAACTCGAGCCGGCGGTGCTGCAACGCGAGGACGCCATCATCCGGCGCAGCGAAGCGTAGTGCACGGTTGGAAGTCGATTGAATCATTCAAGAGAACCGCTCCTTGTAGTCGCGGCTCCGTCACGACTGCGGCTCCGTCACGACGGCAGCTTGAAACCGCGTGCGTGGGATGACAGATTCAACGACCTTCTGACTACAACGCCAGGGGCGCGGCTTCCTATTTCAGCGGCGGATCGTAGACCCGGATCGCCTGCAGCGGCGGCACGGCGCCTTCTTTCGCGACCAGTTCCAGCGTGTGTTTGCCGGCTGGCAGGCCCAGCGCCAGCGTCGAGACATACTCCGCCGATGGGTCTTCGATGTGCGGAGCGGTGTAGACGTCCTGGAACATCGGAACGACGCGCCAGTGCACCTCGAAATCCTTCGGCGTGGCCATGTGACGCAACTCGAACGCTCGCTTCACGCCCCACACATCCGGGTCGATCACCACGCGCCCGGATCGGGAAACGAAGCGTTCGCTGCTCACGCCCGCGCCGTCCATGCCCGTTCGCGAGCCCGTCACTTCGAAGCGCAACTGCGATTCATCGGCGTTGGCCTCGGTCACTCGCAACGTCCAATCCTCCACGAGCAGCGGCTGGATCGCCGTCACGCGGTTCACCGCCGGCCAGTCCACGTTGAAGGTGTCGCTGGGGCGCGTGATGAAATATAGTTCCGGCATCTCCGACGGCCGTTTGCCGTCGATGAACACTTCGGCCTGAGCGGCATGCCAGGCTCCGCCGGGGCCCGCAATCGCATCCACGCGGTTGCCTTCGAACTCAACGCGCAAACGCCCGTTCGTCCACTGCAGATCGCGGCCAATCTCATACGACCGCACCGCGTCTTTGCGCGGTTCGGCAGCTAAGGCCGGATCTGCGCGCTTCTCGGCCGCTAACGCCGGGTCGTATCGCAGATGCCGTTTGGTCAGCTCCGCCACCACGTAATCGCCCTGCTGAGTAAAGTGCGCGCCGTCGCTCAACACCTCCGTGGCCTTGAGATGATTCTGCGTCAAGTACTCGATATACGGCCGTCTGAGATCCACGATTTCACAGCCGTACTTGCGCGCCAAGGCGGGCAGGATTTCAAAGCTGTTGCGCTCGGAATACGCTTCCCCTTTGGCCTTCGCCGGGTCGTCCGCCACGCCGTCCATGTGGATCCAGGTCGGACGATCGGTCTGGATCAGAATCTCCGCCGTAGTGTGGCGCAGGATCTCGGCGATGATCTGCTCATACAGATTCGCCGCGCCGAAGTCGTGGAAGATGATCAAGTCCGGGTAAAAAGCGTAGACGTCGTGCGGCAGCGTCTGAATCAGATACTGCGAGCTGTAGCCGCCAATCGCGCGGTTGGCCGTGACCAGGTCGGCGTACGGGAATTGCCGGCGCAGATACTCCGTCACATCCCGCGTCCAATCCTGTTTGGTGAGCGATTGGCCATAGAACATAACTCGCACTGGATGGCGCTGCTTCGGCGTGCTCGTCGCCAGCAGTGTCATCGTTCTCTGAATGCCCGCGCCGAATCGCGCCGCATCCTTCTCGACGGGCACCGGAGCGTAGTTCCGCGCCTTCACCAGCAGCGGGTAATTCGCCGTCGCGGCGTTGCCGTGGCCATCGCGCACGTAGACGAAGAGGCGGTAGGGGCCCTGTTCGAGCGGTAATTGAAACACCGCGGAGTTTCCCGCTGCCGAACGCACCAGCCCATCGATTGGCGGCGTGGGCACTTCCCGGTCGCCGCCCGTGTTGGTGTTTCCTGAAACGTCCCGGCGCAAATCCCAACTGATTTGCAGAGCGTCGCCGTCGGGATCGGACGCATCCACTTTGCAGTGCAGGATAGCTTGCGGAGGGAACGCAGCCGGATCGTGCGTCTCGGGATCATCCGTATTTACGGCAATTCCGCCTGCTCCGATCCGCGGTGCGCGGTTCGCCGGCCACTTGCCGCTCCACAGGAAGCTCATCACGTCCACTGCTTCCGTGCGGCTGCCGTCTTCCAGGAACATCCCATACCAGGTGTGCGTTTTTTCGTGATGCTGCGCCCAGTGGAACACATACGAGCCCAGGCATTGCGGCTGCCCCGCGACCGCGTGTTCATAGGCTTTGCGATACAAATCCGCTTTTACGGTGCTGGTATCCTCAATCGGCAAATGCCACGGCGTCAGCGCCACCTGCCAGTGCCCGCGCGGGCCGAATTCAGTCACCAGATACGGGCGCGTCCAGCCTTCACGCGCGACGTCCTCGGGCAGCGTCAGCATATCGACGTAGGAGTTCAACCCGACCGCGTCCAGGTGCGGGCAGTATTGGTTCAGCTCGTGCAGGATGTGCCGGTAAGCGTCGCCGACGGGCGTAATTACGGGGTGCCGCGGGTCGAGCTCGTGAATCATCGCGGCCACGTGGTCGACCTCTTTCCACAGCGCCACGCGCTGCTCCGGCGTTGTGACCAGCTCGAGTTCGTTGCCGATGGCCCAAGCCAGCAGGGCCGGATGATCCTTGGATTGAAGGACGATGCGGCGGATCTGCTCCCGCTGCCGCTCCACGGCATCGGCGTTGGAATAGTCGAAACCCATGCGCTGCTTGCCGAACGGCAGCCCGGCGAGCACCGTCAGACCCAGCGCCTGGGCGCGGTCCAGCGAGTCGACGCCGGCGCGAATCGAGTTGCCGCCCGCGGAAACCAGTTCCTCCAGGTGCACCGCGCCAACTGCGCCCTTCACGAAATAGGGCTTGCCGTTCAGGAGCAACTCCCAGCCGTCGCCATGGCGGCCGATCTTCACTTGCAGCGGCTGGGCGGCGCCGGCCGCGGCAAAACCCGTGAGAACGAGGAGCAATAAGAATGTTTTATGCATGACGAACCCGCAGCGACGGCAAATGCGCCTGAGCCGCTGCGCCTTTCAATGAGCTTCACACTATCAGAACGGGCGCGGCGGCTGGAACGAGTCTCCGCGCGGCGCGGAAGACGCCGACGCGGGCGCCTGCCCCGATTGCATCCGGAGCACCCATTTGGCCTGGGTGGCCATTGTGCGATATTCTCGGCGATTCGGGGTTTATCCAATGATTCTGCATCCGATCGATTGGGTCATCGCCATCGCCTCCATCCTGATCTGCTTCGTACCCGCGCTGTTTTTCGGGAAACGCTCGGGGAAAAGCACGGCGGAGTTTTTCGCCTCCGGCCGCTCCGTGCCGTGGTGGCTGGCCGGCATCTCGATGGTCGCCACGACATTTTCCAGCGACACGCCAAACCTGGTGGCGAACTTCGTGCGCACCCAGGGCGTGGCCGGCAACTGGCAGTGGTGGGCGTTCACGCTGACGGGCGTCTCGACCGTGTTTTTCTACGCGCGGCTGTGGCGCCGGTCGGGGGTGCTGACGGACCTCGAGTTCTACGAGGTGCGCTACTCCGGCAAGGCCGCCAGCGCGGTGCGCGGCTTCCGCGCGCTGTACCTGGGCCTGCTGTTCAACTGCATCATCATGGCGACGGTGAATCTCGCCGCTTGCAAGATCGCCAGCGTACTTTTCGGCTTCAGCCGGTGGCAGACGCTGCTGGCGGTGGGACTGCTGAATGTCATTTTCGCCGCGCACTCCGGACTGTGGGGCGTGCTGGTGATCGACATGTCGCAGTTCTTCATCAAGATGACGGCGGTGATCGCAGCGGCGTATTTCGCGGTGACCCTGCCGCAAGTGGGCGGCCTGCACGGGCTCGTCTCCAAGCTCTCCAACGTGCAAGGGCCGGGCGGTTTGAACTATCTGAACATCCTGCCGAATTTCACCAGCAACTGGGAACTTGCGGTCGCGGTCTTCATCATGCCGCTCACGGTGCAGTGGTGGGCCGTCTGGTACCCCGGAGCGGAGCCCGGCGGCGGCAGCTACATCGCGCAGCGCATGCTGGCCTCCAAGTCGGAGAAGGACGCCCTGGGCGGGACCCTGTTCTTCAACCTCGCGCACTATATCCTGCGCCCGTGGCCATGGATCCTGGTGGGCCTGGCCTCACTGGTGGTTTACCCGACGTTGGCGGATCTGCGCAAGGCGCTGCCGAATGTCGATCCCTCGCTCATCGGCCACGACATCGCGTTCCCCGCGATGCTGCGATTCATGCCCGCCGGCTGGATCGGCCTGATGGTCGGAGGGCTGGTGGCGGCGAACTCGTCGACGATTCTGACGCACCTGAACTGGGGCGCCTCGTACCTGGTCCACGACTTCTATCGCCGCTTTTTGAAGCGCGACGATACGGAAAAACACTATGTCCGCGCGGGCCGCATCGCGACCGTCCTGCTGTTCGTGCTCTCCTCGTCCCTAGTTTTCGTTTTGCAAACGGCCCAGGATAGCTTCAACATCATCCTGCAGGTCGGCGCCGGCACCGGCCTGCTGTACCTGTTGCGCTGGTTCTGGTGGCGCGTCACGGCGTGGTGCGAAATCGTCGCCATGACCAGTTCCTTCGCGGCCTCGCTGGGGTTCCTGTGCCTGCACCGGTACGGGATCGTACTGGGCACGCATCGCGAACTCCTGCTCAGCGTCGCCTTCACCAGCTTCTGCTGGATCCTGACGGCCTACGTCGGGCCGGAAACGGACCATGCCACCCTGATCTCGTTTTACAAGAAAGTGCATCCGCTCGGGCCGGGCTGGACCCGGATCCGCGAGGAAGCGGGCGTGCCTCCAGCCGAAGCCGCGAAGTATGCCCGTGAGGACAACATCCCGCTGGCTATGCTCGGCTGGGTGGCCGGGTCGGCCACCATCTGGTCCGGGCTCTTCCTGGTTGGGAACATTCTCTATGGGCGCACCGGGTACGCGCTTGGTTTGTTCGGCGTCCTGGCCGTCAGCGGCTCGACCATGATCTGGGTGATCAGGCGATTGTGGAAATAAGCTTACGCGCCTGAGTTGACGGCCTCGAGATCCTCGGGGCGGCCGACGTCGCGCCAGCGCCCCTCGATCGCCGAGATGCGCAATTCCACGCGCTCCTGGAGCATCATTTCGAAGATCGACGTCAGCTCGTATTCATTGCGCGGGGAAGGCACGAGCCGGTCGAGGTACGGGAACACGGCGGGCCGCATCGCGTACAGGCCGGCGCTGTTCCAACGCGTCGTGGACGTGCCGCGCGGCGGCTTTTCGACCACCCGCGTCACCGTGCCGTCGTCCTCGTAAACCGCCGCGCCCTGCCACGGATCGTCCACGTCCCTGACGCCCAGTACGGACACGGTTTGCGGGTGCTCCTCGAGCACCCGCGCGCAATGCTCGTAGGCCGGCGGCTCACACAGGATGTCGCCGAAGGTCAGCAGGAACGGCTCGCTGCCCGCAAAGTCGCGGGCCAGGCGGGCGGCGCCGCCGGTGCCGTTCAGAACCTCCTGCACCTGAAACTGAATGGGCCGGCGCCAGTTGCGAAAGTGCGCTTCCACCATCTCGCGGCGATAGCCGACCACCACGAAGAACTCGGCGATCCCGGCCGTAGCCAGTCCATCGAGCACGTGTTCTAGCATCGGCCTGCCGCGGACGTTCAACATCGCTTTGGGCAGATCGGCCGTGATCTCACCCATCCGCGTGCCGCGGCCCGCTGCCAGAACGACAGCACGCCGAATTGTCTTACTCCTCACTCAGAGCCCCCGCCGAAGGCTCGGCCGCGATCAGATGCACGTTCGGATCGAAGCCGGCGCGCCCGGCATAAAACCGTTCGACGATGCCCGCGGCCACTCGCTCCCGCTCGGCCGCGCGGCACAGGACGACGGCGCAGCCGCCGAAGCCGCCCCCCGTCAGGCGCGCTCCCAACGCGCCCGCCGCGCGGGCCGCTTCGACGAGGGAATCCAGGGCCGGCGAACTCACCCGCAGCCAGTCGCGCAAGCTGGCGTGAGATTCGTACAGCAGTCGCCCAAACGATTCGGCATCGCCCGCGCGCATCGCCGCGACCGCCGCAGTCACGCGATGCGCTTCGGTGACCACATGCAGAAAACACCGCTGCTCGTCATCCGCGAGATGCCCGGCGGCCAATTCACTCAGCTCTTCCACGCTATAGCGCTCGAGCGCCTGGCCGAAGGAATGGAAGCCCAGCCCATGCAATGCGTTCGAGCCCGCAGTGCGGCGGGCATTATATTTGGACCGGACGTCGCCCGACTTCTCGGCCGTGGTGAGACTGTGCGCGATCAAAAATACCCAGCCCTCCGGAACAGGAACACTGCTCACCGAAAGCGGCGCGAACTTGACCAGAATGGCGCAGCCGCGCCTGCCCGCCAGCACCGCGGCATGGTCCATGCCGCCGCCGCGCGTGCCGACGAAATACTCGCCCTCCGGCAGGACGTCCATCAGTTCTTCAAACGTGGCCTGAACCCCGTTGGCCCGCAACAGCGCCAGCGTGAATCCGGTGAGCAGCGCTGAAGAGGACGACAACCCGGCGGCCGGAGGCAGATCCGACACCACCGTCGCATCGATCCCGAACTTCAACTTCCAGCGCCCTTCGACCGCCTGGGCGGCCGCTTTGACGTAGTTCACCCAATCGCCGGAAGCCGACGGCATAAGCTGCTTCATCCACTCGAATTCGCGCTCGCCGAAAGAATCCGAGCAAGCGCGGATCCTGCGGTCGGCGCGTGCCCGGAAGGCCACGCGGATCTTCCGTCCGATCGCCATGGGCAGCACCGGCAGGTTGTGATAGTCGATGTGTTCGCCGATCAGGTTCACGCGCCCCGGCACGGCCACCACGTCGGGTTTCAGCCCGTCGCCGAAGCGAGTTGTGAACAATGACACGGGATCGTCGAAATCGCTCATTCAGAGTTACTCTTGCCCACGATAGCGGCTTCGTTCGGCGCCTGTCCACGGGTGCGCCCGGGCGTTGCCCGAACCGCCGGCGTTCTGCGCCGCTACTTGTCGCCGGCGTGTGAGGCCGTCATCGCGGACCGGCCTCTCGTTTTTGCCGCGCGGACGCTCAGGCGCGTTTATCGGCCTCGCGCCGCGCGGCTCGCTCAGGCGTAGATGCCGCGCAAGCGGATGGCGAAGGCCACGCGGTCCAGCGCGACCATGTAGGCCGCCGTGCGGTTGTTGACCTTGTGCTTGTCCGCATACCCGACGATGTCGTTGAAGGAGTTTACCATGATCTCCTCCAGGCGTTCGTTGACCAGTTGTTCGTTCCAGAAGAAGCCCTGGCGGTCCTGAACCCATTCGAAGTAGCTCACCGTGACCCCGCCGGCGTTGGCCAGTATGTCGGGAATCACGAACACGCCGTGCTCCTCGAGAATCTTGTCGGCCGGGGCCGTGGTCGGCCCGTTGGCTCCCTCGCACAGAATCTTCGCGCGGATCTGGTGGGCGTTGCGCGAGTGAATCACGTTCTCGCGCGCCCCCGGCAGCAGGACGTCGCACGGCAGGAACATCGCCTCGTCCTGATCCATGTCCTCTGCGCCCGGGAAGTGAACGACAGAGCCGGTCTCCTTGCGGTGCGCTTCCAGAGCAAACGGGTCGATGCCGGCGGGGTTGTAAACCGCGCCGTCGTACTCGATGATGGCGACGATTTTCAGACCGGCTTTGTGCATCAGGCGCGCGGCCATACCGCCGACGTTGCCAAAACCCTGAATGACGACTTTTGTTTCACGCGGATCCAGGCCGAAACGCTTCAGCGCCTGCAGCGTGACGATCAGGCAGCCGCGCCCCGTGGCTTCGGGCCGGCCCAGCGAGCCGCCCAGGTTGAGCGGTTTGCCCGTCACCACGGCCGTCGAAGTCTGCCGTTTGTGCATGGAATAGGTATCCATGATCCAGCCCATGGTCTGCTCGTTCGTGTTCATGTCCGGGGCGGGCACGTCGCGCTCCGGCCCCAGGATGTCCATCAGCTCCGCCGTGTAGCGCCGCGTGATTCGCTCCAGTTCGGCGGGCGACAGGATCTTGGGATCGCAGATCACTCCGCCCTTGCCGCCGCCGAAGGGAATGTTGACCACGGCGCATTTCCAGGTCATCCACGAGGACAGCGCGCGCACTTCGTCGAGCGTCACGTCGGGCGCAAATCGGATGCCCCCCTTAGCCGGGCCGCGGGCCAGCGAGTGCTGCACCCGGTACCCCGTAAAAACCTCCAGACGCCCGTCGTCAAGCTGGACCGGAATGTGAACCGTCACTTCCATCGACGTACTGCGCAGCACCTTCTGCAGGCCGTCGTCCAAGCCCAGCTTCAGGGCCGCTTCATTGAAACGCGTCTCGGCGGCGAGCCAGGGGTTGAACTCCCGCTCCAGCGCTTCATCCTGCGTGTTAACAACTTCGAGGGACATCGTGGACCTCCGCCACCATTATGCTTAGCCACTGGAAAAGCGGCAACCCGAGGGGCGGGCGCGCATCCCTCGCCGGACCACTGGGGGCCCACTCCCGCGACGACTTCGGTGGCGCTTCCGGCCGCTGATCCCGCGGATCCATGGCGCGCGCTGGCAGGTGCACGCCGCGAGCACCGTCTGAATTGGCCGCACCCATGGTGATAAGATGATGCCCGATCGATCCAGGGAGGGATTTATGTCAATGACCAAAGGACGCCGCGGCTTTCTGCAGCGGTTGATGGGCACCGTGGGCCTGGGCGCGGCCGCCACCGCCGCTTCCTCGAACGCGCTGGCCCAGAGCAATGCGCCGCGCACCGGCCACCCCAGCGCCGTGCTCCCGGCCTACGCCCGCGCGCAGAATTACCGCTCGCTCAAGGAGTCCACTTACGACCGCTCCGGCGGCAATGCCGACGCCCGCCCGATCGCACCCGGCGCGACCCTCGACGTTTTCAAGCAGACCGGCGCAGGCATCATCACGCACGTCTGGTTCACCATCGCCGCCGACAGCGATTACCACCTCAAGGAACTCGTCCTGCGCGGCTATTGGGACGGCCAGGACAAGCCCAGCATCGAAACGCCCGTGGGCGATTTCTTCGGGCTCAACCTGGGCGACTACGTGAACTTCGAAAGCGCCTGGATCGCCTGCTCGCCGGGCAAATCGCTGAACAGCTATTTCGCCATGCCGTACCGCAAGGGCGCGCGCTTCACCATCACCAATGAAGGCGCGCACCGCGTCGGCGCATTCTATTCGAACATCGACTTCGTGGCCCTCGATACGCTGCCCGACGACGCGCTATACTTCCACGCCAGCTACCGCCAGGCCGCGCCCTGCACGGCCATTAAGAGCGACGGCAAGAACCTCGACGGCAAGTTCAATTACGTCTATTGCGAGACGCGCGGCCGCGGCCATTTGCTGGGCGTGACGCTGGGCGTCGTGCAGAACCATGAGGATTGGTGGGGCGAAGGCGACGAAATGATTTTCGTCGATAACGAGTCCATGCCGGTGATCAACGGCACCGGCTCGGAGGACTTCTTCTGCGGAAGCTGGGACTTCGGCGGGCGCGAGCATGCCGTGCCGTTCTCGCATCACCAGTACGGCGCGCCGCTCATCGAAAGCGCGGAGCGCACCGGCGGCCGTTACTGCTGCTACCGCTTCCACGGCGACAACCCCGTCACCTTCACGCGCTATCTGAAGCACACCATGGAACACGGCCACGCCAACGACCGCGCCGACAACTTCTACTCGTGCGCCTTCTGGTACCAGGAGCAGCCGGTGACAAACCTGCCGCCGCTGCCCGCCGTGAAGGACCGCCTTCCGACGGTAAAAGCCGGCTGAAGCCGCCGCGCCGCGGCCGTTTTCGACAGCCCTCAAAGTGAATCAGCGGGCGCGCGGGTACTCGCTGATTGCCCGCCCGTGGGTTTCAGCAGGATAGGAGATCCTGCGCTCAGCGGCCGTCTTTCCAATGCAGCTCCGCGTCCGACCGCCGCACGTAGTTGGCGTCGATGAGGATGGGGTCCTGCAGCCGCGTTTCGGCCAGCCGCCCGATCGCTCCGGCCAGCGCGCGCGGCGTCCGCGTGACCGGCCGGGCGCCCAACGCGTCACAGAATGGCTCCGCATCGGGCGTCAGCAATTCGGCCTCCCGGGGCAGGGATGCGAGCCACTCCGGCAGCGGCTGCGCCCGCTCGGGCCGCACTGCTTCGAGCTTCGAGTTGTACAGCGCCCCGTAGATCTCCCCGCGCCGCGCATCGAAAAATGGCGCCCGCAGTTCGCTCGATCCGAACGCCGCCATGGCCTCGAGATTCGAGATCGCCGCTGCTCTCAACCCGGCCGTTTCAGCCAGCCCTTTCGCGGCCGTCAGCCCGACGCGCACCCCCGTGAATGAGCCTGGCCCCGCCCCAGCCGCATAGCCCGTCACCTCGCCGAACCGCCAGCCGTGGCGATCCATCAGCCTCACGAGTTGTGGAAACAGGATGTGCGCGAATCCGTCCGGACTGTGCAACAGCATCTCTTCCACGACCCGGCCATCCTCGACCAGCGCCAGACTGCCGAATTCGCTCGTCGTGTCGATGGCGACGATGCGCGTCACGGGCCTGCCTTCTTCACCGGAAACACGACGTCCAGCGCGTACAGCTTGCCCGCGGCGTTGAGTGCTTCGATACGCACGTTCAGCACGCCGCTTTCGTTCACCAGCATTTCGCGCGGAATCGTCAGCACGCCCGCATTGCCGGTCCCGAGCACCCGCATGCCCGAGCCGTCCAGCACCACCTCACCCGTCAGTAGGTACATCATGCGCCGCGTGCCCTTGGTCTCGCGCTTCAAATGAATCTGGAATGGCACCGGCTCGCCTGCCACGAGCGTCGTCGTGTCCGGCTTCGGCGTCGCCAGTTCATAGGGAATTTTCGTGAGACTCGTCTCGACCTCCTGCAACTGGTTGGGCTGCGATTCGAACTTGTAGCTCTTGGCCATGCCCGCTTTGTGGCCGTCGCGCGACAGGTGCAGAATCCAGTCGTGCGAGCGGTCCGGCGGTTCGCCGGTGAACTCCTCGCCCTTCCAATCCTTCTTGTCGTGGATGCGCTCGCCCGTCGCCGGGTTGATCCAGTACACGTCGTAGCTATGCTTTTCAACGAACACGCTCAGCGGTCCCGGCTTCTCGATGTACACCAGATACTCCACGCCCGAGAGCGCCACCGCCCGTCCGCCGTCGAGTTCGAAATATGGCTCCAGCTCCCAGTACCGCGTCTGTGCCAGCGTCTCCGCCCACGTCTGCATGGCCTTCGTTTCGGCGCTTTCGATCTCCGCAATCCGCGACGTCTGCCACTCGCCGCTCATCGTCGCCTCCCATAGCCCCTTTCGAAACGCGGCCCCCTTAGCGCCCGCCGCCGCGAAGCCCGTCGCCACCAGCGGCAGCGGATACTGCTGGTGCTCGATTGCGCCCACCGCCGCATCGGGTGAGTTCTCGATCACGTGCGACATCCACTTGTCGCCCAGCAGCGGCGACGAAGTCACCTGCGCGCCGCAACTCGCCGGATGATTGTACGGGTCGTAGCGCCGCAGCGCCACGCCGAGTTCGCGGATGATGTTTCGCCCGCCCGCTGCCCCCTCGAACGAACCGGCGATTTCCCAATCCACGTTGAACGCGTCATACCGCGCCAGCACGTAACGCAGAAATCGCTCGCGCTGCGCCCACTCCGGAAAGGTGCGCTGGAGCGTAGCCGCGTCCGGCGCCAGCACCAGGTCCACCACCAGTCCGCGCTCGTCCAGCGCCTTCATGCGCGCGTCCATTTCGGCGAAAAACGCCCGGTTCGGCTGGTCCGGCGCTGTGAACGGCTGCGCGCCCGGCGCCAGGATCGGCCCGCGCAGATGGGTGAACTTCTGTGTTACCCGCGCTGCTACCAGCCGGTCGAACGCGGCCCGGTCCATAGTGAACAGATCCGTGTGGTCGTCGCTCATCCACAGGTGCGGCGCCAGGCTCTCAGGGTGAAACCAGAAATGCAGGTTCGCCGGCCGCAGGAACCCCTCGCGGCTGCTCTCCGTCGCGGTCAACTGGCCCTGCCGGCCGTCCAATTCGGCCACGTTCCCCGTCACCCGCCAGGTCCACGCGCCCGGCTCGTCCGGCGTGAAGCGCAGCACTAACCGCCGCCCTCCGTCCCAGTAGGCCGGCAGCCGGTAGGTGCGGTACTTCGGCGCGGGTGACCGGAACTCGCCCCACACATCGACGCTCGCCACCGGGTTCGGGTGGGCCTTCAGCGCCTCGTCGCTCAATTCGACGACGATCTCGCAGGGCGACCACGTGGGCGTCGTCTGGCAACTGGTCTGGGCCCGCGCGGCGCCCCCGAGCAACGTCAGCACCAACACAGCCGTGAACCGCATACGACCAGTGTACAGTCGGCGCAATTGAGGATCGGCGGAGGTTGGAAAAGTTCAGGCCGCCTGCGCTTCGTTGGTGCGGGCCGCTTCGTCGGCATGCGCCAGCCGCAGCCGTCTCGCGAGCATCAGCGCGCTTCCTGAAAACAGCACGCCCAGGGCGAACCACACCTGCCAGTGCGACGCGACACCGGTGCTGAACGGGAACCACCAGTTCAGGTCGAGATCGCTCGCGATGCGCCACACCGCCAGCCCCACGGCCACTGTCGCCAGCCGCACCATGAGCAGGACCAGCGGTTCCATCCATCCGCTCCACCAGCGCTGCCTGGGCGCGGACGGCGCGGTCGCTGCTTCAGACTCCTGCTCCGCGCCAAACGCCGAGCGAAGCGTCTCCGAAAACTCGGACCCTTCGCCGTCAACAGCCCTCAACTGGCTGGGCGAGTTTCTCCGATAAGACGGGCGATAAATCAGGCGAATCGTCATTTCCACGGAGACCCAATCGGGCCTCCCCTCCGTTAGAACAGTGCTCCCGCCCCGCCATCTATTCTCTAATTAGATTCTAATCATTTCGATGCATCCCGCAACATGAAGTTTCATCCGCGTTTCGGGAAACTGAGCCACTGGGTGTCCCAGCCGCACGATCATCGCCGCCTGAGCCAACCGCCAACCACGCTCTCTTTATCGGCCTTCGGCGCGCGGGCAATAGAGCTGGTCGGCAGTAATTTTTCACGCCCGGGTGCGGCGCGGGCACCTTCGCTCGCCGGCGCGTTAACGGGGCGTGACCTTGAACCCCTTGCCCGGGGCCGGCTCGAAGTACCCGCGGCGGCTTGCGACGGCGTAGCCCGGCCGCGTGAGCGCCAGCTTGACCTCGTGAAAGCGGTCGCGCGTCGCCGCCACGCCCCGCGGATAGTAGGCCAGTAAGTATTGTGTGCGCAGATCCCGCAGAATCTCACCGAATGCGTCGTCCAATTCCTGCTGCGTGCCCGGAAGGAACGCGCGTCCACCCGTCGACCCCGCCATCGCGACCAACGCGTGTTCGCCGCCCGTGTTTCGTCCCGGATCCTCCGCCACCGGCACAATCACCACCGCGTATAGGATGGCGTCGGCGGCGTGCGCGGCCTCCAGCGCCTGCTGGTAGTTGGCCTTTGAAAACGTGTCGCCGCCGTCGGTCACCACGATCACCACGTGCCGCCCGCCGCGCCCCGTCAAGTCGTGCGCGCTCAGCGTGATCGCGTCGTACAGCGCCGTGGCCCCATCGCTGTGCAGCCGCCCCAGTGCGCGCTCGATTCGTTCCGCGCTATGCGTCCACCCGGCCTCCAGCGTGATATCGGCGTTGAACGAATACAGCGCCGCCGCATCCGCGGCGTTACCTCCGCCAAACAGCGACCGCCCAAATGTTCGCACCGAGTCCAGCTCCGTCCGTTTCTCCCGGTACGTCGAGGCGCTGCAATCGATCAGGATCGCCACCGAAAGCGGCTGCTCGGTGGTGGCCTCGAACACCGCCAGCTCCTGCGGCACGCCGCTGTC
>Ga0187851_10003162_pt1 | contig 14046 bp, 10 predicted proteins | sample June2016WEW_6_10_FD_132997 | JGI IMG/M metagenome (GOLD analysis project Ga0187851, IMG submission 132997) | Peatland microbial communities from SPRUCE experiment site at the Marcell Experimental Forest, Minnesota, USA - June2016WEW_6_10 | ecosystem: Environmental > Terrestrial > Soil >...
CAGGATCACCGCCGTGCGCAGCGCCTTCATGCGCGTGGCGACGGCGTTGGAAAGCTCGACCATGGGATAGGCCGTGGCATACAGGGCGTCCTCGTCGAAGCTGCCGGCGGTGTAAACCTCGGTATCGTAGGTGACCAGATAATTCGCGCCGGCGGCGGAATCCACGGTTCGCGGCGTGCCGTGCGTCGCCACGTAGATCAGTACCAGATCGTTGGGCTGCGCATGGCGCGCGATCCAGTTCAATTCTTCCTTGATGTTCTTGGTTGTGGCCTGCTCGTCGGTGAGCAGGTGGACATTGGCGGCCGGAAACCGCCCGATGGCCGGATCCTTGAGTTGCGCAGCAAAGGCGTTCGCGTCCGCGGTTGTGTAGTTCAAGCGGGGAATGTTGCGATCGGTGAAGCGGCCGATGCCCACCACCAGCGCCCATTTTCTCTGCACCGGTCCGGGCGGCGCCGCAGGAGCGGGCGACGCGCCGGTCTCTTCCGGTTCGGCGGCGAGGCCGCGGCGGGCGGGCGTGGCTAGCACCAGGGGATTCAAGCCCTGCGCGAGCGCTTCAGAGCCGGTGAAGCGCGCCTTGTCCAGAGCATATTTGGCTAGGGCGTCGTGGCCGAGCCGCTGCTCCACGAGGCTGCGGTAATACCAAGCATCGCCGAGTTCGCCGCATTCCGAGATCGCATGCTTGAGCAGTTGCAGCGCATCTTCAAATGCGCCATTGTCGCTTTGCGGCGTGATTCGCTCCAGCGCCTGAACCACAAGGTCTTTGCCCGCGCCGCAGCGTTCTCCCTGCGCCCACGCCGGCGCAGAGCAGGCTGCCGAGGCGGCCAGCAGCGCCACCGAAACGCATCCGCTACGCAGCCAGTCGCTCATTTTGCCGTCGCGGGCGTTGCCGCAGCGGGCTTTGCAGCAGCCGGTTTGCGCGCCGCCCGCGCCTTCATCGCCGCCAGCACCGGGGCGCTGACGCCGTTGCCGGACAAATCCTGCTGGCCCGCGGCGGTCAGGTCGAAGTTCACCGCCTTGGCCGCGCGTATGGTCTGCGCCACGGTGTCATCGTCCACACCGGAGTTCACCATGGCAATGACCTGGGCATTGGTGAGCGCCTTTGCGGGGGTTGCCATCTTGGCCACCGGCGGCGGCGGGGCGGGCGGATTCTCGCTTGCCGCCGCCTTTGCGGCAGCCGCCTCGGCCTTTTGATTTTCCCGATCTTCAAGCTTTTTGTAATGCGCGATTGCCGTCTCTATGCGCCTCTGCGGCTCACGGAAGTACTTCTCTCCCGGTCTTGCATCGATGGCTTTGCCGTAGTTGATGGCTGCCTCGTCCAGGAACTTCATGGCGGACTTCGCATCCTCGGCCTTGTACGCCAGCGCCTCATAAGCCACGCCGATGTTATAGAGCCGGTAGGCATCGTCCGCCTGCTTGGGAAGCGGCCGCGCGGTCTCAAAGGTCTCCAGGGCGCGTTGCCAGAGTCCGGCTTCCGCCAACTTGTCGCCCTCGTCCAGCGCCCCCTTTTGCCGCGCCAGATAGACCTCCACGATTTCGCTGGTGTTGACGATGTGCTCGGCGATCCGGCGCACGGCCTCGTCCAGCAGATGGGAGCGCAACTCGGAATCGGTGGGAGGATTGAAGTCCTCGCCGCTCTTTCCGCCCACAACCCGCTTCCAGGCGCTGGTCACCGATCCCTTCACGCCTTGCGAGGTCGCGTTCCCCGAGCTGTCGAACTCCTGGTCGTAATTCACGGTCACATTGTCGGAACCCAGCATCTCCCCGCCCGCGCTCCGGGCCTGGAAGGAGACGCTGAGGGCTCCTGTGACGCGCGTATAAGTCTGGCTGTTCTGCGCGCCGCCGTTCGCGCCGTAAGACTGTCTTGCGGTTACCGTTGGCTTCGGATGGGAGTAGTTGGTGATCTGGCATGTGACCACGGCGGATGGATTTCTGTCCTCCGCCGTCAGACGAGGATCGTTCTTCAGCAGTTCGGTCTCCAGCAGTGCCTGTAGATCGTTCGCCAGGTCGCTCTGGTCGTCGTGCCCGGTCACCTTCACCTTGATCGTAGTGCCAGGGAGGCTCACAAGGGCCGGGAGCTTGCGCTCAAGCGTCACTCTTTCCTTCGCTGTTCCGAACCCCTGCCCGCCGGCCGTCGCGGCCGCCAGAATCGCGATGCTTAGGCACGCCATCGCCAGCCCATTCCTTGCCCGATCCATCCCGCCCCCCTAGCCGTAGCCCGGTTATCCCCAGCTTAATCCGCCGCGGGGATTCCTGCGGCATGTATTCAATGAAGATAATTCACAGTGGGCTATTTCTTCTCGCTGCTCTTGCCGCTGCTCTTGGAGCTGCTCTTCTTTGCAGCCGCGGCTGCTTCTGAGCCGGGAGAGCCGGGTCCGGCCGCCGCGGGCTTGCCCATGGACGAGGCATCGAGCGGCTGGACGCTGACGCGCATGGAAGCGTAGGTCACGCCGGGAACCGCGGTCTGCGCGCGAGCCTGCAAGGGCAGATTGGGGTCGGCGTCCTTGCGCACCAGGTAGCCCTGAATCAGATCGAGATTCGGCAACTCCTTGGCCAGTTCGTCGGTATGCACCTGGGGAAGCATCAAATAGTCGCCGGAGAGGAGGCCGATATAGTGGTCTTCCCGATCTGGATCGGAATGTGCCTGCTGCGTGGCCACAGCGGTGGTCAGATTGCCGGCCATAAGGAACCGGGTGCGGTCCTCCCAGTAACTCAGCACCTCGCTGAAAGCGCTGAGCGCGGGCACGCTGATTGCCGGCAGGGCGACCAAGGGAACCGCAATCTTGGCGCCCGCCATGATGACATTGAGGGCCTTGACAAACCCCGAGGTCGAAGGGGCTCTGGAGACGTTGACCGCCAGCTTCCCGGTTCCCTGAGTGAGCAGTATCTTGCTCGTGCCCTGGGTCGCCTGAGGGGTCTTGAAGCCTAGCTGGTCGAGCGAAACCTTGCCCGCCTTGTCGGGCGTCAGCGATGCGATCGCGGTCCACGCCAGCGGAGCGATGATGTTCATGTAGGGGTGTATCTGGGTGGTGTCAACGCGAAGCTGCGAGGCATGAACATTGGTTTCGCCGCTGCCGGGCCTGAACTGCGAAAGAGCGATGCTGACGGCCACGTCGCCGTCGTGGTCCAGCAACTCTTCTTTGTCGATGTCGGTGGCATAGCGGAGCCTCTTTGTGTCGGTCCTGTAGTGCAAATACTGGGTTTCCGCGCCAGGATCGGGAAGCTGGTCCTTGGGCCCGCGCGAGGCCGATTTCTGGCCATAGTTGCGGCTATACGGATTGACGGAGTCATAAAATCCGTTCCAGAAATCGTAGGAGTCGTGCGGGGTGTCCTCAGTGGGTGGCTTCGGAGCGGAGGCTTGTCCAGCCGCGAGCTCGGGCAGCAGCGCCGCGAGCAGGCCGAAAACGGAGGCATCGGTTACGAAACGGCGGCGGGATACGGACATGATCTTTCTCCTCAGGGGAAACTGGATTGCGGTTAGAGGGTTGGTTGACCTTGGCGGCGATTCATGGGACTCACTTGGCCGCCTCTTTGGGAATACTGCGAATTGTAATTAGCCCGATGCCCCAGTTGGTAGGAATTTCGCCGGGAAATCCGCGAGTTCCGGCGCTGGTTTCATTCAGCAGCCTTTGCAGGGGCGATTCCATGCCCCGCGACCCACGCTGGGCAACCCCCTCAAAGTTGAGCACGTAGGGGTCGGGCAGCGGCTGCGCGGTGCTGAGCAGGATGAGCGTGTCTACCCCGTAAGGCGGTCCGATGCGCAGGGTGCGCGCGCCGGGCAGGACGAATTGGCGGCCGGTGTCTGCGGCGCTGGGGAACTGGTTCTCGGCATAGTTGCCCGGATAGAGAACTGAACCTCTGCCGTGGCAATCGATGTCGAGAACGTAGACCCAGCGCTTGTCGACGACCCGGTCGGTGGACTGCAAGGCCATCTTGAGCAAGTCGCCCTGGTGAGCGGGCTCATCGGCGGTGAGCGGCGTCTCGCCGGATGCGGGAACCAGGGCCAGGGAGTAGTAGCCGGCCGTGGATGCGTCGGCGGGGCTGTCGGCCAGTTCGAGCCAGCCATGCACTTTGGCCAGCAGCGATGCGAACTTGTTGAGCGCCGCGCCGCCCCGGTCGAGGGCGCTCAAGTCGATGATCGGCACCCAGTCGCTGCGCACCGGATACTGAGAGGTCGCGGAGCAGCCGGGGCTGTGGAGGGTGCTGACGGATGCGGGCGGGCCGGCCGCAAGCTCGCTCTTGTGGAACCAGGCGTAGGCCGGTCCATCGGCGGTGAGCACGCCCGCCAGGGCGTAGTGGGCGTTGGCCAGATCGGATGCGGCCTGGACGGCGCTGTTGCGGTCGTCCGGCGCTAGCTTGGCGGCCAACTCCAGCGAGGGCGGCAGGTTGACCCACAGCTTGGCGCCGGCGGGAAGATGCTGCTTCAGCGTCTGCGCGGTGAGAGGCGCCCCGAGGCTGATGGCGGAAGCTGCGCCCGCTTGTTGCAGCGTCCAGTTTGTGCCGTCCCAGCAGAGGATGTGGGTCCACGGCTCCTCGGCTGGATCGGAGACCAGGGCGGCTCCGGCGGCTATGACCTGGGAAGCGGCGGCTTGGATTGCCTCCTGAGAAAGATTCGCAGGCCAATGCCAGACGCGCAGGGGCGCAGACTCCGCCGGACTCCATTTGGTTAGCTCGAAGACTTCGCCGGGAGCGACCTTGGCTCCCGCCGGACTGACGACCGCGGCCGAGGAGCGGGCGATACCCTCCAAGCTGGTGATCCGCAGGGTGACGGTCCGGCCCTTGCTGTCTGGAATCATGGAGGTGAATTCGCTGCCCACACCGATGCCGGAGACGCTGCCGATGTCCAGCCAGACGCTGACGTCTTCATCGGTCTGGAGCGCGGCGGTGCGAACCTTGCCGGAGTCCGCCGCCGCGCCGCCGAAGAGCGGCTGCTGGCGACGCGCCGCGGTGGCGTCCAGATCGGGCTCTTGATCGGGGACGCTGCCGCCTTCGAGCACGGCCTTCACGCGCTGGTAGAGAAGGGAGGCCGGCGTGTCGGCGGGCAGAGCCTGGAGGGCCTCAACCAGGGCGGCGGTGAAGGCTCCGTGCGGCTCGGTCGCAGTGGCGGAGAGAGGCATCTCCTTGGCCGTCTGATCCTGCTGCGCGGCCGACAGCACCAGCGCCGGATTGTCGGTCCGCTCGGCGGGCGCGGGGCGCGGCTGCCCGTTGGCAAGCTGGTCGGGAGCCTCGGCGATGTCGCGCGGGTCGAAGGCCAGACTGCGCTCATGGTACTTGGGACCGATGCCGCGGCTGATGCCGCCGCTGTGGCAACTGTCGAAGATCGCTGTGAGATGAATCCCCTTGTCCAGCGCGGCATTGAAGATGCGGGTTATCTCGCGGTCGCGAACGTCGAAGCCGCCCTTGTAGGCGTCGGCGGGCACCAGCGTGCTGTCCGCGTGGACGTAGCTGCCGTTTACCAGCACGGTGAGTTTGCTGCCCTTGCTGTTGACGCGCAGGGAGCCGTGACTGGCGTCGTAGAAGACCACCGTGTCGCCCCGCTGCGGCAGATCGACGAGATACTTTTGCAGGGCGGCAAGAATGCCGTCGCGCGAGGTCTGGCCGGCAGGCAGAACGACCACTCCAGGCCGCGGATGCGGCGCGCCCGGATTGGTGAGCAGCACCACATTGTCTGCCGGGAAACCGAACTTGGGGCTGGTGAGCAGGTCGGCCATGGCCTGCGCATCGTTCACGGCCCCGTCCAGATTCTCGAAGGCGCCCAGCTCACAGCGGCCATACGTGCAGCCGGCGGGATGCTGGGCCTGCGTTCCGGCGGGCTGGTATGTATCGATGCCGATCAGTAGCGCGCGCCTGGTTTGCGCGGCGGTCTCAGTCCCAGAGAGAACGGACAACAAAACGAAAAGAGCGGCCAAGCAGACTTTCATACTTGCTCCGAAAGGGGAATCACCATGGAGTATAGCTCTTCCCTAGAATGCAACAAGAATGCGCCTTCCGCCAAAGTAATGCGGAGTTCTCAACTTCGGCATCCTGCCGGACGGCTGCAGTTCGCCGGCCACAACCCGCGCGCCGCCTCGAGCCGCCTGCGGTTTTGACGCGGTTTGCCGGACTCCGGATTACAGCCTTTCTCAAGCACTTATGTAAATTCATCCGCTTGGAGAAAGTTGCGGTAACTTTGCGGTGCAACGCCGATCGATGAACAGCAAGAAGAAAATATCAAGACCACCGGCGTCCGGGATTGCGGTTCCCAAGGAACCGTGAAAGTTATTCAAGCAGGGCAAGATCGGTGGGTAGGTCGATATCGACTTCACCGCCGGGGAAGGGGAGCAAAGTCGGCGGGCAAGGCGACTGCGTCAGCAGGGCGCGCGCGCCATGGTCGCCGCGGAGCGCAAGCAGATCGGCAAAGACCGCGCGGGGAAAGACGGCGGGAACGCCGCCGACGCCCGCGTAACCCGAGGCAGCGATGACGGACGAACCTTGCGCGGAAAAGGCCTCAAGCAAGGCGCGGAGGTGTTCGGTAGTGAGCCGGGGCTGGTCGCAGCCCAGAATCAGCGTGCCGGAGGCTTGCGGCTCGCACTCCTCCAGAGCGAGCAGCCCGGCGTGGATGGAGGTCGCGATGCCTTGCGGCCAATCGCTGTTGACGACGGGGATTGCGCTACCCGGATTGATGGCCGCTCCGATGCGCTCCTGGTGAGCGCCGAGTACCGCGATCACCGGCGATGCGCCGGCCTCGCCGGCCAGCCGGATGGCGCGCGCGACAAGAGTTTCGCCGCCCAGCATGAGCAGTTGTTTGGGCTGGCCCAGGCGGCTGCTGGCTCCGGCGGCGAGTACGATGGCGGCAACAGGCATCGGCACCAGTGTACCGGGAAGCCCTTGACTTCCGGCCCGCGCGCAGAACCTGTGTCCATCGCAAAGCCGCGCGGGCTGAGCGAGAATGGATGGATGAAAGATATCGAACGCATTCTGCCGCTGGGCCGCGAATTGGAAGCAGCCGGGGCGGACTACGTTCTGGCCACGGTGATCGTGGTCGAGGGATCGAGCTATCGCAAGCCGGGCGTTCTCATGCTGCTGGCATCGGACGGGCGGCGAGCGGGCACGGTGAGCGGCGGATGCCTGGAGGCGCAGGTGGCTAGCCGCGCCTGGTGGCTTACCGCCAACGGCCCATGCGTGCATCGCTACTCCACCGCCGAGGAGGACGGCGAGCGGCCTTACGGCTCCGGCTGCGGCGGCGTGGTCTCTCTGCTGCTGGAGCGCCGCGCAACCGCAGGCCCGCTACTGGCTGCGCTGCAACAGGCCTTCGACCGGCGCGCGCCGCTGGCCGTGGCGACCGTTCTGAAAGGCGAGCAGATCGGGCATCGCGCCTTCGCCGGACTGGAGGGCGATCCGTGGAAGGGTTTGCCGCCCCGCAACGGATCGGGCCAGGCAGGCTCTGCGTCGGTTGAGGCTGGCGAAGCATCGCTTCAGGCGGCCGGCGATCCGCTGCAAAAGCTCGCGGAACGGGCGCTGGCGAGCCACAAATCGATTGAAAAAGAGATTTCAAGCGGCGGAATCGAAGCCCGCGTGTGGGTTGACTTCCGCCCGGCCCGGCCCGGCCTGTGGATTTTCGGCGCGGGCGACGATGCGCAGCCGCTGCTCCATCTGGCAAAGGAGTTGGGCTGGTTTGTCTCGGTTGCCGACGGCCGCTCGCACCTGGCAACCCGCGAACGCTTCCCGCTGGCCGATGAAGTGCGTGTGCCGCCGATCGGCGAGCTGCCCGGAATCCAATTCGTCAGCCAGCCAGCCAGTCAGCCAGTCAGCAAGCCAGCCAGTCAGCCAGTCAGCTTGGCGTCGCCGCTCGGCAATCTGCTTGCGCAGGACGCCGCCGTGGTGATGAGCCACAGCTTCGAGCAGGATGCGCGGACGCTTGCCGCGCTGCTGGCGCTCGACGCTCCGCCTGCCTACATCGGCGTACTCGGCCCGCAACGCCGCACCTGCGAACTGCTTGCCGAAGCCGCCCGCCTGCTCGGCATGCCCGTCGAGCCTGCTTCCGCAACCGCTGCCCAGGTCGAACGCTGGCTCGGGCAACTCCATGCGCCAATGGGACTCGATCTGGGCGCGGAATCGCCCGAGACCATTGCGTTCTCGGTGCTTGCCGAGATACAGAAGTGCCTCGCCGCAGCCACCGCGCTGCCGCTGCGCGAGGTGCGCGGCGGGGTTCCTGACTAGGGCCGAGCCAGAGCGGCGGCCGGTGCGATATACTCCGGTACGCAGCAAAAAATGGAGGTTTCACGATGGGTTCCAGAACAATCTTGAAGTTGGCGGCGGCCGGCGTGCTGGCCGCGACGATGATGGCGGCGCCGGGGCGGACGATGGCGCAGGGAAGCGACACGGTGCTGAAACCGGCGGACATGGAGAAGCTGCTGCCGGCCAAGGTTTTCTATCGCGGGCAGTCGGCCTCCACGCAAATCAGGAACTCCGGGGGCGTGAAGTTTGCCGACGGGTTCTTTGTGCTGGCCACGATGGTGGATACCAGCGGCTACGCGACCGACGTGCAGTCGAAGTACCAGGCCTACTTTATCGCCGAGGTTCCCATCAAGGTTGGAGGCGAGAACCTGGCGGCAGGCGTGTATGGCGTGGGGTTCGTCGGGGGCGGAAAGTTTGTGGTGACCGATGTGGGCGCGCATGACGTGCTCACGGTGAACTCTGGCGACGATGCCGGGCTCAAGCGGCCCATGCCGCTGACGGTGGCGGCCGACCCGGCCGGGGGATTCCGGCTCTACGCGGGACGCCGCTTTGTGAGCTTCAGCCGGTAGTGCTTTTCAGGGGTCAGAGATCAGAGATTAGGGACCAGGGGCTGCTCCGCGCCGTCACACCCAGGTGAGCACGCCCTTGGCCCAGGCCCACGCCAGCCCCTCGATCAGCAACAGCACAAAGACCAGCATCGCCACGCAGGCCGCCGCGCTCAGCCCGGTGAACGCCACCGCGAACGGCAGCAGGAATACCGCCTCCACATCGAAGATTAGGAAGATGATGGCGTACAGGTAGTAGGCGGAGCGGAACTGCATCAAGGCGTCACCCTTGGATACCAGCCCGCACTCGTAGATCGAGTTCTTCACCGCGTTCGGCTTGGCCGGCGAATACACCTTGGCCCACAGCCGCGCCAGCGCCAGCGGGGCCAGCCCAAAGCACAGAGCCGCCACGAACAGAACCGCCAGAGAAAAGTAAGGGCTTGAGGCCATCGTCGAAAAGGAAACCCCTTCGATCAACGTACCAGTTCAAGGCCGTGCTTGGCGAAGAGGTTGCGCCTCTCCGCTTTCATTCAACTTCATTTCCGCCCCATTCATCCCACCCTGTGAACCACACGGCCACCGATTCGCCCCGTACTCGAATTCCATCTCCGTCCCATCGCGCCGCGAGGCAACTGGCGATATATTGTTGCGTAGCCCGGTTTCAGCCTCGGATTTCGGCTTGAAACGGCAGAGATGCCCAGGCAGCTCAGTGGCGGAGAAAAACCGATGCGAACCCAACCACTGCTCGCAGTGCTGATTGCCGTCAACCTGGCGCCGATTTCGGCCCTGGCTCAGCCCGCTATCGCAGACCTCCCGACCGATGTCCATAACATCTGCAACGCGGCGGCAAAGACGCCAATTCCTCCGGCAGACCTTCCGTCGGCAGCCGACCGGACGCGCCTGAACGGCTGCAATCCCATCGAGCTCTATTACGGCGACCCCGGCGACATAAAGGGCCTCACTCCCAACTTCGCCGATGCCCGCAAATGCGCGTATCTGACGTTCGAGGAGAATTTCAACTGGACGACCTATGGCGATGCGAAGGTCGATGAGCGGGTCAGCGACCAGCCGTTCGAGGTCCTGGCTCTGATCTATGCCAACGGCAAACTCGTCCCGCGCAATCTCGACCTAGCCATTCGCTTCGTCTGTGAAAAATCATATGATCCGCAGATCGAGCAGGTGCGGAGCCTGGTCAAACTCAAGGCCAGCCCTAAACCCGAACCGTATCCGGGAATGTGCCAAGACTTGCCAAGGATTGATTGGATGGTGCGGTGCGCCGATTTGGAGCTGATTCCAAAAAAGCAGGAGTATAACCGCCGCCGGCAGGCGCTGACCGAGCACTGGCCGGAGCAAGAGATCAAGGCGGAGAAGTTGTTGGCCGATGCGGAGGGCAAGTTCTTCTGGCTGAATAGCACGGAGTATGACAACCCGAAGAACATGGACGCTCCAGAGGGGGGTATTGACAACGATTTGGGGCTGGTCGAAACGCTGCAGTACGTCCAAAAGGCCCCGCCACGCTTCACCGAAGAGGACTTCCGGAAGGCCGACGCAGCGCTCAATGTCGCCTATCGCCAGGCGCTGCAAGCGTCCAAGTTGTACTACAAAACGCCACGCTATCACGACTCGGAAATCATGCCCAACGAGGAGCGGATCCGCGACACGGAACGGGCATGGCTGGAATATCGCGAGGCCTGGGTCGCATTTGGCGCAATCAAGTGGCCCTCTGTCTCGGCAGAAAGTTGGCGCACATGGCTTACTCAGGCAAGAACGGAGGAACTTAAGGGGTTGGCTCAGCAGCCCCAGTGATAATAACCGTCAACCTCCCTCTTGGATGGGCAGACGTCTGTCCTGCAGAGAGTACTCGCTTCGCTATCCCACTGGCTCGCTGATTTGCTGACTTGCCACGTTCCATTCCCTCCACCTTTCCATGGAAGACAGCCCGCCCCTCATCCCTGGTACCGATGTCGTGTTCCCACAGCTTTCCCATGCCGCGGAAACGCGGTACGCGGCATGGCGGAGCGGCCTCTACCGCGAAACTGCCGGATGGAGGCGGCGCACCAGCCGCGCGGCTTCCCGGAGAAGAAGCCCGCAATAGACCGGGAAGAACACCACGACCAGCTTGTTGTAACCAAACGCATGGGTGAAGTTGCCGTGCAAGACGGACGAGAAGGCCCGTGTCATGCCGCACGTGGGGCAATCAATCCCGTACAGGTTCTTCCAGACGCAGATGGTTGGTCCTCGCGCCAGCACATCGGTAGGGATAACGGCCAGCGTCAACAAAGCGGCAATGCCCAGCAGCACGCAGCCGGCCCGGAGCGCCAGATCCCCGCGCGCCGATTGCGTTCGCGGGTAGATTCCGCCGAAGTTCATTCGCATAGCATCCACCGCGCACCCATGAAGCCGCCGGCCTTGAAGGGCTTATGCCGGAACGGACGTCGTGTACTTGCTTCAAGCCATTGTTTCATGGATGAATCCCCATTATGAAAAGTGACAGTACATTTGGCGACCGCGAGGGCAGAGGCGGAGGGGCGTGATGCTGTTGCGTCCGCCAGTATACGGCAATCAGCATGGCCCAGAGAACGATATCGAAGATGCCGAGCACCAAAGCCGTGGTGGCGAGAGACCGCCCGGTGAGCGCGGGGTTAGTGCGAAACTCGCGCTTGGCCAAAGCGGCAAACAGAATTGCAAACCATCCCAGGAGTATGCCCAGGAGCGGCGTTCCCACAACGGCGAAGACTAGGGCCACGATCGCCTTGCCGCTCGGCCGCTTGCTGAGTTCGGGCTCAATGCGCAGATACCGGGGCGGGTGGGCAATTGCCGAATCGGGCACGCTGGCAACTTCATCGGCCGTCAGCAAGATCGAATGCATGGGCTGTTCGCCATCCTGATCCGCGCCGGACGCCGCGGGCGAAGCATCGCCTGTGGGAGTATCGGCAAGCGGCGATTCGGAGCAAGCGGCATCATCGGCCTTCCCCAGTGTGACCACCGGAGATACTGGCGCAAGGTCAACCTGGATGGGCTCTGGCGGAAGATCGACGGGCGCAGGCTCTGACGGCGGTTCAACCGGCGGCGGTTCCGGCAGTTCGACGGGCGCAAGCTCTGACGGCAGTTCGACCGGCGGTGGCTCCGGAGGATCAACGAGCGTCGGCTCCGGCAGCGGTTCGACGGGCGGAGTCTCAGTGTGCCCGGTTGCAGATGCGCACCTGCCGGCGCACGCCGCGCACTCGTAGCGGCCGCACACAGCGCAGCGGCCAATGTGCTCCATGCAGAACGCGCGCCCGCAACCCGGGCAGGCGAGAACACAGTCGCCGCACACCACGCGCCGGCACGTCGAACAAGTTGACAGCTCACAGGAAACGCACAGCAGCTTGCGGCAATTCGCGCACTCCAAAACGCATTCCGGGCAGGCCAGGTGCCCGCCGGAACATCTCCGGAGCAATACCAGGTCGCCGCCGGCTCCGCAATTGGCGCATCGCTCCGATGCCGGGGCAGGCTTGGCCGCCAGCGGCGCAGCCAACCCGCCTTCGAGCAGAACGGCCGGCGTCAGGTTTACGCGCTCCAGGGGAAACTCGGCGGCGTGCTCCCGCGCCCACTGGGCAGCCTCGCCGTTGCGCGGGCTCTGGATGTTGTATGCCTGATAGGTGATCATCTCGCCGATAAAGGTGATGAGCTGATCCACCGTCTGCCCGGCCGCGCCGATATCTTCAGTGCAGATGGCCAGGTGGTCGATATTGGGATGAAACACCGATGTGAGCATCACGCACTGGGGCATCTCCTTGGGGAAGTTCGGCCCCAGCATGATCTTGGCGCGATGCACCTCGCGCACCTGGATGCCGTCCTTCTCCTGGACCAGTCCCTTGAGGCGGTACTCGATGGTGTAGCGATCCGGCGGATCGCCCGCCGTCTCCACGATTTGGATGCGCGGGTGGCCCTCGAAGAGGAGCCTCAACCGCTCGTATTCCGCCTGCAACCGGCGCAGCCTGACGCTCATTCGTCTACCCCTTCCGTTATGACTTCGCCAGCGAATAGATCAAAAGGCCGCCGCCGATCAGCACAATATAGAAAGCCGAGACCATCAAGGCAACGATGGCCAGGGCGCGCGTGGTAGGCCCGGCGCGCGCGATCTCCGCCCGGTGGTTATAGAACCAGGTGCCGCCGAACACCAGCACCAGCGGGCTGGTTATTCCCAGCAGGCCAAGTATCAGCATCCAAACGGCGGTCTTGCGATAGCCCTTCAGGAGCGGATCTTCCGGCTTGCGGATCAGGTCGTCGCGCGACACCGGCTTTATGTCTTGAAATTGCGCATTGCAGAAGGGACAGGTCAAAGCGGCGACGGAGATGGTCTCGGCGCAGAGCGGGCATTGCTTCTGGCTCGATCCCCAAAAGGAGGCAACGATCTCGGTCTTCTTGGTTTCCACCATACGCGGACAGCCGTAGCGCGCGCAGCCGCCGAGGTAGTCCCAGCACTCGCGATGGTAGGGCAGGCCGCACGCCGGTTCCAGACACACTTCCACATCCTGGCCGGGTTCGATGGCCCAGCCGCAAATGAGGCATTCGGTCTGTCTTCGCGGCTCCGTCATCACGAGTTTGCAATCCGCGCCAGGATTCCGATCACAAACAGAACCAGTGCAATCCACCCGATGATCTGTCCGGCGCGCGCTTTTCCGCGAGCCGAAGTCCGGCCGTCATATGCCGGATACTGTTCGAGGAGCCGGATGGCCCTGTTGCCATTGGAGATCCCCATGGGCCCGGTGATCGGTGCGCAGCAGAAGATGCTCGCAATACCGAACCACATTCCCTGGTTGGCGGCCTTTTCGATCTCGTCGATTACCTGTTGCGGAATCTCCTCTTCGAGAGAGGTTCCAAGCACCGAAGCGCCGCCAAAGACGCCCGGACTAAGAACCTGTCCGCAGAAGCGGCACTTCAGCGCCTCCCGCTTGATGATCTCCGCGCAGGTGGGGCACTTCCGTTCGTCTGGCCCAAGCGGCGTCTGCGAGGCGGCGGAATCGGGCGGAGGCGGTTCGAGCCCACCATCGGACCCGCAGCCGCACACAGTTGTGCCGGCCGGGTTGACGACGCCGCATTGCGAACACATCCACGATTCGGTGAGGCGCCGTGTCCTCAACTCCTCGGCCATAACCTCAAGGGCAAGAGCCTCGTACTGATTCCGGTCCTGTTGATAGGCGCGCTCCAGTTGTTCCGTGCCCCAATGTTTATAAGTCTCAGCGATCTGCTGCTTGCGCCGCAGAGCTTCCGGAGACAGTTGGGGAACCTCCCGCGCGGGAGG
>Ga0187851_10003163_pt1 | contig 14041 bp, 5 predicted proteins | sample June2016WEW_6_10_FD_132997 | JGI IMG/M metagenome (GOLD analysis project Ga0187851, IMG submission 132997) | Peatland microbial communities from SPRUCE experiment site at the Marcell Experimental Forest, Minnesota, USA - June2016WEW_6_10 | ecosystem: Environmental > Terrestrial > Soil > Wetlands...
GCTCATCGGCAAGGGCGGCGTCTGGTTCACCAATTTCGCCAGCATGGCCGCCAACCTCGGCGGCGCCAAAATCATCGTCTGCGTCAACGGCCTTACCGACAACGCCGAATCCGCCGGGGCGCTCGCCCAATTTGCGGTTTCCAACCATATCCAGGTGGCGGTTTGGGAGCTTTGCAATGAACCTTACCTCTTCACCAAAGGCACGAGCAACTTTTTCGCCAGCGGCACTGATTATGCCAACCAAATGAAGCCTTTCCGCGATGCCATCAAGGCGGCCGATTCCAACGCCGTTGTCGCCGTCTTTTACAGCGATCCGGCCCTGACCAGCACCACTTGGGATGACGCCCTCAACAGTTACACTAACAAGTACTGGGATGCCGTCGTCTATCATCATTATCCCAGGTATTCGACAAACTATACTTTTGACAACTTGATGGCATTGAACAACGGGATCCTTTTCAGCAACACAACCACTTACGTGACCAACCACCTCATGCCGAGCAATTCCGCAAACGTGACCTATCTCATCACCGAATTGAATCCAGTCCTGGGCGATGGAGACGGAACACAGTACCCGCCGACCTCCACGCTTTACGGCGGAATCTACGCCTCCGAATACGTAATGCGCCTGTCCACGATCCCGCAAATGAGTTTTGCCGGCAGCTATCAATTGGTCAACGGCAGCGGCGTTGACACCACCAACAAACATTGGAACGACGTCACGGACGCGGCCGCCGGCGGCTACGTCACCAATACCATCGGCCTGCCATTCGGTTATTTTCTCAGCGCCCAGGGATCCGCCGAGGCGGTGGCGTATTGGGCTCTGAATCGGTCCACTGCAGTATACGCCACGACCGTTAGCAGCAGCGGCCCGACCGTGCCCATGGACACCAACGGCATCGCCACCATGCCGGCCCTTTACGCGCAAGCTTATCAGGGCGGCAACGGCAAACGCTACGTTGTCCTCACCAACAAAGGTTCCAACGCCATTCCTGTCAAAATCACTCAGGACGGATGGGAGGTGACAAATCAGTTTTTGGAAACCTTCGTCACCACCAGCAATGCAAGCATCGTCAACGCGAATCCGCCGGAGAACAACGTAGTCATCCAGACGGCCAATGTAACCAATCCCGTCACCATTCCCGAGTACAGCGTGGTGCGGCTCGAATGGACAGTATTCAACGTGCCTCCGCCAATGCTTGGCGCCGCTTCGCCGGCATCGGCCGGCGCGTTCCAGTGGGCGGGTATGACAAATGTGACATATTCCGTGCAAGCGACTTCTGACTTCGGAACATGGACAACACTGGGGAAAATTGCCTGCGGTCAGACCAATTTTTCGTTCATTGACCCTGTTCCGGGCAAGATGAGATTCTACCGGTTGACCGTTCCTTGATCTTCACCGGGAAATTGCCGACGTTATGGAGATGATGTGCTCACGCTGCCACTGGTTTCTGGTGCTGTTGCTGGTGGCTTTTTGCCGTCCGCCGGTGACACGGGCGCAGACGAATACGAATGTGGTTGTGGCCTTCTCCACAACCAACCCCATCTCGCTCAATCAAGGCTTCGCCGGATTCTGCACCGAAATGCTGGCCAGCGCCGTGGAGTATTCCGGCACCAACTTCCAACAGACTGCCGCCACACTCTCCCCGGGCTGGCTGCGTTATCCAGGCGGCGCGCTGGAAGACGCCTTTGCCTGGACAAACGGGGTGACGATCACCGATTGGATACCGGAATTCCCCCAAGCCGAACAGGATCTTCTTAACGACACGGTGGAACTTCTACCCGGCAAAGGCGGCGCGCTCCTCGGCGATTTCGCGGCCATGTGCGCCAACGTGGGCGGCGCAAAGATCGTCGTTTGCGTCAATGCTTTCACGGACGACACGAATTCGGCGGGCGCGCTTGCCTCCTTCGCCTTGACCAACCATATCGACGTGGCCGTGTGGGAACTGGCCAATGAACCCTACGTCTTTTCCGGCACGAACCAGCAGGATTTTTTCCTGAACACGACCGATTATGTCGCCCAAATGAAGCCCTACCGCGATGCCATCAAAGCGGTCAACTCTAATGCCGTGGTGGCAATTTACTTCAACGACGCCGGACATCCTGAACCCAATACCTGGGACAACGATCTGTCCAATTACAGCGACAAGTACTGGGACGCCGTGGTTTATCACCATTACCCTCTGCTGCCCACTAACAATCCGCCATTCACTTATTTGATGGCCCTGGACAATTGGCAATTGGCCAGCAACACCACGGCCCGTCTGACCAATTATCTGATCCCAATGAACAACAGCAACGTGACGTTTCTCATCACGGAATATGCGCCCGCCCGGGGCAACGGCATGGGCGGCCAGAACCCGCCCTGCACCACTCTCTATGGCGGCATCTACGCCGCAGAATACAGCCTGCGCATGTCCACTCTGTCGCAAATGAGTTTCGTTGGGCCGTACCAACTGCTTAATTTCAATGGCATCAACCAGACTAACAGTTTTTTCCAGGCCGTCACCTCAGCTTACGATCAGGGCCGGCAAACCAACACCGCTGGACTGCCCTCCGGCTTTTATCTTGGTGCTCAGGTGGCGGGCGAAGCGGTGGCCGATTGGGCGTTGACGCGATCCACGGCGGTCTATACCACCGCCGTAGGCCTCAACGGCCCGACCGTCCCCATCGACACAAATGGCCTGTCCACCATTCCGGCCCTTTATGGGCAAGCCTATCAGGGCGGCAACGGCAAACGCTACGTTGTGCTCACCAACAAAGGATCCAACGCCGTCCCGGTGCAAATCACCCAGGACTCCGTTGCAGTGTCGAATCAATTTCTGGAGACCTTCATCACCGGCAGCGATCCCAGCACGACCAATCTGCCGCCGCCGAACAGCGCCATCCAAATTTTATCGCAGTTGACGGACAATCCGGTCACCATTCCGGGATATGCGGTCGTGCGGCTGGAGTGGACGATCTTCGATGTTCCGCCCCCTTCGCTTTCGATTGCCGTCTCCAACGGAATCAAGACGCTGCAATGGGCCGGACTGACGAATGTGACTTACTCCGTGCAGGGCGCGCCAAATCTATCGTCGACCTGGGCAACGCTGGGGAAACTCTCAAGTGCCACGACCAACTTCGGTTTTACCAACTGGTGTGACGGCGCCTGGCAATTCTTCCGGCTGGCGGTTCCCTGATTTGCCAGCGGCAAGGGTCATGGGTAGCGACAGCGTAAAGGTGGCGCCCTGGCCTGGCCCATCGCTCTGCACAGCCAATGATCCGCCCAATTCCCGGGCGGCCAGCGCACCGCCATGCAGGCCGAAGCCATGGCCGTTGCTGCGGGTGGTAAAACCGTGATTAAAGATGCGGATCAGGTTCTCATGCGGGATGCCCACGCCATTGTCCACCACGGAAATCTTGAGCCATTCATCCTCCCTGGCCACGCGCACCATGATCTTCTTGTCCGCGCGCCCGGAATCATCGCAGGCGTATTTGGCGTTGCGCAGCAGGTTGATGAGGATTTGCAGGATTTTGTGCTTTTCCACATTGATCTGCGGAACCTCCTCAAACTCGCGGATGACCTTCACCCCATGCCGGTCCAATGCGCCCAGATTCATGCGCAGGCTGTCCTCGACCAGATCATGAACGTTGACAATTTCCCTGACGCCGGAAACATTGGCGTAACTCTGCTGCATCGTCACGATTTCCTTGATGTGCTCGATATTCTTTCCCAGCAAATCCAGCTCGTGCCGGGTCGCCTCCTGGTCGGCCAGAAGATGTTCCGAGAGCTTGGCCAGATAAACCGGCACCTGCTTCCCTTTCGGATCGCTCGTCATAAACGTCCCCAGGTCGTGTTCATGCGCCTGGAGCAGGGTTGCGAGTTTGGATAGATTGCCGAGCTTTGAGTCCTTCATGCTGTCCCTCACCAATGCGGCGGAGACATTCACGCTGTTCAGGACGTTGCCAACGTTGTGAAGAACGTTGGTGGCGATCTCCGACATCCCCGCCATGCGGGAGATTCCAAGCAATTCCCGATGGACTCGTTCCACCTCCAACTGCATTTGCCGGCGTCGTTCGATCTCCATTTCGAGCGACAGGGTCCGTTGCTTCAACTCGATTTCGGCGCGTTCGTGTCCCGCGATTTCCTGCTGGAGCGAAACATTGGTGTTGGCCAGTTCCGCGGTTCTGGTCTGGACTTCGGTTTCCAAAAGTTGGCGCGCTTTTTGCAACTCCACCTGTTTGCGATGCAAGTGACGGACCCGCCTGGCATAGATGCCCAGCAAGGCGGCGCACATCAGGCACCCGCCGAGCGCATCAAACCACACCGTCTCGTAATAATGCGGTCGTAATTCAATCTCAATTGTGTCCCCGGCCCGGTTCCAAACGCCGTCCGCATTGGCGGCGATGACATGGAATTTGTAATGTCCCGGCTTGAGGTTGGTGTAAAAGGCCAGACGCCGGTCTTTGCTGTCCACCCAGTCCTTGTCGTAGCCTTCCAGCAAATAACGAAGTCTGACATTATGCGGCGCGATATAACTCAACGCGGCAAAATGGAATTCCAGTTCGCCCTGGCCCGGCGGCACGACCAGGCTGTTGCTCCTGAACATCTCCACGCCGTTGGCGCGCACGTTTTCTATCCGAACCGGCGGGGCGATCCGATTGACCGGCACATGCGCCGGATCAATCTCCACCACGCCATTGGCGGAGGGGAACCAAATGCGGCCGTCCTGCGTCTTGCAGGCCACATGCTCCTGGGTGGTTTTGTCCGACGGCTTCAGCGATTCTGGCCCATCATACGGCACGCATTCGACCTGGCTGGCTTTCCCGTCGGCAAAGTCATTCATGCTTCTTCGGCTGACTTCAAAAAGACCGCGGCCGGAGTCCACCCAAAGCTGGCCCAAGTTATCGGGAACGATGGAATATACATTGTTGTCGAACAGGCCATCCTTACGGCTGATGAACCGGATTTGGCCGTCTTTCAACCGCATCATCCCATTCAGCGACCCTCCCCAAACTACGCCGTCGTCATCTTGACAAACCCATTGCACGCGGTTGTCGGAAAGCCCTGCCGCCGTCGCCCATTGCTGGTAACCGCCGTCCTTGACGCGAAAAATTCCGTTGATGCAGGCCACCCAGATTTCCCCGTCCCGGCCGGAAGCCAGGTTGAGCACCCAGTACAGTCCCGGCGCGCCGTTGGTAAATGTGTAAGGCGTGAAAGTGTGCCGGCCCGCGCGGTAGAGTGTTCCTCCCGCCGACACCACCACGCTGTGCGCGTCTTCGGCCAAACCCACCACCATGCTGGAGGCTTCATACGTCGCCACCGCCCTTTCACCCGAGAAAATCACCAGGGTCTTGACCCCGCTCACCAGATAAATGTCCCCATCCGACGCCTCAAACACCCGCTTCACGTAGGGGTTCGCCAGTCCGGCTTCGACGCCGTAAGTCTTAGTCTCGCCATCGAAGTAGGTCAGGCCGACGCCGCTCCCCACCCAGATTCCGCCTTTGCTCGAGGCGCACACCGCCAGCGCGTCCTTCACGGCGGGATCCTCCGCCGCGGGTTGATTGTTGAACTTCACGTCGGTGAGCTGGCTCAATCCTCCCCGGGTGCCAATCCACAAGCTGCCTTCCGTGTCCTCCGCCAGGGCTCTCACATAATCGCTGGCCAGACCGTCGGTTTTCCGGAGAAAGCTGTAGACTCCATTGCGATAACACGCTAACCCCTGTCCGGTGGTCCCGATCCACAACACGCCATGCCGGTCAACCAACAGGGCGCGGATTTCCGCCGACATGGCGTGGATGTCCTTCCACTTCAAGTTTGTGTCGTAACAGTCCAATCCCCACACCGTGCCGACCCAGAGTTGTCCTTCCTGGTCCTGGGCCATGCAGCGCACCGTCTTTCCTTCCAGGTTGGGAATGGGAAGTTTGGCCAGCTTCCCCGCCTGCCAGCAGTAAATGCCTTTATCGACCGTTCCAAACCAGATTTTGCCGTCGGAACTCTCGTAACAACAGAGAACATTGACGTCTGATGCCACGGTCAGGGCGTTGCTGGACGCCCCCAGAACTTCCTCATACTTGCCCGATCCCGTCAGCCGCAGTAATGCGCCTATCGTCCCGATCCAGACCGTGCCGTCCTTGCTTCTAAAAACAGTATTGACATATTCGACGTTCGGGTCCGCCGCCTTCCAGGAATCCCGGGGCCGGAATGAGAAGGTTTCCCCGTTGCAAAACCCAAAGCTGCTGTTCTCAAGGCCAACCCACAGCCCTCCTTCCTTGGCGCTGCACAGACTGTTGACGATGCTGCTCCGGGCCATTTGCACGCGCCCCAAATCCAACACCTTGAAGTCAATCCCGTCAAAACGCACCAGGCCAATCGCTGTGCCAAGCCAGAGATACCCATCCTTGGTTTGGGTGATGGCGTTGATGCCGTTGGCGGGCAAGCAATTCGGCCGGCCCCACGTTTGGCAATTGTACTGGAGCAGGTCCCGTGTGGGATCCAGAGCAAACCCTGTGCCGGGCAACAAAAGCTGCAGAGACACCACACCCGTAAACAGCGCGCCCCGAAACCAACGCTGTTTCGCCTGGCGATCCAACCCTTGCATGCGCTTATATCGGCTGAAATCCGGGAAAACTGTTCCCTTTTCTTACGAAATGCCCCGGCACGGTTTATGCCGGGGATGTCATGCTGCCCACAATTTCTGTGATATAAACGCCAAATTCTGGTTAGCCCGGCTTCCTTCCAGATGTTTTACTTGAGCCATGATCACTCAGAGACATCACGCGCGCGAAAAGCAGGGCTTCTTTTTTGGAAGCGTCATCTCCTGGATTCGACGTAATGAGCTAAAAACCAAACTGCATGATGCATTTGTAAATCATGTGCCCATTGGTTATGAGGATGAGACGGGGTTTCATATCATCAGAAAGCCGGCGCCAGTCCGTGCAGACCCTGATTCTGGCCGGGAATTTGATCGGTTTTGATCCGCCGCCTCAATTGAGTTGCGACGATTAAGGTCTTTTTCCAGCATTGTTCTGGAAACTTGGCTATCGTTGGAACTGCGCCTTTCCCAAAAAAGCTTGCCCGCTCGGGCGTGATGCTTATCTTTGCCCGCATGGGCCTTTCCAAACATATCACCACAGTTTTCCCAGCGGCATTGGCGCTTGGCTTGGCGGTCGCGTCCGCCGGCTACGCGCAATTGCCGGCCGTTCCAACCCCGCGCCAACCGGTCACCAATGCCTATCATGGCACGGTCGTTACGGATGATTACCAATGGCTGGAAAACGGCGCCAACCCCGCCGTGCGCGACTGGACCCGCCTCCAAAATGAGCGCACCCGCGCTTTCTTCGACAAGTTGCCGTTCTACGACGGTTTGGAGCAGCAACTCTCGGAGTTGATCGAGGACGCGTCGGCCAGCTACAATCTGTTGGATTGCCGGCGTGGAATCATTTTTGCCACCCGCTTCAAGCCCCCGGCCCAACAACCGGTGCTCATACGGTTGAAATCGGTTTTCCCGCCCGCCTTGCGCAAGGTCGTCTTCAATCCCAACACTTGGAACACCAACGGCACCACCGCCATGGACTGGGCAACCCCATCCACCGACGGCCAACTCATCGCCATTTCCCTCTCCGAAAAAGGTAGTGAAGACGGCGCCCTGCACTGCTTCGAAACCGAAACAGGCCGCGCCCTGCCCGACATCATCCCCGGCGTCCAATATCCCACCGGCGGCGGCAGCGCCGCGTGGAATGCCGACGGCGCCGGCATTTTCTACACCCGCTATCCCCGGCCCGGCGAACGACCGGAAGCCGACGCCCATTTTTACCAGCAAATCTGGTTTCACAAACTCGGCTCTCCCGTCAGCGCCGACACTTATGAGCTGGGCCGTGACTTCCCTCGCATTGCCGAGATTGAATTAACCGCGAGCGAGGATGGCCAATGCCTTCTCGCCTCGGTCGCCAACGGCGATGGCGGTGACTATGCCCATTACCTGCGCGGCACTGCCGGGGCCTGGCGTCAAATCACCCGATTCGAAGATGGCGTCAAGTCGATCAAGTTCGGCAAGGACGCCGCCTTGTATTTGCTTTCCAAAAACAACGCGCCACGCGGAAAAATCCTGCGCCTTCCGCTGGCCGATCCGGACTTGGCGAAAGCGTCCGTCGTCGTCGCACAAGACCGGGGTGTGATAAACGGGGATTACGAACCGTCCGCAAACGGGCTTTTCGTCGCAATCATGGAGGGCGGGCCGTCGCGTCTTTGGTTTTATCCCTCCAACCATGGTTCACGCGTCGAAGTGCCCATCTTGCCGGTGTCTGCGGTGACCGGGCTTCATTGCTGGCATGGCGACGAATTGCTGTTTGGCAACACCAGTTTCCTTGTCCCGCCCGGTTGGTATGAATGGCAGCCGGGCATGGCCAAACCGCGCCCCACCGCCTTGCTCAGCACGGCGCCGGCGAACTTCGACGACATCGAGGTCGTCCGCGAATTCGCCAAATCCAAGGACGGCACAAAAGTTCCCATCAGCATCCTGCGCAAAAAGGGCCTTCAACTGGATGGACGCAATCCCACCCTCCTCACCGGCTACGGCGGCTACGGCATCAATCTTGCCCCCGGTTTCAGCGCCACCCGGCGAATCTGGTTCGATGCCGGCGGCGTCTATGCCGTCGCCAATCTCCGCGGCGGCGGCGAGTACGGCGAAGACTGGCACAAGGCCGGCAACCTGACCCACAAGCAGCATGTGTTCGACGATATGATCGCCTGCGCCGAACATCTCATCCATCGCAAATACACCTCGCCGGACAAGCTGGCCGTGATGGGCAGCAGCAACGGCGGCCTCCTCATGGGCGCGTTCCTTACCCAACGGCCCGATCTGGCCCGCGCCGTCGTTTCCCGCGTCGGCATCTACGACATGCTCCGCGTGGAACTCGACCCCAACGGCGCTTTCAACACCACCGAATTCGGCTCAGTCAAGGACGAGGCCCAATTCAAGGCCCTTTACGCCTATTCCCCCTATCATCACGTCACAAACGGCGCTGCCTATCCCGCAGTCCTGTTCCCCTGCGGTGAAAACGACGGTCGTGTCAACCCGGCCCATTCCCGCAAAATGACCGCCCGTCTGCAAGCGGCGACCAGCTCCGACCGTCCGATCCTGTTGCGCATGACCGCCACCGCCGGCCACGGCATGGGCTCCTCCCTCAAAGACCGCATCGCCGAACAAACCGACATCTACGCCTTCCTCCTCCAGGAACTCAACATGGACACCTCCCCCTGGACTTCTAAATAAACTTATCGTCGCAGGCGAAAAGTCTTGCGGTAGATGACTCTGTCGAACATTATCTCGATCGGAACACGGCCCATTAGTAGGGCTGCCCCTCGTTGAAACTGCATGTCCTTGATGTTTCCTGATCCCGGTCTCAATACAACATGTTCATGGCCTTTAGCAATTCCGCCACGCCTTTGTCTCTATTCCCCTTAGCATAATCCAAGGGGGTTTTGCCTGCGTTGTCCTTGGCATTGACATCAGCCTTGTTGGCCAGCAACAATTCCACAATTTCCTTACGACCATACTGAGCCGCCTGATGCAATGGCGTCATTCCTTGCTTGTCCTTGGCATTGACCTCAGCCTTGTTGATCAGCAACAACCCCAAAACGTCCTTGTGGCCGCCTAATGTTGCTAGGTGCAACGGCGTCGTGCCGTCAATGGTCTCGGCGTTGATTTCCGCTTTGTTGGCAAGCAACAATTCCATCACGTCCTTATGGTCCCCGGACGTTGCTACGTGCAACGGCGTATAGCCCCTTTTGTCCTTGGCATTAACCTCGGCCTTCTTGGTCAGCAGCAATTCTACGAGTTCCTTGTGGCCCCCCGCTGCGGCCAAGTGCAGCGGTGTCACGCCGTCCTCGCCTTTGGCGTTGATTTCCGCTTTCTCGGCCAGCAACAACTCCACTACGTCCTTGTGGTCCCCGTAGGTTGCCACGTGCAACGCCGTATAGCCTCTTTTGTCCCTGACATTGACATCGGCCTTCTTGGCCAGCAGCAATTCCACAAGCTCCGTATGCCCGCCTGATGCCGCCATGTGCAACGGCGTTGTGCCGTCGTTCGCCTTTGCATTGATTTCCGCTTTGTTGGCCAACAATAGCTCCACCACATTTTTGTGGTCCCCCGAGGCCGCCAAATGCAATGGTGTATAGCCGCCGGACTTGGCATTGACCCCGGCGTGATGAGATATAAGTAATTCCGCCAGGTCCTTATGGCCCTGTGCCGACGCCCAGTGCAATGGTGTCCCGCCATTGTTGTCCCTGGCATCCACGTCGGCCTTATTGTTCAGCAGCCATTCCGCGATGGCCTCATGGCCTCCGGACGCCGCCCAATGCAAGGGCGCATCGCCTTTCTTGTCCTTGGCGTTTACATCGGCATTATTCGCAACGAGCAATGCAGCTAAAGCCCGATAGTCATGAAAGATCGCACAGTGTAATGGCGTCATGCCGTCACTGTCTTTCGCGTTGGCATCGGCTTTGTTTGCCAGCAGTAACCCCGCCAGCGCCGTGTCGCCCGTCATTGCCGCATAGCGCAAAGGCGTCGCGCCGCTGGTGTCCTTATAGTTGACATTGGCACCTTTCGCCAGCAGCAGTGCCGCGACATCCTTTTTGCCATACATAGTGGCCCAGTGTAAGGGTGTCTTTCCGGACTTGTCTGTGTCGTTGACGTCGGCGCCATTAGCCAGCAACAACGCGGTCACGCCCTTGTCGCCCATTTTCGCCGCACTGTGAAGAGGTGCCCCGCCGCTTTTGTCCTTGGCATTGACGTCAGCTTTGCTGGCAAGCAGCGATGCGGCCACGTCGCTGTGGCCCCCTGTTGCTGCCCAGTGCAAAGGTGTCCCACCGCCGTTGTCTTTGGCATTGATCTCGGCATTGCTGGCAAGCAGCAACGCTGCGACTTCGTTGTGACCGAATAGCGCCGCCCAGTATAAAGGCGTCTTGCCGGAATTGTCCCTTGCGTTGACATCGGCCTTTTTGGCCAGGAGCAATTTCGCAAGATCTTTCATGCCGAATTCCGCTGCAAAGAGCAAAGGCGTTCTGCCCTCGTTGTCCTTGGCATCGATATTTCCCTTATTCGCCAGAAGCAATTCCGCCACGTCCTTATGACCCTTTCTTGCCGCCCAATGCAAAGGCGTTGCGCCGCCGTTATCCTTGGCATTGACGTCGGCCTTGTTGGTCAGAAGCAATGCCGCCATGTCCTCGTGACCCTCTGTTGCCGCCCAGTGCAATAATGTCTGGCCTTTGTCGTCTTTTACATCGACTTCGGCCTTGTGGGCCAAGAGCAATGCGGCTACGTCGTTATGGCCTTTCTGCACGGCTTCTTGCAAAGGCGTTCTCCCGTCGTAGTGGGACGTGATATTGACCTCGGCCTTATTCGATAGGAGCAATTCCACAACGTCCCTCTTTCCCGCTAATGCCGCCGAGTGAGTAGGCGTGAAGCCGTAACTGTCTTGACGGTTGACATCGGCGTTGTGGGCGAGAAGCAATGCCGCCATGTCCTTGTGACCGGCCGATGCCGCCCAGTGTAAAGGCGTCCTGCCGCCGTTGTCCTTGGCATTGACATCGGCTTTGTTGGCGAGCAGCAATTCCACAACGTCCTTATGATCCCCTCCTGCCGCCCAGTGCAAAGGCGTGCCGCCGCCCTTGTCCTTCGCACTGACGTCGGCTTTGTAGGCTATGAGCAGTTCCGCGACCGCCCTGCGACCTTCCACTGCCGCCCAATGCAAAGCCGTCCGCCCGCTTCCGTCCTTTCCGGTTAATACCTCAGGATTGCTTTTAAGCAGCGCCTTGACCTTTTCCACGTCGCCATTCTTTGCCGCGTCATGAATTTCGCCGCAGAAGGCAAGACCGCTCCAAGCCAGCACACCCAACACGGCAACGGTGGAGCGGGGATTCAGAAAGCGGAGGAATCGGCTAAAGGAAACGAATGTGTACCCTGGTTTTCCCATTTGATTTGTTGTCCATGGCGTAAATGAAGTGTTATTTGCCATTTTCCTGAGTATCTTCCGAGCGCTTGGATTTGCAAACCATTTTGCGGGGCCAGAAGCTCGTTTTTCGGTGGAACTGGCCTGTGCGGCACCGATGTTCATCTCCCCAACCCGCCATTGGAACCGTTAGCATAGACACTTCCCCCTGGCTGACCGATGTTTTCATAAGTTTCCTTGTGAGCCTTTCATTATCCACCTGCCCCAAGGGGCTGTCGCAGACTGTCTTTTCCCTGCAGATGGTCCATTTGACTGCGTTCTTGCCTCCCTGCCGAATCTTCCTGACACTGATTCTTAAATCTTTGCCGCGCAACGACTTCAAGCCGTTTTCGTTGAACATCAAATTCTTTCAAAAATCTATTGACGAGAACGTATTTTAACTGTAATGTTCGTTTAATGAATAGCCAAGAAAGGCCAATCGGGAATTCTGAACTTGTGAGAAATCGAACCGGTGCCGGCCGGAGTTTGGGGCCGCGGTCAAATCCATGCCGTCCCTTCATGAAGGCCTTTCTAACTCAAGGCTGGTCACACCTAATCAAACCAAATCACAGTGATTATTTTTCAATGGGGCTTTGATCAACCCGCAATGAAACACTCCACCACCAGCCAGGCCTCAGTCTGGCTTCACACCGCCTGCGCGTCACTTTTAAGGTGATTCTTCGGCGGGAACGGATATAGTTTACTCATGGCTGAGGACAGTCGTCCAGATCCTGATGCCCTGCTGGCCGCCATCCAGAAGGATGAAGCCGAGAAGAAACGCGGCAAATTCAAGGTGTTTCTCGGCATGGCCGCCGGCGTCGGCAAGACTTACGCGATGCTCCGCGCCGCCCAACGCGTCCAACGCGAGGGCGTCGACGTCGTCGTCGGCTACGTCGAAACCCATGGCCGCAAGGAAACCGACGCCCTCCTCGCCGGCCTCCCCGTCATTCCGCGCCGCAAAGTCGATTATCGCGGGGTCTCGCTCGAGGAAATGGACTTGGACGCCTTGCTGGCGCGCCGTCCGAAGCTGGCGCTGGTCGATGAACTGGCCCATACCAATGTCCCCGGCTCTCGCCACGCCAAACGTTACCAGGACGTGATCGAATTGCTCGACGCGGGCATCGACGTTTACACGTCCATGAACGTGCAGCACGCCGAAAGCCGCGTGGACACCGTCCGGCAAATCACCGGCTCGACCGTGCAGGAAACCGTCCCCGACAGCGTGTTGGACGGCGCCGAAATGGAGTTGATCGACCTGCCGCCCGAAGAGCTGCTCAAACGCCTCGACGAAGGAAAAGTCTATATGCCGGAGCGAGCCGAGCTGGCCATGATGAACTTCTTTCGCGAAGGCAATTTGACCGCCTTGCGCGAAATGGCCCTCCGCCTCGCCGCCGACCATGTTGGCCAGGACGTGCATGACTATCTCCAGGCGATGCAGATCACTGGCCCCTGGCAATCCGGCCATCGCCTCATGGTCGCGGTCAGCGCCAGCCCTTTCTCCCAGCAAATGATTCGCTGGACCCGGCGGCTGGCCGATAATTTCGACTGCCCCTGGATCGCCGTTTACGTCGAGCAATCCCGGCCGCTGGGCGATGCGGCCCAGGCGCGCCTGACCCAGCATCTGGCGCTGGCCCGCGAATTGGGCGCGGAAGTCATCACCACCGCTGATTCCGACCTCGCCACCGGGATTCTGCGCGTGGCGCGGCAGCAGAACGTGACGCAAATTGTGGTGGGCAAGCCGGGCGGTGACGGCATCTTGGAATGGTTCAGTGGTGGCAGACTGCTGCGACGCCTGGTGCGTCAGAGCGGGCACATCGAACTGCACATCGTCCGGCCGCAACACCCGGAAACGGAGGCCCCGCCCCGCTTCCGGATGCCGGCCATGCAGTCCCCTCTCCGCGAGTACGGGGCCGCTTTTGGCGTGGTCGCGCTTTGCACGGTCCTGGATGCGTTCTTCGACAGCAAAGCGGTGGAACCGCACGCACTGGCCTTGGTTTATATGTTCGGTTTGGTTTTCCTGGCCTTTTTCGTCGGACGCGGGCCAACCTTCCTGACCGCAGCAGCCAGC
>Ga0187851_10003164_pt1 | contig 14039 bp, 10 predicted proteins | sample June2016WEW_6_10_FD_132997 | JGI IMG/M metagenome (GOLD analysis project Ga0187851, IMG submission 132997) | Peatland microbial communities from SPRUCE experiment site at the Marcell Experimental Forest, Minnesota, USA - June2016WEW_6_10 | ecosystem: Environmental > Terrestrial > Soil >...
ATTGACGCCTTCTATTTTATATTCGACTGGATCTTCCAAGGTTACAATATTCACCTTATCGTTTTTTACTTCTTGCAATAATGCATAGAGAGTGGTTGATTTACCAGAACCAGTTGGCCCACTGGTCAAAACCATGCCACTGGTTTGAGACAAAGCCTGCCTGATTGTTCTAAGCGGCCTGCCTATAAAACCCATTGCATCCAGTTTTAAGCTGGTTCCGGTTTTGTCTAGTAACCTGATAACAACTTGTTCTCCCCATACAACTGGTGAAATAGCAATACGAAGATCAATTTCTTTATCGGCCACTCTAATCGTGAATTGACCGTCTTGCGGAATCCGATGCTCATCGATTTTTAAATTAGATAATATTTTTATTCGTGAGATTAGGGGTGGTTCAGTTGATTTTGGTAATCTCATAACTTCTCGTAAGACACCGTCTATCCGGCATCTAATTTTTAAATCATTTTCCATTGGTTCAACATGGACATCACTGGCTCGGTTACGCGCTGCATATTCCAATATAGTCGATAGCGCTTTGCTAATTGGTGAATCTTGAACAATGGTTTTTATATTAGCCTGCGCCAGTTTATTCTCTTGTCCACTTTTCTGATTGTTGTCCTGGGCGGCATGTTCAAGGTCTTTGATCTCACCGGCTACGTCTTGAGAAATACTTAATTTGTATTGTTTAAGAACCTGACGGATACCTTCTTCGCTGGCGGCATAGACTTTTAGCGATTTGCCAATTTTATTGGATAAAAAATCGACTGCTTGAACATTATCGGCATCAAGCATAGCAACCACTAAACGATGCTGCATTTCGCCAAGCGGTACAGCCATATAATGTTCAGCAACTTCTTTAGGTAACAGTTCAAGGATGTTCGGACTGATACGAGCATGGCTCAGATTAACATAGGGTAAGTTATTGGCTTTAGCTATGAGTTTTGTTAAATTCTCGTTAGAAACTTGCCCTTCGCTACTCAATAAACTCATAAATGGAGTGTGTTTAGTTGTCGCCTCATCTTTTATGGCAACTAACTTGGCTTGCGTGATATAACCACCATGCACCAAATCTTCCTCGACCTGCCGTTGTACTGTATCGGATAGGACACTCATAGTTGATCCCGTTACTACTGCTGACTATTAAATGGAGTTGTGTTAGCGTTATTCTGAATTTGGATTAATTTCGTTGGATCAACAGCTTGAGAATTAAAGTAAGTTGGATCGGGTCGAATAAAATTATCAGTTATGTTTGAAGATATCGGGACTGATTGTTGCCGATTAGCGGGTGTGGTTATAACCTTAGATGCAACAACAAATGATAAGATCATACTGACAAAAACTACGCCAATAATAATTGCTACATCTTTTTCTCTCATTTGATAGACTCCGATGAAATATTAAAAATTTCTTCAGGTTGATAATAAGTATTCGCGGTGACTGATGCCGTTAATTGTGCATCAGATCCAGATAAATCTATCGTCTGAATACTGATCGGCCTGATTGAACGCTGCAACGTTTCAATTAAAGTTTGGACATTAGCATAAGGACCGGTGACCGAAAAATTGAATGGCATTGCAACCGGAGATGGATGAATGCTGGTCTGGTTCGATTGTTGAGTTAGTTGTTCGTCGGTCCCGCCGATTGAGCTTAAAGTGGTATTAGGATTACTGCTCAGCACCTGTTCCATACTACTAAGTAACCCCGGGTAATCGTATTTACTTGGTAAAGCATCTAAAACTATTTGGGCATTATTGCCATCGTTCGTACCAGTGCCACTTGAACTTCCACCAAGCACATTAGTCGATGAGCTAATAAAGGATAAATATGAAGATGATAGATTATTGGCTGCAGTAGCGTCAGCTTTAAACAGACTTTCCGATGTACTTTCGGCGCTAATTACCCGTTTTTGATAGCTATATTGGCTAAGTAGTGTTTTTGACGCTACAATTGTAAAAACCGCTACTATGGCAGCAATGGAAATAGTTACGACAATAATTGTATTAGTTTGATCTAATTTTAGTCGTTTAGTGGTAATTTTTGGTGATTTGGCCATTATATTTTCTCGTTCTCCTTATTAGTTTAAGGACTAGTGCTTGTTTTAGGTAATGTATTAAATAATTGGAGATTGGGCTGTTCCGTTACTGAACGAGTGCTGATTTCTGATGGAATAGTTAATTGAACGTTACCATAGGTTGAACTAAAAATATTAGGATCGTAATTAGCATTTATTGAATATGACGCAGCACCTGTTTGTAGGCCGAAACTTGTTAAAACAACGTTTGAAAATACGTTTAGAGCTGGCGAAGTTGAACTGGTGGTATAAGTAGAAAATTTAAAGGTATCAACCAACTGGTCAACCGTAGCTATGCTGTTACTGTTGCCTGTCACTTGAATAGTATGCGCGTTGAAATCTATTGTCAGATCGCTAATTGTAACATTTACCGGTGTCAATTGTTGGATGTAGCCAAATAGACGCGTAACAACTGGTTTTTGATTTTCCAGGGTTGGTAATGAATTCAGTTGATTCTGGATAGTTAAAATTTTATTTAGATTAGGAGTACTAGTAATCTGGTTTTTATATTTAGTAATATTACTATCCAGATTATTAAGATTACTTTTCTGTACTCCGTAAACCAGACTAATTAAACTTATTAAAACTACAACTGATATGGCAATAACTACAACTGCAGCAGACATGACTAAGCGCTTAATCCGACTTAGTCTCATAAACTCAATCTTGACGTCTGGTAGCATATTCAACTGGATCATTCTATTCTCTCCGCTAAGCCAGCCGCCACGCTGAATTGATTAGATACAGCCAGTAGTTCATTTTGTCTTTCAGGCGCGAATGAAACATTCCGCCAAGCATTGCCAATTTCCACATTTATTCCAAATTTGTTAGCTAAATATAATGGAAATTCAGGTAAGGTCGCAGCTGTCCCGGTAACAATAAATCTTTCTAATTTACTATCGGCATAACGTGCTTGGAAAAATTTAATTGACTTCTCGATCTCAGTAGTCAGGAGGTCAACCGTACCAATGATTGCTTGATAGACTTGTCCTTCTAATTTGTCCTTACTCAAGCCAAATTTAAATACAAATTGGTCGGCTTGCTTATTGTCAACACTTAGACTTTGAGCGGCTGAATGAATAATATTTTCTGTCCCAGTTGGGATTGATCTAGTCAACCGCGGCGATCCGTTTAAAGCAATAACCAGATCGGTGCTTTTACTGGCAATATCCAAAACTAATTGGGCCATCGTTGCCCCTTGAGGCAATAGCGCTCTAACTAAAGCAATATTATCCGGTTCAAAAGCAATAACGTTCAGCCCAATTGATTCAAGTAAATCTAATCGTTTTTCAATAAAATTATTAGGCACGCTTGAAAGTAGAACTTCTAATTTATTCTTGTCTGTCGGTGAATCGCCGATTAACACCCAGTCGACTTTAGATTCGTTAACGGGAGTCGGTATTAACGGATCAACAATATATTTGATAGCTTTTGGTAATTCATTTTTCGCTACCCGGTCAACGTCAACTAAAGTTGTAAAAACTCGTTGTGACGGTAAGCCGACAGCGGTATTGTGAGTTGTCACATTGGCTTGAACGATTAGTTCTTTAATCATTTGCGCCAATTTTTGTTGGTCGCTCATCGAATCACTCAATACAATTTTACTGTCTACTGGTATATAGGCATATTTAACAAGCGATTTGACCGGACCATTACCGTGAAGTTGGACAAGTCGTATTGCTGTCGTTCCTATGTCTAAGCTGAAAAAATTTGATACCCCACTCAATACGCTCATATTAGCCCAATTATAGCATGATTATTTTGCTAATTAACATAAACATTTTGTGGGGCTCGTTCAACTTTAAGCTTAATGATATACTAAGATTCATGAAGGGTGGCAAGCAGCCGCACGGTTTTACTGTAATTGAAATCATGATATTCCTGGCAGTCAGCGGTGCTATTTTTATTAGCGCTATAACTTTGATGAGCGGCAGCCAGGATAAAACTGAATTCAACACAGCCATCACTGAGCTTACTTCGCAATTACAAAGTATTGTCGGGAACGTTGCTAACGGTTATTATTTAAGCCAACAAAATTTTACTTGCACACCAAATCCTACCGGCAGCCCTAGTTTGGCTTATTCAACAACTAGTGAATCTGGCACAGCGCGTGGAACAAGTTTGGGCTGCACCTTTATTGGCGAAGTCATTCAGTTCAATTCAACCAATGAAGAATATATAGCCTACCCGGTGGTTGGCAATCAATACAACCCTCCGACTAATTCGCCAGGTCCCAATAATCTTAATGTAACTGACTTAACTCAAGCCGCTCCAGTAGCGCTATATGATTCAACGGATAGTCCTGACGTTGCCAGTGTTGTAAACAGCGAGCTTGATACAACAGAAGTATTACCTTACGGGATTACGGTTCATCCATCAGGAATGGGTTTTGCCGATAGTTCGATAGTTATAAATCCTAGCGATAAATGCACTATTAATAACGTCAATCTAGCCTGTATCGGCTCAATCGGCTTATTTACAACATTTAACGGATCTTCACAATCGGTGCAAGTTGTACCCATACCAGGTAGCATTTTGACGCAAGATCAACTATCGCTGGTTAGCGCAATTAGTAATATGAAAAATGGTACAGGTAATAATATAATTGGTGGTAGTGGATCTTATAGCACAGTTAGTGATCCTGATGGTGGCGTGGAAATTTGTTTGGACAGTGGTACGGATAGTGAATCAGGATTAATAACGATTGGTGGCACAAATAGCCCAACTGCTGTAACTTTACAGAAATATAGCCAGAAAGGTTGTACATGAAATACCGGATAGTTGAACAGACAGGCGATACAATAATCGAAGTAATTGTAGCAGTAGGTGTATTGATGATGGTGCTGGTTGGATCTTATATTACAGCTAACCGTTCGTTGCATAGTGAACGTGACGCCCAGGAACATACTCAAGCATTGACTATCGCCCAAGGGCAAATAGAAGACCTGCACGCTGGCTATCAATTAGATAACCCCGATGGTTCTGTTAGTTTATGTTTTAATCCAACGGATCCGACCACTTCGACTGACGGAAATTACTGTTACGAGAATAGTGCTGGCCAGTTTGACACATCCCCGTCAGAAACGACTGCAGATTTGTTGCCGGCATCAACCTATTGGTACGAAATTACTGATAGTCATATTTATGACATTTCGTTAACTGCTGGCACTACCTCTGTTGTGTCGCCTACATATGAGGTAACTGTCAACTGGCCAAGCCTTTCTGGCGGTACCGACACAGTACAATTATTTTATCGGCCCGAGTAATAATAATGGATAAATACCACATTCAATTGAAATATACTAAACTGCAGCAGGGTTTCACTATTGTTGAACTACTTATTTCTACGGCAGTATTTTCATTGGCATTGTTAATCGCCGTAATTGCTATCATTATAGTGAACAATTCATTTGTCAAAGGCAATGTACAATCACAAACTCAGGATATTGCCCGGAACGTTCTATCTACTATTATTCAGGATATTCAGTTTAATCGAACTAGTTCGATTATTTTAGGCACTCCTTACGAAAACTATGGATATTATTGCCTCGGTAATGACGTCTATATTTATCAGACGGGACAAGAAATTAATACTTCTGCAACACCAGCGGTCTACCACGCCTTATTGGAATTTACGGGAAGTTGTCCGACTAATTTAACTACCGATCCGGTAGGAATAGCAGATCTACAATATTTAAATAATAAGGCTGGCGGCGGGAATAATACTCATGAGCTTTTATCCCAAAATTTAAGTCTAGAGCAATTAGATATAACTCAGGTAAACAGTAATAGTTATGCGGTGACTTTAACGATTGCTTACGGCAACTACTTTATAAAGGCAGCTACCCCAATTGATGATTCTTGCCCAGCCGAATCACTCAGCGGCCAATTATGTGCTGTTTCGACTTTGACAACTACGGTAAGTCCGCGTATACAATAATGGAGAAGCTTATGACTATATTAAACCGTTATCGAACACAAATCTTTTCCAGCCAATCGCAAGACGGTCAAGCAGCTTTTGCGGTTACGATGATTATTATGATCATACTGTCGTTGATTGTACTTGGCTATGCAAATAATGCCAGGAACGAACAGCGTCGAGCGCTTGATAACCAGTTGAGTACAGCCGCTTTTTACGCGGCTGAAAGCGGGATTAACGACGCTTACGCTGTAATTAAAGCTGATATTCAGGGTGGTACCGCCTTAGCCAATCAGTCAAACTGTATTGGAGTTTATAGCTCGGGAGCTACTAATACATTAGATAAAAATTCGGGGACTGCCTATACTTGCCTGTTGGTCAACCCAACGCCACCTTCACTGGAGTATGCGCCTCTAGATACCGGTCATGGCCAAGTGGTGCCAGTATTCCCGGCTATTAGCACGGATAGCATTCAACTTATAACAATAAGCTGGCAACAGGATGGAATAACAAATAATATAAACTTCACTGGTTGTCCAAGCACTACTCAAAATACCTTTACACCAAGAGCTTCATGGTCGCCGAATTGTACGGCAGGCGTACTGCAAATAGATATGGTACCGGCAACAGGATGGAACTCATTTAATGATTTGCAAAGTGATACTAATACAGTGTTTTTCGAGCCAATGCTAACTAATAGCAGCTTGCCGGGCATACCTGCGCAATATCCAGTCAGCAGTAGTAATAATGGCGAAAATATTGGTGTGTCGTGTGGGGCAAATTCCGGCGGCGAGTATGCTTGTACCGCTTCATTAGCTGTAGCACCGGAATCCGGTTATTATTTGCATATTGTGCCAATTTACGACAATGCCGACGTTTCAATTACTGCAACCGACATTAATAATAATCAAGTTAACCTTGCTAATGCCCAAGCTCTCATTGATTCAACCGGAAAAGCCAGCGACGAATTAAAGCGTATTCAAGAACACGTATCAATTAACCCGGTAGACAGTAATGATGCTCCAGTTAATGCCATCCAAAGCCAAAGCGGTATTTGTAAAAATTTGTTGACGCGTCCGGCGGTTACAACCGGTAGTACTGATGTTTGCAATTGATTCGAACTCGTAAGCTATATATCTTGTTTAAAAAACAATCAATTAAAGGTTGCTAAATATTTATTATTATAGAACTGGCGGCAGACTGTTAATGGACTGAACAACCGGTGCTGTGCTTTGGTTAGGATAAGTTAACCACGTAGCTGGTGAATAATCGAATTCTTCAGCAGCGTTAGTACAATTAGCTGCCCCGGAAATGCAAGGTGGTTCGGTAGATGTAGCTTCGTGAACAGAACCATAAGTGCGGGAGAGATAAAGCGCATTAGCCGTAAACGAGCCTTCAACAATTAATTGTTGGGCACAATTTGGGTCGCCGCCATACCAGTCATCAATATTTAGTACATCAGCGCAGTCATTAATGATCCCGCCGTTACCTTCGGCTACATATACCCCTGCCAACTGAGCCACATTGTGGTCAATATTAATGCCAGTAGTATCTGTATCTGTAACGATCTCAAGATTTGGCATTTGTGATAAGGTCGTTGACACGCCGCCGTAAGTAATATTGCCATCTATTGTTATTGGTCCACTAGAATAAATTGCAATGTTATAGCCGAGCGGTATATTAGTCGCGTCAATAGTGCCGCCATTAACCTGATAAGCATAGTTCCCGGCCGGCCCACCCAGTGCAGCGGTCAAGGCAGCACCAGCATCAGAATAGTCTGTGTTCGCCGTAGTTATCCCTTGAGCATAATAGTCAGTTGAACAATCACTAGTGCTGGCACCGAAATCGCCACCATATGTCCCGCCAGTCGTATTAGAAAAAGTTAAGCCAATTGGGGGTGATGAATTCGAACCAGTGTCATTTTGAGCGGATGCAAAACCAGTGATAACATTAGCCGCAAAGGCCGCTAGTTGAGTGCCCGCCCCAGCATAAGGATCAATATCTTGGTTCCATGTACTGATGCCGGCTGCCAAATCGGTGCAATCTTGATTATTTATATCAGTTGCTGTACCGGCCGACACATCGCCACCATATACTTTTAGATATGGTCCGGCAGCCAAGTATTGGGTACAAACGGCCGGCGGCGGATCGGTAGCATCCGTCGGCCAAGGATTATTTGCCCACTGCTGATTAGCTAGTTGAGTAGTAATATCTTGCGGTGTCCAACTATTTGGCGCTACCTGCCCAACTGAAGGATTAGTCGTCAAATTCACGCAGATCTCATCTCCATACGTCAATGGCGGTAGCGCTACGCCGTAACTCCAAGGGATTGTATAATCTTGGGATGAACTATAGTCGGTAGAAGTACTTACATAAGTTGATTTAAGATTGCCGCTTGCTACGTTGTAATAATAATTTTGATTAGGACCACTTAAGCTACCATCATCATTCTCATGATAGACTTCAATGGTTATTTCGGTATCTACGCCAGTAACTTGAGTTGGTTCCCTAAATCCGATACCTTGGTCGGGGTTAGTCACATCATAATCGGCTTGGACATTACCGGTTACTGTTAATAGGGTTGGGTCTTCAGTATTGTCAAACGTTGCCGTGTTAGTCGGATCATCGGTACCATTTAGAGAAAAAGTTCGGTTATAGCAGGCCGGCATTACTGTGCCGTTAACTGGCGTCTCTGCATAAGGTACGACCGTTGTTGGGCCTTCAGACCAGGCATACCAGGGGGTTGCCGGACCATCATTGACAGTAGTGGTAAGTACACATGTATGCCCGACTAGGACACTACCGACAGGATCAGTGGGAGGAACACAGAACCACCCATCGTCGCCCGCATTAAACTGTGCCGGGTAGGAGGAGGTAGTGGTGTGTGTACAATCATTGTGCCCGTTTACTGTATCAAGTGGATTAGAACAAGAATAGAAAATCGGTGTGCTCCCAGAAGTCCAAACAATTCGATCATAGAAATTTTCATAGGATACAGCTGGCTCATTTATGTCATACGGATAAGTCTGAACGTATGGCGAGTAATCCATTGAAACTGCAGTTGAATCAGATGTTTTAACGCCAACAGCTGGAGATATATTCGGCAACACCGAATTTCCGCCTTCGGTAGTTGCGCTAACATCAGTTAACCCGGTTATTTCGAAATTATTCTCTGGTATAATTTCAGCCCATGTGGCATCAGGAGATTGTGAATCGTTAGGTGGAGGCCCTACAGCCAATCCTGTCGTATTATCTGGCAGATTAATCGGAACGCTAGCAAAATTTGGGAAACCAGGACAATCAATTGCAGATAGTTTTACTGTAGTACAAGCTGGGACGCCAACACCTGGGCCATCATTGGTGTTCGTAACAGGCGTCCATGTTATATTTTCACAAATTACAGTACCAGCTGCTGTCCCAAGCGGAACATGATAGGTTTCTGAATATACATTATAGGGACCACCAGGATTTAAAGCGGCCGTTGAAGGATCAACAAGAATGACACCTCGATACACCGAATAATTAATTAGAGATGATCGTTCATCTCCGATATTAGATAGATAATTATGGAAAACTACCGAGCCCCCTGGAGTAACAGTTGCGCTAGACACGGTAGTTAAGCCAGTGATATCAAAATTATTGCCAACTGGAGGGGTTGTCTCAACTATGGCGCAGACTTCGGTCCCACTGCCATTCCCGCCATTGGCATTAACTGGTTCCCAAGCAATAAACTCACAGTAGTGCGTGCCATTCGGATCACCAGTCGTATTAACGGTGTTTGAATATACGTCAGGCGAATCAGTTGCAGCGATCGAATTGACGCTTGAGTTTTTTATCTCCTCAGCGTTAAGGTATACCTGATAATCAATTTTAGTCGACGTGTCCGGGCCAAGGTTTGTCAAATAGTTATCGAACTTGACCTGTGTCCCAGGAGTGACATAGACCGTGGTCTCGCCTTCGGTTTCACCGGATACGGTGGTATAGCCGGTGATATCAAAGTTAGCAGCACCTGGTGATGTTTGGACAATTGCGCAGACTAAGGACCCAGAACCAAAATCACCAGTAATATCATCGGGATTAAATTCAATAAACTCACAATACTCGGTGCCATTTGGGTCACCAGTCGTATTAACGGTGTTTGAATATACGTCAGGGGAATCAGTTGCAGCGATCGAATTGACGCTTGAGTTTTTTATGTCCTCAGCGTTAAGGTACACTTCATAAAAAATTTGGGGTGATGTATCCGGGCCAAGGTTTGTCAAATAATTATCAAATTTCACTTGTGTCCCAGGAGTAACATAAACTGTAGTTTCGCCGGCAACTTCGCCAGACACGGTAGTATAGCCAGTGATATTAAAGCCAGAAGATGGTGCCGTTTGGACAATAGCGCAGATTAAGGATCCAGCGCCGGATCCGCCAGTAGCATTGATAGGTTGCCATTCAATAAATTCACAGTATTTAGTGCCATTCGCATTACCGGTTGTATCAACCGTGTTTGAATATACGTCGGGGGAATCAGTTGCAGCGATCGAATTGACACTTGAATCCTTTATCTCTGTGGCGTTAAGGTATACCTGATAATCAATTTTAGTCGACGTGTCCGGACCGAGGTTTGTTAAATAGTTATCAAACTTAACTTGTTTCCCAGGAGTGACGTAGACCGTAGTTTGACCAGCAACTAAGCCGGACGCAGTGGTATAGCCAGTGATATCAAAGTTATTGGCAGCAGATTCTAATTCATAATCCCAGTAAACTACTACAGGTTCATCAGTTATTGGGATAGTAAGACTTCTAGAAGCAGTACCAGAAGTATAAGGATCCCAATTATCGCCGGTTGGCCCTACGGTACCAGGTGAACAGTTTACGGATGTATTACACCAGTTAGATCCTAAAAGTTTATAGGTGTTACTACCATCTGCTAAACTGGGGTTTGCATTATCTATGGTGTATTTGCTATTAGTCCCACCTGTAATAGGTGCTAGTAAATCTGAAAAGGTATATGGGTTATTATCAGAGGTTTCACCTGTCTGATCTATTTTAACAACAGGTCTAATGCCAGCCGGCAGTTTATTCCCGCTGGTATCAACTGCTTTAGAGATAATTCGTGAACTGGGATCGACAAAATCATAGCCAGTATCAATCCCACGATTATAAGGTGGAGACTCACCTTTAATTATGATTTGTTTCTCGCCGGCTATTTGGCCCGTATAGTTATTGTATGTAGGAGTAGAACACCAGGGTGGATCAGTAGGTGCTGGGGTCCCCGTACAAGTATCATCATACGTATCACCGCCATTAGGTGATATGAAAATATTATTGGGATTACCAAGTAAAGATATATTAAAGCCATCTAACAATGGAATACCTTCTATTTCATAATAACCATTGTCATCGGTAGTAGTGTTACTAGAGTAATTGCTATTAGAAGTATCCGTAAAAACTACATCTGTCCCGCCGAAAGGTTTTTCGCCGTCTAATGGATTATATGTGTAGACATGTCCGGAAATAGTTACATCGTAATCAATATATACGGTAAACTCTTGAGTATTAGACGCACATTGACCTCTAGTTGGATCCCCAATTGGGACATATAAACCATCAAAATTATACAAATCATAGTGATCTGCGCCGGGATTGTTAACGCATATGAATTGTCCATTCTGAAATTGGCTAATGCCTATTGTTGTAAAATCTAAAGATATTTGTTCTCCTTTAGCTTGGGCCGGAATTGTAAACTCTATGCTGTCTATACCTGAAAACCACGTATTCTGATTTGGACTGACTTCAAGTGTGTCACCTTTCCAATCGCACCCTGGGGTGCTGTTAGGGTCCGCAGTAGGCGTACATGCATGTGGGGGGTTTTGGTATGAAGTCCCTAGTATTGCACTAGGAGTTACACCTGGCGTTGTTGAATATAGATTATAGAGATCAACTTCAGTATGTACTGTAGTTTGGGTGGAGTAAAGCGGATCAGGTACACCGTTTTTTTTACCAATGAAACCCGTCCATATAACCCCATTACCATAAACATAATGCTGGGATCCAGTATTGCAGAACATGTCGGCAGCATTCAAGAATAAAGTAGTAGTTTGGCCTGCCGCAACATACACAGAGGTTGCGTCGTAACTAGTATCATTATTTTGATTATCGGGTTGAGTGTCCGGGTAAGCTTCTGCATATGTCGGCGATAGCCAGTTAGGATTTGCAATTCCGTTGCCAGTAGAGTCACAAGATTGTTCGGCGTCTGTCTCAACTTCTCCAGGTATGCCTGTATCATTTGGGTCCATACCCGCGGCAAATACTTTGTGGTTATTTAAACAAAATAAGGCAACTGCAGTAATGGATACTAATAAAACTAAACGAAAGATAATTTTAAATTGTTTTTTAGGCCCCATAGCTTTTTACCATTATTACTAACGGTTTATGCCGTAACTATCAACTCATTCACCGTAGATTTATTCATGGTCATTTACAGTTTATCAGAAACATTAGCGTCATGCGAGATATAAAATTTTTACTTTTATTTTGATCCCAACTAACTTTCTACGTCACAATTATTATAACCCTTAATGATATTATCCTAAATGCACGATAAACAGCTTGATCATTTCGTTATTGGTTTTAGGGAAAATATTAATAACTTACTTTAGACATGCTATTATTTATAAGTCTAAGCTTAAGTTTTATGAAAAAATTACTCTTTCTTATACCACTGGTTTTGTTAATTCTTAATGTCACACCTTGGGCACTATATAAAAATTCTGTCAATTACACACTAAATGGTCATCCTTATAGTTTATCGCCGGCTTATTGGCGGCAATTAAGCCTAAATGAGAACAGTCATTCTTCTTATCAATCAACTGTTATCGTTGATTCCAGCGGCACAACGCCGTCAGCAGTACCTCTAAGTAAAGATGCCAGATTCTACGGTTTCCCGGTTGGTTTTTATTTAAAGAAAGCAAATGTTTTAAATGGCAGTTTACCTGGTGTCCCTTATACTGTTACTGCTTTTGCTTGGTTATGGGCTGTTGTGGACGGAACAATTGTCATTGTAACTTTGTTAGCCGCCCTGTGGTTTAATCGACGGAGACACTTTAGCCAGGATTCAGATTCCAATGAACTCCCGTCGACTTCATAGTTTGAATGAATTTTTGATTATAAAAATTAAACTGTTTAAATGAAAGTTATGCGACATGTCAGACTGGTTTATCTCTTAATTGAGATAGTCATCGCATAATTAATCCTGGGCGGGGAGTGAGCGGCTTACGGCTGATAAATCAAGCAATTAGCTCGCTCACTCCCCTTGGTTTCTACCAGGCTCGGACTATTAAGTTACTTGTAAGTTATTGAGCAGGGTGAAGGCGGAGTGGCCGACTTTGTCGCGGACAATCACCGGTACCGAAAAGGATCCAGTTATCTGGGGGATACCAGTGATAGTTCCTGCATTGGGACCGGTCCTGATGAAGTACAGGCCTTTGGGGAGACCGCTAAACTTACCTGTTACTATCATCCAACTGTACGGCAGTTTACCACCACGAGCTGTGAACCGGAACAGGTACCTTACCCCAACTGTGGCAGCCGGCAACGAGTTTGACGTGATCGTCAGGTTGCTTGTGCCGACTTGCGGTACGACTAGTCGGTAAGTAATGGTTACTCCCCAGCCGCTATTGGGATTGTTCAATGGCACTTGGCCGTAGAAATTGTCCGCTTTATTTACCCGCAGGAAGTAGTTGTAGGTCGGTCCTTTCCAGATCAATGAAATTTGTTTGTCAATATCGCAGAACTGACCTTGAATGGATATAAGCGAACTTCTTACCCCTTGGGTGTAGCCGGAGAACTTGAAGTCCAGACCACTAGGCGTAGCCGTGATGACGACTTTCTCTCCGAATGCCCTTCCGATGGTTGGGTTGGGAGTATCGGGACCTTCCAGCGATTTGGCTGGTTGGACGTTGGATGCTGAAGCGGTTGACTGGATACCAATCATGGTGACTGGTATCAGGGTGGAAAGTACTAGTGTGAGTGCGACGGTAGGCCGTCGCCAGAAAGATG
>Ga0187851_10003167_pt1 | contig 14038 bp, 10 predicted proteins | sample June2016WEW_6_10_FD_132997 | JGI IMG/M metagenome (GOLD analysis project Ga0187851, IMG submission 132997) | Peatland microbial communities from SPRUCE experiment site at the Marcell Experimental Forest, Minnesota, USA - June2016WEW_6_10 | ecosystem: Environmental > Terrestrial > Soil >...
GCTGCAACCATGGCAAGGACCGTGTCCAGGGGAACATCGTGAAAGCTCGCCGTCACTTTTCCGTTGACGGGAACAAAATTCGGCGCGGAGCGTATTAGAGTGTTCCGATTGGCGCGGCGCTCTTCAGGTCCTGCATAGGTTCGCTCCAGGGTCGCGGCGGGCGCGGCTGGGAGCCAAGGCTCCAGGGCCACCGTGCCTTCGATCCGTCCGCCCTGCTGCAGGCGCGCGACGATTTGCGAGATTTGCAGATGTTTCGCATCGGCTTGAACATGCGCATCGAGCGTGACGTTCCTGGCAGTCACTCCTGCGCCGATATATGCGCCACCGTCGATGTGTACCCCGCCTTCGATTTGAAATTTTTCCGCCTGGCCGGAAGCAGCCAAATCGAGATGAGCGATTCCCTCGGGCGCATCCGGGTAACCGAAGATCGGATCGAGAAGCCGCATGTCCAGATCGCCCGCCGCTTTCCCTTGCCAGCGTGTATGGCTCAAGCCGTCCATAACGCCGGCGACTTCTAGCGCATGATCCTCGCCTGCCCCCTGGCGATGAGCCGTGAGCCGGAGGCTACGCAGCAGAATTCGCGAGCGCTCCAGGTCAACCGTCGCCGTCAGGGTTCCCCGGACAGGAAGCGCGTTACCGCGTGGCACGTTGCGCTCGAGATTCAGACTGGCGGCTCCGGCTTCGATTCGATAGGACTCGGGGGCGCCAGGCGCGGCGGGCAGATAGCGCATGATCAGGGTTACGTCATTAGCTTCAAAGTCGAGCGGTGCATAGCGATTCTGAAAATCGAATTCCGTAGCGCGGCTGTCGAAGTGGAGTTCTCCATGTTCTACGGCGATGTGCCGTGCCTGGAGATCGAAGAGCGGGTCCAGATTGGACTTTGCCGGCCTGCTCGGTCTCCGCGGATGCGGCTGATTCGTCGATCCGTCGGGATACACGATCAAGTGCAAGCGGGGCTGTATGACCTCGAGATCGCGCAAAGAAACATGCGGGCTCAAGACGCCGAGCAGGGCGACTTGCACGCGCAGGCGATCGATCTGGGCGTAGGGCGCGTCACCTGGGTCCTCGAGGCCGTGAACCACCACCCCGTCTGCTTCCGCTTGTAGATGCAGCAGACGCCAATGAAATGCGGCAATCTGGGCGCGCCCACCTGTGAGGTTTTCGATCTCGGCGATCAGGCGCTTGCGTACGACGTTCTCAAATGCGGCAGAGCTGGCGATGAAATAAACAACCATCGCCAGCAACACCAGCAAGCCGGCAATTCCAGCCGCGGCGAGAGGAAGATGATGCCGGAAAAAGCGGCGCACACGGCTGCGCATTCCGCGCGGCGCCGGAACCTGGGAGTCGGGGACGGGAACCATCTCTTCTTCGCTCATGGACCCGATCCTTCCGGGGTGCTTTTCGTGGCGGCGGCTTGCAATGCCGGGTCCAGCACTTCAACATCACCCTGTTGCCGCATACTGTTGAGCCAGTTGTCGAACAAGACGTTGACTTGCTGTTCCAACAGGATCTCCTGGATGCGTGGAGCCACCTGGTCCAGCGAAGGCGCGGTCTCGCCGAGCTTGTATTGCGGCAACAAAGTTTGGTGGTAGTAGTCCTCGATCTGCTGCTGCGAAATCTGAATTCCCTGCCGGAATCTCTGCTCGATGAAGTTCAGAATCTCAAGCTGGTAACCGACAAAGGCTTCCACGCGCTCAGGGGTAAGCCCATGTGCCGCGAGAAAGTTCTTCCACCCGGTTTCGGACCAGCACTTCTGGCGGACACAGGCAGGGAGTTCCGTGCGCAGCTCGCCCAAACGCGCATTCACTTCCTCATTGGTTGGCTGGACGGTCTTGAGGTCTTCCTGGCTGATTTGCTGCTCGATGAGGCTTTGGCTGATCAATTGCTCCAATGCCAGCTGGGGCGTCAACTCAGTTCCGTCCTGATTCGGCTCCAGGATCGAGAGCCGAATTTCGTCATCGAGATCGCTGGCCAAAATTACCTGTCTGTTTACAACGGCCACGGCTCGGTCCAGTACGACTGGCGCCGTCGCTTGAGGAGATTCCTTCAGGGACGCTGTTTGCCCGATCGCCGACTGGGATGCGGCTATGCCAAAGGCAAACAGGCAAACTGCGTTAACGCAGCGCTGCGTCGAGGCATTTTCGAAGCGAACTGGAATGGGACGATTCATCAGAAGGCCTGTCCCAGACTGAAGAAGAAATTGATGTGCGGAGCCTGGCCAACGTATTGCCCGGTGTAAGGCCCCAGCGGAGTCGTGGTTGAAAAACCAGTTTTGTAATTGATGTTCACAGGGTAGATGGGCGGGTTCAGGTTGTAGCTCACGTCGAAGCGTATCGGCCCGATCGGGGTGTGGTAACGCAACCCTGCTCCCAGGGAGTGCGAGAAGTCATTGAAGCTGCATAGCCCTTGTCTTCCAGTGGAGGTGAGCGGCCCATTGGGGCTAGGTGCGGTGGGAGGATTGGTCGAGGTGTCGGGTGGGGTCAGCATGCGGCATTGGTCGCTGTTGGGCTGGCGCACGCGGAGGGCGCTGGCCCACGCGTTGCCTGCATTGGTGAAGATATTTCCCATGTCGTGAAAGATGACAAAGCTGACCGTGTTGCCGAGCCAGGGCAAGGTGGGCGGAGGCAGGCGCAGTTCCGTACTGTTGGTGAGCGCGCCCGCGCCGCCAATCTGATAACCAGTTTCAGGGTCGCGGGGACCGGCAGCGTTCTGCGAGAAACCCCGCAACGAAATGGCGCCGCCCGCATAGAGCCGTTCAGGCAGCGGAATCAACTCGCTCGATCCATTGCCAAAGGCGCGAATCTGGCCGTAGCGCGTATTGCGAGCGACAACGAACCTGCCTTTGTCGAAGGCAAAATAACTAGAGTTCGACGTATCGATGCGGTTGAACTCAGCCTGTGCGCCGAAAAGGCGGTCGGAGAAGAACTCCTGAAAACTGGTGTAGGTCCCGCGGCGGGCATCCAGAGGCACATCGCGCGTGTCGCGGAGCCATGTGAAGGCCGGGCCGCCTACACGAGTCGCAGTCGACAGCTGGGAAATCTCGCCCGGATAAACCTGCAGCGAACTGGCCGCGACCTTGACCCTGCGGAAGTCAAATTCGTAAACGAACGTATTGGCTCGGGAAAGCCAGGACTCCGGATGATTGAAGGTTTGAGAGATCCGGAATCCGCCTTCAAGACGAGACGCCACGTAGGTCGAGACATCCTCGCTGTTGGCGTAGCCGCCCGAGAAGGTGAAGCTGAAATTCCGGTTGCCTTCAAAATGCGGAACCTGATAAAGGAGCCCGAGGCTCTGCTCGAGGAGGCCATAGGTGCCCTTGAGCGAGGCCGACTGGTCGCGACCGAAAAGGCCGTCGCGAGTAACAGCCGCGAGCACTCGCGGGCTCACGCCGGTTTTGCCATTGGGACTGCAGGCGACGCCCCTGACGGTTTCGCCGGCGCAATTGTTTTGCGGCTGGCCGGTCTGAGCCTCGAAACCGAAGCCATAGTTCAACGTCCAGCGCCGTGCCTCCGCCACCTGGAGCAAGATCGTCTTGTCTGTTTCGCTGCCGGCCGGATTCTCGATGGCCGTGTTGACCTGGTTGAAGAGAGAGTAAGCATAGAGGTTACGTTGGGTGTCAGCCAGCGCAGTCTGATTCAGCGGATCGCCCGCATGCACAGTGATGGCGGGCGCCACGGTTTGCGGTCGCGTGAATACAAGGCCGGTCAAGAACACATCGCGGACGAAGACCTGATGGCCCTCATCGATGCGGAATGTGATGTCAATCTTGTCTGCGCCCTGCGGTTCGGGTTCTTGGGTGACTGTCACATTGACCTGGCCAAAGCCCCGACTCAGATATTCCGTCACTAGGGTGTCATGGTCGCCGGCCAGATTGCGCGGCGAAAGCATCTGGCCCGGAGTCGAGTTCAGCAGCTTCATCAGGTCTGCTGTCGGAATGTGCTTGTTGCCTGCGATCTCGACGGCGCCGACACGCTGCTGGCGGCCCTCCGCGATATGGTAGGTCACGGTTAGCGGATCGGTACGGGCGATGGCTCCCGGCCTTCCCTGGCTGGCAGCTGAAGGGGCCGGGTTGTCCGCTTCCACAGTCTCGGGCGTGCTAGTTTCTGGCGTGACCTTCACCTGCGAAAAACCATTGCTCTGGTATACCGACTGCAGTGCGTCTACGTCGGCGGAGACGAGAGCTTGGCTGTAGAGCCCCTGCCGGTCGAGCACATCGGCGGCGTGAACGCTGAGAAGGTCCATAAGCGTGGACGTATCGAAATAGTGGTTTCCTTCGATTGAGACCCGTTCGAGGCGGCGCCGCGTTCCGAGTTGAACCCGGTATCGGATGGTGACCAAATCATTGCCCGGCGACTGGGCGGCGTGTTCCACCTTGACGTCAAAATAACCGCGCCGCTGGAAGAAGTCGCGCAGGCGCCGATTTCCTTCATTGAGGAGGTCTTCGTCAACACTTCCCTCCACGAAGATTGGAATGAGGCGCTTCACCTGCTCTGAGTCGACGGCGGCGCCTTCGACCACCACTTTGACGGCTGGGCCGCGATTGGCGACAAACCGGTAATCCATCGTCCTGGCCGCAAGGTTGTATTGCGCCGATTCGAGCCTGACATCAGCTTCGAGCCGATCGTGCCGCCGGTACTCCTTCAGCACGCCATCCAATGCGCGGTTGACCGTGTCGTGGTCGACAGCTGTGCCGCTGCGCAAATGAGCCTCGCGGCGAAATTCGTCTAGGCTCATCCCGGAATCGCCCGAAACTCCGACCTGGCCCGCGCGGGCGCGTGGCCCACTGACCACATGGAATGTGACATCAGACAGTTGCTGTGCGTTGCGCGGAGTGACGGTTTGCGTAATCACCGACTGGTGATAGCCATTTTCTTCAAGCGTGGTGCGCATCTGTTCGACAGCGCGGATCATCTTGGCTTGGGTCAGGCTGGTTCCAGGATCAAGCTGACAAGCGCGCTCAAGCTGCGTGTTCATGGTGCCGCCGGTTGCTCCGTTGACGCCCACGGTCCCGATGAACGTCGCAGGTGTGCCGGTGAAGGTTAGCTCCACACCACCTTCAACCGCTGCTCCGTCAGCCTGCAGCGTTTCATAAAGACCGGTGGCAAACAACTGCCGGAGGCTAGCCTTCAGGTTTTCGTGTGTAAGAGGCGCACCTTCAGCCTGAGCCAAATGTCCGGCGAGCGGGGTAAGGCGCTCGGCTGGAACTCCAACGAAGAGAATTTGCCGCACCGGCAGCCCCGTCCACAGAGGCTGGGAGTTGGCCGTCGGTTCTTCGCCCCCTGGATACAGAGGACGGGCCTGGCCTTGATTCGGGTAAGAGCCCTGCGCCGATCCCTGGCACCGGCTGGCGGCGGTAGGAAGAATCAAAATGCAAGCCAGCAAAACCGTGCTTTGAAAAGAACAAGACATGATCGAACGACGCCTGAACCCAAAGAACATGCGTAGTTTGAGGCCGGCCTCCCAGGGAATCGAGGTCTTCAATGGGTCTCGGACGAACTCACAGGCCATGCAAGAAGGTTGAACCCGTTTGTTAGAAGGCTGTCGCGTGCAATCTTCTCCGGATATGCCATAAGCCAAAGCACCTCAATGCCTGCCGGGCTGGGCGCTGACTCTGTCTGCCCGCTTTGTCCGCGGATTCCGACGGAATCCGTGCCGCCCATAGTTGCCCATTGGACGCGGATTTTGCGCAAAGCGCGGCTCCGACGCATCGTGATTTCCAATGTTATTTGCCTGCTCGGACAACCAGAACGGCCTGCCCCTATACTAATCAGTAGGAAAGCTGCGGCGAAACTGAAGAAACCGCGCATTGCCGTTCGTTCTACATCGCTGTTCCCTCTTGGTTACGGTGGTTCGAAGAGAGAGTGATCGCAAGACACTCGCTCTGGAGTTGCAATCGCGCAATAAGCCAACATTCGAGAGCAATCCCGAAGGAAGCCATGGTAGACTCCCCCTCCCCCACGCAAAGAGCGAATGGGACCCAGAAAATCGGGGTTAACGATTCCCCTTCGACACCACCTGCGGAGCGGCACGTGAATCGCGCCACAACCGGCTCGACAACGGCGGTCGATCCGGAATTGCTGTCCCGCGCCCAAGCCGGCGACCATCAAGCCTTTGCTCAGGTCTATTCGTTGCACAAACGGCGAATTTATTCGCTCTGCCTGCGCATGGTGGGTAACGTTGCTGAAGCGGAAGATCTGACCCAGGAGGCGTTTCTGCAGCTGCACCGGAAGATCGCCACATTCCGAGGAGACTCGGCTTTTTCGACATGGCTGCACCGGCTGGCGATCAATGTCGTGTTGATGCAGTTGCGCAAGAAGGGGCTGTCGCTAATTTCGCTCGACGAAGCGATGGAGCCGACAGCCGACGACAGTCCCAGTCGAAGTTTCGGAGCGCCGGATTTGGCGCTGTCTGGCGCGGTCGACCGGCTGGTCCTGGAACGGGCAGTAGCAGAACTGCCGGCGGGCTACCGGCTCATCTTTATCCTTCACGATGTGGAGGGATTTGAGCATAATGAGATTGCTGCAATGCTCGACTGCTCGATCGGGAACAGCAAGTCGCAGTTGCACAAGGCGCGCCTGAAGTTGCGTGATGCCCTGCGCGCGCAAAGCCGTGAGGGGGCGCGGTTATGACCAGCGATCCGGGAAAGATGAGCTGCGCCGAGTTTCAGGCCCAATTGCCCGACGTCATCGGTTCCGGGGTTGACGCGAATGCTCATCCCCATCTCAAAAACTGTGAGCTGTGCCGCGCTCTGTTGGCCGATCTTGAGACGATCGCCGAGGCAGCCCGGCAGTTGTTTCCCGGAGTGGAACCCCCGGACGAGGTATGGGAGCACATTGAGTCGGCCATAAAGAAGGGCGACTAGGACAAAAGCGGTGCGCCAGCATCGGCCGCCGGGCCGCTAACCAGAGCGGCGGGTGCTACGCCATCCAAGGGACAAGTCATTGAGGAAGGGCTTGGGGAGGTCCGGGCTGCCCGGCTCAGAACTGAAATTGAGGGCTCTTTCGCCGATAAGAGGGGCGAGCGGTTAGTGTCGCTTCTGGAATGGCTGCCTGCCGGCAGGCGCGATGCTCGGGGGTTGGCATGCCCTAAGTGGCTTAAACAAGGGGAGTTTGTCAATCTGGCTGGGCATTTCGCTGAGTTTTGTCCGGTTCGAGCCTCCGAAGCCGACTCGGCGAGGCCTTTGACCGCTGATTACTGCAACTTTTCGAGTTTATGAGTAGTCTAAAGAAGGAATCTTGATAAGAGGACACTCAATGCAAAATCAGCCGAACTTCCCGACGCCAGATGTTCCGAATACGCCGGGGACACGCCGGATTCCCATCTTGCCTGTTCGCGACACGGTGCTCTTTCCTCATGCCGTCCTTCCACTTACGGTGGGACGAGAGAGCTCGATCCAGCTGATCGAATCGCTGGGCGAGGAACGCTCGATCGTGGTTACGGCCCAAATCGATCCCCGGCTGGACACGCCGAAGCCGGCAGATTTGCACACCGTGGGAACCTTGGCCACGGTCCACAAGATTGTGCGCATGCCGAACCAGAGCCGGTTTGTTTTCACGGAGGGCGTGAACCGCGTCCGCCTGGTCCGGTTTGTGCAATCGGAACCGTTCATGATCGCTGAGATTGAAGCGCTGGAGGAGGTGACGCCAGCGGCTTCACCAAACTTTGAAGCACTGGTGCGCAACGTCATCGAACAGTTCCAGCAGATCGTCTCAGAGTCGCCGACGCTCTCGGACGAGCTCCGGACCATCGCGGCGAACATCGAAGAACCGGCACGCTTGGTGGATTTTGTTTCTTCTTCGCTGCCGTTTCTGACCACCGACGACAAACAGCAGTTGCTTGAGTCCCCGAGTGTCGCGGAGCGGTTGGAGCAGTTGAACAAGTTGCTGGCCAAAGAGATTGAAGTGCAGCAATTGCGCGCTAAGATTCAGACCTCGGTGCAGGACCAGGTGCAGCAATCGCAGCGGGATTACTATCTGCGCGAACAGCTCAAGGCTATCCAGAAGGAGCTGGGTGAGCAGGACGAAGGGCAACGCGACACGGAAGAACTGCGGCAAAAGATCGAGGCCGCGGGAATGCCGGAAGACGTGAAGAAGGAGGCCCTGAAGGAGCTGACGCGTCTGTCGCGTATGTCACCGATGGCGGCCGACTACTCGCTCACACGCAATTACATTGAGTGGCTGGCTGTTCTGCCGTGGAACAAGAGCTCCGCCGCGAAGATCGACCTTGCGAAGGCACGGGAGATCCTCGATGAGGACCATTACGAGCTGAAGAAGGTAAAGGACCGCATCCTGGACTACTTGAGCGTGCTGGAGCTGAAACCCGACATGAAAGGGCCGATTCTGTGCTTTGTAGGACCTCCGGGGGTGGGCAAAACCAGCCTGGGACGGTCAATTGCGCGTGCTTTGGGCCGCAAGTTCCAGCGCATTTCGCTGGGCGGCATGCACGATGAAGCCGAGATTCGCGGGCACCGGCGGACGTACATTGGAGCACTGCCCGGACAAATCATTCAGAGCGTCCGCCGCGCGGGAACCAACGATCCGGTGATGATGCTGGACGAAGTGGACAAGCTGGGTAGGGATTTCCGCGGCGATCCGGCCTCGGCTCTGCTGGAAACGCTCGATCCTGAGCAGAACAACACGTTTCGCGACAATTACCTTGACGTGCCATTCGACTTGTCGAAGGTTTTGTTCATTTGCACGGCGAACATGCTCGACACGGTGCCGCCTCCGTTGCAGGATCGAATGGAAATCATTCCGCTGCAGGGGTACAGCGAAGAGGAGAAAGTACACATTGCCAACCGGTACCTGATTCCGCGGCAGATCAAGGAAAACGGAATCACGGCTGAGCAGATCGAGTTTCCGGAAGAGTCGGTGCGATACTTGATCCGGCACTACACGCGGGAAGCCGGCGTGAGGAAGCTCGAGCAGACGATCGGGACGGTTTGCAGAAAGCTGGCTCGGCGCGTGGTGGAGGGGCATAAGGAGAGACTCGTGGTCACCCGGGAGACCATCAAGGAGTTCCTTGGCGGGATCCAGGTACGAGTCGACACCGAGGTGGCGGAACGGATCAAGCGGCCAGGCGTGGCGGTTGGACTGGCGTGGACGCCGGCTGGCGGCGACATCCTGTTCATCGAGGCCAACAAGATGAAGGGCAAAGGCGGTTTCACCATGACGGGGCAGATTGGCGAGGTGATGCAGGAGTCGATGCAGGCCGCGCTGACTTGGGTCCGGTCGAATGCCGCCCGTCTGGGGCTGGCCGAGGACTTTAACAAGGATCTCGACATCCACATTCACGTGCCGGCGGGAGCTATCCCCAAAGACGGGCCTTCGGCTGGGGTCACGATGGCGACGGTATTGGCGTCTCTTTTGACCGACACAGCGGTTCGCCCGTTGACGGCCATGACTGGCGAGATCACGCTGAGCGGCAATGTGCTACCGGTGGGCGGAATCAAGGAGAAGTTCCTGGCAGCCCGCCGGGCCGGCGTGCAACACATTATCCTGCCCGCTGAGAACCGGCAAAACGTAGAGGAAGACCTGACGCCCGAGATGATGGAAGGCGTGACGGTGCACTACGCCAGCCAGATTGAAGACGTGCTGGCAGTAGCATTGCCGCTGCTTGCTGCGCATCACTGGGTGCATCAGCCGGCGCCGGATGTTGCGGTGATCGCGGCAGCGTAAAGCTTGGAAGAAATGGACAAATGGCCGGCGCGCGTGCGCCGGCCTTATTTTTTGTGCCGTTTTCCTGGATTGGGAATTCTCGCCCGGGACTCGGCTGCCGCCGCCTGATACTCGAGAATCCGGAGAACGAGGTGGAGAAGAACGCCAAGCCGCCGATAAGAGCGCAGAGCATGACGCGTACTCGCGCTGCGGAGGTTCTGCAAACTTGCGCGCAAGGGGTTGCGGAGGATGGCTCATTGTTGCAAAGAGCTCTTGCCGTGAGGCAGATATTGCCGCACCGGGGTAGTTGACTGAAGGACTGGAAACGATGGCAACCGCGCACACGGTCGTTCCGTTGCATCTGTCGGGGAACACTACTGAGGATCAGAACAAGTTGCTCGAAGATTGTCTCGGCAACGCCGCCCGGAATGCCTATATCGCGGTGGTTGAACAACTCGATCGGCAAAGCGCCCAGAGTGTGCTGGACGCGGCGCGCGAACTCAAGTCTGAGATCACAAGGGTGGTAATCGAGAGCGTGCGGTCGCGCACAGTGAGCCACAGGTATGAGGGAGAAGAGGTGGACTCGAATCGGGGCTACCCGCCCACCTATCGCGTGCGGCGCATCGAGGCGCAGGTCACGGAGTTGAAGAAGATGTTTCCGATGGTCGGCGCGGCCCAGGAAAAACTGGGGCGGATTGCTCTCCCTACCGGGCCGGAAGCCTGGTTCGCTATCCCCCGTTGGCAGGCCGTGGCGCCCAGCTACAACAAGGCCGTGGAATTGGTTCTCGATCTTCTAGTTTCGAAGCGCAGGTTTTCAAACCGGATTGCCGGGCGCATGGGCGAAACGTATTTGCGACAAACCGAGCGGAGCAAGCTTGCCGAATCGATCCTTGCCAATCAGCAAGAGGGAAGCGACATCCTGGTTGTCGCCGCGCAGGCGGGTATGCTGCACCGCGGCTGCTCCGCCCGGCGCACGCGCGCTGCCCTGGCCGGCAACGAATTCTGCCTCGGTGTGTTTGCCGTGGCGAGCTTGCTGTTGACCCACCCGGAGCGGCTGTCGACGGGCGACGCCTTGATGGTGGATTGCGGGGGCGACGAGTACTCTCCGCATTCCGATTACACCTTTGACCGCGTTCCCCTTTTCGACTTCGATCTCTCGGGGATCGAGTTCAGCATTTTTTACGAGGACCGCGCCCGCAACATGTGGGGAACACCTACCGGTTTTCTCTATAAGCTCTCATAACCTGCCGTCCGACAAACTCCTGATGGCTGCGTCTAAGGAAGAGGTATTCTTTTCGAGTGATGCCAGCGGGCGTGGTTTCGTTTCAGAGGATCGACGATCGGTCAGAATGGGCACCCGCGGAGCCGTTTGCGCGTGAATTGTCCAGGGTGGCATGCGGGGCCGGCATGATGGCTAACCGCGGATTCCTGGCGTTGCTGGCCGCGGCTGTGAGCTCGACGGTTCTGTTCGCTCCAAGCTCTGGGCTCGCCCAGCAAACGACCTTTCACGTCAAGGTGAATCTGGTCAATATCTTCGTCAATGTGACGGATCAGAACGGGGCCATTGTCGGCGGCCTCACACGCAACGACTTTGCCATTTTTGAAGATGGCCGTCCACAGGAGATCGCGATCTTCGATCGCGAGTCGGCCACGCCCTTGAACCTGACGTTGGCGATCGATACGAGCGGCAGCGTTCACAAGGATATGAGCGAAGAGGTGGCTGCAGCCAGGCGGTTTGTGCGCGCGATTCTGCGACCGCAGGACCGGATGAGCGTGATGCAGTTTGCCACCACCGTTCACGTCCTGGCGCCGTTTACGAACAAGGTGTCGACCATTGATCGTAGCCTCGACCATCTCCAACCCGATTGGTCTTCTGCGGTCTACGACGCGATCTGCCAAGGCTCCGCTCTACTTGGCGGAGAACAGGGACGCAAGGTGCTGGTGATCGTCTCCGACGGAGACGATACCGCAAAGACCTCGACCTACGCACAGGCGCTCGAAGCTGCGCTGCGCAACGAAGTGATGATCTACTCGATCATCGATGTGCCAATTGAGGCCAGCGCCGGACGCGATCTGGGAGGCGAGCACGCATTGATTACGATTGCCGAGGAGACCGGCGGCAAGCATTTCTACGTGAGCGATGGCGGGCTGGACAAAGCCTTTGCCAGGGTCAGCGACGACCTGCGCACCCAGTATGTGCTCGGCTATTACCCTAAGAACCAAGAGCCGGGGAAGAATTTCCATCGCATCGTCGTGACCATCCCTCGCGCCGCCGGCGATGAGTTCAACATCCGCAACAAGACGGGCTACTATGGGGACTCACCGGCGGCGCGAAATGAGTGAGCATGGGATAAATCCCCGGCAATTGTACGCGGCTATTGGGAACACCTACTTTCGTCGAATCAGGTACCGATCGCTTGCAGGTCTGCTGGCGGTTGTGATTTTGGGGCTGCTTCCCGCGGCGGGGAGGGGCCGGCACGGAACGATACGTGTGATGATTGTGGACGGATTCGGCAACCACGACTGGCAGCAGACGACGATGCTGCTGCGCGGAACCCTGCGATCGGAAGGCGGGTTCGCGGTTGACGTGAGCACGATGCCGCCGATGGCATCTGCGGCGTGGACTGCGTGGCGGCCGCGTTTTGCGGACTACGATGTGGTGATTCAAACCTGCAATGACAATGGGGGCAACGGGCTGTTGACGGGGCTCAAGGAGAAGCCGGAATGGCCTAAGGCGGTCAAGGACGACTTTGAGGAGTATGCCCGCAAAGGCGGAGGCATCTACATCTTCCACTCGGCAGAGAATGCTTTTGTGGGCTGGAAGGCCTATGAAGAGATGGTTGGGCTCAGCTGGCGGCCTGCCGACTATGGGACAGCAATCCAGCTGACCCACTCGGGCGAAATTGTGAGCATTCCACCCGGAACGGGTCGCGGCACGGGGCATGGCGCGCGCGGGGATGTACTGATCACGCGGCTAGGCGACGATCCGATCCACAAAGGAATGCCGCGGGCATGGCTGTCGCCGGATCTCGAAGTCTACTACTATGCGAGGGGCCCGGCAGAGCACGTGCATGTGCTGGCCTATGCGCGCGATTCCGAGCCGGGATTGGGATTGTTTTGGCCGGTGGAGTGGACGACGACCTTCGGCAGGGGCCGAGTCTACGTCTCGACATACGGTCATGTATGGCCTGGAGACGTGCAGCCGCCGAGCCTTCGCGATGCCGCTGTGCAAACCATCATCCCGCGGGCGCTGGAGTGGTTGGCGCGCCGTCCGGTGACCGACCCTGTGCCAGAGGACTTCCCGACGGCGACCGCCGTGTCGATCCGCCGCCAGATAGATGCGGCGAACTGAAAGGCCACGGCAGCCGCGCCGGACCGGCTCTGCATCTAAAATGGAATCATGACACCGCCGCTGTCGTCGCGCCGACGCTCCAAGGCTCCTCCGCCGGGCGAAACCGGACAAGAGACTCTTTACCTTCGCTCGCTCAGCGACCGGCAAGTGATCGTCTCCATCAAGCTTCGCGATGGCGAGACCGTTCGGGGTTGGATCGAGTACTTCGACGATTCGATGCTTCGCCTGACGCGCGAGGGCCAGCCTAACCTGTTTATTTATAAGAACCAGATCAGATCGATCAGCGAGGCCGGCCAGCGTCGTAGGCCACGCTACGAGATCGCCGACAATCACGGCAACGGCGAGGCAGGTCTGTGAAGGGGCCGGCTGAACCGGCGATCGCGCCCACCTACCGGTTCATTCCCAAAGCTGCAGAAATCGCGCGCGAAGCAGGCGCGTTGTTGCGCGACTATTTTGTCCGCGGCGTGGAAACAGAATACAAGGGGGATGTGGATCTTGTGACCGTCGCCGACCGCACCAGCGAAAAACTGATTCGCACGCGATTGGCCGAGATTTTCCCGGGCCATGGCGTCTACGGTGAGGAAGGCACCCGGGAGCATCTCGAGGCGGAATACCGGTGGTACGTCGACCCGCTCGACGGTACGACCAACTTCGCCCACGGATTTCCGCAATTCTGCGTGTCGATGGGGCTGGAGCGCAGGCCGGCGGGGACGACACCGGAGCAGGACGGAACCCTGGTCGCGGCGGTAGTCTACGATCCTTTGCGCGATGAGCTGTTCACAGCAGAGCGAGGGCTGGGTGGAGCGCTGAACGGCAGGCCGATTTACGTTTCGCGTCAGGCCGAACTGGCGGAGGCACTGCTGGCCACGGGCTTTCCCAGCCGCAAACGGCACTCGAGTCCCAACATTCACTTCTATCAGGAGTTCACGCTGCGCTCTCATGGCGTTAGGCGGGCAGGATCGGCTGCGCTCGATCTGGCGTACGTGGCCTGTGGACGGATGGAGGCCTTCTGGGAGTTCAATTTGAATCC
>Ga0187851_10003171_pt1 | contig 14015 bp, 11 predicted proteins | sample June2016WEW_6_10_FD_132997 | JGI IMG/M metagenome (GOLD analysis project Ga0187851, IMG submission 132997) | Peatland microbial communities from SPRUCE experiment site at the Marcell Experimental Forest, Minnesota, USA - June2016WEW_6_10 | ecosystem: Environmental > Terrestrial > Soil >...
CCAGATGAAAACTCGTCTTGCCGAGATCAATGCCGATTGTGTGTAGCTCCATGGATGGCCTCCTTCGTTCCTCTATACCTCGCCTAACGGCGAGCAGAGGCGGCGGACCATCCCATTAACTCGCCGCCAGCGGTTCGGGGTCGCAGTGCACTTGTCCGTAAGCCTCACTTCGCGGGCACGATTCCTTCTGAGTTGCCGACCACCCGGACACGATCGGCCCCGCCGAATCAGGTATTGTGACTGACGTTGTGCGCCAGCCACATCGAAAGGCTGGAGGGCGTGGCGCACTGCTGGCTGTCGCTGGGGGAGAGCCAACTGGGGCGGCGGTTGTTCGCGAGCATGGTCCGGCGGATCGATGCGCTAACGGTGGCGACGGGGTAGCAGGCGGGTGATGACGCCAACAAAATCAGCAGACCAGGACGTGGGGCCGGAGAGGTGTTTGTGGAATGCACTAAAAAGACAGGGTTTCCGGTTTTGGATTTTCCGGGCAGGGCGACAACCCCGCCTTGCGGGGTCGGAAACGGCTCCCGGAGGAAGAATTCAGTTCGCAGGACCAGAGGGATGGCGGCTTGGCTTATGCTGAATGAGATTTGGAAGTCCAAAAAGGAAATTTCGGTCACGACTTAACGTTAGGATGCGAGATCTAACCTGTTCTAGTTTTGCGCGCGTTGTTCCTTTCGATAGATTTGGTTTCGTCGGTAGTTTTCGAGATGATCGTACTCGTCCTCTTCAAATAGGTTACGGAGATCCTCACAATGAAGTTATACAGCTTTCACACCTCACGATTTCACCGCCCGCTTTTCGCGGTCAGCGGTCTCCTTCTGATGGCGCTTGTTTTTCGGATTCTGGCGCCACAGCTCGCCAAAGCGGGAGAGATACCCTGGGTCCGTTTATCGAGCAGTCAAGGTGATTTGCCGGTACCGGGCACGTCGCGGGAGCAGACAGGTGACGTGGTCGCGCGGCTCGATCCGGATTCACCAGCAACCGACTTCGTGCTGAGTTTTCGTGTCGTTGGGCCCGCTCTCGTGTGGTACCGGCGCAATCCGAAAGGCTGGAACCGGTACATCATCGAGAAGGATTTTCTTCCCATCGAAGCTGGCGGTACGGCATTTGACGTCGATGGCGACGGCCACCTGGACCTCGTTTTCGGAAGCGATTCCCAAGACAACAAGGTGTGGTGGTGGGAGAATCCGTACCCAAACTTCGATCCGAACATCCCCTGGAAGCGGCACCTCATCAAGGACAGCGGCGCTAATCAGCACCACGACATGATCTTCGCCGATCTGGAGGGCACTGGGAAGCCGCAGCTGATCTTTTGGAATCAGGGGGCGAAGACGATCTTTTTGGCCGAAATTCCAAAGGACCCACGGCACACGGAACCGTGGACCTTTATTCCTATCTTCCGTGGAGAAGCCGGTGAGGGTGTCAAGGGAGCAGCCCTTTACGCCGAGGGCATGGACGCTTACGACATCGACGGTGATGGCCGCGTGGATCTGCTTGCCGGGAATTATTGGTTCAAGTACCAAGGCGGACATTCTTTCAAACCGATCAAAGTCGGAACCATCGGCGGGCGGATAAGGGCCGGCAGATTCAAACCGGGCAAGTACCCACAGATCGTGATTGCGCCTGGTGACGGTTCGGGTCCGCTAAAAATCTATGAATGCATCGGCGATCCTATGGACCCCAAGGCTTGGGTAGGGCGAAACCTGCTGGACCGCGATATGATCCACGGGCACACGCTGGATGTCGCCGACATCGATGGTGATGGCAATCTCGATATTTTGGCCGGCGAACAGGGCAAATGGACCGTGGAACCGAATGAGCTGGACAATCCCAACGCGACCACGTGGATTCTCTACGGCGACGGGAAGGGCAATTTCCGGACTACGGTTTTGGCGACCGGCGAGGGCTCGCACGACGGGAAAATCGCCGATTTCGACGGCGATGGCGATATGGACATTCTGCAAAAGCCTTACGCGTGGAGCACGCCCCGTGTGGACGTGTGGCTGAACGACGGCACGGGCAGCGTCCGGCCTTGGAAGGCTCGGACTGCTCCAACCGTGCGCCCAAACACTTTCCACGAACCCGTAGGCATGGAACTGTGGACCTATCGCCGCGACCTGAAGAGGGATTTGGAAGGAACGCTCGCCACCGTTCACCGACTGGGCTTCAGGGATATCGAGACCGCGAGCTTCTATGATCGGACGGCGGCGGATTTCCACGCTATCCTGGACAAGGCCGGATTGAGCTGCAGCAGCCTGATCGCCAGCTATGACCGGCTGATGCACGATTTTGATGGAGTTGTCCGCGACGCTAAGGCTGTGGGCGCGTCCTACGTCATTACGTCCGACATTCCGCGCCGGGGCGAACTCACCGCGGATGAGGTCCATCACGCCGCGGCGGATTTCAACGAATGGGGGAAAAAGCTGAAGGAACAGGGCCTCCAGTTCGGCTATCACCCTCACGGATTCGAGTTTGTCCACACACCGAGGGAGACGCTCTTCGACGTGTTGGTGGCCGAAACCAAGCCGGAGTATGTCACCTTTGAAATGGACGTGTTCTGGTTCGTCCACGGCGGAGCTGACCCGCTTGCTTATCTGCAGAGGTATCCAAATCGGTTTCAATTGGTCCATTTGAAGGACATGGCCAAGGGTACAAAACGGGATCTTACGGGCGGGGCGCCGGACGAAAGCAGTGTGGCGGTCGGCAAAGGGCAACTCGATTGGCCGGCTATCCTCCATGCGGCCGTGGATGATGGCGTGAAGCGCTATTACATCGAGGATGAGAGTCCCGAGGCGCCCCGGCAAGTTCCGGTCTCGAAGGCGTACTTGAACACGGTTCGCTACTGAGAGGGGCGAGGCGCTCGACGCGGTGCGAGCGCGGCTCCAAGCTGAGCCGCGACCGTAAGGGAGTGCCCATGGGCATGCGGCCCATCAAAGTGGATGCAGACGCGGACGGCCGGTGTCGTGGAATTAACACTTGAGAGGGAATCGAGGGTATATCCCTTCACAACCATAATCCTCGGACGCGCTCGTCAGGACCACATGTACGGTCAGAGCGTTACACGTCAAACTTGCCATGGTTTGGCCCATTACCGTCGCCAAACCGTCTTGTGGGGAGTAATCGCGCTGCCTGCTGAAATTCGCAATTTACTCCGAACTGGATCTTCTCGAGGGAGCGAGTCTGTCATGCTCCAGGCTCCTACCCGTTACTTATGGCACGTGCGGAAGATCCTGTACCCTTGAGTGGAATCGAGACCTGCCTCGGCGCACATTGCCGCGCCGAGCATGAAGCTGTTGGGAATCTCCTTGTACTCGTCGATGAGGACAAAGTGGTCGGAGCGGCAGTGTTTGCGGCAGATCTTGAGGATATCCGCTTCCGCCGCCCCGGCGGAAAGCTCGATGGGCGTGACGTCCTGCAATCCGTAGAACGGGACCGGCTTCTCAGGCATTTGTGAGAATTCATATGCGGGCATGGCCCCGTCGTCGAAGGCGTAGACTTCGCCGTATTCATTCACTCCCATCGCCCGCAGCGCAGCGCCGAGTTGGTAGAAGAATCGAAACGATTCGGTCCGCGCCTCCTTGGGCGGCAACACAAATGCCGTGATTGAGGGTCGCCGGATCGGCGAGGTGCCAGCGAGGTAGCTCTCCAGAAACATTGTCAACTCGCGCAGGCTGGCCGTCTTTCCGTGGAACAGCCTAATGCCGTATTCCTTGGCGATCTGAATCATCTGATCCGCCATGAACGCATCGGTGCAGACCACATCCATGTACGGAGCGTAAGCGCTGAGGGCATCGATGTCGGTTGCGTCGCTCGGCTTGATCGTCCGGTCGTGCTTGCGGGTCAGGATCGAGGCATAAAGGTGCGCCTCGATCCGGAGGAGCGGAATTCCGGCGAACGCGGAGCTTTCCGCGAAGGCCGCGAGCTCCTGCATTTTCTCTTCAGAAACCGGCCCGCAAATGCTGCAAAAGGTCTCAAGGAAACACTCCCGCTGCGCTTTCTGCTCGGTTTTGAGCTGCTGCTCATAAGTGACCCCGGCCTGGAAAACTCGCTCGCGTAGTGCGTCAAGGTCGGCGGCCGTCCTGTGCCGGCTATGCCTGAAATTCCGTGTTTCCAGATGCGCATCAACGCTGATTCCATACCGGGCTAGGCGCTGTTCGGGGTCGTCGATAAACGCAGCCCTCGGCCGGAGAGGGTCTTCAGCGGGATGACCCATAAAGCTGTCGAGGACCGCAAAGATCTGCTTGTCCCTGACCTCATCGGGGCGGTAGAGTCGGACCTTTCCCAGGCGGTGCTGGCAGGAGACTATGCGATCTTTGAGATGCGTGGCCAAGCTTGATTCGATATCGTGCAACACTGAGCCCGGCACCACGAGCTTTTCGTCAACGACGCCTTGCCGAAGGAGTTCGTAGATTTTGACAAACTCCGGGCGGACCTTTGTGCTGGTATCCGTTTTCGCGAAATCGCTCAGGAAGTTCTGATCGAGGTAGACCAGAAGCTTGCCCGTCCTCTTGCCCACATTCGCAGCCTATCAACCAGCGTGACCGATATTCAACGGATGCCAATCCGCAAGCATCCGGCGCCTCGTTCTGAGCGGGCGTGAGCGCCGCGTCAACCATAAATACACCAATCGCGTGAAGGCCATAGCGCTGGAAATCCGCCTTCCACATGAGCGTGTAGTCGGCATGTCGGACAGGTGGTCGGAACGCGCATTTGCGGAATGGCTCCCTTATTGGCTGTGGTGTTCTGGCGCACGGGCGCACTATTTGGGAGCCGTTCCTCGTAGATCATTTGCGAAACACTGGGGGAATCGGGAGTACCCTTGGGGACTTTTGCATATTTTGCATATTGCAAGGCGTGTCGCGAGGCTGCCGTAATCTCGTAGAAAACAAGGCAGATCTGGCCTTTTGCATATTTTGCATATGGTATTGCCTATCTGAAGAACTTACCGCGTCGGAGGTCCGGCTTGCCCCGGACCGATGTGATCCAGCTAAACGGGGCGCCGCGCGATTCATACGTGCAGGACTGGCGTCCACAGCTGAGCACTAGGGAAAGTGGGCAGATGAGGAGTTTGGACTCCATTTGGACTCCAAGGGGAGGGGATCTCCAGAGTGGTTGGCTGTATGTGTTTGAAAACAGTGGTGGGCCCGGCAGAACTCGAATCTGCGACCTCTACCGTGTCAAGGTAGCGCTCTAACCAACTGAGCTACGAGCCCTTGCGGGAACTTTTTCACTATATCATGCCGTTCGGCGGCGGCTCCAGCGTGACGATTGTGTGGATGTGCAGTTTGGGCAGCTCAACGACCCACGCCGTTTTCCTCTGATCGCGACTGGGAGTTTCCACGGGCTGAAGGCGCGTGCCGCCAGGCGTCACTTCGATCTGCCTGGGCTTCCAGGGGAGGATCAATCTGATTGGCCCGACCTCAGGAATGAAATCGATGGCGGAGTAGTCGCCGGCCACCTGCATGCCGGCCGAATTCAGGAGGTGGACCGCCAGGCGCGCGTCCTTGCGGCGCAAGACGACTTCGACCGTGGGCGGCGCGGCCACGCTCACGAGGGGCTGAAAGCGCGGTGCCACGAGGCGCTGAACGAAGTCGCGAACCGCCGGTCCGTGCGTCCCGGCGTAGACTGCGCCGAGCGGACCGGGCACCAGCAGGATCTCGCCCTGCCCGAAATTGTGCGCGAGGGCGGCGACCTTTCCGCCGGTCCGCGTGTCGTAGTCCGGGAAGCGCTGCTCGAGCACGGTCGCCGAGCCCGAGTCGACGTCGCGCCAGAGCCCATGCAGGTTCGCCAGCACTTCCGAACCAGGGAGCCACGCCGGTTGGTCGGAGGGTTAGTCGCCCTGCAATCGGAGGCCGGCCTCGGCGGCGAACAAAGCGGCGTTTGCAGCCCCGGAGACGACCAGCAGGCCACCGCCGGCGGCGTAATCCAATAGGGTCTTCTTCACGGCGTCGCCAACGGCGGTCCACTCGGGCAGCACGGTCAGCGGGTAGTCGTGGACGATCCGCGCGAGTTTCCAGTCCGGCAAAACGTCGACCGAGTACTGCAAGGCGATCAGCGCATCCACCCAGCCGCGCACCGGGTCCATGGCCGGCCCCCAACTGCCGAACAGCTTGCCGGTGCTCGCATACAGAGATTCCTTCGAGAGGACGACGCCGATCTGCGGAACCGTTTGCGACTGGTGCGACGCCTGCTGGCGCTCACGGCAGAACGCGCCCACGCGCCGCATCACGTCAACGTGGCTGCGCTCGAACCAGCCGGCGCGGCTGGGGTTGTAATACACCTGGAATCCGCCGCCCTGCGCCAGCACGACCGCGGCCTCCTGCTGCAACTGTAACGCGGGCTTATGCACGGTTCCGATCTTGTTTGAGCCCGCATCCTGAAAGCCCCAGGCCATCAGATCCCAGCTCTTTCCGGTCTGGGCGAAGTAGCGCGCATCCACGCGGGACGTCGAAATGCTGGCATTGCCGAGGAAATCGCCGGAGAGGAAGTCCACCGGCAGCGTCGGATCTTCGGGCACGAACGTCGAGTAGAGCCAGTTGCTTGCCACTTGGAAACGGGGATGAGTGCGATGCAACTCATCGGTGTAGTGGCGCACATAGCGGCGGAACTGTTCGCGGTTGAGTTCGAGGAATTGCAGCCAGCCCGGCTCGTGCGGCCCTTGGGGTAGGCGCTCTAAGCCAGTCGCGGCGCGGAATGCCGCTTCGACGGCCGGAGAGTAGTCGGGATTGGTGGCCCAGCATTCGCCATCTACCCAAACGCCGTCCAGATCGTATTTTGACGCGGCTTCGCGCAGTTGCGGGAGCATCAATTCGTCGACGTACGGCCCGAACGTGGATGTCTGCCGCGTGTCGCGCTTCCCATCCGGACCGACGCGGGCCCACTCGGGATGGCGTTTACAGGCTTCGAAATCCCACACGCCCGAGAAATGGATGTACAGCGACACGCCTCGCGCCGCGGTGGCCCGGCGCCAGATGGCGAGGGAATCGTTCACAATGCCGGGGGCCGAAGGGCCGACCTGCGAGGGCCATCCGAGCCAGCCCGGATGGCCTTTGGCGTCGTACTGCACATAGTCCGGCCGGACCGCGTCGAGCAACGATCCCACCATCTCCGCGTTCACATCGCGGCCCAGCACCGTATCGTCCTCATTCGGGTGCAAGTCGAAATGCAATCCGAAGTAGCTCTCGGAGCGGCGCAGGCGGGCGCGCGGAGCCTGCGCGGCAGCGGCCCATGGGGCGGCCGTGAAGGCGACAGCGGAAGCCGTGGACGAAATCACGAATTGACGGCGGGTGATGCTCGAAACGGTTCTCATGGGCATCAATTTACTCCTCTTGCGGCGGGCCCGGGATCCGGCTAAGTGGGTTCGCGGGATCGCGCCTCCCCTACGACGGGGCTTTTTGTTAGCCTTGCGGTGTAATGGGCTTTTTGGTGGAGCAGCGCGAACGGGACGGGGTGCCGATCCTCGCTTTGAGAGGGCGCCTGGTGCTCGGGGAATCGATTGAGACGCTGCGCGAGCGGCTGCTTGCGCTGCTGAAGACGAGCCTGGAAACAGGCGCGACCGCTGTGGTCCTCGACTGCCGCGAGACCTCCTACATCGATTCCAGCGGATTGGGCTTCCTGGTCATGGCCCATTCCAGGGCGATGCAGGCCGGCGGCAAAATGCCGATCTTCGGGCTGAACCGGCGCGGCCTGGAACTCATGATTCTCACCAAGCTCACGACCGTTTTCGAACTCTATGAAACCGAGGGCGACGCGGTGAACAGTTGTTTCGCCGGGCGCAAGGTGCAGCACTTCGACATTCTCGATTTCGTGCAGCGGCATCGCGGCGAGAGCGGGAATTTGTGAGGCTCGGCGTGGCCGAAGACGTCGCCGTCGGCCATCGTTGGTAAACTGGTGGACAGATGGGCAGGGGCACTCCAGGACCTCTAGAAAGCGGCGCGACGGCTCCCGATGTGTCGCTCGTGGACGCCGACGGCGCGCGGCGCACGCTCGCCAGTCTGCTCGCCACAGGCCCGGTTTTGCTGGCTTTTTTCAAGGTGTCGTGCCCGACCTGCCAACTCACGCTGCCGTTCCTGGCCCGCCTGGCCGGCGGCAGTTTGCAGATCGTCCCGGTATCGCAGGACAGTCCCGCGGCGACGCGCCGCTTCGCGCAGGAATTCGGCCTGACGCTGGCGGCGCTGTACGATCGCGAGGAGGACGGCTATCCGGCGAGCAATGCGTTCGGCATCACGAACGTGCCGTCGCTTTTTCTGGTGGAACAGGACCGGCGGATTGCGTGGGACCTGGTGGGCTTCCACTGCCAGCAACTCGAAGTGCTGGCCGGTAGAAGCGGGCAACCGATTTTTTACGCGGGCGACATGGTGCCCGAATTGAAGGCCGGTTGAGGGTCCAAAAACTAGGCCCCCGGGCGGGGCCGTTCGAGGCAATAGTGGAATCGAGGCAGCCACGTCTGCCATCAGAGAGTATGCGGGTCATCCAGGCGGCGATGGGGCGCGCGATTCAGCGGACCAAGCGAGCATAGAGGGTTATGCCGACGATCAACGAAATCCTGGCAGGCGCCGCGGCGATCGCCAAGGGCATGGGCGTCACCGTCAAAGAGATGCTCAACCCCGTGCTGACGGACGACTATCCCGGCGCGCCGCCGAAATTTCAGCAGCGCTATCGCGGCCTGCACGTGCTGCAGCGCGACGAGAACGGCCTGGAGAAGTGCGTGGCCTGCTTCCTGTGCTCGGCGGCGTGCCCGGCGCAGTGCATTTACATTGAGGCCGCCGATAATACCGGCCAGGCGCGCATGAGCGGCGGGGAACGCTATGCGGCGGTGTACAACATCGACTACAGCCGCTGCATCTTCTGCGGCTACTGTGTCGAAGCCTGCCCGACCGACGCCATCACTCACGGCCACGGCTTCGAACTGGCGAGCTACGACACGTCGACCTTGATCTACCGAAAAGAACAACTTCTGGCCCCCTTGCCGGCCGGCACATCGGGGCAGTTGAAACTCGAGCACCCCGTGCCGGCGGGCGCCGCGGAGCACTAATAACGGGCGCGTTCCCTGTCATCTCTTGCGCACCTCCGTTTAGAGGACACTGATTCTGTAGTGACTTTCGGATACGACCCGCTGGAGGAGCGCGTCCTGGCGTTCGCTGCCCGGCAGTGTGACATCGCAGTCGGCAAGGTCGATCTAATGTCGAGGCTTGTGGAAGACCTCGGCCTGGATGGAGCTTATGCGCAGGAGTTCTTTGTAGCCTTCGGCCGGGAGTTCGAAGTCAACCTGGATGCGCTGCGCGGAGATCGCTGGAAGCGTCACTTCAGACCGCCAGACTTCTCAGCCGGCCCGGCGCCCGCCGCGGTTTTCCTCATGCTGACCCTGTTCCTGAGTGCCTCAATCTTCGCTGGCTTTCTGAGTTGGATCTGGCTGTGGCTCCTCGTTTTCGTGGCCATTTGGCTCTTTGGCTCAAGAGCCTGGCCACTGTCCTTGCTTTGGCCGGACACGATCCCGATCACCGTCCAGGACCTCGTCGATGCGGCCGTGGCCGGACGATGGGTGAAGCCCCTTCATCCCTGAGTTCCCGCAGATTCGCGAATGCGACCAGCCGCCCAGGCGGACTCCACTGCTTCCAGATTCCGGACCGTCGCGGTGAGACGCGCCCTTCAGTTCGCCGCCAGCACTTTCATCGCCCGCCGCGCCACAACCACTTCTTCGTTGGTTTCGAGCACCAGCGCGCGCACCGGCGCATGATCCGGCGAGATGATGCGGTCGCCCTGGCCTTCCAGGTTGCGCCGCTGGTCAATCTCGATGCCCAGAAACTCCAGCCCGGCACACGCGAGCGTACGCAGCCGCGGCGAATTCTCACCGATGCCGCCGGTGAACGCGACCGCGTCCAACCCGCCCATCGCCGCGGCGTAAGCGCCGATCGTTTTGCGCACTTCGTAGGCGAAGACTTCCAGAGCCAGCCGCGCATCGTCCGACCCGGCGCGTTCGGCCGCCTCGATATCCCGCACGTCGCCGCCGGGCACGCCCGAGAGCCCCGCCAGTCCGCTCTCGCGCGCCAGTTGCCGGCGCACCTCGGCCGTGTTCCAGGCATGGCGGTCCATCATCGCCAGCACCGCGAAGACGTCCAGGTCGCCGTTGCGGGTCGCGTTCTCGAGCCCCGATTGCGCCGAGAAGCCCATCGTCGTATCCAGCGACGCGCCGTCGCGAATCGCGCATATCGACGAACTCCCGCCGAGGTGGCAACTGATCAGCTTCAGGCCCGCGCTCGCGCGCCCGAGCAGCTCCGGCGCGCGCCGGCTGATGAACTCGTGCGATGCGCCGTGGAAGCCATAGCGCTCGATGCCATCCTCGATGCGCCACTCGCGCGGCACGCCGTACAGGCGCGCGTGCTGCGGCATGCTGCGGTGAAACTCGGTTTCGAAGGCCGCCACCAGCGGGACCTCCGGCCATTCGGCCTGGAAGGCGCGAATCGCTTCCAGGTAAATCGCGTTGTGGAGCGGCGCCGCGTCGAGGAACCGCTCCATCTCTTGCAGCACTTGCGCGTCGATCGGAAACGTGCCGCGAAAACGCGGCCCGCCGTGCACCGCTTTGAAGGCCACGGCTTCCACGCCCGCGGCTTCCGCGCGCAGCTGGCGCACCGCTGCGGCGTAGTTCGAGACGCGCTCCATGCGGCCGCGCTTCAGCACGCGCTCCGCCGGCATTTCCAGGACCTGGTATTTCAGCGACGTAGAGCCAAGGTTGGGAACCAGGATATTCATCGGCCCGCCTGCAACCCCTCCAGGTTCTTCTGGCATGGAGCTTGCAGCGGCCCCTTGATGTCCGCACAGGCCTTCGTGAACTTCTTGGCATCCGCCAGGATCGCGGCTCTGACGGTCGCTTTGGCCGTCCGGGCCAATTCGTGATTTGCGAAACCGAGATAAAAATACGTCGGAGCGAGCAGGTCCTTGTTGTCTTGAGCCAGCGGCAGCACGGCCCGCAGGTTGGTGTCCGCGTCGTTCCATTTCTTCTGCTCGTAGGCGGCGCGGCCGGCGATGAAATAGCCGCGCGCCATCTTGGCTGCCTTGGTCTTCTCCCAGGCGGCGGGATCGGCGCCCTCCGGCGCAGGCTTGTTTTTCAATGTCCCCACCAGCATCGCGGCATAAGTGCCGGCCTTCTCGAAATTGTTGGTCGAGAGGTTGTAGTCGGCGACCACGGTCATCAGGTCCTCGTTCGTCTTTTCGATGGTCAACAGCTTCTCGGCCGCCGCCGACGCGTCGGCGCCGCGGCCGCTCTGCATCAGCCCGTAAAGATAGTGCGGCGCAGCTCCGGGCATGTACTGGCTCTCGGGATTCATCTGCATCAAGGCTTCACCCAGGTCGGCCTTCACCTTCGGGTCCTGCGACTGCATCAGGGCCGTGGCCAGCGAGTACTCGCAGCGCACAATCATCTGCTTCGCGTAATCCTGCTCCTTGGCCCACTCCGCGGCCTCGTCCTCGTCGGCCGGTTTCGGAACGGCCAGACTCTTCTTCGCGGCGTCCACCGTCTTGACGGCCCAGATCTTGATGGCCGCATCGTCCTTCTTCTGCTCCGCCGCCTGGAGCGCGGCGTAGCCGGCGGTGGCATTCGAAGGATCGGAGGCCAGTGCCAATTCGCCCATCTGCATCACTTTGTCGGAGTTCCCGGCCTTGGCGTAGATCGCCTGCAGCGCCGTCGCGGCCATGACCACGCCGTCGTGCTTTGGGTATTTCTGCAAGAATTCCTCGTACAAGGCCGTTTTTTTGGCGTCGTCGTTCTCCTGGCCGGCGGTCTGAAGGAGCACACCCTCAGGCGTTTGCGCATTGATTTCAAAGGGTTTTTTCTGAGCCGAGGCCGCGCACGCCAGGGCGCAGGCCAGAACTGTCGCAAATACTATTGTTCGCATGGGCACCTCGCAGCGATCTTCCGGGCTCGAACCCGGGGGCATCGCTGATATATTACACACAGTCGGGGTCGCCCCGGCACTACACGAGGAATTTCAAGTCATGATTCCAGACACGTATACGAGCACGCTGGCGTTGACCATTGTGAGCATGCTGTGCTGGGGCTCCTGGGCCAATACGACCAAGCTGGCCAAAGGCTGCCGTTTCGAACTGTTCTATTTCGACTACACCATCGCCGTGTTCCTGGCGGCCACCGTCGCCGCGCTGACCTTCGGCATGGTGGACATCACCGCGCCCGGTTACCAAGGGCAGGAACTGGCATTTATCGACAACCTCCAGACCACCGGCAAGTCGAACATCGCCTATGCCTTGATGGGAGGAGCCGTTTTCAACCTGGCGAACATGCTGCTGGTTGCCGCGATCGCCGTGGCCGGCATGGCAGTCGCGTTCCCCATCGCCATTGGCTTGGCGCTCATCGGCGGGGTGGTGCTGAACTACGTTATTCACCCGGCGGGCAATGCGGCGCTGCTGTTCAGCGGCGTGTTCTTGGTGCTGCTGGCGATCATCGTCAGCGCCAGCGCGCATTCGGCCTACAAGCGCGTCGGAACGCAGCAGCCGCACACACCGCAACCGCGCACGCAGTTAAGACCTGAGCTTTACAAGCCCCGGGTCTCGCCCTTCAAAGGCATCGCGCTCAGTCTCGTCAGCGGTATTCTGATGGCGGCGTTTTACCCGCTCGTCGAACTCAGCAAGGGCGGTGATATCGAGCTCGCGCTCTCACCCTACACGGCCGCGTTTTGCTTCGGCGTGGGCGTTCTGCTGACGACGCCAATTTACAGCCTGGTTTTCATGAAGGTGCCGGTCGAGGGCGAGGAGGTCCACTTCCGGGACTATCTCAAACTCCGCAAGTCCGCTCACTTCTGGGGCCTGCTCGGCGGTTTGATCTGGACCGTGGGCACAATCTCCAACTTCGTGGCCTCCAGTGCGCCCGCGAGCGTCAATGTCGGCCCGGCGATCAGTTACGCGCTGGGCCAGGGTGCAACGCTGATCAGCGCGCTGTGGGGCTTGCTGGTGTGGCGTGAATTCAAGGGCGCGAAGCCCGGCGTCGTGTGGCGGCTGGTGATCATGCTGGTGCTGTATTTCGTTGGTCTGGCTTTGATCTCGATCGCGCCGCTCCACGGCCGGTGAGGTTTTAACCGCGGCGCGCTGAACGATCGTTCGCGGTTTCCTCAGAGCGCCGCCAGCAGTGCGTTGAGCGCGTCCACGCCGGGCAGGCTGCCTTGGGCCAGTTGCGCATTCCCGCCGCCGCGCCCGCCGTGCGCGGCCAGCGCTTCCTTCAGCCGGTTGCCGGCGTGAATTCCGCTCGCCGCCGAAGCCGCGTACACGAGCGACGGCGGGTTATCGCATGCGCCGATGAAAACGCCGCGTCCCACCGCCGTAAAGCCCTGCGCCAACGCGCGCAGTTCGTCGTTCAATCCTTCGGCCGCCCGCTCGACGTGCCGCCGCAACCCCGCGGCGTCCTCGCTCGCTGCGGCAAACAGCTCCGCGCCGCGGCGCAGCGCCAGTTCCACTGCCAGCTTGCGCCGCGACTTCTCCGATTCCTTGGCCTGCTCCTGTAGCGCTTCGACCAACTGCGGCACTTCATCCAGCCCCGCGCCCAGCCGCCGCGCCGCAGCCGACAGCGCCTCGTAATCGGCCCTGCTCCGGCGCATCGCCCTGAGTCCGCACAGGAATTCGACCCTCGTATTGCCGCGAATCTTGTCGAGTTTGCGGATCAGCGTCGGTCCGATTTCAGCGGTCGTCCGCACATGCGTGCCGCCGCAGGCAGAGCGGTCGAAACCGTCGATGGTCACGATCCGCAGCGTGCCGGCGCGCTCCGCCGCCTTGCGCAATCCCGCGGCGGTCGCGGCATCTTCGTATTGCACTCCCACGGCGCGGCCCTCCAGCGCCACCGCGTTGGCCCGATCCTCGGCCACGCGCGCCTGTTCGCGGGTCAGCGACGCCGTTTCCAGGTCGATCGTGCTGCACTCGGCGCCGAGATGAAAGCTCACCGTCTTCATCCCGTACAGCTCTTCGAACACCGCCGAGAGCAGGTGCTGCCCGCTGTGCTGTTGCATGTGGTC